>Ga0255310_10000333_pt1 | contig 10790 bp, 14 predicted proteins | sample EtOH1_T0_E1_meta_FD_201359 | JGI IMG/M metagenome (GOLD analysis project Ga0255310, IMG submission 201359) | Sandy soil microbial communities from University of British Columbia, Vancouver, Canada - EtOH1_T0_E1 | ecosystem: Engineered > Artificial ecosystem > Sand microcosm > Unclassified ...
TCGCCAATTACATGCGCAAGCGGAAAGCCGACGATGTGGCGCGTATCAAGCTGTTCGACGGCGCGGCTAAAACAATCGAAGCCCTGGACGCGCATGGCGTGGCCGTCGCAATCGTCAGCTCGAACACCGAGAGCAATGTCCGCGCGATCCTCGGCCCGCGGCTCGCCGCTCTTGTTGCTTATTACGAATGCGGCGCCTCGCTGTTCGGCAAGGCCAAAAGATTTCGTGCCGTGCTCCGCAGAAGCGGCGTACCGGCGGCGCAGGCGATCGCGATCGGCGACGAATTGCGCGATCTCGAAGCGGCGCGTGCAGCGGGCATTGCCTTCGGCGCCGTTGCCTGGGGCTATACGACCGCAGCGGCGCTCGCCAGCGCGAAACCGGACGTGATGTTTGCGCGTTTCGATGACATCATCGCCGCACTTGTGCCGCAGAACTCCCGGGCCGCAGCGCAATGACCAAATCCGCAGAGCCGCTCACTTTCATGTTCAAGGACGACGGCAAGGTGCCGAACAATCCGGCCTTGCCGGCGCTGGTCTATAAAGCCGCGGTCGATTTCGGCGGGAGCGATCCTGCGCGCGCGATCGAAAATCTGTTCGCGCGCAACGGCTGGGGCCACGGCCAATGGCGTAACGGCATCTTTCCGTTCGTGCACTATCATTCGATGATCCATGAGGTGCTCGGCATCGCGCGCGGAAATGCACGCGTGCAGCTCGGCGGGCCGGGCGGCGAGACCTTCGATTTTGCGCCCGGGGACGTCGCGGTGCTGCCGGCCGGCACGGGGCATCAGCGGCTGTCGGCCAGCGCCGATCTTCTGGTGATCGGCGCCTATCCGCCCGAGGGCACATATAACCTCTGCCGCGGCGACGATCCGGCCGACCGCAACAAGGCGCTCGCGACGATCCCGAAGGTGCCGCTCCCAGCCAGCGACCCGGTCCTCGGCAAAGCCGGCGGCCTGCCGAGGCTGTGGCGAAAGTGACGCATCCATTGACTCCGCTCATTCCCGCGCAAGCGGGAATCCAGCACTGGATCCCCGCTTTCGCGGGGATGAGCGGGCACTATGGTAGCGCCTCGTGACCCCGCACGTTAGAAAGCTCGCATGAGCGACTGGGTCAAGTTCTACGACTTCAAGCATTCGGTGATCTACGTGAATGCGCGTCATCGCGACGTGCATTACCGCAGGATCGCCGAGGACATCCGCGCCTATGTGCCCTCGCCCGCCGCACATGTGCTCGACTATGGCTGCGGCGAGGCGACGTCAGCCGACCTCGTCGCCGACGCCTGCGCGCAGCTGGTGCTGGTCGAAGCTGCGCCGAACGTGCGCGCCTCGCTGACCGTGCGCTATGCGGGGCATCCGAAGATCGCCGTGATCGCCGCCGAGCAGGCGGCGGTGCTGCCGAAGGCCTCGTTCGATCTCGTCGTCATGCACTCGGTCGCGCAGTATCTGACGCAAGCCGAGCTCGACCGCCTGCTCGCGATATTTCGCACGCTGCTCAAGCCGGACGGACTCTTTGTCCTCGGCGATATCGTGCCGCCGCACGTCGCGGCGCCGGCCGCGGCGCTGTCGCTGCTCCGCTTCGGCGCCGCCAACGGTTTCTTCTGGGCGGCGGCATTCGGGCTGGTGCGGATTTTCGCCTCGGACTATCTGCGCCTGAAGAAGACAGCGGGACTGTCACATTATACCGAGGCCGCGATGCTCGAGCGTCTGCGCAAGGCCGGGTTCAAAGCCGAGCGCGCGACGCACAACATCGGCCACAACCAGTGGCGAATGACGTTTCTCTGCCGCGGTGACTAGCCGCGCTCTGCCGGCGTTGCCGCGCGGTGTTGATCCTGTCGATGCGACGCCAGAATATCCGCAAGATCGACGCTCGCTTTGACGAACGATGAACACCGATGCGCCTGAGAAGGGATATGGATCAACGCCACAACGGGACGATAGGCCGGCAGGTAAAACTCGGCCGTCAATTCCTGGTCAGGGACGAGTTCATAATCGCCCGCAGGCAACGTTCGGCTGACGCCTTTGACCGAAAAAGGCCGCCGGAACGTCAGCTTCACACGTTTTTGGCGCATATCGGTCACGCTGGAGCATGTTTCGATGCAAGTCGAGCCAAATTCGGCACAAACATGCGCGGCTCGGCGTGCCGGCGCTGAAATTAGTGGACGGTTCGGGACAAATCGTGTACGCGCCAGCTGTTGAAACCAGGTTTCGTTCTGACTTGTTTTGCTGCCCGATTGGCCGCCATCAAGCCACCCAAAACTCGGGGCTTCGACCGCACGAGCGATGATCGCCGTGCGCATGTCAGCTGCGATGAGCGGCAATGCAAGGAAGTGTCATGGCAACAGGTACTGTAAAGTTCTTCAACACTCAAAAAGGTTTTGGTTTCATCACGCCAAGCGACGGATCGCGCGATGTATTTGTGCATATCAGCGCTGTCGAACGGTCCGGCATGAGCACGCTCAACGAAGGCCAGCGCGTCACTTACGATGTGGTGACCGAGCGTGGAAAACAGGCCGCCTCCAATCTGCAGCCTGCCTGATTTCGGGAAGCAATTGATCGCGTCGAACGCCCGGCTGCCGCTCGGGCGTTCTTCCAACTGCCTCGCGCTCTACCTATTTACATCATAGCCACAGAAGGGTGGGACAATGGCGCACAAGTATTCTCCCGGCCAGAGCGTCTACTACCAGGCGCAATTTGGAAAAAACTCCGCGCGTAGTCCATATAAGATCGTCCGCCGGTTGCCGATCGAAGACAGCAGCCGGCCATCCTATCGCATCAAGAGCGCCGCGGAATCTTTCGAGAGAATTGCCGAAGAGCACCAACTTCTCCGCGCGGATTAAGGCCGGCGCAAAGCAATCAGGAGAAGCGAAAATGGCTGACAAGCAAAGCGATGCCGACAAGGCGAAGGCGATGCGCGAATATCGCGAAAAACACGATGCCGCCATGCGTCGCATTGCAAGTCTTCGGGCAGCACGCCTTGCTCGCGATGCGGAGCCACCGCCCGAAAAGGCGAAAAAGAAGCCGCGGTCCTAGCTCTCACGACCTTCTGCGATTCGCAATTCATCAAAGTCACCTTGGACTGAGGTCCCAGCCCGATTTAACGACTGTGTCCGTTCTCGACCCTTAGCGGACATGTGCTGTTGCACTGCAAATGTCTGCTGTTGACCCAAAGCGGACATGGGGCTCGCAAGGTGCTAATTTAAACCTTGCATAAGGTTTGGGCTCACGGGGCAAATGAAGCGGCGCGAGTTTATCACGCTTCTCGGCAGCGCAGCAGTCTGCTGGCCGCTTGCGGCACACGCACAGCCGAATAGCCCTCGCATCGGCTTCATGGGCAATTCGACGGCGGCGCTCGAGGCCAATCTCGTGGACGCGTTCCGTGATGGCCTACGCGAGCTTGGCTACGAGGAAGGCCGCAATTTCGTCATCGAATACCGTTGGGCGGACGGGAAGTATGACCGATTTCCAACGCTCGTGGCCGAACTCATCGCCGCCAAGGTAGATATGATCGTCACTGCGGGCACTCCCGCAGCGCTCGCAGTAAAGAAGGCGACGACAACCGTGCCGCTCATCATGGTCGCGGTCGGCGATCCGGTCGGCACCGGCCTTGTGCCGAGCCTCGCGCGACCCGGGGGCAATCTCACCGGATTAAGCTCGATTGCGCCAGACCTCGAGGGCAAACGACTTCAGCTACTGCGTGAAATCGGACCCGCACTTTCGCACGTCGCCATGTTCGTTAATTCGCTCAATCCATTTCATATTTCTTCAATGAGACAGGCTCGGGCCGCCGCACAGGCGATGGGAATAAAGCTGCAGCTTCACGACATACAAAAATCTGAAGACCTCGACGGCGCTTTTGCTGCAATCCGTAAGGAACGGCCGGATGCGCTGCTTATCCTGGCGGACCGCGTTTTCCTGCACAATCGCCAACGTATAGTGGACTTCACGAAAGAGCAGCGGTTGCCGAACGTAAATGCATACAAGGAGCTCGTTGAGGTCGGAGGCCTGATGTCCTACGGACCGAGTTATGAGGATATGCACAAGCGCGCCGCGATTTATGTCGACAAGATTCTCAAGGGCACCAAGCCGGCCGACCTGCCAATCGAACAACCGAGCAAGTTTACGTTTATCGTCAACCTCAAGGCCGCCAAAGAACTCGGCGTCACAGTCCCACCGCAAATGCTCGGGCTCGCCGACCAGCTGATCGAGTAACCGGGCTGGGTTACCGACTTTCTCGAACTTCACTGCCATTTCAAATGATCTAATCTCAGCCGCTACGATCCGGTGTCGCAGGTTTGGGGTGGGCCATGAATCTATTTCATATGTTGTTCGGGGAATGGATTGACCTATTGTTCGGTTTTCGCGGGCGCATTAACCGCGCGAAATACTGGCTTACGTTCGTCATTTATTTCATTGCTCTGTTCGTCCTGTACGTCCTCTTCAGCCTCTTTTTTTCCTTTCCCGCAGATTTACTTGGCCTCTTGCTGATCTTCGCTGTCCCTGTCATTCCCATCACCGTTTCGAGTATCGCAGTCGCCATCAAGCGTCTGCATGACCGCAATAAGAGCGGCTGGTGGCTCTTGGTGTTCTATTTACTGCCGGGCGTGATCGGCAACATCGGCCCCTATACCGGGCTGGACATTGTGTTTCAGCTGGCGAGCCTTGCGCTGTCGATCTGGGCGCTGGTCGAACTCGGCTTCCTGCGCGGAACGTCCGGACCCAACCAGTATGGACCAGACCCGCTAGTGCCGAAAAATGTCCGCGTTCGAGGCTAGAGCAGACCTAGCACGGCTTTTTTGCACTCAGATCGTGGCCAGTAGAGTGGTCCGCGTGAAAAGCTGCGCCGAGATGATGCCGAACACTATTCGGCTGCAGCTTTCGCTACTTCCTGGCCGAATAAACGTGCCGATTCTTTTGTCATCGAAAGACGGACTATGTCCGCGTCTAATGTCTTCAGTTCAAGCAACAAAAGATCCGGGCGATCCGGGGGAACCGACATGCGAAATCCGGATACGGCGTGGAAAAGGTGCTGATCGCGCTGTTCATCACTGGTCATGAAGATACCTTGCAATGGCGACTTCTCAGGTACTCGATTAGCACGGTCATCGCTTGCGACGCTACCGCCGACCTCCACCGGTCAGCCGGCGCTCCTGCAGCCTCGCGGGGACACGCCGCGGAAATCGCCAAGAGCAAATGACGCTCAGTCTTTTATGCCGGCAAGGCGCAGGCCATTTACGTAAAGGTCGATCTGGGCGCTGTCCTTCACGTAAAAGAGCTGCCGGCGCGCGAAGCTGCAGCTGAAATCCGGATTGCGCTGCAGCAGGTCGTCCCTCGCGACCGGTAGGTCGTCCTGATTTTGCAGATGTCCGAGCGCCGAAACGCGATGCGCAAAAGACCAGTAGTGCGCATTCGGCACCCGCGTAGCCTTGCGGGCCCATTCCTGGGCCTGATCGAATTGCCGCGCAAAGATGTGTGCAAGCGCGCGATAGCTATAAAAGGCCCAGCGCAAGGGATCGTGCGGGCTCAGGTCGATGGCCTTCTGGAAATAGGGGATGGCCTCATCGAAACGGCCCTCGTAGGTCAGTGAATCGCCGAGCCCGCAATAGCTGGGCGCAAGATACGGGTTGAGTTCGATTGCGACTTCCAGCTCAGCAATCGCATCGCCATAGGATTTCGCCGCCAGCAGTGCGCGCCCGTACGTGAACCGCATCAATGCATCCTGCTCGTCGAGCTCAACGGCTTTGCGCCCGACCGCAAGCGCTTCCCGCAAGGTATCTTCGGTCGGCTCGGTGTCGAAGTAGGTCATGCTGACCACGATCGCGTAGGATAGAAAGCCATAGGCTTCCGCCAGAGTGGGGTCGAGCTCGATCGCCCGCCGTAGCAACCGCTGCGCCTCGCGATTGTCAGCCGGCGTCGATTTATAGAAGTGCTTTGTGCCCAGCCGGAAAAAGTCCCAGGCGTGCAGCGCGGGAACTGCTTTCCGCTCGACACGCATCCGCTCGGCGGCACCGACCTCGGGCTCGATCCGCGCCGCAATGGCGGTCGTGATCTCGTCCTGCAGGTCGAAAAGCTCCTTGAGATCGCGATCGTAGCGCTCGGCCCACAATTGCCGGCCGGTTTCCGTCTCGACCAGCTGTGCCGTGACGCGGACGCGATCCGCGGTCCTCCGCACGCTGCCATCGACCAGGTAATCCGCGCCGAGTGTCAGACCAACCGATCGCGCACCGCCAGCGGCACCCTTGAACGTGAAGCTGGAGTTGCGGGCGATGACCGCGAGCGAACGGTACTTGGAGAGCGCGGTGATGATGTCCTCGGTGATGCCGTCCGAAAAATAGTCCTGCTCGGCATCGTCGCTGAGATTACCGAAAGGCAAGACCGCGACGGACGGCCTGCCGCCCCACTCGATTGACCCGGCGGGCATATTCTGAACGGCTGACGGTACGGCCAGACTTTGCCCTCTTTCGTTTGGACGATCGACGCCGACCATCTGAAGGTTGCCGACAAAGCGAATGCCCTTCCGAGGATAAGTCTTGATCAAGATCTGATCCTCGCCGGTATCGCCGATGGCTTTCCGTGCTGCGGTGATGCGCGTGCTGAGCGTCGATTCCGAAACGATGCGCCCGTTCCACACCGAAGCGATCAGGTCGTCCCTGCTCACCACGCGATCCCGGTTCTGCAGAAGATAAAGCAGGAGATCGAAAACCTGCGGTTCCATGGCGACAGGTTCGGACTGACGCGTGAACTCGCGCTTGTCATCGTCGAGAACGCAGCCGGCGAAGACGAACCGCACTTTGACCCCCTGATGCTCGAACAATAATCAGGCTCGTCTCGGCGACAAATCAAGGTTTTCTTAAAGCACGCACTGTCGCAGGTTGCCATCCTGCGCGCAGATCAGCACCAAAGAACAGGGGGAGTCTTTTCACATGGCTGAATCGTCACGCGACCTCGTCGTAGTCATGACGCACGGCGCCGATCACGAGCTCTCGTCGGTCGCATTCACTATTGCGAATGGCGGAATGACGGCTGGCTTGAAAGTGTCCGTATTTCTCACCAGTGCGGCAGTCGACCTCGTTAGAAAAAAGGGCATCGACAATACCGTGGTGCCGCCACTCGAGCCGCTCGCTGCGCTCGTCAACGACTTCCTCAAGCGCGGCGGCCGCCTGTGGGCGTGCACGCCATGCGTGAAAGCGCGCGGCTACGAGCTGAACGACCTGATCGGCGGCGTCGAAATCGCCGGGTCGAGCAAAATCCACGAGCTGATCAAGGCCGGCGCGGCAACGCTGAGCTTTTGATAAGATGGGATAATGAGCAGCGATCTGCCGGGATTTTTTCAGGGCACGGAGATGCCTGACGCCACGTGGTGGCAGGCGCTCTTTCCGAACCCCGCACAGATTTTGACCCTGGTCGGCCTTGCGCCGGGCATGGACGCCGTCGACCTGTGCTGCGGCGACGGATGGTTCACGCTGCCGATGGCTAAGGTCGCACGCCAGGTCATGGCAGTCGATATCGACGCCAAGATGCTCGCGCTGGCAAGCTCGCGCCTCGCGCAGGAGCGGTTATCCAATTGCGACTACCAACTTGGCGACGCCTACCGCCTCGCCGAATTCGTGCCGCGGCCGGTCGATTTCGTCTTCATGGCGAATTCATTTCACGGCGTGCCTGACAGCACACGCCTCGCGCGTATCGTCGGCGGGGTGCTGAAACCCGGCGGACGTTTCGCGATCGTCAACTGGCATCAGCTGCCGCGGGAAAAAACCACGGTGCTGGGCCAGCCCCGCGGCCCGAAGTCCGAGTTGCGGCTGTCGCCAGAACAGACCGTCAAAGCCGGCGAAGCCGGCGGACTCAAGCGCACGGCGATCGTCGAAATCCCGCCCTACCACTACGGCGCGATTTTCGACAAAGCCCCGTGACATTTCAAGGAACATTGAAATAACTCTTGACGCCGCCACTTATTTCAATTCCAATTGAAACATGAAAAAGCAGAACGCTGTCGGTATTCTGTCGGCGCTGGCACAGGACAATCGTCTCGATGTCTTCCGCCTCCTTGTCGAGGCAGGACCGCAGGGCATGCCGGCCGGCCATATCGCCGCAAGCCTGCGGCTACCGCCCAGCGCGCTGACATTTCACCTCGATCGGCTACGCGATGCCGGACTCGTATCCGTGCAGCGTCAAGGCCGTTCAATGATCTATTCCGCGGAGTTCGGAGCGATGAACTCCCTTGTCGCCTATCTCACCGATCAATGCTGCGAGGGCCGTCCGGAGCTCTGCAGGCCAAAAACCAACTCCGCGCAGAAAAGAGTGTCGAAGGTGAGCTAAGGTCATGTTCAAAAAACCATACAATGTTTTGTTCCTTTGCACTGGCAACTCCGCCCGATCGATCGTCGCTGAAGCAATATTGAACAAGATCGGCGCTGGAAAATTTCGTGCGCACAGCGCCGGAAGCCAGCCCAAAGGCCAGGTCAATCCGAATACGCTGCGGCTCTTGCGCAGCCTCGGCTACGACACGTCGGAATTTCGGTCGAAGTCGTGGACCGAATTCGCCAGGCCCGGCGCGCCTTCTTTGGATTTCGTCTTCACCGTTTGCGACAACGCGGCCGGCGAAACATGTCCCATCTGGCCGGGGCAGCCGATGACCGCGCACTGGGGCATTCCGGATCCGGCGGAGGCCAAGGGTTCGGGGGCCGAAATTGCTCTCGCCTTCAAGGATGCGTACCGGATGCTGCATCAACGTATTGGTATTTTTGTCGCATTGCCGGTGCAAAGCCTGGACCGTCTCACGCTGCAGTCAAAATTGAGAGACATCGGACGCATCAGTCACGCCAAAGAGCCAACCTGATGCCGTCGCCCGCGCAACGTGCGGCAGCCGAGGCACTGGGCACGGCCTTCCTGCTCGCGACCGTGATCGGTTCGGGAATCATGGCCGAGCAGCTGTCGGGCGGTAACGAGGCTTTGGCGCTTCTGTGCAACACGCTGCCCACCGGCGCGATCCTGACAGTGCTCATTCTGATTTTCGGTCCCGTGTCCGGCGCGCATTTCAATCCGGCCGTGAGCCTTGCGTTCGCCTTGCGCAGCGAGCTGCCCTGGCGGACGGCTTTCGTCTATCTGGCGGTTCAAGTCGCAGGGGCCGTCATCGGCGTATGGGCCGCGCACGCGATGTTTGAACTGCCGATCTGGCAGGTTTCGACCCACGTCCGCTCGGGACTGAGCCAGTGGCTTGCGGAAGCGGTGGCGACGTTCGGCCTTCTGTTGACGATTTTCGGCTGCGTCGCGCGGGCGCCCGGCGCCGTCGCCTATGCCGTCGGTCTGTACATCACGGCGGCTTACTGGTTCACGGCCTCGACGTCCTTCGCCAATCCTGCCGTGACGCTTGCCCGCGCGCTGTCGGATACCTTTGCCGGCATCGCGCCAGCCGGGGTCATTGCTTTCATTCTCGCGCAATTGGCGGGCGCGGGACTGGCGACAATCGTGGCGCGATGGATCTGGGCCGGAAAGCCGCGCCGCGTTGCACGGGCCTGAGCAGCTTCGGCGACACGCATCTTTAAAAAAGCCTGAAATAAAAGCCTCCCATTCTGCAGGTCCCGCAGTGGAGGGCACGTTCTTCACCCTTCCCTGCCCGTCGAATCTGGTCTAAAGACCCGCTCGCGCGCGAGGCCTGACCTCGGCGCGGTCCGGGGGACGCGCACCAGGCGCGCCCTTTTTTTGTGCCCAGTGATCCGCGAGCGAATGCCGAAGCGAACCGACATCAAATCGATCCTGATCATCGGCGCGGGCCCGATCGTCATAGGTCAGGCCTGCGAGTTCGACTATTCCGGTACACAGGCCTGTAAGGCGCTAAAGGAGGAAGGCTACCGGATCGTCCTGGTGAACTCGAACCCGGCGACGATCATGACCGATCCCGATCTCGCCGACGCCACTTACGTCGAGCCGATCACGCCGGAGATCGTCGCCAAGATCATCGAGCGCGAGCGCCCTGATGCGCTGCTGCCGACCATGGGCGGGCAGACCGCGCTCAACTGCGCGCTGTCGCTGCGCAAGATGGGCGTGCTGGAGAAATTCAACGTCAAGATGATCGGCGCCACCGCCGACGCCATCGACAAGGCGGAGGACCGCGAGCTGTTCCGCGAGGCGATGACCAAGATCGGCCTGCCGACGCCGCGCTCGCACCAGATTAAGACGCTGCCGCAGGCGCTCGAGGCGCTCGACGACATCGGCCTGCCGGCGATCATCCGTCCCTCCTTCACGCTCGGCGGCACCGGCGGGGGGATCGCCTACAACAAGGCCGAGTTCATCGAGATCGTCGAGCGCGGCATCGACGCCTCCCCCACCAACGAGGTTCTGATCGAGGAATCGGTGCTGGGATGGAAAGAGTTCGAGATGGAGGTGGTGCGCGACAAGAAGGACAACTGCATCATCATCTGCTCGATCGAGAACGTCGACCCGATGGGCGTGCACACGGGCGACTCGATCACGATCGCGCCGGCGCTCACGCTGACCGACAAGGAATACCAGATCCTGCGCGACGCCTCGATCGCGGTGCTGCGCGAGATCGGCGTCGAGACCGGCGGATCGAACGTGCAGTTCGCCATTAACCCGGCCGACGGGCGGCTGGTGGTGATCGAGATGAACCCGCGCGTGTCGCGCTCGTCCGCCCTCGCCTCCAAGGCGACGGGCTTCCCGATCGCCAAGGTCGCGGCCAAGCTCGCCATCGGCTACACGCTCGACGAGATCGCCAACGACATTACCGGCGGCGCGACGCCAGCCTCGTTCGAGCCGACGATCGATTACGTCGTCACCA
>Ga0255310_10000334_pt1 | contig 10786 bp, 10 predicted proteins | sample EtOH1_T0_E1_meta_FD_201359 | JGI IMG/M metagenome (GOLD analysis project Ga0255310, IMG submission 201359) | Sandy soil microbial communities from University of British Columbia, Vancouver, Canada - EtOH1_T0_E1 | ecosystem: Engineered > Artificial ecosystem > Sand microcosm > Unclassified ...
CAAGCACTCCCCCTCCTGCGGAGATGGGGTAAAATTAAACTGCATCCTCCGCCCTGTGCTTTGGATGCAGTCTTTGTTCATTAAAGAACCATGGCAAGAAAGCCAACGATGATCGCAAACAATGCTGCTCCTTCTACCAATGCGGCAGTAAGGATCATGTTGCTGCGGATATCGTTCAGTGCTTCCGGCTGACGGGCAATGGCTTCAACAGCGCCTTTACCGATCTGGCCAACACCAATACCGGCACCCATAGCTGCTATACCGGCGCCAATAGCACCACCGGCAGTTGCCATTTCTGCTAACAGAGTTACACTTAAGAAATCCATAATTGTGATTTATAATGATGAAAAATAAACTCCTAATGCGCTGCATGTGTCTCATCGTGATGCCCACCTTCAAATGCCTGCCCGACAAAAACCGCCGTAAGCATGGCGAAGATGAACGCCTGGATAAAAGCCACTAATATTTCAATAAAATAAATAAACACAGTAAAGCCTATCGAGAAAATGGTGGTTCCCCAACCGGCATATTTACTCAACTCTGCAAAAATGAAAATAAGCGAAATAAGACATATAATGATGATATGCCCGGCCACCATGTTGGCAAAAAGACGTATAATCAATGCCATTGGCTTAATAAACAAACTCAATACTTCAACCGGCACAAGAATAAATTTAATGCCCAATGGCATACCCGGCGGATTAAAAATATGACCCCAGTAATGTTTTTTTGAACTGGCCAGTATGACAATAAATGATATGACACCCAAAACAAGTGTAAAGGCAATATTACCTGTAACATTTGCTGAGCCCGGTATTAATCCAACGAGATTATTAATAAGAATGAAAAAGAAAACAGTGAGCAGGTAAGGCAGATATTTTTCCCACTTCTGTCCGAGGTTGGGTTTTGCCACTTCATCACGAACAAAAGTGATGACTGGCTCAAACAGATTCTGCATTCCTTTTGGTGCAGTGTTCACTCCTTCTCCTTTCTTATATCTTTTAGCTATGGTGAGCATGATCCAAACCAATAAGGCCAGCGCTAAAGCCATTTGCACCACGTTTCGGGTGATGGAAATATCATAAAACTTTACAGATTTATCCCATGATCCATCTTCCGCTACTGCAATAATTTTTCCTGCACTTAATCCTGCTTTTTTTACATCAACACCTTGTTCTTTTAATTTTTTAAGATATTCTTCATTTATCAGCCTGTATCCGGCATGTTCATGTTCTCCATGATGAAAGTTGGAAGACATGAAAACGTCGAGACCTCTTTGTGGTGAGTAAAGGATTACAGGCAACGGAATACCTATGGGAGATTTAGTGTCGTCTTTATGAGTGATATCAAAAAAGTGAAACTCGTGGCCGTCCAGAATATGTCCGAAAATGACTTCTTGTGCGTTGAAATTTTTCTTTTTTTCTGCATGTTCCCCATCCCCGCCCTCACCTGCAAAAACTGGTGTAAAAAATGAAGATAGAAATATGCTGAAAGCCGCTACAGTAAAGGACTTTAAAAGCCTGAGAGTCATACCCATCCTGAAATTTGCCGCAAAGATAGGGGGGCGAGGGATAAAAACCTTGAAATTGAAATCCAAAATGGAAATTTCTAAAACCCCGAATTTTCTTCCCTGAATTTTTTAATTTTTTCCAGTTCGATTACATCAAGCTGGTCAATTGGCCGGTTCACTGCCTTCTTATTAGCCAGCAGGTGATTGATGTGAAGAAATGGTACTCTTACACCATCCAGGTCAGCAATCATAGCCTGTTTCAGGCATTCGTCAAAAGAATGGCCCTCGAGTCCTTTCATGGAGGTCATAATATCCAACTCAACCCCAAAGGAAATATAAAAATTAGTCCAACCTGGAACAAATTTCATATTCTCAATCGATGGATAATCGCCATATTTTAATTCCCGGAATGATTTACGTAAACATTTACGGTTTTCAATAGTATCATCCAGCCACATATCAATATCTTCCGTATTTCTGTTAAACCCGTTGAACCTGACTGCAAATCCACCCACCATAATATATCTTACTGAATTATCATTCAGCTTTCTCCAAAAACTTAACAGGTTTTCATCAAGCAGATCCATTTGCTTTGTAATTATTCAGTGGAGTTGTTTGGATAAATTTTTGCCCTTTTGAACATATCGTTCCGGCGCAACATAAGTGTAAAAAGACGAAATTTCTCCATGTCCGTTCTTTTAAGATTTCTTTTCAAATTATACAGTTCTGCTTCTTCCTGTGAGGAGAATGTTTTCATGAAGCTTTCCTTTTCCTCCACTGTAGAAATTTTATCATTTTTCTGATACTCTTCCATTCTTCTAAATTACTGAATTAATGCAGATTTTTTGTGGCTTCTTATGCCACTTTTGTATGCTTTTCAAACTGCAACTGGTAAAGTTTTTGGTAATATCCATCCCTGGCAATTAATTCATCGTGAGTGCCTGATTCTTTCACCTCTCCTTTATCCAGTACTATAATTTTACTTGCTTTTCGGATAGTGGAAAGCCGGTGAGCTATTACAATAGAAGTTCTTCCTGCTATCAGTTTATCAATGGCCTTTTGAATCAGCATTTCGCTTTCGGTATCAACCGAAGAAGTTGCTTCGTCGAGAATAAGTATAGAAGGATTATAAAGTAAGGCCCTTATAAAAGAAAGCAACTGCCTCTGTCCAAGAGAAAGTGTGGCCCCTCTTTCCATTACATTAAAATCATAATTGCCGGGAAGTCGCATGATGAAATCATGCATATCGATCAGTTTGGCGGCTTCAATGACTTTTTCCCGTGGTATATCGGGGTTACGTAAGGTAATATTGTCAATAATGGAACCTGAAAAAAGGAAAACATCCTGCAATACCAAACCAATATTTTTTCTTAATGCATCCAGTTGATAGTCTTCCGTTTTAACATCATCAATTTTTATTGCTCCTTGCTGTATATGATATAAACGATTCAACAGACTGATGATAGTTGTTTTGCCACTTCCAGTATGACCGACAATAGCGATTGTTTCTCCCGGGTTGACAGTAAATGAAACATCTTTCAGCACAGGTTTATCCGGCAAATAACCAAACGTTACATGATCGAATTGTATTTTTCCTTTTACTTTATCCGGGTTAAAATTCCCCTCCGTTTTTATATAATCGTCATTATCCAGAACTTTAAAAACTCTTTCACTGGCCACCATGCCCATCTGCAATACATTAAATTTATCAGCAATCACTCTTAAAGGACGGAAAATAAGATTAAGACAAAGAATAAATGCCATCAATGTCCCCTGCTGGCTTTGCTGAAGGTGAAATGCCTCCTTTGATGTCCACCATACAATAAGACCAACAGCTGTTGCTAAAACAATTTCCACAATCGGAAAGAAAACCGAGTAGGCAAATATGGCATTGATGTTAGCATTGCGGTGTTCTTTATTTATTTTTTTAAACTTCTCAAATTCTCTTTCCTCTGCTGCAAATGCCTGCACCACCTGCATCCCGGTAAGATGCTCCTGCACAAATGCGTTCAGGTGGGCCACCGCATTTCTTACCCGGTGAAATGATTTGTTTACGCTTTCCTTAAAATAATAAGTAGCAATAAGCAGCACAGGAAAGGGTATTAATGCTACCAGGGTCAGTTGCCAGTCTTTCCACAACATATACCCCAGCACACAAATAATAGAAAGCAGATCGGCAAGGATAGGTATCAGCCCGTCTGCAAAAACATCGTTGATTCTTTCAATATCATCTACAGTTCTTGTTGTCAGTGTGCCGATCGGCGTTTTATCAAACTGGGAAAGATTTAATCCTAATACTTTTTTATAAACTTTTACCCGCAGGTCCTTTACCACGGATTGTCCCATCCATGCGGTAATAAATGAAAAATAAAACCGCAGTGCTGTCTCTGCAAAAAGCAGGGCAACTTGTATGATGGTAACTAACACCACCATTTCAACAATACGGCCAGAAATATATTTATCAACTGTAATCTGAATGAGGATCGGACGTACAGGGGTGAAGATGGCAAGTATAATAGCCAGTGCAATAGATAAATAAAATTTTCTTTTATACGGTGCGGCAAATCTTATCACCCTTTTCAAAAGGTCAAAGTCAAAAAATTTTTTATTGGTTCCGTTTGCCACCTGAAAGTTTAAACAACAAATGTAAATAGAAGAAAAAGAAAATGCTTACCGGTTATCAGGAAGTGGTGAAACTATTACTTGCTGCCGGCTACTACAGGTTCTGACCCGGTTTCGCCCATGGCTATTTTATAAGCTTTAATAAAAATGGCACCCAGGTTTTTGTATGGAGGTATATAATCATCAAACTCCGGCACATTAGCCTCTCTTTTGAATTCTTTCCAGAAAGGAATCCAGTCAATATTATTTCCATTTCTTGCCTTTTCGGTCAGTATCCTGAAGAAGGGGCGGTTAATAACTGTTCTGCCTATCTGTTTGGATGCGATAATATGTGCATCGGGTGCTTTGGCGAGTACATCATGAATAAGGTGGTAACCGCCGCATGAACCAAGAAATACAATTTTTGACGAGGCCGCCATCTGGGCTATTGTATATGGTGCTGTGTAACTATGACCTCTATGGATGGTAACGGTCGGGTAAATTTTATTTTTTACCAGGTATTCACATAATTCTTTTTGTGCTTTTTCATCTTCACCTCCTTCCTGTGGCAGTGCCCGGTTGGCATAAATAGAAACGGGCCGGCCTTTTATAGAATGAAAGCTCACCCATTTGTCATTAGCCGTCATTTTCCAATTGGCATTTTTATACATGCTTACAAAATCATTGAAAATACCCATATCGGATTTTTCACCATAAAAAAATACCTGCATAATAACACGGCCGCTGTCATTTGCCAGGCTGGAATAAGGAACTGTGTATACCGGTGGTATTCCAAGTTCTTTTGTTAAGTCTATATTTTTTGTTGAATCAGCAGATAGAAAAAGTTTCTCAAGAATATTATAGACCTCGATTCCTTTTTTATTATTCTGTGAAATATTTCGCCGGTGGTTCAATCTTACATTAGCCAGCATGTCATCGGACAGTGGTTTCATTGTTTCTTCAATGCTGGCATAAGAGTCGGCCACATCCACCCCATCTTCAAGTCCTTCAGATTTTTCCAGGTTGCCTACAAATGCCCGCATCAGGTCATTGGCATTTTCTTTATTTGGAAATGATGCAAGGAAATTACTTAGTGTGTTATACCCGGCAGCCATTTTAATAAACTTACGGTATTTATCAAACCATACACTTTTCAGCAATGAATCGCCACGGTTACCCATACGACTCATCATTAATGGATACACACCGCGGACATAACTGGAAGTATAAATGATACCATCGGTAAGTACGGCCAGGTAATATAGTTCCTGCGCATTTAATGACTGAATGATCCTGAAACGTACACCATCAGGAGCTTCGTGAAGCCCATTGATGGTATTTACAAAAACTTCCGCTGCCTTTTTCTCCAGCATTTGTTCCAGATCCGCAAACCCTCTTGCCGTGTCTTTGTTTACAGCTCTTGATACATAATCAAGATGTGTCTTCACCAGCAGTTTATAATATTGAATTGAATCGTTCCGGACTGCATCTATATCCGTTATTGTAAGTTTTCCTTTTACAATATTATCCAGGAAGGGAAAGTAAAGTTGTCCGTTGCCGCTGCTGGTAGCCATTTTTAAAACAGCCTGTATCAGCGGGTCATCTATCTTTTTTATTATAGCACTCAGCTTGTTGCTTGCTGATGCATAATCATATAACTGCCGCGGGTACAAATAACCAGCCATTATTATAAGGCTGTCCACAAAAGGAATATCCGGATTTTCTTTGAATGAATAATGTTGTTTAAGCATCAGGAAAGTCTGGTCGGGGTAAAGAATGCAATATTTGCGGATAAGAATATTTCTGCTGCTAATATACCCGGCATTGTTGTCAAACGCCTTGCTATAAACAACAGGCCTGCCAACATCATACTGAAGATTATTGATAATATTTTCTATGGTAAGTCCTTTTTTGTCCTGCTCCATACATACATCATATGCATTTAATATTGCAGGCAGACTGGTGACCGCAAAACGTTTTGACCTCCAGTTTGCATTCAGGTCTTTCAAAATATATTCAAGGCCCCGGACATAGCGAACCTTTGCCTGGCCACCTATAGTTGAGTCTTTTTCAATTTTATACTGAAGCTGGTTAACTTTTTTTATCAGTGCATTGGTGACAAAAAAGTTTATTTCTTCGTTGTCTGATACGGTAAATAACTTATCCTCTTTCCCATCGGATTTAAGGGCCCTCTGCTGTTCTTTATCTACATATTCCTGGAATAAAACAGTACCCCGCTCCGGCTTGAGCAGGGGATCTCTCTGCGCAAACGACACAGCTGCCGTAAAAAGAAAAAGGGAAATGAATAAGGTGTATTGTTTGATTGCAATCATAAGGATCGTCTCACAAAATTAAGCTGTTCATTTTTAACAGGTCCGGATTACTGGAATAGATGCCTTTGCCCCTTTAAATGCGGGAAAATGACTGTTAAAATTATTCATATTTTCCCGCATCGCCCGTTATTATTAAGTTTTCATTAAGTCTGTGTTAGCAACAGGGAGCTATTGCAACTCCATGACAATTTCCTGTAGGTTTGCGCCATCAAACACACCGAATGGAAACCAAAGCAAGAAAAGTGCTGATTGCAGATGACGAGCCGGATATTCTTGAGATTCTTAAATATAACCTGACCAACGAGGGGTACCAGGTATATACTGCCAAGGATGGTGATGAAGCAATTGATAAAGCCAAATTTGCCCAACCTGACATGGTGGTGCTGGATATAATGATGCCCAAAAAGAACGGAGTGGAGGTCTGTGAAATTTTAAGGAAACAACCTGCTTTTAAAAACACTTTAATACTCTTTCTTACCGCCCTGAGTGATGAGGGCACCCAGATAAAAGGACTGGAAACCGGCGCCGATGATTATATCAATAAGCCTATCAGCCCGAAAGTTTTTCTGAGTAAAGTAAATTCACTTTTCCGCCGGTTGAATAAAACCGAAGCAAAAATTGTTACCATCAACGGGCTTACCATTGACCCTGAACGATTCATTGTTCAGTTTGAAGGCAAGGATATTGTTTTGGCTAAAAAAGAATTTGAACTGCTCTATCTGCTGGCTTCCAAACCCGGAAGAGTTTTTCTGCGAAATGAAATACTGAGCCAGGTATGGGGCGCCGATGTAATTGTTGGCGACCGCACAATTGATGTACACATCAGGAAAATCCGCCAGAAACTGGGAGTGGATTGTATTACTACAGTAAAAGGTGTGGGGTATAAATTTCAACTATAAGTTCATTGTTCATAGTTAATGGTTCATGGTTTTATTTCACATAATTTTGATTTTTCTTTTCGACCATGAACTATGAACAATTAACTATGAACTAACCCATGCTTCCGGCAAAAAATCTTTCTCCCCGCCAGTTATCGGCATTAACAGCGCTGGCACTTGCTGTTCCCGTTTCAGCAGGCATTTATGTTTATGAAAAAAACTGGCAGGTAGCCATAGTCTCCCTTACTTTAATTTTTATCGGCAGTTATGCCCTCATTTATTTTACATTGGAGCGGTTTATTTACCGGAAAATAAAACTCATATACAAATTTATTTACCAGACCAAGGCCACAAAAAAGGAAGAAGTATATTATAAATACATCCTGCCGCAAAAGAGCATTGAAGAAGTTACTGAAGATGTGGAAGCCTGGGCCGAAGAGCATAAACAGGAAATGGAAGTCCTGAAACAAAATGAACAGTTTCGTAAAGAATTTTTACAAAATTTGTCTCACGAATTTAAAACCCCGGTGTTTGCCATACAAGGTTATGTAGAAAGTCTGTTGGGCGGGGGGATGAATAATCCTGAAATAAATAAACGCTTTCTTGAAAACACATCAAAAAATGTAGACCGGCTGACTAACCTGATCCAGGATCTTGATGAAATCTCAAAACTGGAAAGAGGTGAACTGATGCTGGCAAAAACAAATTTCATTATACAGGAACTGGTAAAAGAAGTATTTGAAAGCCTTTCTATAAAAGCTGAAGAGAAAAACATCCGTTTCAGTATAAAAAAAGGATGCGAGGCGCCGCTGACCGTGTTTGCAGATAAGGAAAAGATAAGACAGGTACTCATCAACCTGCTTGACAACTCTATTAAGTATGGCAAAGAAAACAGCAGTATCGCAGCCAGCATGTACAAGGTGGATGAACTGCATATTTTAATTGAAATAAGCGATGAGGGAATGGGCATGGCCGAAAAACATTTACCAAGGATATTTGAACGCTTTTACAGAACAGATGAAGGGAGAAGCCGTGATGTTACCGGCAGCGGACTCGGCCTGGCTATATGTAAACACATTATTGAGGCACATGGTCAAACCATTCATGTGCGCAGTACAGAAGGTGTGGGAACTACGGTTGGATTTACATTGGAAGCAAGAAAAGACTGAGATTAAGATTATGGTTAAGGTGAAAGATTAATAATAAGGCATCCCCTTCTCCAGCGCATCAAAAAAATCAACAGCCTCATTACTCATTTTAGTATTCACCAGTTTTCCATCCAGTAAAAAAGAAAAATGATTACAGGAATCATCCTTCATTTTAAAATCCACCTCCTGCACCTGCTGACCTTTGTTATAAAAAAACATTTTGCCATCATACCCGCATTTAAATTCTTTCGTAGTTTTTGAATCAATAAATTCAATTACCCGGTTGATGGCTTTTGCTTCAGTTGTTTGTACAGTTTTTGTCACTGCCCCTGCCTGTTCGTCTTTAAAATAAACGACTAAACTATCGGCTGATGAAAAATTGAGATGTATGGCTGATTGTTTACAACTGCAGAAAATAAAAGCAGGGAGCAGAGAATATACAATTACTCTCATAGCAGTAAATGTATTGAAAAAAACTTTATACGGCGAGTTCAGGTTTCTTTTCCTCTATGGCTTTTAAATGCAGGTACCATGCTATGGAGATAATAAAGGCAAAGGCCTGTTCTTTTAACTGAGATTGGTTGCCAGGCCCAAATGAAAGATTGCACTGGTAAATGAGATTTCTTCTTGTGTCTTTATAAATAAATAATTCGGGAGATGATTTGCTGTTAACAGTAAACCGGTAGCGGATATTTTCAATCTGAACCACACCATGGCTATCTGACCAATTATCAAAAGTCATTTGTCCTATTACTACCCCATATTCATTTTTAATAGCCAGTCTTATTCTCAGCAGGCCCTCATTTTCGATTATCAGAATTCTTTGTTCATTTACTGTTTCTACCCTTGCCGTATGTAAATCTTTACGGTACCTGACTTTTAAAATCGTTTTGTCATTTTCCTGTAATATGTATTCTTCATTACCTATGCTTGATTTGTTGATTACAACATTCATTATGGTAAGTTTTAGGAAAATGAATATAGGGTATAAAAAAAATCAAAAATCAAAAGCAAAAAAGATAATACAAACTTAATCTTACACGCCAGGGTTGTCTATTATAAGGGATGTTTAACCAAAAAAAACCGTCCCGGTGAATCGGGACGGTAACTGCATGAGAAATCTACTCTAACCCATGAACCAACAAGGGTGAAGTGATAGTATGAGCGGTTGAATAAGAACTGACTGCAAGATGCATTGTCTGTGTTATCCGGCTATTACAATAAAATTATTTTTGAGATATTACTATTGAAATTTTGTCCAGTTCTTCCACCAGGTGTCGCCACTACCGGCAGCACCACGATAGGTAGTTGCAGTAAACCAGCTTGCTACCCTGGTATTGGAAAAGTCTCCCCCGGTTAATGCCGGAGAACCAGCCGCCGGATTAATGTCTATCGTATTATCATATTTAAAAGGTGCAGTTAATTGTACATCCGATGTATTTGTCAATAAAGTATTGCCGCCACCTGCCCTGTTAATATAATTGGTAAAATCAAGAGTTGTCCATCCTGTAGGAACTGCTCCGCTTGCTGCATAATTGAGCTGTGTATTATTGCCTGCAAAAATTGTATTGGCAATTATCATACGGGAAGGTGTTGCTGTAATATTCAGATCAGTAGGTGTTCCTGTACTTGCATCCAGCAGAAAACCAGTGGGCCAACCTATCACAACAGAATTAAATAAACTAAGTGCCGTATTACGACGCAGGTGTAATCCTCTTTTATAATTTGAATTTCCAACATTTGTCAAAGCAGCACGGGGACCAACTAATGTTACATTACTGAATACAGGGCCCGTTTGTGGAAAGTTGGCATAGCTGCCACCACCGGCATCATTATCACTTTCAAAACCATTGCTGCCACTTATATCCGCCACAAGGCTGTCACGAAAACCAATAGCAAACTGTACACGACCGAAGTAACCATTATCCGTATCAAAATCATCATCCAATCCTTTATAAGCGATAAGGTATTTGCAATCGACCGTACCTCCAAACCATTCAAAGCTGTCATCATTGGCAAAGCTTACCTGCACATGATCTACTGTAGTACCGCGGCCAACTGAACAAAAAGTTACACCATTTAATTCTTTATCCGGTAAATAGGCATAGCCTGCATATTCAACCCGCACATATTTTAAAACACCACTGTTATCATTATCATCAGCGCCGCCATAAAGGCCCAGACCTTCCGAATTATTCACCCCACCTTCCACTTCACCAACACCCTGCACTCCATTAAAAGTATTGTTGGTTCTTGCACGGCCGCAAATTACAATACCACCCCAGTCGCCACGCTGCGGAACAGTTGCATCGCTGG
>Ga0255310_10000335_pt1 | contig 10770 bp, 6 predicted proteins | sample EtOH1_T0_E1_meta_FD_201359 | JGI IMG/M metagenome (GOLD analysis project Ga0255310, IMG submission 201359) | Sandy soil microbial communities from University of British Columbia, Vancouver, Canada - EtOH1_T0_E1 | ecosystem: Engineered > Artificial ecosystem > Sand microcosm > Unclassified ...
GCTGCACCGCCCCGCCGAGGCCATCGCCGTGCTGCGCCCCGCGATCCGTGGCGGAGTGGACGGGAGCAACACCTACACCAGCCGCACGGATTTGCACGAAGCGCTGGCGCTGGCCTTCCAGCAGGCCGGCCAGGCCGACAGCGCGCGCTTCCACTGGCGCGCCGTCGAATCCGCCTGGCGCCACGCGGACCCGCAGTTCCGCGCGCGCTACCTCAGCGCCAAAGCCAGGGTGGGACTCTGAGCTAGCGGGCGCCCGAGGGCGCCCAGCTCGCCGGTGCGAGCCGGACCGGCTTTCCGAGCAGGGCTTCTTCCTGGCCCGGGCGATAGGCGACCCGCCCGTCCACCAGTACCAGCTCGACCCCTGAAGCAAACTGATTGGGGTTCTCCACGGTGGCGTTGGACCGAATGGTCCGCGGATCGAAGATGGTTAGGTCTGCCGCCGCTCCTTCCTCCAGCACGCCGCGGTCCTGCAGCGCCGGCCGCATCAGCTCGCGTGGGAGCCGGGTCATCTTGTCGAGCATCCGCTCGAGCGGCATCCCCCGGTCGAGCGCATAGCGAATCGCGCTGGAGAAGCAGCCCGCGCCGCGCGGATGGGAGTTGGCCCGCGGCTCCTTTTGGATGCCGCCGTCCGAGCCGATCAGGCAGAAGTCTTCGGCGAGCGCGAGATCGAGCGTGCGCTCGAATGGCATGGCTCCTTCGGGTACCGCGACGAGCACCCCCGTCTTCCGGTAGCGGCCGAAGCTGGCCGCCGTCAGCCGCTCGGTGGAACCGACCAGCCGCAGATCGCCGTAACTGATCCCGTAGCGATCCTGCCAGCCCGGATCGAACCGCTTCGAAGAGAGATAGGTCGCCCAGTAGCTGTACGGATAGACGCAGGTCGTCAGGGCGAGGCCCTCCGCGATGCCGCCCCGGATCCGTTCCAGCGCCGCCTCCATGTGGAAGGTGCCGCCGGTGGAGTGCAGGTGAGCGATGTGCAGCCGGGCGCCGCTCGCCCGGGCCAGCCGGATCGCCTCGTCCACCCCCTCGAGCTCGCGCTCCTTCGACGAATAACGCAGATGCAGAAAGAAGGGCCGCTCGTACTTCTGCGCCAGCTTCGCGTACTCGGCCAGCTCCTCGAACGGCGCGGGCTGGTACTCCAGGCTGTGGGACACTCCCAGGGCGCCTTCCGCCAGGTTCTGCTCGACTCGCCGGAGCCGGCCCGCTTGACTGCTAATCCGGTTCCGAATGCCCATGACGAAGGTCGACACGCCATAATGAATCGCATGCGGCGAGCGACCGACCCGCTCGTAATAGGACGCAGAGTTGGCGCTGCCGCCATGCATCTGCAATGCCGTCGTCACCCCATCGGACACCTTGTACTTCTCGAAGATCGGAAAGGTGACCGCGGGGTTCTCGCCATTGTCGGCCAGGACGTCGATGAAGCCCGGAGCAATGACCTTGCCGGACAGGTCCAGGGTTTGCCGCGCCTGCATGGCGGTCCCGAACCGGAGCCTCCCCGCGGCATCGATGCCCAGGTCTTCCGCCCGCCACGACCCGTCCCGGAACAGGCGGCCCCCCGTCAAGAGCAGGGCGAGATCCGCGCCTCCGGCGAGCGCTCGGACCGGCCACCGGTACCCCGGCCGGGCCATAGCGGCTGAAGCCGCCAAACGCACAAACTCGCGCCGATTCACGCGCCGCCTCTGGTCCCGTTGGGGGGAAGAGCAGAATCCGGAGGGAGCCTAGCGCGGACCCATCACCTGCCGATCAAATCGCCATCAATGAGCGTCAAAGCGACCGGCTTGGCCTGCTCCGGGCTCTTGACGGCCTCTTTCAGCTTCTTTCTGAGGCCGCCGAGCTGGGCCTCGGCGTCGCGGTTTGGCATCAGAGCGAAGAGAGCAAGCAGGACGAGCGCGATTCTGGGAGCAAGCATCATGGCATCCTCTCCACTCGGAGATACAGCTCGTACATGGCCTTCATCGTTACTCCCCCTTCGAAGAGCGGTACGATGATGATGTTTGAAGGGATGCCGGGCCGCGGAGGCGGACCCGCCAGCAACTTCTCGAATGAGTCCTGCTGCAGCACGAGCACCCGGTCCAGGTACTCGCCGTTCAACCTGACGGGGGTCATACCCAGGGGCCGGTCCTGTCCGATGGAGCACTGCCCGTTCAGCGCGTAGGAGTACTGGGGATCGTCTTGACAGATAAGGAGGGAGGTCCCAGTGGCGGGCCCAACCGATTGCGCCCGGCTCAGACTCTGCCACGCCTTATCCGTCGCCGGGAGCGAGGTGTAGGCGAGCTTCGCGGCGGCGGTGAGTGTGTTCGTCCACCACCCGTACGGCGTATGGTCCCGGTCCTCCTCCCAAATGGAGGGATGCACAATCACCATGTCGCCTTGGCTCAAGGCGCCCTCCCAGATCACCCATGGGAACGCCTTCAGCGAGGGCGCGGGAGTCGCTCCGCTCAAGTCGAGGTTGGCGGGAATCACATCGGCCGTCAGGATCCCGCCTGCCCCGCTGGCACTCCCCATCGGTATCCGGCCCGGAAACGCGCTCCCATTCCCGACATCACCGAATGTCGCGCTGCGGCTGACCGTGACGTTTTTGAACTTGAAGGGCCGATCGGCCGTCGTGACCGCCGCGGCGACGTAGACCTCATCGCCGAGGCCGTCCGCATTGGAGGGGTCGTCGATGGACTGTTGAACGGCGCGGGCACCCAGGGCCACCAGCCGATAGCGGCCAAATTCGAAGCCGACCCCCGTCGAGAGCCCTTGATACCATCCCCCTGAGCCGTCGGGGAGCATGGCCGACACGGACCAGGTGTTCTTGCCGGCGACGGAAGCCAGGGTCACCCTGGCCGAAGTACCCGTAACTAGTTGTGCGACCGCGAGCGTGTTGCCCAAGAGTTGATAGCTAACCGGGGGGGGCCCCACTGTGGACCGGGGGATATGCACCGAATCCCATTGGAGGACGACCTCGGCGGTGGCGGGGAGATACTGAATCACGCGAAACCAGGAGGGCGCGGGGATCGAGTCCGGGGTGCCGGTGACCGGCGCACTGATCCCGAAGTGTTGGTTGGCTTGCCAGGCGGTGACCCGGTACCCATAGGTGGCCCCAGGCAGGAGCGGGGAGTCCATGTATTGGGCGACCCCGGGTAAGATCGGAGTCGGTGTCAGGTTGGTGCAGGGTCCGCCTGGTGGCGTCTCACGGCAGACGGTATAGCCGACGGCGTTGGGCGCCAGACCCCAATCGATGTTCAGCCCCGCGATGTACGCAACGACGCGGACAGTTGGCGGGGGCGGACCATCGTTCAGGGTCGTCGCCATGCGGGTGATCGGTCCGCTGCCGGTGACTCCGGTGGGCAACGTCGTGGAACTCGTGGTTTTCGTCGGGGTGGTGCTGGCGCTCGGCGTGGCAGCGGGGAGAATCCCGATCGGCGCCGGAGGCGGAGGCGGCGGTGGAGGTGGCGCGGGAGCGGGAGCGGGAGCAGGCGTTGGCGCCGGAGCAGATGCTGGCGCCGGCGCCGGAGCGGGATTTGGTGCTGGAGCAGGAGCTGGAGCCGCCGGGGGAGCCGGAGGAGGAGCTGGCGCCGGAGCAGCGGCCGGAACGGCAGCCGGCGCAGGCTGCGCTACGGGTGCTGCCGGTGGCGGAGGCGGCGGATTTGCGGCCACCACTCCGCCCCCGCCCGTCGCCAGCCTAACCCGTGCGAGATACACCGCTCCCGTCGCATCATCCACGCCGCCCAGGAACACCCGCAGCACGTTGGTCCGGCGGATGACCAGGTTCGGGATGTTGTAGACCTGCCGGCCATTGGTATAGAGCTTGAACTGGGCCCCGCTCACCATCACCTGAATCTGCGCCAGTTGCCCGATCAACTCGGCCTGTAAGTCCTCGGGAAATCGCACCGTGCTGGTCCCCATGTCCTGGCCCCCACCCAGGATCGCCGTGTACTGGTGGTGCCAGGATACCCAGGCCGAACCCGCGCTGCGATTGAGCTGCGGACTGGCCTCGAAGGCCAGCTCTTCGCCGGAACAACAGTTGGAATTGCGCGCGACCAGATCGAACTCGAGCGTGAAGTCCTGCGGCAGCGGGCCGGGGAGCGGGATGATGAACTCCGCGGGGCCGCTGCTCCGCAGCATGGGGACGCCGTCCACCGTGACGACCTCCATCGGGCCGCGCAGGTACTTGAGCCCGCTGGGGAAGTTGCCGATCGGGACTGCGCTAAAGTCGCTTGCGAAGAGCACCTGCCCGCCGGGCGTGAACTTGCCGCCGGTGACGACCGCCGGACCCTGCGCCGCCAGGGACACCTGCGGGGCAGCCAGGATCGCCAACCAGAGCAATGAGTGATGTCTCTGCGGGTTCATGGAATCGCCTTCTCCGCGAAGTTGTTCTTCGGCCTGGGGTCGGGAGTGTCGCTCATGCCGATCACGCCGAATCCGCGGGCGACTCCCGCGGGCGGCGTGGTGGTCACCACGTAGATCTCCCGGGTGCCCCGAATGGGTACATCGCCCAGAATGCAGATAACCCGCGCACGGAGCGCGCTGATCCCCGGCGCGCTGGGACCCGGCTTACAGCTCTCTTGCATCTCGAGCAGACCGACTCCGACCGGAAGCAGCAGCTCCACCCGCACCGCCATCGCCTCCCCGACCTCGACGGCCACCACGACCCGCGCGGTCAGGTGCCCCTGGCGCTGCGTAACCGTGAGGCTCCGGATCTGCAGATCGGCCTGCCATACCGCCTGCTGGGCCGGCGTGACACCAAGCGCAGCGACCACGCTCGCCAGCCCGGCCGCGATTCGATGCATTTGGCGCTCCTGGCGCGCCTGACGCCCCCGGTCTGCCGAAGCAAGCGATTTGCCCTTAGAATCCCGGTGAGCATAACAGCCGATCGTCACCACCCGATCAGGCAATCGTCACCCCTTCATCACGCTCCGGAACTCCTTGCGACTGCGGACGATTGGTGGGCTCTGGATCGAAGCGACGCCGCCGCTCGCACCCCTGGGGCCAAGGCGGATGGCGATGCTGGCCCTCGTCGCGGCAGCCGGCCGTAAGGGGATCAGCCGCGACCGAGTGCTCGGCATCCTCTGGCCGGAAAGCGATCCGGAGCTGGCCCGGCACGCGCTCTCCCAGCGATTGTACAGCCTCCGCCGAGAGACCGGCCACGACCTGATTGGTGGAGCCGCCGAGCTGCGTCTCGACCCTTCCATCTCCAGCGATATCGGGGAGTTGCTGGACGCGGTTGCCGAGGGAGATCCGGCGGCCGCCGCCGCGCTCTACAGCGGTGCCTTCCTCGACGGCTTCTACCTGCCTGGAGCGACGGAATTCGAGCGCTGGGTGGAGGAGGAGCGGGCGGCACTTCACGGCCTGGCGACCCGGGCCATGGAGCAGGCGGTGAAAGCCGCGAAACAAGCGGGACGACTCGAGGAGGCGGTTCACTGGGCCCACCGCCTCACCGAGCTCGATCCGTTGAGCGCGCGGTACGCCGCCTCTTATATGGAGGTGCTGGTTGCCTCCGGGGATCGCGCGCAGGCAATTGCGCACGCCCGAGCGCACCAAGAGGCAGTCCGCCGCGAGCTCGACGCCGACCTCGAGCCGGGCATACGACATCTGCTCGAGCAGCTGCGGGCTCCTGCCCCGGTTTCCCCCGTCACTGCCTCGGCGAAGGCGCCTGGTTCAGCACTGAGCACCGGGTCGCATGCTCCAGAGCCCAGCGTGCCCCTAAAACCGGCGCTCCAGCCACCCCTTCCCCCCGAACCCGCGCGGCGCTCGCGCTGGATCGCCGGCTTGGCCGCCGGAGTGGGCGTGATCCTCCTGGCCGTGGCGATTCGTGCGGTCCTGCCGGGAGCGAGTCCGCCCCCGCCCTTCCTCGCCGTCGGGACGATCCGGACCTCCGGCCTGCCCGACAGCGCCCTCTCCCCAGTGCTCCGCGACATGCTCGCGACCGGCCTCGGCGGGGTGCCGGGTTTGCAGGTAGTGGCGAATTCCCGCGTGATCGAGCTGATCCCGCGCGGCGCGGACACCACCCCGGGGGCCACGACGGACGCCGCCCGCCGAGCGGGGGCGACCGAGCTGATTGAGGGAGAAGTGGGCCCCGGAAACAGCGGGTTTGTGCTGACGCTCCGTCGGGTGACGCTGAATCGGGGCATCGTCCGCAACGGCTACGTGGTGCGCGGGGCCGATCGCTATGCCCTGGTCGACAGCGCCACGGCCGCGATCGCGCGCGACCTCGGCGTCGCGGCACGACCGGGATCGGTGAGCGACATCCGTACTTCGTCGCCCGCTGCGTACGCGTTGTACGAGGAGGGCCTTCGCGCCTATTACAAGTTCGACGCCGCCGCCGCTTACCGCCTGATGAGCGCCGCCGTCGAACGAGACTCCGGCTTCGCCATGGCCGCGTATTACGCCTGGCAAAGCAGCCGGGGCATTACCAATCAAGCCGAGACGGACCGCGTCATGCTGCTCGCCAAACGACTGGCCGGGCGGGCCATCGATCGTGAGCGCCTCCTGATTCTGGGATCGGTTGCGGCCCTCGATGCCCCGCTCGCCCGATCGGTCGCGATTGCCGAAACCCTCAGTGTCCGCTACCCGACCGACCCAGACGGCCAGATCCTCCTCGGCCGGGTTCGTTTTGCCCAGGGCGAATGGTCCGAAGCCGTTGCGGCCTTGGAGCGGGCGGTGCGTCTGGATTCGGCCGCCGGAGCCCTGGCCGGTTCCTATTGTCGCGTCTGCCTGGCGTTCGCCGAGATGACCAACGCCTACATGTGGTGGGACTCCGCGGGCGCCGCGGAACGATCGGCCCGGCGGCAGATCGCCCTACGCCCCGACGACCGCCTGGGGTGGATCAACCTGGCGGAGCCTTTGTCTCGCTTGGGCCGGCGCACGGAAGCGGAAGCGGCGTACGAGCGCGCCGCGGCACTCTCCACGACGGCGACCATGGCTGAGCCGCAGCTCCAGCGGGACTTGATCCGCTGGGGCCGCTACGAGGAAGTGAACCGGGAGCTGCTCTCGGACCTCCACGATCCGTCGCTGAGTAGGCGAAAGGAGGCCCGTTGGCTGCTGCTTTTCAGCCTACTGGATCAGGGACGGCGGAGCGAAGCGGCGGCGCTCACCCAGGCGGGGCGGGTTCCCGATTCCGGCGAATTGGTACCCGGCCTCACGCCAGAACCTGTGGAGCTCGCCCTGATTGCGTTGCTCAGCGACCGCTGGAGTGAGGCGGCCCGAGGATTTCGCGGGCAGGCCGATCAGACCCGCGCGGCGCAAGCCCCGCCGGGACTGATAGCCCGGGTGGCGACCTGGCAGCTCGCCCTGGCGGCAACCGCCTATGCAGAAGCGGGAGACACGGCGAGAGTCCGCCAACTCGCGGACACGGTTCGAGTGCTAGGTCAGGAGAGCAGCTTCGGTCGGGACGAGAGGCTGCATCACGTGCTCCGCGGGTTGCTGCTGCAACGAGCCGGACGCCATCAGGATGCGGTGGACGCCTTCGGACAGGGGATCTTTTCCACCACCGATGGCTACACCAGGACCAACCTCATGATGGCGCGCAGCCTGCTGGCCTTGGGACGCAACCGCGAGGCCATTGCGATCCTCCAGCCTGCCCTGCGCGGCGGGGTGGACGGCAGCAATTCCTATGTGAGCCGGACCGAGCTGCACGAGGCCCTCGCCCAGGCCTTTGAGGTGGTGGGCCAAGCCGACAGTGCAACGGCCCACTACCGAGCGGTGGAACGAGCCTGGCGCCGAGCCGATCCTGAGTTCCGGGAGCGCTACCTGCGCGCGAAAGCGAAGGCGGGCAAGGGAGTTTGACGGGGGCCTGATGGTCCCGTGATCGGGGAGTGACGCCGCGGCAGTATGCTGGCGTCCGTTCCCACTCCCGCGAGCCTGCAATGCGCCCGTCGTCAGCCGTCCGAATCCTCTTTCCCATCCTGGCCCTGTTGCTCAATTCGGCTCCCGCCGCTGCCCAGGCGGACCCGAAGATCTGGGACAATTACGATTTTGTCCCTGGCAACAAGGTCATCTTCTACACCGACTTCTCCGAGGACCGGGTCGGCAACTTCGCTCGCAGCTTGAAGTGGGTCGCCGGACCCGTCGAGGTGGTCGAGCGGGACGGGGTCAAGGTGCTCCGCGCGACCGGGGCATCGCAGTTTCTCATCCTCCTTCATCGCAGGCTGCCCCAACGATTCACTCTTGAGTTCGACATTATCCCGTGGAGAGTGAAGTGCTGCGGCTACGAGGAGCTGAGTTTTGAGGGTGGCCCGAAGCTTGACCGGGGAGAGAAGTCCGCGGCGGTAATCTGGCACCACACCGGCACCGCGATCATCGGCGGCGGCATGGACATGGGCAACAGCTCGCGGCCCTTCTCCGAGGAGTTGACCCGCCAGCTCATGGGCAATCCCACCCATGTGCGGATCCTGATGGACAGCGTGTACTTCAAGATGTACACCAATGAGAAGCGCAACTACAGCATCCCGGAGCTCTACTTCCGGCGCGATTCGGTCATTCGCGTCTTCGTCACGGCGTTCGACGACTCGACCTCGGCTGTCTATCTCACCCGCATTCGCGTTGCCCAGAGCGACACCGACGTCCTGTACGACGCGCTCGCCGCCAGGGGGCGCTGGGCGACCCAGGGGATCCTGTTTGAAACCGGCAAAGCCGAGTTGCAGCCGGAGTCGCGTCCGGTGCTCAAGGAGATCGCGGGGGCGCTCAAGGAGCACCCCGAGCTCAAGATTCTCATCGAGGGACACACCGACAATGTCGGAGCACCCGCCGCCAACCTCACCCTGAGCGGAGCGCGAGCCGCCGCGGTGAAGGAAGCCCTGGTGACGGGATTCGGGATCGCGGGCGAGCGCATCACCACGAAAGGCCTGGGCGACACCAAACCCGCCGCGCTCAACACGACCGCGGAGGGCCGGGCCCAGAACCGGCGGGTGGAGGTCGTAAAGCTGTAGAGCCGCGGCGTCTAGGGGACGTTCGCCTTCCTTGCCTCGATCCGCGCCCACATCTGCCAGAAATAATTGGCGCTGCGGAACAGGTGGTGGCCCACCAGCTCGTCCCCCGCGACCCCGACCGGGGCCCCGCCGGTGACGTATCCATCGGACGGCGCGGTCCGCACATCCATCAGAAAATCCGGCAGCATCCCGTAGTGGGCCACGCCTTCGGTGTTGTAGTTCCAGGACTTCATCACCGAACTGCTCATCGGGAACGCCGGGCCGTATTGCACCCGGTTGCCTCCGCCCGGCTGGGGGCCTTTGACCAGCCCGTTGAGGTCGGTGCCGAAGGAGACGGCGCCGTTCTCATAAGTCGCCTTCGTCGTGTCCGGGTTGAGATACCCCATGTTGCGCATGGCGCTCTGGTAGAGCCGCGCCCAACCGGAGGCGCTCGCCCCATCGGAGCCCAGCCCGAACATTCCGTGCAGCCTGCTTATCCGCGCCATCTGCGCGGGCGTCCGCGCGTTCTCGGCGTCGGAGCCTGCCAGACCTCGGATGCCGGTGTGGCCGGAAACCACGGGATAGCCGAAGCTCTCCGCGATGGTGAGGGTCGCATCGGCCGCCTTCTGCGACATGTGGTCGATGTCGATGATCATTCCGCGTCGCATCATCTCCTCGACCGCCATGACGCCGACCGGAGTGAGACCGAGCGCGTTGCGGTGCCCCCCGCTCTTGCCCGGCAAACCGCCGGGACAGACCGGAGGGGCGCCCGGATGCCGGAAGGGATCGATACCCAGCTTGATCAGCGACACCGTGCTTTTCAGGATGTTCTCCAGCACGTCGGTGCCGAGCTGGTAGGTGTGGGTGATGTCGTCCGAGACGTCGGCGCACTCGATGTCCCAGTAATGTCCCGACTCCCGAAGGTTCGACACGTTGAAACCGTGCTCGTAGATCGCGGTGCCGCCGAACGCATTGTCCAGCACATGGATTGGAAAGATGTAGCGCGCCCCGGCATCGTAGAGCCGCTGAATCTCGGCCGCGACCAGCAACCGGGCCGCGGCAGGCGGCAGCGTGGCGACCGGAGAGCTGGTGAAGTTCCCGAGATTGTCCACCTCGACCCCCAGCACCACCGCAATCTTGTTGGCCTGCACGATCCGCTGGATATCGGCGGAGCCGTAGGCGATTTCCATGAAGTCCGGATGGCGCTTGACGAACGCTTCCATCTCGGCGAGCTGGAGATTGGCGGAGGACTTGTCGTCCGTCGCTCCATCAGCCGTCCCGGTAATCGGGCTCCCTCCCGACATGGCATCGGCCAGCGTCTTGTTGTTGGTGGCGAGCGCCACCATCACCCGGAGGCCGCCGTCGCGCGCCCGCCGGATCCACTCGAACCACATTTTCTGGTGGGTGATGTCGTTCCACTTGGGCCAGTCGAGGAAATCAGGGAAACCGCGCGCCGGGCTGGCGGTGGTGAGCGCTGCATTGCCCTGCTGGAACTCGTGAATCAGCAGCTGGCGGAGATCATCGCCGCAAGGGAAGGTCAACAGGTTCCAGCCGCCGTGCGACGGGCGATCGTCGCCCAGCGCGTGATCGATCGCAGTGGCGCGCACGCCCTTGTTGCACGCATTGTCGGCGGGAAGCAGCGACCCCACGTCGACGCCGCCATGAATCAGCTTGCCGCCGAAGGCGAGGTTGACCATCGGATGGGTGTGCAGATCAACCCAGCCCGACAGCAGGTAGGATTTCACGGTGAGCTGGACTTTGGAGAACTGCGCCGCGGGAGTCGAAGCCGGGCCCGGGTCGTAGTAGCTGGCCACCGACCACTGCTGGGCGCCGTCGGGGATTCCGGTCAGGGTGTGGGTGAAGGTGTTGCTGTCCA
>Ga0255310_10000336_pt1 | contig 10769 bp, 4 predicted proteins | sample EtOH1_T0_E1_meta_FD_201359 | JGI IMG/M metagenome (GOLD analysis project Ga0255310, IMG submission 201359) | Sandy soil microbial communities from University of British Columbia, Vancouver, Canada - EtOH1_T0_E1 | ecosystem: Engineered > Artificial ecosystem > Sand microcosm > Unclassified ...
TACGGACAACATCGCCCACGATCTCAAAACGCCGCTGACGCGCCTTAGGAATCGCAACGAACAGGCGTTACGCGTTGCGAAAAATGAGTCCGAATACCGGGCTGCACTGGAAAGCACGATCGAGGAATCCGAAGGTCTTATTCGAACGTTTAATGCTCTGTTGATGATTGCACGCGCGGAATCCGGTCAGGCACGCGGTGATATGAGCGAATTCGATGCCGCGGAAATCGCCCACGACGTCGGAGAGCTGTACGAACCGCTCGCGGACGAGAAAGGTCTCGTATTAAAGGTGGAAGCCGAAACGCCGGCGCCCGTGATCGGCAATCGCGAGCTCATCAGTCAGGCACTCGCCAACCTCGTCGATAACTCGATCAAATATGCCGCCACGACGGACGGAACGGTGAACGGCGTGGCGGGTGAAATTGTCGTGCGCGCACTCACCGAAGGCGATCGAATTCTCTTGACGGTGACCGACTGCGGACCCGGCATTCCGGAAAGCGACCGGGACCGTGTGGTTGAACGCTTCGTGCGGCTTGAGCAAAGTCGCTCGCAGCCGGGTTCGGGGCTCGGCTTGAGTCTCGCAGCAGCTGTCGCCCGCTTGCATGGCGGAGAGCTCGTATTGGCCGACAACAAACCCGGCCTGAAAAGCATCATTGCCCTGCCGCGGCGAGGGCCGGTACAGATTTCCGGATGAGCCGCCCCGCAAGACGCAAGGCTTCCCCCGGGAAGGAAGCCCGTAAATCCGATAATGCCGCCGCTAAAGGCGCTGCGCTTGCCGACCTGATTACAACCGTCCCGCGGTTGAGCAACCCCGACATCGCGAAGGCCCGCGTATCCGAATGGCTGGCCGGCGTATCGCCGGCCGACTCCAAACCCCTCAAAAGTCTGTTTTCCAAGCGGCCGATCATCGTCACGCTTGTGGACTCTCTGGCCGGAAGCTCGCCGTACCTTTGGGAATTGATCGCCCGCGAGCCCGATCGGTTTCTACGGCTGCTGCTGGCAAACCCCGAGCAGCATTTTGCGGCGCTCTTAAGAGACCATGGTCACGCAGCGGCAGTGAGCAAGGACGAAGCAGAGGCAATGCGGCAGCTTCGCCGCATGAAAGCCGAAGCCGCTTTGTTGATTGCGCTTGCCGACATCGGCGGCGTTTGGTCGGTAATGCGCACAGCACATGCACTTACTGAACTCGCCGATGCCGCCGTGAACGGCGCCGTACGATTTGCGTTGGCGGAAGCAGGCCGCGCCGGGCGGCTTATCCTGAAGGATAAAACCAAGCCGCAGGCAGACAGCGGCTACATTGTCCTCGCCATGGGCAAGATGGGCGCGTTCGAGCTTAACTACTCGAGCGATATCGATCTCATTGTTCTGTACGACCCGGCAGCACCGGCATTGCCTGCGGATGCCGAGCCATCCACGCTCTACGTGCGCCTTACGCAGCGGCTGGTGAAGCTGCTGCAGGAACGGACCGCGGACGGCTACGTTTTTCGTACGGACCTGCGTCTGAGGCCCGACCCGGCGTCGACCGCGGTGGCAATCTCCAAAGCAGCAGCTCTCTCATACTATGAGAGCGTTGGACAGAACTGGGAACGCGCCGCCATGATAAAAGCGCGAGCGTGTGCCGGTGATATTGCGGCTGGCAATGCGGTCCTTCACGAGCTGGCACCGTTTGTATGGCGAAAGTACCTCGACTTCGCTGCGCTTGCCGACGTTCATGCCATGAAGCGGCAGATCAACGCCTATCGCGGTCATGGTGAAATCGCGGTCGAGGGGCATAACATCAAGCTTGGTCGGGGTGGCATCCGTGAGATCGAGTTTTTCGCACAGACGCAACAATTGATCGCGGGCGGCCGTAATCCTGATCTTCGTGACCGCGACACGCTAACAACGCTCGACAAGCTTTGCGCGGACAAGTGGATCGACGTCGAGGCACGCGACGCCATGAAGGGCGCCTACGGATTCCTCCGCATTGTCGAGCATCGCTTGCAGATGGTGAATGACGAGCAGACACAAAGCCTTCCGGCTGATCGCGCGGAGCTTGAGCATTTTGCCCATTTTCTCGGGTTTGAGAGCAGAGATGCCTTTGCTGTTGCGCTCCTCGGACACCTGAACAAGGTGCAATATTACTACGCGCGGTTATTCGAAAAGGAACCGCAGTCCGAGCGTCCGGCGATGGCATTTCCGCGCGATGCCGACGACCATAAAACGCTCGACCGCTTGTCGGAACTCGGCTTTAAGGCCCCACTCGAAGCATCCAGCATTGTCCGGGACTGGTCGAATGGCAGCCACCGCTCTTTACGAGGCGAGGCAGCGCAGGAGCATCTTCAGGCTTTGTTGCCTGCACTCCTCGACCAAATTGCACGGACGGACAATCCTGGCGCGACGCTCGTGCTATTTGATCACTTTCTCGCCAATCTGCACGGCGCGGCCCGTCTGCTGTCACTCCTCAAACAGAACCCCGATCTCATTGCGCTGATCGCGCTCGTCCTCGGGACCGCGCCGCGGCTCGGTGAGACCTTGGCGCGCCATCCGCAGGTGATCGACGCACTCGTCGACCCCAGCTTTTTCGGCGCCTTGCCGGGCGATGCCGAGCTTGGGCGACGGTTCGACACAGCCTTGGCGCAATCACGTTACGACGAGGATTTGCTCGAGCGAATCCGCATGTTCGGACTCGAATACATGTTCCTCATCGGAGTACGCATCCTGACGGGGACTGTAACGGCGCGGCAGGCGGGGCAGGCGTTCGCAGGGTTGGCCGATGCGGTCATTCGCGCCGTCCACCGTGCTGTGGGCGACAGTTTCGCGAAGACCCACGGCCACATGCGAAACGAAGAGTCGGCGGTCATCGCGATGGGCAAGCTTGGCGGTTGCGAAATGACCGCCACGTCAGATCTCGACCTTATCCTGGTCTATGATTTTGACGATGAGAATCCGGAATCCGACGGCGCCCGCCCGCTGTATGGAACGCAATATTTTGCTCGCTTGACCCAAAGACTGATCAATTCGCTGACGGCGCAGACTAACTATGGCGCGCTTTACCAGGTTGATATGCGGCTGCGCCCCTCGGGCCGCGCGGGTCCACTGGCGACGCAACTCGACGGGTTTCTTCAATATCAGGAAAACGAAGCCTGGACCTGGGAGCATATGGCGCTCACCCGGGCGCGCGTCGTTTCCGCATCGCCTGCATTCCGGAAGCGAGTCGAAGACGTTATTGCGGGCATTCTTCGGCGTCCGCGTGACGCCACGTTGACGGCTGGTGACGTAGTCGAGATGCGGACGGCCATTGCCAAGGAGAAGGGCGACGGTGCGCGGTGGGACCTCAAATATGTGGCCGGCGGGCTTATCGATATCGAGTTCATTGCACAGTATTTGCAACTTGTTCACGCACACCGCGTTCCCGACATTCTTGAGACCTCGACTGCGCGTGTGCTCGACAAGGCGAGGGCATTGAACGTGTTGGCGGTGGAGGACGCGGAAGTCCTGCGTCCCGCGGTCCAACTTTATCACGATCTGACGCAGATCCTGCGCTTGTGTCTGCCAGACGCGTTCGATCCAAAAAAGGCCGGGGCGGGCCTTCTACGGCTTCTTGCGCGGGCCGCTGACGTGCCGGATTTTGCGACGCTTGAAGCGACGCTGTCCGATACGCAGAGAAAGGTGCGCGCGAGCTTCGTTCGGATTTTGGGGCAGGATCCGGTGGTGGATTAGGCCGCTTCTTCGCGCGGAAGCAGGCATTGCGGTTCGAGGGGCAAGCGCACCATGACGATCGTACCTTTGCCGAGCGTAGAACGAATTCGCATGCGTCCGCCGTGCAGCTCGACCAGCGACTTTGAGATTGCGAGACCGAGCCCCGAACCCTGGTGGCTCTTGGTCAGCTGGCTCTCCACTTGTTCGAAAGGACGCCCGAGACGCGCAAGAGCATCCCGGGCAATACCGATGCCGGTATCGGCGATGGAAAGAATGATGCAATGACTGGTCGCCCGCCCGCGAACCACGATCCGGCCGCCTGTCGGCGTAAATTTGATGGCATTGGAAAGCAGGTTGAGCGCCACCTGCTTGAGCGCACGGCGATCGGCTCGCAATTTCAGCTGCGGCGATATTCGCGCGGTGACCTGCAATGCCTTGTCTTCAGCGCGTGCGGACACGACGCGCATAGCGTCGTTAAGCAGCGTATCAAGACCGATATCGTCGAAATCGAGCCGGATCCGGCCTGCCTCGATCTTCGACATGTCGAGGATATCGTTGATGACTTCGAGCAGATATTGCCCGCTGCCACGGATATCGCCGCAATACTCATTATACTTTTCGGCCCCGAGCGGGCCGAACATTCCGGACTCCATGATCTCGGAAAAGCCGATGATTGCGTTCAGTGGGGTACGCAGCTCGTGACTCATATTAGCCAGGAATTTCGACTTCGCTTGATTCGCCTCTTCCGCACGTGTCTTTTCTTCCGCGTATTTTTGCGCGAGCTCCGCAGAGCGCTGCTGCGACGCCCGGAGGTCGGCAACGGATGCCATCAGCCGCTTTTCACTGTCGATTAGCTTCTCTTCGTGGGTCTTCAATGCTGTGATATCGGTGCCTACCGAAACATATCCGCCGTCCTTGGTCCGCCTCTCGCTGATGTGGAGCCATCGGCCGTCATCAAGCTGAGCCTCGAACGTGCGCGCACCTGGGATGCTCGGGCCTGCATTGATGATCTTGTTGCGAACGACCGGCTTGCTGCCCGCGGCAACCACCGATTCGTAGGATGCGCCAACGGTGATTGCTTCGTCAGGCAAGCGATGCAGTTCCTGAAAATTCGAGTTGCACAGCACGAGCCGGTTGTCGGCGTCCCATAGGACGAACGCTTCGGGGATCGTTTCAATTGCGTCACGCAGGCGCATGTCGGCGGCGACAGTCTTCTCTACCAGGCTCTTCTGTTCGGTGATGTCGACCGCGATCCCAATGAGGTGCAGGCCCGGGTCGTTAGGCTGGCGCACCAGTTCGCAGCGAGCGCGAAGCCATACCCAATGGCCGTTCGCATGGCGCATACGGAAGGCATGATCAATCGTGGTCGCAGTTGCGTCCGCAAGTTCGACGGCGAGGTCGTAAAGGCGTACATCCTCGGGATGCACCAAGGAACTCACATCTCCGAATGACAACAGATCATTCTTGTTCTCAAGCCCAAGGATGTCGAACATCGATTGCGACCAGAAGATGCGACCGCGAGCGAGATCCCAATCCCAAAGACCACAGCGGCCACGGTTCAAGGCGGTATCGATGCGGCTCCGGACCGTTTCGTAAATAAGGTCTGCTTCCCGTGCCCGCGTCGCTTGCCAATGAAAGGCAAATCCAAGGATCAGGACGACGAAGCCGGTCGTTGAGGAGAGGGTGATTGTCAGGGTCGTCAGCGAGCGCCATTCGGAAAGTGCGGCCTTGCGTTGCTGTACAACGGCGAGCTGACCGAACGGGGCGCTGAGCATGCGAACTGTTGCCAGCGCTCGTGAGTTGTCGGGTAGCGTAATTTCCATAACCCCGGCGCCCGCGCCAAACGTCGTGAGCGGTTGCGTGGGCCCCAACACGTCAATCAACCGGCGGCCGACCGTAGCGTCCGTGGCGGGTGTAGCGGCGGCTACTACGCCATCCGGGTTTGTGAGGATAAAACGTCGCCCTGCGGCCACTGCCCAGGATGGGAGGACCTGCGCAAGCACTTGTTGCGGCTGCTCGACGGCGGCTGCCGGCCTCTTGAGCGGACGATGCAGGCGTTCCGAGGCAAGATCGGCCGCAGCTTCGAGTGACAGGACCTCGCTCGCAAGAGTCTGCCGGCGGTGGTCGAGCACCTGTACGAGGGCTCCAACGCAAATGGTTGCAAGGAATGCAATAATAAGGACAGGGACCGCCCGGCGAAGGAGCGGCTCAGCGTTCAGCAGCCGCCGATACGCCGGTTTGGCGATGGATTGCGCGAGGCCCTTGATGGAATCGGGATGTGCAGACGCACTCGCCGTATCGGCGCGCGCCATAGTCGGCCTCCGTTGGAAGTTCCCCTGTCACCCACGAGACGGAAGGATGTGCCGCATCGCTTTCCGAATCACTTGCCGATTGGAATCGATAGGCGCTGATTTGTCGAGAGTCCGAAGAGTCAAATATTTAAAAAAAGTTACCCACGAATAGTTTTTGCAACACAAAGCAGCCGTTTCACGGGGCCGCCAGGGCCCGGTCGACGATATCCGATAGGTCGCGTGAAAGAGGGGATGCGGCCCTGATCCGGCGCAAGGCGCCTTCGGCCTTCGTCTGTCGACCATGCTCCATGGTGCGCCAATTGCGGAACGCGGTTGCGAGACGTGCCGAAACCTGCGGATTTTTCGGATCGAGAGCAAGCACGGTGTCCGCAATGAATTCGTAGCCGGCCCCATCGGGGCGGTTGAACTGCGTGATATTGCCTTGCGCGAAGGCTCCGATGAGCGAACGAACCCGGTTGGGATTGGCAAGCGAGAAAGCAGGGTGGGTGGTTAGAGCGCGGACGTGGCTGAGCGTGTCCCGATGCGGGATCGTCGCTTGCAGTGAGAACCACTTGTCTACCACCAGTGCATCGCCTGCAAAGCGGTTGTAGAAATCGGCCAAGGCGTTCTTGCGCTGCGGCACATCGTGCAAGGACAGGGTCGCAAGCGCCGCCATCCGGTCGGTCATATTGTCAGCGTTCCGGTATTGCTCGGCGGCGCGCGCAATCGCCGGGGCTGCGCCGTTTGCCGCCAAGAGATCGAGGACGGCATTTCGCAAGGCGCGTCGCCCGGCGCTGCCGGCATCAGGACTATAGCGGTCCCCGCCGGTCATTCGCTCATAGATCGCTGCGAGACGGACGCCGAGACGCTCGCCGAGCTCCATCCGCAGGGCAGTGCGCGCCTGGAAGATAGCATCGGGGTCGATGTCCTTCCCGATCTCGCGTGCGATATCACCCTCGCTGGGCAAGATTAGAGCCAGTGCTGCAAATGCGGGCTCCAAGGTGCTGTCCTCAAGCACTGCAATAAGCGCCTTCACGAGTCTGTCGTCGTCTTTGCGCAGCGGTTGCCCGGTCCGGGTCGCGGCAACGCTGTCGAGAAGCAAGCGCATTGAGATGGTCTGGATCGCTTGCCAGCGATTGAATGGGTCGCTGTCATGTGCCGCCAGGAAGGCAAGATCGTCGGTATCGAGATCGGTCACCAGATTGATCGGCGCCGAAAATCCGCGATTGATCGAAAGAACAGGCCGTTCTCCGATGCCGGCAAATTCAAACTGGGCCGTCTGTTCCGTCAACACAATGGGTCGGCCTTCAAGTGGCCTGCCGTCCGCGACCTTGAGTGTGAGATCGCGCCCGTCTTTTCCAACAAGACCAATCGAAAGTGGAATCACCATCGGTGCTTTCGCCGGCTGCCCCGGTGTTGCCGGAACGACCTGCGAGCATTCCAGGATGAAAGTTTTGCGCGCCGTATCGAAGCGCCCACCGACCGTTACCTCCGGGGTGCCAGCCTGGCTGTACCATCTCATGAATTGGGTCATGTCGCGGCCGCTGGCGTCTGCAAAGCACTGGATGAATTGCTCGACGGTTGCGGCCTCGCCGTCGTGGCGGGCAAAGTAGAGGTCCATGCCAGTGCGGAATTTTTCCTTACCGATCAAGGTCTGCACCATGCGTACCAGTTCGGCGCCTTTCTCGTAAACAGTGGCGGTGTAGAAATTGTTGATCTCGCGATATGTTTCCGGACGGACCGGATGCGCAAGCGGCCCGGCATCTTCGACGAACTGGGCGCCGCGCAGTGCACGAACATCGGCGATGCGTTTGACGGACCGCGAACGCATGTCGGCGGAAAATTCCTGATCGCGGAATACGGTGAGGCCTTCCTTCAGGCAAAGTTGAAACCAATCGCGGCAGGTGATGCGGTTGCCAGTCCAGTTGTGAAAGTATTCGTGGGCGATCACGGCCTCGATGTGTGCGTAGTCGGCATCGGTCGCGGTCTCGGGACTGGCAAGCACATATTTGTCGTTGAAGACGTTGAGTCCTTTGTTCTCCATGGCGCCCATGTTGAAATCGGAAACGGCGACGATCATGAAGATGTCGAGATCGTATTCGCGGCCAAAGACGGCCTCATCCCACCGCATGGCTCGCTTGAGCGAATCCATTGCGTAGCTGGAGCGGCTCTCCTTGCCATGCTCGACATAGATCCGCAGCGTCACGTTGCGTCCCGACATCGTGACAAACCGGTCTTCGACAACGGCAAGGTCGCCGCCAACAAGAGCAAACAGATAAGACGGTTTGGGATGCGGATCGTGCCAGATCGCAAAATGCCGTCCGCCGGGCGCGTCCCCGGCCTCGACCAGGTTGCCATTTGCGAGCAGGACGGGTGCTTCCGCTTTGTCGGCCTCGATGCGCGTCGTGTAGACCGCCATGACGTCGGGCCGGTCGGGGAAATAGGTGATCCGCCGGAAACCCTCGGCTTCGCATTGCGTGCAATAGGTGCCGCTCGAACGATAGAGCCCGGAGAGTTGTGTGTTCGCGGATGGATCGACAATCGTCTCAACTTCAAGCGTAAACGGCCTGTTTGGTGGCTGCGGGATCGTGAGGCCGTCAGGCGTTGCGACAAAATTGCCGTCCGGCACCGCAGTTCCGTCGACCTTGAGCGAAACCAGGCGCAAACCGTCGCCGTCGAGCACCAGTGGCGCTGCCGCGCTGGCCGGGTTTGGCTTGAATAGCATAGCTGCCCGTACCCTTGTGTCGGTAGGGTGCAACGAAACGTCAAGTGAGACCGTATCAACCAGCCATTCGGGTGGACGGTAGTCTTTCAGCCGGATCGGCCCTGCAGTGTCGGTGCGCATGTGCTGTGATCTATGATGTTCCGCCGTTAATTGGAAGAAAGAATGGTGCAACGCATGCATGCGATGGTGCTTGAGCGTCCACGAACGCCGCTTGTCTTGCACGAGCGCCCACGACCGGTGGCAGGCTCTGGCGAAATCATGATGTCTGTAAAGGCGTGCGGGGTTTGCCGCACTGATCTTCATGTGGTCGATGGAGAACTGTCTCACCCCAGATTACCGATCGTCCCCGGTCACGAAATCGTCGGCCGCGTGGAGGAAGTAGGGGCGGGCGTGGAGACATTCAGGGTGGGCGATCGCGTTGGGGTGCCATGGCTAGGCAGCACTTGTGGCGTCTGCGACTTTTGCCGCGGCGGCCGCGAAAACTTGTGCGATAAACCGGCTTTTACCGGTTATACGCGGGATGGCGGTTTCGCCACTCATGCGGTCGCAGACGCTCGGTTCTGCTTTCCGTTGGTCAGCGAACTCGATGACCCGCAAATCGCGCCCTGGCTGTGCGCAGGTCTGATCGGGTGGCGGAGCTATCGCATGGCCGGCGAGGGTGAAACGCTTGGCCTCTACGGGTTTGGCGCTGCCGCGCACATTCTGGCGCAAGTCGCAAAATGGCAGGGCCGGCGAGTCTTCGCATTCACGCGCGCTGGCGATGAACCGGCACAGCAGCTTGCTCTCTCACTTGGCGCAGCCTGGGCAGGCGCCTCCGATCAATTGCCACCAGAGCCGCTCGATGCCGCGATTATCTTTGCACCGGTCGGTGCGCTGGTACCGATTGCACTCAAGGCGGTGAAAAAAGGTGGCCGCGTCGTCTGCGGAGGAATTCATATGTCGAACATACCAAGCTTTCCCTACGAGCTGCTCTGGGAGGAGAGACATTTGCTGTCGGTTGCAAATCTCACGCGGTCGGATGCGCGGGAGTTTATCGACATTGCACCGGAGGCGAATGTCAAGTGCGAGGTGACGCGTTATTCGCTGGCGCGCGCAAATGAAGCGTTGTCAGATCTACGCGACGGTCGTGTGCAGGGTGCCGCGGTCATCGTGCCCTAGTGCTTTTTCTTCCGCGGTTTAGCGCATGGGCTCGGCGTGACCAATCACCCGTTTTATCGGCGGGGATTGCTCCTTGAGCGCACGTTCGAGCGCATCGACGTTTTCATGGACGCTTTGGACGCTCAAGCGCGAATCGACGCGGCAGTGAAAATTGACAATTTCGCCTTCGCCGGTCTCGCGTACCCGTACGTCGTGTACGTCGCGGATATTGCGGCTTTTGGCGGCCAGCTCGGATAGGGCCATTGCCACGGCCTTGACCCGTTCGGGAGGCGCCTCGCGTCCGGACGCGTCCTGCGCCTGCAGCGGCTCTATATGAGTTTCTACCTCGACATCGGACCCAAGCTCGGCCGCTATTGCGCTCTCAAGTCCGTCGGCCATTTCATGCGCAGCCTGCAACGAAAGCTTGCCGTCAACCTCCAGATCGAGGGAAACAGCAAGCTTGTCCTTAAGCCCATGAACCGTGACATGATGCACGGCGAGCGCTCGGTTGCGTGCAATCACCATGATCCGGTCAAGCACCGTTTCGCTATTGAGTGCGACGGGGTCGGTCGTGATGACCGGCTCGGCGCCAGGTATCTGCTCGCGCAGTGCCGCGATGATGGCCTCTTTGATCGCGCTCACGCGGTCGAGCGGCAATGTGCGGCTGACCGCGACCGTCAGGTCGATAAATGTCTGCTCACCAACGGCGCGGGCGCGTACATGTTCGACGGCGACGACACCAGGGATTCGAGCGGCAAGACCGGTGATCTTTTCAGTTACTCCCGGTGGTGCGACGTCTGTCAGCGCGTCGACAGTGCGTTTGGCGAGCTTCCAGCCGGCAATGCAGACGAGCCCTGCGACTACAAGTGCAGCTACAGAATCCGCCCACGGCAATCCGAAACGTACGCCAATCAATCCCACCAGCACTGCCAGCG
>Ga0255310_10000337_pt1 | contig 10748 bp, 13 predicted proteins | sample EtOH1_T0_E1_meta_FD_201359 | JGI IMG/M metagenome (GOLD analysis project Ga0255310, IMG submission 201359) | Sandy soil microbial communities from University of British Columbia, Vancouver, Canada - EtOH1_T0_E1 | ecosystem: Engineered > Artificial ecosystem > Sand microcosm > Unclassified ...
GCCGACTGAGAAGAAATTTAGCGGAACTTGGCAAGGTAGAATGGAACGTTGTTTCAGGCAAGGCGATAGATAAATCGCATATTGAACGCTTCCTGGAACTTGAACACAGTGGCTGGAGAGGAGAAAACGGGTCCTCGCTACTAAGCAACAGCCGCCCTGGGCACGCCGATTTTTTCCGCGAGATGGTCATGGGTGGCGCCCAGTTCAACGAAGTATTCTTTACTGAGTTAAAACTCAACGGGATTGCCATTGCCTCTACTCTGAATTTCTCCACCGGCCGACTGGGGTACGCATTCAAAATCGGCTGGGATACCTACTACAAAAAGCTGGGATTGGGAGTTTTAAACGAGATCGCGTTTATTGAAAACATCGCTGAGCATTATCCCCACATTGAGTATTTTGACAGTGGTTCGGAGCCGAGCTCTTTCATTGGCGATTATTGGACCGAACGCAGACCGATTATTTCTGGCTTTTTTATTCGCCCTGTCTGGGCGCAGTGGCTAAAAAGAAGCATCCAGGCAGTACGGAAAATCAAACAAAGCAGAAAAATCCTTTGTTTATCTATGTTGATGCCTTTACAGTCGGTGATAACCACTTTGGTTGAAGCCATTTAGCCATGAACAGACGTAAGTACGAAAACGCATACAACACCTTAGGCATACCGCCCTCATGCGATTGGCCTTCGGTAAAAAATGCCTATCGAACCAAGGTGGCTTTTTGGCATCCGGATCGCTTTCCCGAAAACACACCACAGCAAAAGGAAGCTGAAAATCGTATTCGAGAAATTAACGTAGCCTACCAAATCCTAGAAACTCATTACCAAATCAATGGCTTTCTTCCAGGTGATCGCTCATTGCAAGAGCAATACGCAGCCAGGAATAGTGCTAAATCAACGGCGCAACCGAATTCACTCTGGACGATCCCCACGCCTGTCCCGATTAATTTTCGGCACGTACGTCGACTGGCCGGCGTGATACTGATTTTCAGCTTGGCCTGGGCGCTGTTTCCAGCGCCATTTTCTCTTGATGAGGGCTTTTCACAAAGTGATGCCCCGTATTTTTCTAACGATTACACCTCATCTCGCGCCCCTGCTGAAGACTACGCACGTACAAAAACCGCCCCCTCACTTAAAGACCATCGATACTTCGGGATGGGGTCCACGCTAGGCGAAGTCATCGATGCTCAAGGCCCACCCAGCCAGACTATGGAAGACATGTGGTTTTACGGATCGTCCGTGGTCTATTTTGACCATGGTCGAGTAACCCGCTGGCATAATGACCCCGCGAATCCGTTAAAAATAAAAGCCCCCAGCGAAGAAAACGTTTACGACTCACCGCGCCTTGCTTACTAATTGCAGTCATTTCGCAAATTCACGTTCGGTTGTTGCTTACATCTTGGTATGATCTGTGGCATGAATACCGACTATCTGACCGATTGCTTTCTTATCTCCATGCCCGGATTACAGGACGACAACTTTTCCCGGACCGTAACCTACGTTTGTGAGCACAACGAGAACGGAGCGATGGGCATCGTCGTCAATCGACCCGGCAATCTACAACTACGCGATATTCTCAGCCAGCTTGCCCTGAAAGTCCCTGCACATCTCGCTGAAACGACGATTTATTCTGGCGGGCCGGTCAATACGGAGCGCGGCTTTGTGTTGCACAATGGCCCACGGTCTTATGATTCCACGCTTCATGTCTCTGAGCATATTTTTGTCACGACATCACGGGATATTTTGACTAACCTCAGTCGTGATGAAGGCCCTAAGGAATTTATAATTGCTTTGGGTTATGCCGGCTGGCAACCCGGTCAATTGGAAAGGGAAATTCGAGATAATGCCTGGTTGTGGGTGAAGGCCAACAAGGATGTTTTGTTCCAGACACAGCCAGAGAAACGGCTGGATGCTGCGGTTGGTCTGCTGGGCATTAATCTTAGTCAGCTGGCAAGCGAATGCGGGCATGCTTAATGACTGCAAAGTCCGCCACGCTACTGGGTTTTGATTATGGCAAACGTCGATTAGGTGTCGCTGTTGGCCAAACTGTGTCGGGCACAGCAACGCCGCTAACCGTTTTAGCCGCCGGCGACCAGATTGCGCTCTGGTCTAAAATTGACGATCTGATCCGTCAATGGCAACCAAACGCCATGGTGGTCGGCATACCCTACCTGGCGGATGACAGCCCCGGTCCGGTAGCCAAAGAAGCCGAAGGTTTCGCGACAAAACTGGAAGCCCGGTACGGACTGGCCGTAGTGCGCGAGAATGAACGACTGAGCTCGTGGGAAGCCAGACAGCGTGGTGCAAAGCCTCACCAGGAAGACGCCTACGCCGCTGCGGTGATTCTGGAAAGTTATTTGGAGCGGTCTCGATGAAAATTCTCGATCATCAGGAAATTCAAAAAATACTGGTCCACATGGCGGCCCAACTGGAAGCGTTGATTAAAGCCCGACCGGCCCCTGTCATGATCGGCATTCATACGGGTGGATTTTGGATTGCCAAAGCTCTACACAATTTGCTGAATCTGCCGGAACCCGCCGGTGAACTGGATGTCAGCTTCTATCGAGACGACTTTGGCCGCATCGGCGTACCGCATCGAGTGCGGCCTTCGGCCTTGCCGTTTAGCATTGAGAATCGCCACGTCATTCTGGTCGATGATGTACTCTTCACCGGTCGAACCGCCCGCGCTGCCCTCAACGAATTATTTGATTATGGCCGGCCGGCCTCGGTACTATTCGCCGTATTGGCGGAACGTCAAGGCAAAGAATTACCCATCGCCCCCGATGTGGTGGGTGTGCATCTACGCCCCTCACCGGGCGAACACATTAAATTATTTGGCCCTGATCAACTAGAATTACGTATCATTCCGTCACCAGTTTAATTACGAGACTCAATGACCTTACCCGCAGATCCACCCGGCCAACTCCATCACCTGCTGGACATCCAAAGTCTCAGCCGCGAGATGATAGTGCGCATACTTGATACCGCTGCGTCGTTTATGTCGGTCACCGAGCGATCCGTAAAAAAAGTCCCCCTGTTACGCGGCAAGACCGTAGTTAACCTGTTCTTTGAACCCAGCACACGAACGCGAATGACCTTCGAATTGGCCGCCAAGCGTTTGTCGGCAGACGTACTTAACCTGGATGTTGAGCACTCGTCGGCAAAAAAAGGCGAAACGTTGCTGGATACACTACGCAATCTCGAATCCATGCACATGGACATGCTGGTGGTCCGTCATAACGAAAGCGGTTCAGCGGATTTTTTTGCCAGGCACGCGGCACCCCATGTCTGTGTGCTCAATGCCGGTGACGGTCGCCATGCCCACCCGACGCAAGGCTTGCTCGATGTGTTCACCATCCGACGTTACAAACCGGATCTGAGCAAGCTGGTCGTCACCATCATCGGTGATGTCATGCACTCTCGGGTAGCGCGCTCTGAAATTGAGGCGTTGACCAAGCTGGGTGTGGCCGAAGTACGCGTGGTTGGGCCGCGCACCCTGATCCCCCGTGATATCGAAGCCATGGGAGTACGCGTACTCTATCGTTTGGAAGATGCCTTGCCAGACAGCGATGTGGTGATTGCCCTGCGCTTGCAGCGTGAGCGTATGCAAGGCGCCTTACTGCCCAGTGAAGGGGAATATTTTAGCCACTACGGTTTAACTTCCAAGCGGCTGGCGCTCGCCAAGCCGGACGCGCTGGTTTTGCACCCCGGGCCGATCAATCGAGGGGTGGAAATCGCCTCCGACGTCGCCGATGGACCGCGTTCTGTGATACTGGAGCAAGTTGCCAACGGCATTGCCGTTCGCATGGCCGTGATGGCGCTGGCGCTGGGCCACGCGGGCAGCAAGGAGCACCTGGCATGACGTCACCCACAACACATTGGCGCCTCCGTAACGGCCGGCTGATTGACCCCGCACAACAGCGGGACGAGGTTGTTGACCTCTACTTGATGGACGGCAAAGTCGCCGGCTTGAATACGCCACCGACCAACTTTTACCCCGGCCAGGAAATCGATGCCCAGGGATCGTGGATTATTCCCGGAATTGTCGAATTATCTGCGCATTTAGGACACAGTGATCAAACCCTGGCCATTGCCAGCGAATCCAAGGCCGGCATTGCCGGCGGCATTACAACGCTGGCAATCCCCCCCGATATTCACCCCTGCATTGACAATCCCGCCGTGGTGGAACTGATACAACTACGCGGCGGACGCTACGGTCAGGCTCACTTACGCGTGGTGGGTGGCTTGACGACCGGGCTGAATGGCGAAGCCTTAACCGAAATGGCCGCACTCAAAGAAGCGGGTTGCGTAGCCATCAGTAATGGCCAGCGCACCGTCACCAACAGCCTGGTCCTGCGACGTGCCATGGAATACGCGGCGAGTCATGATTTAACCATCCTGCTGTATGCGAGCGATCCATGGCTGAGTGCCAGCGGCTGCGCCCACGAGGGGGCAACTTCAACTCGATTGGGCTTACCCAGCATTCCAAGCGCCGCCGAAACCATCGGCATTCATCGCGATCTTGCCCTGGTCGAGCTCACCGGTGTACGGGCGCATTTCTGTCGCTTGACCTCGGCCGGGGGTGTTCGACTAATCGAACAAGCCAAAGCTAAAGGCTTAGCGGTTACCGCCGACGTGGCCGTGCATCATCTGCACTTATGTGACGAGAATTTAATCAATCTGGACACTCGCTACCGCGTTGATCCACCCTTGCGCAGCCGCACCGATCGACAAGCCCTGAGAGATGCCGTGGCCAGCGGTGTTATTGACGCCATTTGCAGCGATCATCGACCACTGAGCGCGGATGCCAAGCGGTCACCTTACCCATCGGCCAAAGCCGGTATTTCGGGGCTGGAGACGCTGGTGCCGCTGACCTTGGCGCTAATTAACGATGGCTTGTTAAGCCCAACTCAAGCGATCTCCGCATTAACAGCCGCTCCGGCGCGATTGTTAAACCTCGACGGGGGTAATCTGTGCATCGGTGCCGCAGCCGATCTTTGCTTGATCAATCCGCAGGCGCGCTGGCAACTGGCGGCGGAACACATGCACAGCAGCGGTCGTAACAACCCCTTTACCGGTAACGAGCTGGCCGGCAGAGTGACCCACACCTTTGTCGGTGGCGAATTAGTGTATCGGCTGTCTGACAACCTAAAAAACTGAACCCTACTGAATAAATTTGATGAGCTCTCCAGTCCAACGTAACACCCTGGTAGTCGAGGAAGCGGAAATTATCGCCCAGCGAGCCTTTGCTGCCGATCAATACACCCTCACTCTAAAAGCCCCGCAATGCGCATTGCGCGCCCAACCAGGCATGTTTGCCCATCTGACCTGCGCACCGCATTTGTCGATGCGCCGCCCTTTATCGATTATGCGGGTCTCACGCGATCAAGGGCATGTGGAATTTCTGTACAAAGCCGTCGGCCTTGGCACAACGGAGCTGAGCAAACGGCGGCCCGGCGAAAAAATTAGCCTGCTGGGGCCTATCGGCAAGCCATTTAATCCGATCCCGGATAAACCACGCTGCCTGTTATTAGGTGGTGGCGTAGGCATTCCGCCTATGGTGTTTCTTGCTGATCATTTACGTAAGCTGCCCGGTGACTGGCAGCCGGTGGCCTTTTTAGGCTCCGAAGTGCCTTTTCCCTTTAGCCCGCGACCATCGCGCCTATTGCTGCCCGGCCTACCCGCTCAAGCCATTGCCACCCTGCCTTTGCTCGAAGACTGGGGCATACTGTGCCGATTAGCCAGTGGCCAAAGTTTACCGGGCTGCTATGAAGGTTATGTAACCGATTTAGCGCGTACCTACCTTGATCAATTAAGCTCCGAAGAGCAAGGCAAAACAGCTATTTTTGCCTGCGGGCCAGAGCCCATGCTGGCAGCGACGGCGCGCCTGGCACAGGAATATAATCTACCCTGCCAAATTGCCCTCGAAGAATTCATGGCCTGTGGCGTTGGTGGCTGCGCAGGTTGCACCGTCGCCGTCCACACGCCCACGGGACTGGCGATGAAAAGAGTTTGTGTCGATGGACCGGTATTTGATGCGAATACTATTTATCCCGCCGCTGCCGCTAACTGATTTCGACCAAACAAGTTAAACAAGTTTAGGAGTTTCATGGATATTCCGTCATTGCTTCCACAGCACACGGCCACGCCGGCTACTGAGGAGATAAAAACTGCTCGGGTGGTTGTCGATGGATGTGAAGTCACCCTTTTGGGTACGGCGCACGTTTCCAAAACCAGCGCCCACGAAGTCGAAGAACTGGTACGTTCTGGACACTATGGCGTGGTGGCCGTGGAACTGTGCCAAGGTCGCTACCAGGCCATCATCGACCCGGATGCGTTAAAGCGCATGGATTTGGGACAGATACTCAAGGAAGGAAAAATGGGTATGGTCGCTGCCCATTTAGCGCTGGCGGCTTATCAACGTCGGCTGGGATATCAACTGGGAGTTGAGCCGGGTCTAGAGCTGCGCATGGCCATCGACACGGCCAAATTAATGGAACTACCGGTCGAACTTATCGATAGAGACGTCGGAATTACGCTAAATCGAGCCTATAAATCGGTACCGTGGTGGCAACGATTTGTCGTCGTTTCCGGTCTGATGGCCGCGCTAATCACCCGCGACAAGATCAGTGCCGAGGATATCGAGCAGCTAAAACAAGGCGACATGTTGCAATCGGTATTTAGCGAGTTCGCCTCGCATTCGCCGGCTTTATTCAGATCACTGGTATCTGAGCGCGACGAATATATGGCGGCGAGAATTCGTCAGGCAATCCAGCAAAGCCACCACAAGCATATGTTGGTAATCATCGGTGCCGGTCATCTCGCGGGTTTGCAAAATCAACTGACCATGCCGGCTATCGCCCCGCCTGCGGCCGAAAGAATTCGACTAGAGAGCATTCCACCTTCGGGACAATTCGCCCAATCACTGCCTTGGCTGCTGACAGCCCTGTTCCTGGGATTGTTCGTGGTGGGATTTCTTAAAGGCCCGGGATTGGGGCTCGACATGCTTGTGCAATGGGCCTTAATCACTGCGGGTGCAGCCGCCTTAGGAGGCATCGTCTCCATGGCCCATCCCCTAACCACACTGGGTGCGGCGTTGGCGGCCCCCATCACCACCCTGCATCCTGTGTTGGGTGCCGGATTTGTCGCCGCCAGCCTGGAGTTGATTTTCCGCAAACCACAAGTGGCCGATTTTGGGCATCTGAGCGACGATCTGACTCATTTCCGTGGCTGGTGGCATAATCGGGTTGCCCGCACTGTTTTGGTATTCCTGTTCGTGTCGATAAGTACATCCATCGGCGCCTACGTGGCCGCTGCCAAACTGCTCGGACAACTGACAGGATAAGAGGAATATACTCACCCTATGCACGTCCTAATAAATACCGGCGGCGGTGACGCACCTGGTCTAAATGCCGTTATCCGCGCAGCCACTTTGGCTGGGCTGAATCGAGGCTGGCGCATGACCGGTATCCGATTCGGTTATCGTGGCCTGCTGGAAGACAGCAGTGACGGCCTGATTTCGCTAACTCGCGAGCGCGTACGCGGCATCGCCCATCTGGGCGGAACCATCCTCGGCGCCATCAATAAAGGCGACCCCTTCAACTACCCGACCAAGAAGAACGACGAGACCGTCATGGAAGACGTATCCGACCGTCTGGTCGAGCGTTTCCATCAACTCGGTGGCGATGCCTTGATCGCTGTAGGCGGTGATGGCTCGATGCGTATTGCCAAACGATTGATGGACAAGGGCATACCCATCGTCGGCGTGCCAAAAACTATAGATAATGACCTAGCCTGCACCAGTTTCACCTTTGGCTTTGACACGGCGGTTGGCGTGGCCACCGAAGCCATTGGGCGTTTGCATACCACCGCCGAATCACATCAACGGGTTATGGTGACCGAGGTGATGGGCCGCTATGTGGGCTGGATCGCTTTGCACGCGGGAATCGCGGGTGGCGCAGACGTTATCCTCATCCCAGAAATTGATTTCGATATCGATGCGGTCTGCAAAAAAATTCAAGAGCGAGAAACCAGCGGCCGGCATTTCTCCATCGTCGTTGTGGCGGAAGGCGCTAAGCCCAAAGGCGGCAAGATGTCGGTTATCGGCAAAGAGGCGGGGCGAGAAGTTCGACTGGGTGGTATCGGCGAGCAAGTGGCCGATCAAATCGCTGCTCTCACCGGCAAAGAAACGCGCTCCCTGGTGCTCGGCCATCTGCAACGCGGCGGTACGCCCTCCGCTTTTGATCGCTTAATCGCTCTGCGGTTTGGCGCGGCGGCCGTGCGTTTAATTGAGCAACAGCAATACGGTTGCATGGTGGCATATACCCCGCCCAACATGACGGCTGTGCCCATCGAGCAAGCGATTGCTCACTTGCGCACCGTATCAATCGACTGCGACACGGTACTCACCGCGCGTGACCTCGGTGTCTGCTTTGGGGATTAGTTACAGGCGCCGCATACCTATCTCAATCGAAAGGCACGGGCAACTGATGGCAGTAGTAATCAAAATAATCAGAAATAATGCGGGCGTGATCAAAAGCTAAGGGGGGTAACTTATCGCGTTGGAATATGGCCACGTTTGCGGCGTCATCCGCCGCCTGAGGAAGCCCATAGGCCTTGCCCACATAAACCGCACTGGCGGTATGGCCGCGCTGGTCGCGACGGGGATCGGAGTAAACACCTAATAAAGCGGTAAGCGTAACATCCAGGCCGGTCTCTTCCCTGGCCTCACGGCGAGCTGCCTGCGGACAGGTTTCGCCAATATCGACAAACCCGCCGGGTAGCGCCCAGCCATAAGGCGGATACTTTCGCTCTATCAACACGATACCGCCCTCGCCAGCCGATCCCGTATTAACTTCTATGATAGTATCCACCGTCAGCAGGGGTGTTTTTGGTGATGTCATTGAGTGCCCCATCTAAAATCAATCGGTCTATCCAAATATGCCCACAATCACCCAGCCCCCTGGTTCAAATCAACCGCTCCACACCGCAGGCGAGCCGGCTATCGTGCTATCCGCTCAGCAGCTTCAGCGACTGCGCGCAAAGATAGGTGAAGAAGTTATGTACTCCGGGTTAATGTGCGAAATCATCGAGGTATTGGAAGACATCCCAGCCCTGGTTGTGCAGACACTAGACAATACTCCCCGTATTCAAACCAACCAGTTAGGCGAGGCGCATCGGCGCACCCGTAAAACGTTTACCGTACCGTTGATGAGCAAACACAATCAAGGCCCGGCTTTCGCCGCCCTACCCGTCGACGAATAAGTCAGCGCTTCCTTGGGGCAGCATCGCTTTTCTTACGCCCACCACTTTCCTGCTTATGCTTCTTCTTCAGCCATTTCTCAACAGCAGCTAAATCAGCTTCGGTATCTACGGGCATTCCGGGTTCGACGCTTGCATTGCTCACATAGATGCGCATACCGTTCCAAAGTGCTCGCAGCTGCTCCAGCAGCTCTTTGCGTTCCATGTCACACGGCGGTAATTCGGAAAAACGCTTCAGTGCGTGGATTCGAAACGCATAAAGACCGACGTGTCGATGCCAGATGCCTGGTGGCATTCCAGCGTCTACAGAGAATCCACCATCGCGATTCCAGGGAATAGCAGCGCGACTAAAATAAAGGGCAAAGCTATTGATATCCCGAACGACTTTAACCACGTTGTAATCAAGTAATTCTTCCACCGTACCGATAGGCAAGCAGAGCGTGGAGATATCGGCTTGCTTATGTTTTGCCAAATCAGCCGCGACTTGGGCGACATTGACGCCGGGCATGGTCGGCTCGTCGCCTTGCAGATTGACAACGATGTCGTCGTCATCCCAACCAAGCTTCTCTGCGACTTCGGCAATCCGATCGGTGCCCGTGGCGTGCTTGCTGCTCGTCATACAGACCTCAGCACCAAACTGCCTGGCCGCCGCTTCAATAGCCGGATGCTCCGTAGCAATCACGACTTGATCAGCACCACTTTCCAGTGCGCGATTGTAAACGTGCCAAATCATCGGCTTGCCAACCAGCTCTCGCAGCGGTTTTCCGGGCAGGCGGGTGGCGCCATGACGGGCTGGTATTACGATTTTGAATCCCATTACTTAATCTCTTCCATAGTCAGCGCACGAGCGTCTTCTTCGATCATGATCGGGATGTCATCCCGTACGGGATACGCTAAACGATCCACCTTACACACCAGCTCTTGCTTGTCTTTGTTATAAACCAGCGGTCCCTTGCAGAGGGGGCAGGCCAAAATCTCCAAAAGCTGTTTATCGATGCCCATGTTGACGTCCTTTTTTGTACTGCGGGCCTACTTGCTGGCGAGGTTACTCGTCTTACGCTTAGCTAAGCAATCCTGCAGCTTTATCCAAATTATTTCACTAACCTGTGCATCCGCCGGGATGTACCAAAAATCCCTGGCAGAAGGCCATGCCATACACTTCACAGCATCTTTTTCTGTCATCAACACCGGCAGATCATCTTTAAAATCCAGATCGTCAGGCTGGTAATCATAATGGTCCGGAAACGGATGGGCTATTATTTTTAACCCTTGGGCCTGTAATGCAGAAAAAAACCGCTGCGGATCCCCTATCCCCGCCACCGCATGGACTTGACGATCACGCCATGCGGTCAGCGGCACGCACCGGCCGCTACCTAGCGCCGTCGCCTCGGTAATCTGCAAGCGCATAGCGTACTCGTCGTTACCCCCGTTGACCACTTGAATGTCCGCCAGGGCCGCGCGTGACAACGGCTCGCGCAACGGCCCGGCAGGC
>Ga0255310_10000338_pt1 | contig 10746 bp, 9 predicted proteins | sample EtOH1_T0_E1_meta_FD_201359 | JGI IMG/M metagenome (GOLD analysis project Ga0255310, IMG submission 201359) | Sandy soil microbial communities from University of British Columbia, Vancouver, Canada - EtOH1_T0_E1 | ecosystem: Engineered > Artificial ecosystem > Sand microcosm > Unclassified ...
TTCCAGCTCTGCCAGGGCGGATGCTGGCGGTATCCTGACCATCAACCTTTCAGCCATTGCGGCAAACTGGGTACTGTTGAACCGGCAGGCCATGCCGTCAGAGTGCGCCGCAGTCATTAAAGCCGATGGTTATGGCTGCGGCATCGAGCCGGTCGCGCGCGCTCTCACAGATGCGGGTTGCAGGACATTCTTTGTTGCAGATATAGCGGAGGCACGGCGGGCGCGCGCCGCCGCTCCAAACGCCGCACTTTATGTGCTCAACGGTTTGTTGCCGGGAACTGCGGCAACCTTCGCCGATATCGGTGCTCAGCCGGTGATTGGCAGTTTCGTCGAACTCGCGGAGTGGGACGCATTCTGCTCGGCTAATCAATGGCACGGCGGTGCGGCGTTGCACGTCGATACGGGCATGAACCGCCTTGGAGTTTCCGTCGATGAAGCAGCGGCACTGGCGCCTCGTATCCGTACCGAAAATCATGGCATCACGTTGCTGATCAGTCACCTCGCTTGCGCCGAGCAACCGGAGCATGCTCTCAACCAGCGGCAGATTGAGCTCTTCCGCGAAGTTCGTTTGCTCTATCGCGGCATCCCCGGCTCACTCGCAAATTCGTCCGGCATCTTCCTCGGCAACAGCGCGCATTGCGACATGGTCCGCCCAGGGGCAGCCTTGTTCGGCGTCAATCCGACCCCCGGTCACCGCAACCCTATGCACCCGGTGATCGAATTACGCGCGCGCGTTGTGCAGGTACGGAACGTTCCGAAGGGCGAGACGATCGGTTACAACGCGACCTGGACCGCCAAGCACGCAACGCGCATTGCCGTCGTTGCGGTCGGCTATGCCGACGGATATCCGCGCGCGGCCAGCGCCTCCGACACGACCCCCGGTTCTGCAGCCATTGTCGCCGATACTCGTTGTCCACTAGCCGGGCGCGTGTCGATGGACCTGCTGGCAGTCGATGTCACGGCGCTACCCGAAAATGCGGTGCGACGCGGCGATCTCATCACACTCATCGGCGCCACGATCGGGGTGGATGACCTGGCGGCGGCCGCGGGGACGATCGGTTACGAGGTACTGGTAAACTTGGGGCGGCGGTACCATCGGATATACAGTAACAATTGACGCCCAAAACTCTGCAAAATTAGTACCTTCTTAAAAATTGTTCTTGTATTGTTCTCAAGGCCACTCTAGCCTCGCGAACGGCCATTTTACGGCGATTCCCCATGTCCAAGCGCAACCTCACTTTCGTCTGCCAGAACTGCGGTGCCGCATTCAGCCGCTGGCAGGGCAAATGCGAGGCTTGCGGGGAGTGGAACACGCTCAGCGAGGAAGGCGCCGAACGTCCTTCCGGACCGGGTCGCAAGCCCGGTAAAGGACGCTTGTTTGCGCTCGAGGCGCTGACCGGCGAGGCCCACGATGCCCCCCGCCTGGTTTCCGGAATTGCCGAGTTCGACCGTGTGACAGGCGGCGGTTTCGTGCGCGGCTCGGTCCTGCTGGTCGGCGGCGACCCGGGCATCGGAAAATCGACTTTGCTGATCCAGGCGGCTGCCGCGCTCGCGCGTGCCAGTCACCGGGCGGTCTATATCTCCGGCGAGGAAGCGGTGGCTCAAGTTCGTCTGCGGGCCGAGCGCCTCGGCTTGCGTGATGCGGCCGTCGAGCTGGCGGCTGAGACGTCGGTCGAAGACATCACCGCCACCCTGTCGGAAGGGAAGATTCCACGCCTGATCGTGATCGATTCAATTCAGACGATGTGGACCGGAATGATCGATTCTGCACCGGGGACGGTCACGCAGGTGCGGGGAAGCGCCCAGGCCCTAATCCGCTTTGCAAAGAAAACTGGTGCCACAGTCATCCTGGTTGGCCATGTCACCAAGGACGGGCAGATCGCAGGTCCGCGTGTTGTCGAACATATGGTCGATGCAGTGCTCTCGTTCGAGGGCGAAGGTTCGCATCAATTCCGCATCCTGCGCGCGGTCAAAAACAGGTTCGGGCCGACAGATGAAATTGGCGTTTTTGAAATGACTGGTTCGGGCCTGCGTGAGGTCGCCAATCCGTCCGAGCTGTTTTTGTCGGAACGCGATCTTGGTCAGCCGGGCACGGCCGTCTTCGCGGGCATCGAAGGCACGCGGCCATTGCTGGTCGAGATCCAGGCGCTTGTCGCACCCACCTCGCTCGGCACGCCACGGCGCGCCGTCGTCGGCTGGGATCCGAGTCGTCTATCGATGGTGCTGGCGGTGCTTGAAGCCCATTGTGGGGTGCGGCTCGGCGGGCACGATGTCTACCTCAACGTGGCCGGTGGCATGCGTATTCACGAGCCGGCAGGCGACCTTGCGGCGGCCGCAGCGCTGGTCTCGTCGCTTGCGAATGCTCCGCTTCCGGCAGATGCGGTCTTTTTTGGAGAAGTATCGCTGTCTGGTGCGGTACGGCCGGTGGCGCAGAGCGCAGCCAGGCTCAAGGAAGCGGCCAAGCTCGGATTCAATCGCGCTATTGTTCCCGAAGCTGCGCGTGGCGAAATGGCCGAGCCGAGCCTTAAGGTTACCGACGTCAACAGTCTTGCCGGCCTCGTTGCGGACATTGCCGCCCGCGGTAAAGCGCCCCGGCTGGTTAAAACTGGTGGACAAGACGGGTGACGGCGCTCCGGCGCCCCGCTATATACGGCCATCAAAACCGGCTCCGGCGGCTCCTCAATGCACCGTGCCGCCAGCGCAGAAATGGGTTAAAAATTAAGCACTTAAGGTCGACATTGCCGCCCCTGTCCGGAGCCGCTATGGCTGGCCCGGATTCGTCGCCGTGGCCCTCTGCCAGGCGCTACGGCAAACGCCTGAGCATGCGGAGCGCCTGAGCAACCGATGCCGATCACGCTGCTCGACATCATTCTGCTGGCGGTCATGTTGATCTCGGGACTGCTCGCCATGATCCGCGGCTTCATGCGAGAGATTCTATCGATCGGCGCCTGGGGCGTCGCAGCCTTGGTGACGCTCTATTCATATTCCCGACTGCTGCCGACGGCGAAGCAGTACTTCAGCAGTGACATGGTTGCAGCCGCCGTAACGGCCGGCGGCGTTTTTCTGGGCACGCTCTTGGTCGTCTCGATCATAACCGCACGCATTTCCGACATGGTGCTCGACAGCCGGGTCGGTGCGCTCGACCGCACGCTCGGATTTCTTTTCGGTCTGGGACGAGGCCTCATCATTGTCGTTGTCGCATTCCTCTTTTTCGCATGGCTGGTGCCCGACCGCAGCCAACCGGAATGGGTGCGCAGCGCCAAGTCGAAAGTCGTGCTGCAAAACACCGGACAATGGCTGATGTCGATGTTGCCGGACGATCCCGAGAGCACCATCTTAAAGAGGCTGAAAAGACCGAAGCCTGAGGATCAGGATGCGCCCGACAGCAATCCCGACCAGCGGTCGGAACTACTGACGCAACCGAGAGCAAGTGTGCGGTGACAATGGACAATCGAGACCTCGTCTCCCTGCCTGATGACGCATTCGATCCCGATGCCGACCGCCTGCGCGAGGAGTGTGGCGTCTTCGGCATTTTCGGTCACCCTGACACTGCTGCCATCACAGCGCTCGGCCTGCACGCACTTCAGCATCGCGGCCAGGAAGCAGCCGGCATTGTCTCCTTCGATGGCAAGCGATTTCATTCCGAGCGCCGGCTTGGTCTCGTCGGCGATGCCTTTGCCCGCCGTGAGGTGATCGACCGCCTGCCCGGAAATTCGGCGATCGGGCATGTGCGCTACTCGACTACTGGCGAGACGATTATCCGCAACGTGCAGCCGCTGTTCGCCGAGCTCAATGCCGGTGGCTTCGCCATCGGCCACAACGGCAATCTCACCAATGGTATCAAGCTGCGTCGCGACCTCGTGCATGAGGGCGCCATGATGCAGTCGACCACAGACACCGAGGTAATCTTACACCTTGTCGCTCGAGCCAGGCGCAACCGCTTCGTCGACCGGTTCATCGAAGGACTACGCCAGCTCGAGGGCGCCTACGCCTTCGTTGGCCTCACCAACAAGAAGCTTGTCGGCGCACGTGATCCGCTCGGTATCCGTCCGTTGGTTATCGGCAAGCTCGATGGTTGTCCCATCCTTGCTTCGGAGACCTGCGCACTCGATATCATTGGTGCCCAATACGTACGCGATGTCGAAAACGGTGAGGTCGTTATTTTTGACGAAGACGGCGCCCAGTCACACAAACCTTTCCCGCCGACGCCTGAGCGCCCCTGCATCTTCGAGTACATCTATTTCTCGCGACCGGATTCAATCGTCGGCGGGCGTCACGTCTATAACGTCCGCAAGACAATGGGTGCACAGTTGGCCCGCGAGGCGCCGGCGCAGGCCGACGTGATTATTCCCGTACCGGATTCCGGCGTGCCGGCTGCGATCGGCTTTGCGCAGGAATCGAAAATCCCTTACGAGCTTGGCATCATCCGCAACCACTACGTTGGCCGCACCTTTATCCAGCCGACGCAGGCGATCAGAGACCAGGGTGTCCGCCTCAAGCACTCGGCCAATCGCGCGGTGGTAGCCGGCAAGCGCATTGTCCTTGTGGACGATTCCATCGTCCGTGGCACGACCTCGCGCAAGATCGTCCAAATGATGCGCGATGCCGGCGCGCGCGAAGTGCACTTCCGCATAGCCTCGCCTCCGATCACCCATCCCGACTACTACGGCATCGATACCCCCGAACGCGACAAGCTGCTCGCTGCGACCCACGATCTCGAGGGCATGCGGAAATTTATCGGGGCGGATTCGCTCGCCTTCCTTTCGGTCGACGGAATCTATCGGGCTATGGGGTTCGAGGGACGCGATCCGGTGCGGCCCCAATTTACCGACCATTGCTTCACTGGCGACTATCCGACCCCGCTCACCGATCTCGCCGCGCAGGAAGCTAGCCCGCGCCAGTTATCGCTTCTGGCGGAAGCCATCTAATTGCAGTCATGGCCGGACCAATGACCGGCGCAACCAGGGCCCTTTCAAACCGAATTGCCTTGGTCACCGGAGCCTCACGCGGAATTGGCGCTGCGGTCGCGCTCGAACTCGCCAAAGCCGGGGCCCATATTGTGGCCGTCGCGCGCACTGTCGGCGGGCTGGAAGAGCTCGACGACAAGATCAAGGCTGCGGGCAACTCCGCAACCCTGGTGCCGCTCGACATGAAGGACAGCGACGGCATTGCCCGGCTCGCACTGGCTCTCAACGAGCGCTACCAGCACCTCGATGTGCTGATCGGCAATGCCGGCATATTGGGAGCCCTGTCGCCTCTTTCGCACTATGAGCCGAAAGACTGGGACAACATGATCGCGGTCAATGTAACCGCGAACTGGCATCTCATCCGCTGCATGGACGCCCTCCTGCAGCGTTCACAAGCCGGCCGTGCGGTATTCCTGACCTCAGGGGTCGCGCATTTGGGCCGCGCCTATTGGGGGCCTTACGCAGCGTCAAAGGCGGCGCTGGAGGTCCTGGTGCGCACTTATGCAGCCGAAACCGCCACAACGAATGTACGTGCCAATTTGTTCGGGCCGGGGCCCACGCGGACGGGCATGTACCTCGGGGCGTTCCCGGGTGTCGATCCATTGACGCTGCCGACGCCCGAAGAGGTCGCTAAGGCGATCCTGCCGCTTTGCCTGCCGAGTTTCACGGAGTCCGGCAAGCTCTATGACTATCGCGACCGCAAGCTGAAGTCGTTTCAACCCCCGGCCTAGCCGACCGTCTTTCGCGCCGATCAGTACTTGCGCTTCGCACGACCTTTGTAGGGATTGTCTTTCTCGCGCAACGTTAGGCGGATGGGCGTACCTGGAAGATCGAAGGTCTCGCGCAAAGAGTTCAATAGATACCGCTTGTAAGCGCCGGGCACGGCATCGGCACGAGTGCAAAAAATCACAAAGCTGGGCGGACGACTCTTGGCTTGGGTGATGTAGTTGAGCCGCAAAGAACGCCCCGATACTGCAGGCGGCGGATGCGCGCTCACGGCATGCTCGAACCAGCGGTTAAGTCCGCTGGTCGGAATGCGCTTGTTCCACACGTCATAGGCGTCGACGATTGCCTGCATCAACCGGTCAAGCCCTTCTCCAGTGAGCCCAGAGACGGCAACCAACGGCACGCCTTTGAGCTGAGTAAGTTTTTCCTCGGCCTGCTCGCGCAACTTGCCAATTGTTCCCGCCGTTTTATCCTTCAGATCCCATTTGTTGACGGCAATGACGATCGCCCGGCCCTCTTGCTCGACCAGGTCGGCAATTCGTTGGTCCTGCTCTTCGAAGGCATTATCAACGTCGAGCAACACGACCACCACCTCGGCAAAGCGCACCGCATTGAGCGCGTCCGCGACTGAAAGTTTTTCCAACTTTTCCTCGACACGGGAGCGCCGCCGCAGGCCCGCCGTGTCGTAAATCCGAAATTTGTGGTTCTGCCAGACGTACTCGACTGCAATTGCGTCCCGCGTGATACCTGCCTCCGGCCCTGTAAGTAGCCGCTCCTCCCCGATCAAGCGGTTGATCAATGTCGATTTTCCTGCATTGGGCCGGCCGACGATAGCGACGCGGATCGGATGAGCAGTGTCCGGTGCGATGTCGGAAGCTTCCGCCTCGGTATGCTCGGGCAGCAATGCGCGCAGCGCATCGTAGAGATCGGACATGCCTTCATCATGCTCGGCCGAGATTGGTATCGGCTCGCCGAGGCCGAGCGCGTAGGCCTCGAGCCGACCCGTTTCGCCGGAGGTGCCCTCGCTCTTGTTAGCCACGAGGACGACTGGTTTTCCCGACTTGCGCGCGACATCAGCGAATGCATGATCCGCAGGAATTGGCCCGGCGCGCGCGTCGATCATGAAGAAGATGGCATCCGCCTGGTCGATGGCCGCTTCGGTCTGGGTACGCATACGACCGGACAGACTTTCAGGAGCGGACTGCTCCAGTCCGGCGGTATCGATCACAATGAAGGCAATGTCGCCAAGTCTGCCTTCCCCCTCGCGCCGGTCGCGGGTGACGCCTGGCTTGTCGTCGACGAGCGCAAGCCGGCGGCCGACCAGCCTGTTGAAGAGGGTCGACTTGCCGACATTGGGGCGGCCGATAATGGCGACTGTGAATGGCATGAATGGTTGTCCAGCCGCGCTGGGCGGCCCAGGTTTTTAGTCTGCTATACGTGTCAGCGCGAGAAGGTGCCGGGCGGCGGCGACGACGGCCAGGGTGCCGTCGTGGTCTGCCCCTGCGTCGGCCAGGGTGACTGGGCCTGTTGCGGCGCAGGTTGCGGATCCTGCTGGGGCCATGGTGCCAATCGCTGCTGCGGTGGGCTCCCGGCCTGCGCGGGCTGCTGCGACGCCGTGCGCGGCTTTGCGGCCCGCTTTGGTTTTGGTTTGGGCTCGGGCTCCCCTGCGGCGGCTTTCTTCTCCGACTCCACCTCCTCCGTGGCCTTGCTCTGCTCAGGCGCGGGGGCCTGCAAAGCTTGCGCCGTTTCCGGCGGGGGATGATTGCCTTTCACATATTCGGGTGGGATTCCCTGCGTTACCCCGGGCACGCCACCGGGAAACAGTTCCTTGCGCTCGCCCGGCAATTTCTTCTTTTCGTTGAGATGGAAAACATCAAGACTGTCCGGATCAAAATTGGCGCAGCCGGAAAGAACCGGCGCGGCTGCCACCAGCACTGTCAGCACGACGACGCGAGTGGTCATACGCATGCGTTCAGCTCTTTCCATCCGCCGTGATCAACGCCGACAAGACATCCGCACGCGCGCGGACGCCGATCGGACTCTCGGTATCGCCAGCAATCATGTCGATATATTTGCGGGCAGCGGCGACGTCGTGATTCCTCCACGCCGACAACGCGAGGAGCTCACGCGCCGTGTGGCGAAAACTCCGTGTCGGTTCGGCAACCGGATCAAGCCGCCGCCGCATGTCAGCCAGCGGAGCCGTATCGACGAGCAGCAATCCTGCGCGTACTGCAGCAAGATCCTGCCAAATTATTCCGAGCGAGGCGTCAGCAGACAGTTCGTCGTAGGCTTTCACAGCGTCCGCCGGTTTGGATTGCGCGAGCGCGCCTGCTGCGCGCATGCGCGCAAGCACGCGATAGCCGGAAGGCGCCTCAGCCGCCACCTTCGCAAAGGCCGCCTCGGCCTCGGCCTTCCTGCCTTGCTCGTTCAGGGCGATCGCCGCCTCGAATTCCGCGCCGGCAGCGGCGGCTTTCTTCGCGACCCAATATTCGTATCCGCGCCAGGCAGCCATGCCGGCGACGATCAACACCGCGAGCGCGATCAAATAAATGCTGTAGCGGTCCCACAGCTTTTTGAGCCGATCGCGCCGGACCTCTTCGTCCACTTCATGAAAAATATCGGCCACGATGGTTCCCAACCGCCTGGCCCACCCCCGGGCCGGAATTGCGCCGTAACCTAACGATGTGGCGCGCCTAAGGCAAAGGCCGCAATCGTTAATATTTCAGGGCCTTACCCCTTCTTGTTTTTCATTGGATAGACATGCTCCGGCCCCGGAAAACTCCGTGCGCGGACTTCGGAGGCGTAGTCGGAAATCGCCTTTTCAATGCCGGGACCGAGCGTGCCATAGCGCTTGACGAACTTCGGAACGCGCGGCGAAAGCCCGATCATGTCCTCGAGCACCAAAATTTGTCCATCGCAGGCAACACTGGCTCCGATACCGATGGTCGGGATTGGCACCGCGCCCGTAAGCTTGCGCGCAAGTGGTTCCGCGACCGCTTCGATCACGACCGAAAAGGCGCCCGCCTGCGCGACCGCAATCGCATCCTCTTCGATCCGGGCCCAGTCGGCTTCATCGCGGCCCTGCGCACGAAACGAGCCGATGGTGTTGATCGCCTGGGGCGTCAAGCCAACATGCGCCATGACGGGAACACCACGTTCGGCGAGAAATTGGATCGTTTCCGCCATGCGCCTTCCGCCCTCGACCTTGATTGCGCCGCAACCTGTTTCCTTCAGCACGCGCGCGGCATTCATGAACGCCTGCTCTTTCGATTCTTCGTACGAGCCAAACGGCATATCGACGACGACAAGGGCCCGTCGTGACCCACGCATCACTGCATGACCTTGCAGGATCATCATGTCGAGCGTGACCGGGACCGTCGTCTCCATTCCATGCATCACCATGCCGAGTGAGTCACCGACCAGAATGACATCGCAATACTTGTCGACGAGGCGGGCGGTGTGCGCGTGATATGAAGTGAGACACACAATCGGCTCGCCGCCTTTGCGCGCACGAATGTCCGGCGCGGTGAACCGCCTGATCTCGTCCTGAACCGACACGCACTACCTCCCAAACACCGGTACGCCGATCACGTAAGGATGGAACCAGAAGCCGAGCGCAAGGAAAATGGCGGCTCCGAGAACCACAACAATGATGTCATTCGTCCAGCCGTCGGGAGCGGGCTTCGCTGCAGCACCAATGTCGCCCCGGCGTTTCGCGGCAATACGGGCATAGACACCCCAAGCCAGAAACGTACCAAACAGCAATATGGAACCAAGGTCACCATTCGACAGCAGATGCGCCAGCGCCCAGGTTTTCACCCCGGCCAACATGGGATGCTTAAGCCTGGTCTTGATGCGGCTTGGAAAGAATGCGGCGACGACAAAAATCACCGCGAACAGCACCAAACCAATGGTGATATGCCGCATGAAAGCGGGAGGGGACCAAAGCTGAACCAGCTCATGTGCGTGATATTGCGCGTAACCCCAAATAATCAGCGCAAGGCCTACAAGCGATACGATCGCGAACAGGCTGCGGTATAAGGGCAACCCTACCGCCTCGATGACGCTGGCGCGCGCCTCGCGAAACGAGACGAATACATGCGTTGCGAGGAAAACCGCCAGACCGAGAATGAGGATGCCCAAGCCCATGCTACACTCGCGTTAGGTTGTCGCCGCAGTAGAGGATAGCGGCACTCAATGCAAGTCGATCCCAAATAGGTCGAAGCTCAATGCTTTCAATATATCGGCTTTCGAAATATGCCGTCACGGCGCTTTTGTTTCTACTCGTCGCCGCGGTGCCTGCGCCCGCGCAGGATTGGCCGGGAAAAAGCGTGCGAATTATCGTGCCGTTCGGCGCGGGATCGACGCCGGACATCGTGGCACGCTTGGTAGCCGACGGCCTGCAGCAAAAATACCCCACAAGCTCTTTCGTCGTGGATAACAGGCCCGGCGCGAGCGGCAATCTCGGCACCGATGCCGTCGCAAAGGCTGCGCCCGACGGCTCGACCATCGGCGTGAGCATCGGCGGTCCGCTCGCAATCAACACTCTTTTGTTCGCGAAGCTACCCTACGATTCGCGCAAGGATATCGTGCCGATCACCCAGCTGGTCACGCAGCCAAGCGTGCTCACCGTCAACCCAGGCCTTGGCGTCAATTCCGTCGCGGAGCTCGTTTCGCTGTTGAAGAACAATCCCGGAAAATACAATTTCGCTTCCATTGGAAACGGCTCTCTGTCTCATCTCGCCATGGAAGCAATCGCGATCAAAGCCGGTACTCAACTCGTGCACGTGCCCTATGCCAGTTCGCCGCAGGCCGTCACCGCAGTGATCCGCAACGACGCCCAGATGGCCTGTCTTCCGGCGATTGCGGTGACGCCACAGGCTAAAACGGGCGCGGTTAAAATTCTTGCCGTTTCCACGGCCCAACGCTCGCCTTACTTGGCGGACGTTCCAACTCTCAAGGAGGCAGGCATCGACGTGGAAGCCGATGCCTGGAATGGCCTGATTGCTCCGGGAGGCACGCCTAAATCGATTGCCGAAAAGATCAGCAAGGA
>Ga0255310_10000339_pt1 | contig 10743 bp, 11 predicted proteins | sample EtOH1_T0_E1_meta_FD_201359 | JGI IMG/M metagenome (GOLD analysis project Ga0255310, IMG submission 201359) | Sandy soil microbial communities from University of British Columbia, Vancouver, Canada - EtOH1_T0_E1 | ecosystem: Engineered > Artificial ecosystem > Sand microcosm > Unclassified ...
CCGGGGGGGCAGCCCGCTCGCCGCGGTCACGTCTTCGAAGCGCCCCCCTCCGGCATTGCGGAAGAGAACGCGGCTCGAATCTTCTCCGCTGAAGAAAACGTCGATGCGCCCATCCCCGTCAATATCGGCGACCAGCGCGTCGCGCAGGGGCCGCGCCACACCGAGCCCGCTCTCACGGGTTACGTCCCGGAAACTGCCGTCCAGGTTGTTGCGATATACCCGGCTGCCTGCCCCGGTGGCGAGCAGGAGATCCAGGTCGCCATCGTGGTCCAGGTCGGCGAAGCGCGCCCTCCGCACCGCCGTCGCCGCTAGGCCGGCCTGCGGCGTCACTTCGCGAAATCCCCCGCGCCCGGAGTTGTGGAACAGCCGGCCCCGCGCCGCGGAGTCTGCGATGAAGAGATCGAGAAAACCGTCGTTGTCGTAGTCGCCGAACGCCGCAGCGGCCGCCCCGTGCGGAAGCTGGTTGCCGGCCGGCGCGGGCGGCGCGCGGAACCCCCCGGGGAGGCTTTGAAACAGGGAGCCCAGCGACTTGGCAAGGTACAAATCGTCCGCGCCATCGCCATCGTAGTCTCCCACCGCGAGGGCGAACCCCTCGGCGGCCGGGGCCCCAGCTCCTCCCAGGCCCGCGTCCGAAGTGATGTCGACGAACCGGATCACCTCGTGGAGCGTCGCGGGATCCTGTCCCAGATGTTGCAGCACGGCCTCCCGGGAGCCGAAACTGAGGACCGCCCTTCCGGCGAGATCCCCCCGCGGGCCCTGGACCGTCTGCAGGCTTGCCTGGTACGCCGGGGTTACCTCGAGGAAGCGCCGAAGCGCCCCGAACGGCACGCGAGCCTCGGTGACTCGCGCGGCCCGTAGCAAGCCGACTGCGCGATCGAGGGCGGGCTTTGCCTCCCGGGGCGGTTCCGGGGGTAGCTGGCGCAACTCTTCGAGTTGCTGCAGCGCACCCTCGCCATCGCCGAGCTCGAGGCACGCCGCGGCGAGCTGCACCCGGAGCGCGAGGTTTCCCGGCAACAATCCCACCAGGCGCTCGAGATACTCCCGGCGCTGCCGCATCCCGCGTTCTGTGACTGTTGGGGTGAGCTCGGCCAGCCCGTAGAGAATCCGGGCGTTCGCGGGGTGCTCCTGCAGCAGCCGTTCGAGAGTGTCGCGTGCCGCGTCAGCGCGGCCCGTCAGCTCAAGGAGCTTGGCGAGCAGCAGGCCGAGGTCAGGGTCGGTCGAATCACGTGCCAGCGCCTGACGGATCTCCGCTTCGCTCTGCCGGTACTGGCCCAGGCGGAGATGGACGATTCCCAGATTTGCGTAGCCCAGCGCGGCGTCCGGGGCCAGCGCGATGACCTTGCGAAACTCGCGTTCTGCTTCGGGCAGCTCGTCCCGCTCCAGGTGGGCCAGGCCCAGGATGCGCGCGGTGAGCAAGGCTTGGCCTGCGTCCGTCGGCTGGCGGCGGCAGGCCCCAAGCGCCAGCGCGCACACCAGGCCCAGGACGGCCTGCGTGACGAGGGCGCCGCGCATGAGGAAGCAGCGGCAGGTCGTCACTCTTGGTGAAACCGTCCTTAGTCCTCCCCCTGCAGCTTGAAGATCACCGCGGCGAGGATCGCCCCGGCGAACGGTCCCACCAGGTAGAACCAGAGATCCTTGAAGGTCCCGTCGCCAACAACGGCGTTCACGATGATGGGCCCGGTCCCCACCGCGGGATTGAACGCTCCCCCCGAGATCCCCCCGCCCGCATAAGCCGCGATCACGATCGTGAACCCGATCGCGAGACCGTAATAGGAGTTGCCCTTGGTGGATTCCCGCGCCGCGCAGTTGAGCACCACCAGCGCCAGCAGGCAGGTGTACAGCGCTTCCACCAGCAGCACCGCTCCCGGGCCTACCCCCGGCGCCGGCGCCGGCGCGAAGCTGCGGTCCATGAAGAGGTAGGAGAGGTAGGCGCCTGCCATCGCCCCGAGCAGTTGCGCGACCCAGTAGGGAATCAGGTCAGCCCTCGGCATCTTGCGCCGCAGAAACAGCGCGAGCGTCACGGCGGGATTGTAATGCCCGCCCGACACGTGCCCTCCCATGTACACCACCACCATCAAGGCGGACCCGATGATGAGCGGAGCCGCGGGATTCTGCTTGGTCACCACCAGCGCAATGGTCATCACGAAGAAGAGCGTGCCGAGGAATTCGGTCAGGTATCTGCGCATGCGTCAGGGCTCCCGGTAGGGGATGGTCCGGCTCAGCGCTCCAGTTCTCGAAGCCAGATGTTGCGATAGCGCACCGGGTGCTCGTGATCCTGCAGCGAGAGCGGCAGGCGATCCGGATGCGCCTCGTAAGGGGGTCGCCGCTGGTGTGCGGTGGGCCCGGTGAGAGTCACGCCGTCCTGCACCAGCACGCCGTTGTGCAGCACGGTGAGCGTGGCCGGCCGTAACAGCGCCCCGTCCGCGCCGAAGCGCGGGCGATGAAAGACGATCTCGTAGCTCTGCCACTCCCCCGGCGGCCGGCTGGCGTTCGCCAGGGGTGGATACTGTCCGTAGACCGCGGCCGCCTGGCCGTCAGGATAGGTCACGTTGCCGTAGGAGTCCAGCACCTGGACCTCGTAGCGCCCCATCAGGAACACCCCGCTGTTTCCGCGGTCCTGATCGGACCCCCGTGGAGGGCTCGGCGCCGCCCACTCCACGTGCAGCTGCACGTCCCCGAAGCCCTGAGCGGTATGGATCGCGCCGGTTCCGGGCGCCACCTCCACATATCCGTCACGGACGGTCCACTTGGCCGCGTTGCCGTCGCTCGCCAGCCACTTGGTGAGGTCGCGCCCGTCGAACAGCACGACGGCGTCGGAAGGCGGTGGCGACGCCACTCCCGCGGAGCCGACGCGCACGACGGGGGGCGCGGGGCAATCTCTGGCGTGTTGCGCACAAGGCGGAGTCGTTTGGGCCATGACGGGGCTCGTCAACAGGTGGAGCAGGCCGGCCGTCAGCAGCGTAGCACGGAGCGCCATGGCTACCTCGCGATTGCCCGCTTGGTGAACTCGGAAAGGACCAGCCGTCCGCTGATTTCGGCGCGCGCAGCCAGCAACTCGGGCCAGTGCCCGGTGCCGGCCCAGAAGGTCTCCTTCATTATCCGCATCGCCTCGGGATTGAATCCGGCGAGTTTCCGGGTGAAGTCACGGAGCCTGGCGTCGAGACTGGGCCTGGTTTCCAGCACCTCGGAGTACAATCCGTGCCGCTCGGCCCAGGCGGCGCTACGCCAGTCGGCATCCACAGCGAGCGCGCTGAAAGCCCCGAGACCGAGCTTTCTTTCGATCACCGGCCCCACCACGAAGGGCCCGATTCCCACCGCCAGCTCGCTCAGCTTGAGCTCCGCGCCCTCCACCGCGAGGGCGTAGTCCGAGGCCGCGACCAGTCCGACGCCCCCGCCCACAACTTTCCCGTGAACGCTCGTCACCACGAACTTGGGCGCCCGGATCATGGCCAGCACAACTCGGCCGAATCCGAGGAAGAACTGCTTGCCCTCCTCGGCGTTTCCCACCGCCCGGAACTCGTCGAACGACGCTCCGGCACAGAATGCTCCGGTACCCTCGCTCCGCAGCACGATCACCCGCGCCTCCGGCTCCTCACCCAGCCGGGTGATACGCTCGGCCAGCTCGGCCAGCAGCTTGGCGGGCAGCGAGTTGCTCTTGGGATGCTCGAAGCTCACCGTCCCGATCCCGTTGGCCAGGGAGGCGCGCACCGTCCCGGCGTCCAGGATCGAGGAGGAGTTATATTCCATTCGTAAGTCCTTGCCCAATAAGCGGATCGGGAAGGTAATCCCGCGGCCAGCGCAGGAAGGCAGCGTCATGGAACGTACTCAAAAACAAGCCGTTCAGGAGGATCCGGCCCGACTCGGCGCATTCGAGGCACGGATCGTCAGGGGCGAGAGCATCGAGCCCAAGGACTGGATGCCGGCGCGCTATCGCCAGCAGCTGGTCCGGATGATGTCGCAGCACGCGCACTCCGAGGTTGTCGGCATGCTGCCCGAAGGCAATTGGATCACCCGCGCGCCCTGTTTGCGCCGCAAGCTCGCGTTGCTGGCCAAGGTCCAGGACGAAGCGGGGCATGGACTCTACATCTACTGCGGCACCGAAACGCTGGGCGTGGATCGCGCCGAGCTGGTGGATCAGCTGCTGGCGGGGACGGCCAAGTACTCCAGCATCTTCAATTATCCCACTCTGACCTGGGCCGACATGGGCGCGATCGGCTGGCTGGTCGACGGCGCCGCGATCGTGAATCAGACCATGCTGGCGCGCGCATCCTACGGTCCCTACGCGCGGGCGATGGTACGAATCTGCAAGGAAGAGAACTTCCACAAGCGCCAGGGCTACGAGATCCTGGCCACCCTGTCGGCGGGGACGCCTGCCCAAAAGGCCATGGCGCAGGACGCCGTGAATCGCTGGTGGTGGCCCTCGCTCATGATGTTCGGGCCCAGCGACAAGGAAAGCCCCAACAGCGCGGAGCTGTTGCGCTGGCGGGTCAAACAGAAGGGCAACGACGAGCTGCGGCAGCGCTTCGTGAACCTGAGCGTTCCCCAGGCGCAGGCCATCGGGCTCACGCTCCCGGATCCCGCGCTCAAGCTCAACGCGGAAACGGGAGACTGGGAGTTTGGGACCATCGACTGGGCGGAGTTCTACCAGGTGATCGCGGGTAACGGCCCCTGCAACCGTGAACGGCTGGCGGCTCGGCGCAAGGCGCACGCGGACGGGGCCTGGGTGCGCGCCGCCGCGATGGCCCACGCGGCGAAGCACTCGGCGGGAGCCCAGTCCGCGGCATGACCGCACCCGATCAGTGGCCCCTTTGGGAGGTGTTCACCCAGCCCCCGGGCGGCGGACCCCACGAGCACGCCGGCAGCCTGCACGCGCCCGACGCGGAGCTCGCGCTGCAGAACGCACGAGATACCTATTCCCGCCGCGGCGAAGCGGTGAGCATCTGGGTGGTGCCCAGCTCGGCGATTACCGCCTCCAGTCCCGAGGACGTGGGTCCGTTCTTCGAGCCGGGAAACGACAAACCGTATCGACACCCTCAGTTCTACAAGATTCCACGGGGAGGAGGTAGCGAGTAGAATGTCCCAGCCCATGGTCGAGTACCTGCTCCGGCTCGGCGACGACCGGCTGATCCTCGGCCATCGCCTCTCCGAGTGGTGCGGCCACGGGCCGATCCTCGAGGAAGACATTGCCACCACCAACATCGCGCTCGACCTGCTGGGCCACGCGATCATGTTCCTTCGCCTGGCCGGGCAGCTGGAAGGCCGGGGCCGCGACGAGGACGCGCTGGCCTATTGGCGCGATGAGCAGCAGTTCCGCAACCTCCAGCTCTGCGAGCTCCCCAACGGGGATTTCGGCTTCACCACTCTGCGGCAATTCCTCTTCGATGCCTGGAGCGTTCACTTGCTCGAGGCGCTCGCCCGCTCGAGCCATGCCGAGCTTGCGGCCATCGCCGCGAAGGCGCTCAAGGAGACCCGCTACCATCTCCGCCACAGCGGCGAATGGGTCCAGCGGCTGGGCGACGGAACCGAGGAAAGCCGCGGGCGGATGCAGGCCGCGCTCGATGAGCTGTGGCCCTGGACCGGTGAGCTGGCCTATCAGGATGCGGTGGATGTGGCGCTGCAACGGGAGGGCGTGGTTCCCGACCTCGAGTCGTTGCGGAAGCCGTGGGAAGTCATGGTGCGCGACGTGCTCACCCGCGCGACCCTCAGCATTCCGGAGGGCCCTCCCCGGATGACCGGCGGCCGGTTCGGCCGGCACACTGAGCACCTCGGCCACCTCCTTGCGGAGCTGCAGATCGTGGCGAGATCGCACCCGGGGGCGAAGTGGTAACAGTGACCAGTGACCAGTGACCGGTGACCGGGCGGTACCAGCCCAGGCCGAGGCGCGCGCACGCGCCTGCCTCGAGACCGTGATGGATCCGGAGGTGCCGGTTCTGTCGATCGTGGAGCTGGGCATCGTCCGCGGGGTCGAGGTGGACCGCGCTTCCGACAGCGTCACCGTCACCGTGACGCCGACGTACAGCGGCTGCCCCGCGATGCATGCCATCGAGGCGGAGATCCGGAGCGCGCTTCAGGCCGCGGGGTTCCCGAACGTGCTGCTCAAGACGGTGTACGCTCCAGCCTGGACCACCGACTGGATCTCCGAGCCGGCCCGCGAGAAGCTGCGCGGGTACGGGATCGCCCCGCCGGGGACCACCGCGACCGGGCCGCTCGTCTCACTCGGCCGCGCACCGAGCCGGATTCCTTGTCCCTTCTGCGGGTCGAGCAACACGACGCTGCAGAGCGAGTTCGGCGCGACGGCCTGCAAGTCCCTCCACGTATGCCACGCCTGTCGTCAGCCCTTCGAGCACTTCAAGGCCTTCTAGCCTCACGGAATCAGCCGCACCGTCGGTTCCAGGGTGGGGAGATCGGGGTTGGCGCAGCGACAGAGCGATTGGCGCAGCTGAAGCAGGGTCACCCGCTCCCACACCGGTTCGCCTTCCTTCACAGCCTGCTTCCCTCCACTCACTACTCCCGTGGCGACTCCGATGATCGCCCCGGTCGACATCGCGTCCGCCACGTCCACCTTGCCCCAGAAATGCCCGAGCAGCTTGGCCATGACAACCGTGAGCAGTCCTTCGCCCGCGCCAACGGCTGCGCCGACCAGGGCCCCCTTGCCGACCCCCTTCACGACGGCGCGCGCGCTGCTGCGTTGTCCCCGGTACAGCTCGACCTGCCCGCCCGCCCTAGGCCGCACGGTCACCCGCTTCGCCGCGCGCATGTCGAACATGACCAGCGAATCCGCATCGACGAACATGAGGGTGCCGCGTCGCCCGTCCACCCGTAGCAGCACCACCTCGGGACGCGGCAAGACCGTCTCCATTGGTCGGGCGGAGCATGCCGCAGAGGTCAGCAGCAGGGAGGCGAGAATCGGATTCCGGTGGCACCGCACGGGGTGGCTCCTCTAGGGGACGGGGGAACCATGGCCCGGAGGGGTCAAGCGGGGGTCAAGGACCTGCGGCCGTTGCGAGGGGAGGGTGGCGACCCCGGGCGGTCACCCGTTCCTCCCGCTGGACCGAGCCGCCCGAGACGATCACCGCGTAGTCGAAGTTGTTGACGGTGGGACAGACGTGGCTGGGCAGCAGCCAGAGGGTTTGTCCGCGGGCGGGGAGGGGCGCTCCCGCGGGCACATCGACGGGCAGGTGCTCCTCGCTGGGCTGGCGCGGCGTGTATTCGGGGTGGCCGAGCACCTCGCAGGTGGGCACGCCGGCATCGGCCGACACCGACTTGTGTCCCGCATCCGCGCAGAAACGCGCGGCGGCCGGGTGGCTCACCACGGTGCTCAGCACCAGCGCCGCAGGGCGATAACCCGCGTCGGGCGGAAGCTGCCGCAGGCTGGTCCGGTCGTTGTAGACCACCGTGCCCGGCGACACCCGGTGCAGCGTCCCCGTTCCGGCGAACCCCCGGTAGCTCATGGCATGCGGAAACGCCGGCGTGCCCGCGGTGACCACTTCCGGCGTGGCAATGCCCGCCTCGCCGAGCCGCTCGACCAGGGCGAGCACTCGGTCATAGCCTTCATGCACGCGGCGCTTCGCCTCGGACGGCTCGAAGCCCGCCGCATGGCCGTCGTAACAATGCAGGCCCGCGAACCGGAGGCCGGCGCCCCCGATCGCGCGCGCGAGGGCGACCACGTGCCCGGCCTCGAGCAGGGTACCGGTGCGGTCCATTCCCGAGTTGAGATCGATGAAGAGGCCCACCCGTGAGCCGCGCCAGTCCGCGATCATGCCGGCGTCCTCGATCAGCGCCGAGACCGCCGTTCCCGGAAAGTCCTCCGCGAGGCGGCGCACCATGGCCAGCTTGGGTCCGGTAACCGGATGGGCCAGCACCACGTCATTGAATCCGGCGCGGCAAGCCGTCTCCAGCTCGAGCGGCGTCGAGACCTTGGCCTGCTCGACGCCGCTCTCGCGGATCCGGCGCATGATCAGCTCGAGCTTCGCGGTCTTGAGGTGCGGCCGCCAGCGCGACACCGCCCCGCCGAGCAGCCGCAGCGTGGCCGCGAGGTTGGCGTCGACCACGTCGAGATCGATGACCAGGGCGGGCGTGCGGATCGCCTCGGTTCCGTGTACCTGGGGTGGAGTCAGCTCCATCGCTCGATGACCTCGACCCACTTGGAAAGGAAGACGTTGGCCTGGAATCCGTCGAGGACGCGATGGTCGATGGTGAGGGTGACGTAGGCCATCGGGCGGGCCTCGATGGTTCCGGCCGCGGTCACCCGGGCGCGCGGCTCCAGTTTGCCCACGCCCAGGATCGCGGACTGGGGCTGATTGATCACGATCGGGGCGGCCAGCAGGGAGCCGCTCACTCCGTGATTGGAGATCGTGAAGGTGCCGCCCTGCACCTCGCGCGGCTCCAGCTTGCCGGCGCGGGCGCGGGCGGTGAGATCCTGGAGCCGCCGGGCCGTCGCTTCCAGGTCGAGGTCCTGCGCGCGGTGCAGGACCGGCACGATCAGTCCGCCTCCCTCCAGCGCCACCGCCACGCCGATGTTGCAATCCTCGAACAGCTCGAGCCCGTTGGGGTGCCAGCGACTGTTCGCTTCGGGCACCGCTTGCAGCGCGGCCGCGGCGGCGCGTACGAAATAGGCGGTATAGGTGATCCGCGCGGCCTGACTGGCCTCCTTGTGGGCGATCACGCGGGTCAGGTCCGCTTCGAACACCGCGGTCACGTGCGGCGCGGCCTGAACGCTTCGCACCATGTGCTCCGCGATGCTCTTCCGCATCGCGGAATGGGGGACCATGCGGCCCGTGACGGTGCTGGCGCGCTCCGGCTCTCCCCCCGCGTGGGCCTCCACATCCTGCACCGTGATGCGCCCGCCCCGCCCGGTCCCCTTGATCCGCGCGGCGTCGAGTCCGCGCTCCTGGATCATGCGTCGCACCGCGGGGGACAACTCGAGGGAATCGGATGGCGGGACGGCCGCCGCATCGGGCGAACGCGGCGGCAGAAACTCGGCCGTCCGCCCCGGGGCTGCTGCGGCTGCGGGGCCGATCCGGCCCAGCACTTCGGTCTTTTCGATTTCGTCGCCGGGCTGCTTGAGGATCTCGAGCAGGACGCCCTCCGCGGGCGCGGCGATCTCCACGGTCACCTTGTCCGTGGTGATTTCCAGCAGGGGCTCGTCCTTGCGGACCAGGTCACCGACCTGTTTGAGCCACTGCCCGATTTGATGGGTTGTGCCTTCGGATTGCTCGGGGGGAAGCACGATGTCGGTGGACGCGGCCATACTCCATTCTAACACCGCTCACTCGGGCGGGACCTCTTCGATGCGGTAAACCAGGATGGCCGGCGTCCCATCGGCGGTTTCGCTCAAGGCGGCCACCCGGTTTCCCTGGACCACCAGGGCTTGCAGCGCCCGGTCGAGAACCAGGGTGCCGAGGAAACGACCGTCCCCTCTGAATACGTCGAGCACCGGCCGGGTGGATCCGGCGTTGCTGACCAGCGCCAGCAGCCGCCCCTTGCCATCCATGCCGATGCCCTGAAAACGAGGCCGGAACTTGAGGGCCTCGTCGTTCGGGGCGCGAAACCTCGCCTCCATCCCTGGCAGCGGCCGGCCTCCAGCGGGTCCGGCGGCCAAACGGTTCCGCAGGGCACTGAGCTCCTCCTCGGTGCGGAGGCCGGCGCCGACGTCACCGCGCCTCCAGGTCCGCGCGACGTTGCCCGTTGGGTCGAGCTCGCTCACCCGATAGAAGGTGTCCGGCGCGGCGACCAACAGGCTGCCCGACGGAGTCAGCTGGTGGCGGCAGTTGCCGCAGGACAGCGCGGTGGCGTTTTCAGCGCGGGTCGGATCGGGGAACGCCGCGATGGGGGTGCCGATTCCGGTCTCGCCGAGCCGCACCGGTCCGAAGCGGATCATCACGGTTTCCCCGAAGGACATCACGCCTGCGACCGGGCTGCTCCCGCGCCACAGCAGGTCGACCGGCATCCCGCTGAGCTGGGTCGAGCCCCGGAGCGTGCCGTCGGCTTCCCACACAGTGAACCGTCGGGTCCGGATGTCGGCGAGCGCGACCTCTCCCGCCGGGCCGATCGCCAGCCCCGCCGCGACCTGGAACTCGCCCGGCCCCTGGCCCTTGTGGCCGAGGGAATCACGCAGCTTGCCTGCCGGGGTAAAGCGGTAGATGACGCCATTGCCGCCGTCCACCGCGACAACGCCCCCGTCCGGCCCCAGCTCGAACCGCTGGATCGCGCCGAGGCTCAAGCCGGGCCGGTCTTCGATGCTGTAGAGCTGAACCAGGCGGATCGGCGGACGGGACTGGGCCGCCGCGGTGGCGGCCAGCAACAGCAGCGGGAGCGGCAGGCGCATGACCCTTGGATTCATGACCGGGTCGGGCCGTTGCACCGCTCGCTAGAACTCGATCAGCTCGCCGATGCGCTCGCCGATCTGCTCCACCTGGGGCAGCACTGCGTTCATAAGGCCGAGGTTGTACGGGGTCGGGAGGTCCGGGATAGCCAGGCGCTGGATCGGCGCGTCCAGCGAGAGAAACGCGTGCTCGGCGAGGGTCGCGCTTATTTCGGCCCCGAAGCCGGCCGTGAGGGTGTCCTCGTGGACGATCAGGCAACGCCGAGTCTTCTTGACGGATGCCAGCACGGCATCCCGATCCCAGGGGACGATGGTGCGCAGGTCGAGGATTTCGACGCTTCCGGCGTACTCACGGGCCGCGGCCTCGCAGCGCTCCACCATCGCCCCCCAGGTGACGACGGTGAGTCGGTCTCCGCTGC
>Ga0255310_10000341_pt1 | contig 10687 bp, 6 predicted proteins | sample EtOH1_T0_E1_meta_FD_201359 | JGI IMG/M metagenome (GOLD analysis project Ga0255310, IMG submission 201359) | Sandy soil microbial communities from University of British Columbia, Vancouver, Canada - EtOH1_T0_E1 | ecosystem: Engineered > Artificial ecosystem > Sand microcosm > Unclassified ...
CGGTGGCGCAGGCGGCGCAGGGCGAGAGCTTCAACCAGGAAGTGACCATGGAGCGCGAAGGCGTGCCGACCGCCTATCTCGATTACTCGATCCAGCCGGTGCGCGACGCGACCGGCACCATCATCTATTTGCTCGCCGAAGCGCGCGACATCACCGACCTGAAAGCCGCGCAGGAGCAGCTTCGCCAGAGCCAGAAGATGGAGGCGCTCGGCCAGCTGACCGGCGGCATCGCCCACGACTTCAACAATCTGCTGACGGTGGTCGTCGGCGGCCTCGATATCGTCGCCAAGCGGGCCGAGGACGCGAAGCTCAAGCGCTATGCCGAAAACGCGCTGTCGGCGGCCGAGCGCGGCGCCCGGCTGACCGGGCAGCTGCTGGCGTTCAGCCGGGTCCAGCGGCTCGAGGTGCGACCGACGCCGGTCGTGCCGATCATCATCAACATGCGGCCGCTGCTGCGCAACGTGCTCGGCCCCGGCATCGAAAAGCGCTTCGACCTCGACGAGGAAGAGCTGCCGGTGATGGCCGACCCGACCCAGCTCGAGGTCGCGGTCCTGAACCTCGCGATCAACGCCCGCGACGCGATGCCCGACGGCGGCGTGCTGACCTTCCGCACCCGCCCGGTGAAGGTCGAGCACGACCCCGAGCTCGACGATGGCGGCTATACCGAGCTGTCGATCACCGATACCGGGCCGGGCATGAGCGAGGAGGTCGCGGCGCGCGCGTTCGAACCGTTCTTCACCACCAAGGACGTCGGCAAGGGCACCGGCCTTGGGCTGTCGATGGTCTATGGAATGGCTCGGCAATCGGGCGGTATCGCCCGCATCGACAGCAAGCCCGGCGTCGGAACCACGGTCAAGATGTACTTCCGGCTGGCCGAGCAGAAAGCCGATGCCGCCGATGCCGACGAACTCGACCCCGACCACCCGGCGATCGATCCCCGGGACGCGTCGGTGCTGGTGATCGACGACGACCCCGACGTGCGCGGCTTCATCGTCACCAGCCTCGAGGAGCAAGGCTACCGGGTGCGCGAGGCGAGCGACGGCCGCAAGGGTTTGAAAGCGATCGCCCAGGAGAAGCCCGACCTGGTGATCGTCGACTTCATCATGCCCGGCCTGTCCGGCGCCGAGGTTGCCAACCGGATCCTCGCCGAGCTGCCTGAGCAGTCGATCCTGTTCGTGTCCGGCTACAGCGAGACCGAAGCGGTGCGGCGCGTCGCGCCCCACGCGCCGCTCCTGACCAAGCCGTTCCGCGCCGAGGCGCTCGACAAGGCGGTGCGCCGGGCGCTCGCGGGGGGCTGACTAGCGCTTCGCTCTCACTTGATGCAGGGCTCTTACTTGATCCGGATCAGCGTCTCGCCGGTCGACACGACGATGAAACTATCGTCGTTCACCGGCTGCACGGCCTCGCCGCTCTCGAGCACCATCCGCCGTTGGGCGAAGGCGCGCAGGAACGTCCGCTGGAACTCGAACAGCGTCAGTTCATCGCCGCGCGCATCCCGAACCGGGATGGCCCGGATCAGCTTTTCCAATATTTCCGCCCCCACTGCGGGCGATTCTGCCCCGGCAATGTGTCGCGGTGGGCGAATAAAGCAAGTAGGCGAGCGACTTATGCCGACGCCTAGGCGCACATGAGGCGGTAGCCGACCCCGGGCTCGTTGACGATCAGCCGGGGCTGGGATGGGACGTCCTCGAGCTTTTGCCGAAGCGCCCGCACGACCACGCGCAGATATTCGGTTTGCCGCTCCTGCGCCGGCCCCCAGGCCGTGCGCAGCAAATGGCTGTGGGTCAGCACCCGCCCCGGCCGTTTGGCCAGCTCCGCCAGCACCGCCCACTCCTTAGGAGTCAGATGGACCTCGGCGCCGTCGCGAAAGACGAGGCGGTTGACGAGGTCGATGCCGACGTCCCCGGCTTCGACACGCTGGCGCTCCGCTTCGGACGCCAGGCGCTGGCGCAGCGAGGCACGGACGCGGGCGAGCAGCTCCTCGGTGTCGAACGGCTTGGTCACATAATCGTCGGCGCCGAGGTCGAGCGCCGCAACCTTCTGCTCGGTCTGCTCGCGCGCGGAAAGGATGATCAGACGGCTGGCCGGCTCGCCGCGCAGCGCCGCGACCAACTCGAGGCCGTCGCGGTCGGGCAGGCCAAGATCGAGCAGGATCAGGTCGGGCTTGTCGATCGCCTTGGAATTGAGAGCCTCGCGCCCGGTCGCGGCTTCGACGACCCGGTAGCCGGCGCGGGCCAGCGTCGCGCGCAGCAGGGTGCGGATCTGGGGCTCGTCGTCGACGACGAGGATCTTGGGCGAACTATCCGGCATCGCCAGCGGCCACCGGGCTGAGCGTCAGCGGTTGCGGAAAGCGCAGCGTGAACGCCGCGCCTTTGCCGTTCGGGCCGGCGCCCGCCTCGACCGCCATCCCCATGGCCGAAGCGAAGCTCTTGACGATGGCAAGGCCAAGCCCGGTGCCGCCCGTCTGGTCGGACCCGGCGATAGTCGCAAAGGTGTCGAACGGCGCCGCCGGGTCGGCCAGCCCGGGGCCTTCGTCCTCGACCGACAGCAAGAGATCGCCGCCCTCCCGCCTCGCGCGGATGCGGATCGGCGACTGTGGGGTCGAATGCCGCCCGGCGTTGTCGAGCAGGTTGATCAGGCAGTGGTGGAGCAGGTCGGGGTCGGCGCGGACCAGCGGCAGGTCGTCGGCCAGCGCGATGTCGACGGCATGGCCCTCGAGCGACTGGCGCAGGTCGCGAAGCGCCGCCGAGACGGCATCGACCAAGTCGACGGCTTCGAGCTTCAGCCGCACCGCTCCGCTTTCGATCCGTGCCATGTCGAGCAGGTTGGCGATGTAGCGCTCGAGCTTGGTGGCCTCGGCGCTGATGGTCGAAACCAGCGCCTCCTCGGTTGCGCCGGCGTGGCGCAGCTCGGCGGCGGCGGCGATGATCGCCGTCAGCGGCGTGCGCAGGTCGTGCCCGACCGACGACAGCAAGGCGGCGCGGAGCCGGTCGCGCTCGACCAGCTCGGACACTTCGCGAGACTGCGCTTCCAATCGCGCGCGATCGAGCGCCAGCGCGACTTGGTCGAGCAGGCTGGTGAGCAACGGAAGTTGTTCGTCCGCGACCGGCGGATGGCCGTCATCGCGGGCCAGCCCGACCGCCGCGATCGTTCCGGATTCGGATTTCACCGGATGGAACTGCCATTCGCCCGGGACCGTACGCGCCACCCCGCGACCGGCTGGCTCGCCCGCCGCGAGGACCCATGCGGCGGTCGCGAGATCGCTGGGGGTGACGGCTGCGGCGCCGGGTGTGCGGGCGATGATCGACGGCTCCGGCTGGCCGCTCGCCATGACTGCGTTGCAGTCGAACAGGCGCGCGAGCTCGTCACTGGCGACGGTGCCGATCTCGGCCTTGGTCGATGAGGACAGCAACCGCCGCGCGAAACCGGCGATGGTCGCATTGCGCGCGGCGTGCCCGGCGGCGATCCGCGCCTGGGTCCGGATTCCCGCGGCGAGCTGGCTGGTCACCACCGCCACCGTGAACAGGATGACGACCGTGACGATGTCCGACGGGCGATCTATCCGGAACGTGTGGACCGGCTCGATGAAAAAGAAATTGTAGGCGAGCGCGGCGACCAATGCGGCGAACAGCGCCGGCCGCAGCCCGTAGAGCGCGGCCGCGGCGAGGACGGCCGGAAGGTACAGCAGGTCGACTGCCGCCGCGCCCCAGCGCGGGGCGACGAACAGTCCGACCAGCGTTGAGGCGCCGACCATCATCAGGGCTTCGGCGTAGCTACGCACCGCCACCGCGAACGACGCCGGCTCGGGCTTGTCCGGCAACGACTGGAAATCGGCCATGGGCGCTAGGTGCGCCTGCCGGGCGCGCGCGTCGAGGGGTGGAGCGCCGCTTTTCACGGCTGGCTTACGGCCGGCCGGCGAATTCCACATGGAATCCTTACGCCGCCAACGCGCACATCCGCGGCGAATGGCAACAATTGCTTCCCAATCCGACGACGCGGTTGCCGCCGACGCGGCTCCGCCCGTCCACCATGGACCCAAGGACCGCCTGCCGACGCTGATGATCGGCGCGATCGGCGTCGTCTACGGCGATATCGGCACGTCGCCGCTCTACACTATGAAGGAGTCGTTCCTCGGGCCGCATCCGCTGGCGGTCGACCCGCTGCACATCTTCGGCGTGCTCAGCCTGATTTTCTGGTCGCTGATGATGATCGTGACGATCAAATATGTGTTCGTCGCGATGCGCGCCGACAACCGGGGCGAGGGCGGTTCGTTCGCGCTGCTGTCGCTGATCGCCCGCAACCTGCGGGGCAAGCGATGGACGGCCAGCCTGGTCGTGCTCGGCGTGCTCGCCACCTGCCTGTTCTACGGCGACGCGATGATCACGCCGGCGATTTCCGTGCTGTCGGCGGTCGAGGGCCTGACCATTGTCGAGGCGCGCCTGCAGCCTATGGTCATCCCAATCGCGATCGCCATCCTAGTCGGCCTGTTCCTCGTCCAGGCGCGCGGCACGGCGAAAGTCGGGCGCCTGTTCGGGCCGGTGGTGCTGGTCTATTTCGCGGTGCTCGCCGTGCTCGGCGTCAGCAACATTCTCGCGCATCCGGAAATCGTCGGAATCCTCAACCCGTACTGGGCGGTCCGCTTCTTCCTCATCAATCCCAAGCTGGCGTTCCTCGCTTTGGGCTCGGTGTTCCTGGCGGTCACCGGCGCCGAGACGCTCTACGCCGACATGGGCCATTTCGGCCGCAAGGCGATCGGCTTCAGCTGGCTTGGCCTGGTCTATCCGTGCCTGATGCTCAATTACATGGGCCAGGGCGCGCTGCTCCTCGAGCACCCGCAGGCGGCGACCAACCCCTTCTATTTGATGGCCCCCGAGTGGGCGCGGCTGCCGCTGGTCGGGATCGCCACCGCGGCGACCATCATCGCCAGCCAGGCGGTGATCTCGGGCGCCTTCTCGGTCACCCACCAGGCGGTCCAACTGGGCTTCCTGCCGCGCCTCAAGACCCTGCACACCAGCGAAAAGGCGGCCGGGCAGATCTATATCCCGATCATCAACTGGGGGCTGCTGGCGATGGTCATCCTGCTGGTGTTCGGATTCCGCGAGTCGACCCGGCTGGCCTCTGCCTATGGCATCGCGGTCACCGGCACGATGCTGATCACCACGGTCATGCTCGGCTTCCTAGTGTTCCAGATCTGGCGTTGGAACCGCATCCTCGCGTCCGCCGTGATCGGCCTGTTCCTGCTCGTCGACAGCGCCTATTTCGCCTCGAATATCACCAAGATCCCCGACGGCGGCTGGTTCCCGCTGCTGGTCGCCGCGGTCGGCTTTACCGTCCTGACCACCTGGGCGACCGGTCGGCGCCTGATGCGCGAGCGGCTCGAGGAGAGCGCGCTGCCGCTGCCGGTGTTCATCAAGTCGGTGATGACATCAGTGCATCGCGTGCGCGGAACCGCGGTGTTCCTGTCGACGTCCGCGGACACGGTGCCCGCCGCGCTGCTCCACAATCTGAAGCACAACCAGATCCTGCACGAACGGGTGATCATCCTCAACGTCAAGGTCGAGGAAGTGCCGCACGTCGATCCCGCCAGGCGGCTCGAGATCCATGATGCCGGCCAGGGCTTTTACCGGGTCATCCTCCACTACGGCTTCATGCAGGAGGTCGACATCCCGCGCGATCTCGCCCGGATCAAGGAGTGCGGGCCGGCCTTCAACATGATGAGCACCAGCTTCTTCCTCGGCCGCCAGAAGCTGATCGCGTCGAAGAAGCGGCCGGGCATGGCGCTGTGGCGCGAGCGGCTGTTCGCGTGGATGCTCAAGAGCTCCGAATCGGCGATGGAGTTCTTCAAGCTGCCGACCAATCGGGTGATCGAATTGGGCAGCCAGCTGCAGATCTAGCCCGGCGGTCAGCCCGCCATGCGCTTTTCGCGCAGGCCGACGACCATCTGGTTGGCGCGCTCGTAGGATAGCGGCCGGCCGAACAGATAGCCCTGGATGGTGTCGCAGCCGAGGTCGCGCATGCGCTCGAAATCCTCGGCGGTCTCGACGCCCTCGGCGGTGACCGACATCCGGAAGCTCTTGGCGAGCTGGACGATCGACTGGATGATGGCGACGTTTTCCGGCCGGGTGCCGGCTTCGCGGACGAAGCTGCCGTCGATCTTCAATTTGTGGAACACGGCCTTGTTGAGATAGCCGATCGACGAGTAGCCGGTGCCGAAATCGTCGAGGGCGATGCCGACGCCGAGCGCGCGCAGGCGCTTGAGGACGTCGAGCGTGGTGCCCTTGTCGCCGAGGAACACGCCCTCGGTCACCTCGAGCTCGATGCGGTTGCCGGGCACCCGGTGGCGGGCGAGCGCCTCGCTTACGATGTTGGGCAGGGCGGGCAGGATGATCTGCTTGGGGCTGATGTTGATTGCGACGGTGATCGGCTCGGGCCAGGTGGCGACAGCGCGGCACGCTTCCTCGATCACCCATTCGCCGATCACCGGCATCAGCCCGGCCTCCTCGGCGACCGGGATGAAGACGTTGGGCGGCACCAGACCCCGCTCCGGATGGTTCCAGCGGATCAGCGCTTCGAAGCCGACCAGCTTCTGGTCCTTGGCGTTGACCAGGGGCTGGAAGGCGAGGTGGAACTGCTTGGCGGCCATCGCCTGGCGGATGTCGTTCTCGAGGCGGACCCGGTCCTCCTGCTCGGACTGCAGCTCGGACGAGAAATAGCGGGCGATGCCGCGGCCGGCGCCCTTCGCTTCGTAGAGCGCGAGGTCGGCCTTGAGGATCAAATCGTCGACCGTCGCGCCGTCGATCGGGCCGAATGCGCAGCCGATCGACACGCCGATGCGGATCTCGGTCTGGTCGATCATGTAGGGTTCGCCGACCGCCTTGATGATGCGGTCGGCCATGCCTTCGACGTTGCGTCGGCTCTGGGCGTCGATGACGACGATCGCGAACTCGTCGCCGCCCATGCGGCCGACATGGCCGTCGCCGCCGACCTCGTCGACCAGCCGCTTGGCGACCGCGCGCAGCACCGCGTCGCCCTTGGGATGGCCGAAGGTATCGTTGACCGGCTTGAAGCCGTCGAGGTCGAGAAACAGGATCGCGCACGGCACATTGCCGACGGTGGCGGCGCGCAGCGCCTCGCCGAGCAACTGGCGAACCCGGCCGCGATTGGGAAGGCCGGACAGCACGTCGACATTGGCAAGGTGGGTCAGCCGCTCCTGTGTCTGGCGGATTTCGGTGATGTCGGAGCCGACCCCGCGGAAGCCTTCGAAGCGGCCGGCGGTATCGATGATCGGATCGCCGGCCATCGAAATCCAGCGTTGGCCGCGCGCGGTCTTCAATTCCATTTCGAGCGAATTGAACGGCTGCTTCTCGAGCAGCAGGCGGCCGAGCTCGGCGCTGCCGCCGAGCAGCGACGGCAGCGAATGGCCGAGCAACGCGCTGGCCGGGCGGCCGAGCAGCGCGGTCATGCGGGACGAGATGTACGAAACGCGATTTTCGGCATCGACCTGCCACAGCCAGCCGACACCGCGCTGCTCATATTCCTGCAGCAACAGGCTGGCGCTTTCGCTTTGCGATCCGAAGTCGGCGTTGGTCTTCAATTGGTTGAATGCCCAGCGGGCCACCGCGACTACGCCGAAGATCGCGACGCCCAGGGTGAACAGGATCGAAAGCATGTGCGGAAACGGCACGGTTTTGCGCCCGATGATGAGAGCGACGCTGATGCCGCCGGTAAACGCCGCCATCCACGCGGTAACGCATTGTGGAATGACGACCAGCCCCAATGCGCCGATGCCGAGGCCGGCCATCAGCGAGGCGGCGACGACTTGGGTGCCCGGCTGGAGCCACGGGAACATGGCCAGCGGCAGGCTGATCCACAGCAGCGCCCGCATGGTGACGTCGCCGACCATCCGCCATTGCGGCACCTGGTGGCCCGACCGGCCGACGTGGGTGACCGCCTGGGTCCTCGCGATCTGCATCGCGGCGAGATTGACCAGCCCGACGGCGCCGCACCACGGGAGCAGCCATTGGAAGGCGACTTCGCCCCACAAAACGGCAACCATCATTAGCGCGCCGACGATATTGGCGGCGGCGAAGAACGGCGCCAGCTCGGCGCGCGAGATCAACTGCACGTCCCGCAACGGCGAGCTTTCGCCGCTGCCGTCGCCCTGGCTGGTCAGGCCGAGCGATTCACCGCCCGGAAGGCGCGCTGAGATCATGCGTTTGTAGCGATCTGGAGCTTCGTACATCCGCCCTGCCGTTCCACGTACGACGACGCGGGTAACGAAAGAGCGTTTAAGGCCGGTTAAGGGGCTCCTTAGAATTTTGCTTGATTCAGCGTCCCAGATTGAGCTCGTCGAGGTCGCGGGTGACCATCGGGTGGTAGAGCGGCCGGGCGGACGCGTAGATCCGCGCCGCGATCGGCCGGCCCCACGCCTGGTCCTTGGCCAGCGCCTTCAGCAGCGGCTTGACGAACTTGCCGCGGCCCTGGGCGGTCAGGAACTGCGCGAGCGACGGGACCGCTGGGTCGTAGCGGTTGGCGACCGCCAGATCGAGCCACGCATAGCGCACTTCCATGTTGCGGGCGGTGTCCAGGCCAAACGCCCGGTCGAGGGCATCGAGACGCGGTCTGGGCAGCGTGCGCGGCAGCTTGTTGAGGAAGCGAAGCCGTTCGTCGGTGGTCCAGCGGCCCCACGCCGCGGTGTCGGGAGCGCCGCCGCGGGCGAAGGCGGCGACCGCTTGGTCGGCCTCGGCGAAGGCCTTGGGATCGGGCTTGACCATGTTGGCTGGAATCCCCGGCTGATAGACCCATTGGTCGAGCATCAATTTCTGCTCGAGGCCGCGGTCGCCCTTGACCAGGTACTGGCGCAGGTCGGCGAGGAAGATTGCCGAGGTCACCGGCTGGAACAAATGGCGGTTGAACCAGCCCTTGAGATAGGCGTCGAAGCGGGTCCGGCCGACCGCCGCCTCGATGGTGCGGAGGAAAGCGGCGCCTTTTTCATAGGCGATGTCGCTCGATACGTCGCCGGGGTCGCGCCCGGTGGCATCGACGTGAAGCCGGGTGTCGGGCCCGGTCGCGCCGCCATTTTCGGCCACCGCCTTGTCGAGCGCGTCGACGCCCAGCGCGACCTGCTGCGCCGCGACCTTGGGCCCGTAGAGCTCCTCGACGATCCGCCGCTCGGCGTAGGTCGTCATGCCCTCGTTGAGCCAGAAGTCGTTCCAGGTGGCGTTGGTCGCGAGGTTGCCGGACCAGCTGTGGGCGAGCTCGTGCGCGATCAGACTGACGAGGCTCTTGTCGCCGGCGATGAAGGTCGGGGTCAAAAAGGTCAGGGTCGGGTTTTCCATGCCCCCGTACGGGAAGGACGGCGGCAGCACGAGCAGGTCGTAGCGGCCCCAGCGGTAGGGCCCGTAGAGCTTCTCGGCGGCGTCGATCATCTTCTCGGTGTCGGACAGCTCGGCGGCGGCGGCATCGAGCATCGCCGGCTCGGTCCACACTCCCGAGCGCGGGCCCAAGGGCTTGAACGCGAGATCGCCGACCGCGATCGCGATCATGTACGGGGCGACGCTGTGGTCCATGCGGAACGAGAAAGTCCGCTGGTCCCCGCGATCGGCCGGCTCGGCGGCGCGCGGCGCCGACATGACGACCGTCAGCGGCTTGGCGACGCTGATTTTCGCTTCCCAGGTCTGGCGGATGCCGGGCGAATCCTGGGTCGGGATCCAGCTGCGGTTCTCGATCGCTTCGCCCTGGCTGAACAGATAGGGCTGGGTCTTGCCCGCGGTCTGCTCGGGCGTCAGCCAGAGGAGCGCGCCGGCGTCGGGGGCGCTCTTGTAGCGGATGACGATCCGCTTGGTGTCGGGGTTGAGCGCGATCGCCAGCGGCGAGCCCAGGGTCTTGTCCGCGGGCCCGACCTTATATTCCAGCGCCTTGCCGGACGCGTCGGCGACGCTGTCGATTTCGAGGCCGTTGTCGTCGAGCACGATCTCTTTGGCGTCGGGCCGGCGCTCGATGTCGAGAGTCGCGGTGCCGGCGAGGCGCCTGGCGGCGAAATCGACGCCGAGGTCGAGCGCGAGGTGGTGGACCCGCGCTTCGAGCGGCCGAGCGTAACTGTGGGTGTCCTTGGCATCGGGCGTCGCCAGGATCGGCGCGATGGCGGCGGCCTCGGCCGCCTTCGGCTGGGACGCCTTGTCCGGCTCGGCCATGCGGCAGGCGGACGTCAGCACAAGTGCGGCGAGCATCGCCGCGCGGGACCCAAATTGCATTGCTGACTTCCTTAGCCGGATTCAGCAGTGCCAACGTAGAGCGAGCGTTTCGGTGCCGCGAAAACGCGCCGCAGCATCGGTTCGAAGAAATCGAGGGGAGCGGTGTCGTAGTCCGGGTCGAACGCGGTCTGGTCGTAAAGCTCGCAAAAGCGGGCAGCATCCTCGAAGTGAGGGTGGCCGCGCAATCCCTCGCGCATGTCGCGGTCGAGGCCGATGTAATGGAAGAAATAATAGCCCTGGAAGACGCCGTGCTTCTCGGCGATCCAGTGAAGCCTGTCATCGACGAACGGCTTGAGGATCGCGGCGGCGATGTCGGGGTGGTTGTACGAGCCCAGCGTGTCGCCGATGTCGTGGAGCAGCGCCATGACGACATAATCCTCGTCCTCGCCGCCGCGGTGGGCGCGGGTCGCGGTCTGGAGCGAATGCTGCAGGCG
>Ga0255310_10000342_pt1 | contig 10669 bp, 10 predicted proteins | sample EtOH1_T0_E1_meta_FD_201359 | JGI IMG/M metagenome (GOLD analysis project Ga0255310, IMG submission 201359) | Sandy soil microbial communities from University of British Columbia, Vancouver, Canada - EtOH1_T0_E1 | ecosystem: Engineered > Artificial ecosystem > Sand microcosm > Unclassified ...
CGCATCGACAAACGGCGCTGCGCTGCACAGCTGCGAGCCGACGTGGCAGCCGATGCCGACCAGTTCCAGATTGCGCCGCCCGGCTGCCGCGCGATACAGCCGCTCGGCGTCGGCGTAGGCGATGCCGAACTTGCTCTGCTTCAGCCCGGTCGAGATGTAGGGGTGCGTCTGCGGATCGACGTCGGGATTGACGCGGAAGGCGATCGGCGCGCGCCGGCCGAGCTGCCCGGCGATGGCGTCGACGCGCTCCATTTCCGCCTCCGACTCGAGGTTGAGGCACAGCACGCCCGCCTCGAGCGCGCGGCGGATCTCGTCGGCCGTCTTGCCGACGCCGGAGAACAGCACCCGGCGCGGGTCGCCGCCCGCGGCGCGCACGCGATCGAGCTCGCCCGCGGACACGATGTCGAAGCCGGCGCCCAGCCGCGCCAGCAGCGCGAGCACCGCGAGGCTGGAATTCGCCTTGACCGAGTACGCGAGCATCGCGTCGCGCCCGGCAAGCGCCTGCGCGAAGGCGCCGTAGTTGCGCTCGATCCCGGCGCGCGAGTACACGTAGCAGGGCGTGCCGAAACGCCGCGCGATTTCATCCAGCGGCACCGATTCCGCGCACAGGGCGCCGTCGCGATACGCGAAACCCATGGGCCCCGACTAGGGTTTCTTTTCCGCGCCGGGCTGCTCGTCGGCGGGTTGCGGGTAGGGAACGGGTTTGTGGTCCCCCGCCTTCGCGGGCTTGACGCCGGGCGGCGGTTTGTCGCGCAGATACAGGTCGCCACGCTGGCCGCAGCCGAAGCTCAGACCGGCCGCCAACATCAGGAGCAATGCAAGGCGCATGGGGACGGATAAAATATCGATGTTAGCAGGATCCTTTCGCATGACCGACTCGGAGTTCGAAGCCCTGGCCGACAGCGCGCTCGCCTCGCTGGAGAGCGCGTTTGAGGCGAGCGCGCCCGATGCCGCCGTGGAGACCAAGGGCGGCGGCGTGCTCGAGATTGAATTCGACAACGGCGCCAAGATCGTGATCAATCGCCACGCCGCGGCGCAGGAGATCTGGGTGGCGGCGAAGTCGGGCGGATTTCATTTCCGCCACGACGGCTCGGCGTGGCGCGACACGCGCGACGGGACCGAACTGTTCGCCGCGCTTTCGAAGCTCGCCTCGGCGCAGAGCGGGGCGCCGATGGTTCTGCACCGCTAGTACCCTGAAGGCACGGGACGCATCACCCGGCGCTCCTCCACCGGGGCGGGCACGGCAGCGCTGAACGGCGCGGGCGAGGGTGCTTGCGGAGGCTGGGGGAGAAATTCCTGGTAGAACCAATCCGAGCCGGAGCGCGCGCCTTCCGGCGCCGCCGGGTCGCCGTCGATGCGGGCCGACACCACGCCCGGGGGCGCGCTGCGCACGACCTGCGGAACGTCCTTCAGGACGCGTCCCATGTACTCGATCCACATCGGCAGCGCGACTTGCCCGCCGGTCTGGTTGCGCCCGAGCGACCTGGGCTGATCGAACCCCACCCAGGCGATTCCGACCAAGCCGGGCTGGTAGCCGCAAAACCAGGCGTCCACAAAGTCATTGGTGGTGCCCGTCTTGCCGGCGAGATCGCGCCGTCCGAGCTTCGACGCGCGCGCCGCGGTGCCGTAGCGCGTCACGTCCTGCATCATCGAGTCCATGATGAAGGCGTTGCGCGCATCGATCGCACGCAAGGCCTCGTCGCCGGCGCGGGTCGGATTCGCGACGCCGAGCGGGTTGCCCCGGTCGTCCACGATCTTCTGGATGTAATACGGCTGCACCAGGTATCCGCCGTTGGCGAACACCGCATAGGCACGCGCCATCTGCAGCGGCGTCACGCCGCCCGCGCCGAGCGCCATCGTAAGGTAGGGCGGGTGCTTGTCGCTGTCGAAGCCGAAGCGCGTGACGTAGTCCTGTGCGTATTTCGGCCCGATATCCTGCAGCAGCCGGACCGACACCATGTTTTTCGACTTCGCCAGCGCGGTGCGCAGGCGCATCGGGCCCTCGAACTTCCCGTCGTAGTTTTTTGGCTCCCAGCGCTGGCTGCCCGTGACTTCGGCCTCCACCACGACCGGCTCGTCGCGCACCATGGTGGCCGGCGTGTAGCCCTTTTCCAGCGATGCGGAGTAGATGAAGGGTTTGAACGAGGAGCCCGGCTGGCGCCACGCCTGCGTGATGTGGTTGAACTTGTTGCGGTTGAAATCGAAGCCGCCGATCAGCGCGCGCACGGCGCCGTCCGCAGGGTCGAGCGACACGAAGGCCGCCTCGACTTCGGGCAGCTGCGCGATCTGCCAGCCGGCCTTGTCGTCGCGCTGCACCCGGATGACCGCGCCGCGCCGGATCCGTTTCTGGGACGCGGTCTTTTCCTCGAACGCGCGTGCCGCAAACTTGAGGCCCTCGGCATGCAGGGTCACGGTCTCGCCGTTTCTCAGCACCGCCGTGACTTCGCGCGGACTGGCCGCGAGGACGAGCGCCGCGCGCAGGTCTTCCACATCGGCGTGCTCCGCGAGCGCCTCGTCGTAATCGTCGTCGTCGGTCTTCTCGGGAAGCTCGACGAAGCGTTCCGGTCCCCGGTAACCGTGCCTGCGGTCGTAATCGAGCACGCCGCGCCGCACCGACTCGTAGGCGGCTTGCTGGTCGGCCTTGCGGATCGTCGTGTAGACGCGGAAGCCCTTGACATAGACCTCGTCCGGATACTGCTCATACAGCGCCTGGCGCACCATCTCGGCCACGTACTCGGCATGCGCGGCGAACTCATTCATTTCACGCCTGACATGCAAAGGCGCCGCCATGGCCTCGGCAAGCTGGGCGTCGCTGATCTGTCCCAGTTCCTTCATGCGGCGCAGCACGTACTGCTGGCGCTGGCGGGCGCGTTGCGGATTTACAACAGGGTTGAAAGCCGAAGGGGCCTTCGGCAAGCCCGCCAGCATGGCCGCCTCGGGGATTGTCAGCCGGCTCAGGGCCTTGCCGAAGTAGACCTGCGCCGCCGCCGCAAAGCCGTAGGCGCGCTGGCCGAGATAAATCTGGTTTACGTACAACTCCAGGATCTGGTCCTTGCTGAGGCTGCTCTCGATCTTGAACGCGAGCAGCGCCTCGTAGGCCTTGCGCGTCAAGGTCTTTTCCGAGGACAGGAAAAAATTGCGCGCGACCTGCATCGTGATCGTGCTCGCCCCCTGGCGGCGGCCGCCGTGCATCAGGTTGGAATAGGCGGCGCGCAGGACGCCGAGATAGTCGATCCCCGTGTGCTGGTAGAAACGCTCGTCCTCGGCGGCGAGGATCGCGTCCTTGAGCAGCGGCGGGACTTCGCGGATCGAGATGACGGAGCGGCGCTCCTCGCCGAATTCGCCGATCAGCGCGCCCTCCGAGGTGTAGACGCGCAGGGGGATCTTCGGCTGATAGTCGGTCAGCGTCTCGAGCGAGGGCAGACTGGGATACGCCAGCAGCAGAAACAGTCCCGCGAGGCACGCCACGACGGCGGCGAAGCCCGCCAGCAGGGCGAACGGAAACAGCAGAAAACGCTGCCACATCAAGGGGCTCGCACCTCTACGGCAGCAGTGAGCAGGGAAGAAGTTGCAATGGGCGGGAGATCCGAGGCATTATAGTCCACCCCTGTGAGAACAATTCGCTAGACACTCGTGGGAGTTGTTGCTAGCATTTAACGCAAATTCTACGTATCGCGCGTAACCTGCCGATACCTAAGGAAAAAGGGTGAGAACAAGAGGATGAACCTCGACATCTTCAAGCCGAAGGCGCCGGCACTGTTCGGGCTCGACATCAGCTCGTCGTCGGTGAAAATGCTGGAGATCGTGGACGCCGGAAAAGGCGCCTTCCGGGTCGAGCGCTACATCATCGAATCGCTGCCGCGGGATGCGGTGGTCGACGGCAATATCAGCAACCTCGAAGCGGTCGCTGACGCGGTCAAGCGGGGTCACAAGAAGCTCGCCACCCGCACCAGGCACGTGGCGATGGCGGTGCCATCGGGCGCGGTCATCACCAAGAAGATCATCGTCCCGGCCGCGCTGCGCGAGGAGGAACTCGAGGTCCAGGTCGAGACCGAGGCGAACCAGTACATCCCGTTCGCGCTCGACGAGGTCAATCTCGATTTTCAGATCGTCGGGCCCTCGGCGAGCAACGCCGAGGAGCAGGAAGTCCTGATCGCGGCGACGCGCAAGGAAAAGGTCGAGGACCGCGTCGCGGTGGCCGAGTCGGCCGGCCTGAAGGCGATCGTCATGGATGTCGAGTCCTACGCGCAGATGGCGGCGCTCGCCCTGGTGGTCAAGCAGCTGCCGCACGGCGGCAAGGACCAGAACATCGCGGTGGTCGACGTCGGCGCCAACGTCACCAACGTGAACGTGCTGCGCAACGAGCAGTCGGTGTACACGCGCGAGCAGGCCTTCGGCGGCAACCAGCTCACCCAGGAGATCATGAGCCGCTATGGCATGAGCCCCGAGGAAGCCGAGAATGCGAAGCGCTCGGGCGGCCTGCCCGACGATTTCCAGGCCGAAGTACAGCGCCCGTTCATGGAAAACGTCTCGATGGAGGTGCAGCGCGCGCTGCAGTTCTTCTTCACCTCGACCTCGTATCACCAGGTGGACCACATCCTGCTCGCGGGTGGTTCGGCCGTGATCACCGGGCTCGACGAGGTGGTGCATACGCGCACCCAGGTGCCGACGGTGGTCGCCAACCCGTTTGGCGCCATGCAGACCTCGCCGCGCATCCAGATCAAGCGGCTGATGCAGGACGCGCCGTCCCTGATCGTGGCCTGCGGCCTCGCCATGCGGAGGTTTGATCCGGTATGAGCGTCCGTGTAAACCTGTTGCCGCACCGCGAGGAGCGGCGCAAGCGCGCCCGCCAGCACTTCGCCCTGCTGGCGGCGGCCACCGCCGTGGTCGGCCTGCTGATCGTCGGCGGCGTGCACGTGGTCAACGCCGGCCGCATCGCGGCGCAGGACGACCGCAACAAATTCCTGAAGGGCGAGATCGCGAAGCTCGACAAGGAAATCGACGAGATCAAGAAGCTGAAGGAAGAGATCGCGGCGCTGCTCGCGCGCAAGCAGGCGATCGAGACGCTGCAGGCGGACCGCGCGCAGACCGTACACCTCTTGGACGAGCTGGTGCGGCAGGTGCCGGAAGGCGTCTACCTGAGGGCCATGAAGCAGCGCGGCCTGAACGTGAACGTGCTGGGCTACGCGCAGTCGAACGCGCGCGTCTCGACGCTGATGCGCAACCTTGAATCGTCGCCCTGGCTGGAACGGCCGGTGCTGGTGGAAATCAAGGCCGCAAGCGTGGACAAGAAGCGGGTGTCCGAGTTCAACCTCAATTTCGCGCTCAAGCGCACCCAGCCGGCGGACGCGGCGAAGGGCGCGCCCAAGGCGGCGCCGGCGGCGAAGAAGGGCTGAGCGATGGAACTGGATTTCAACCGGTACGCGGAAGAATTCCGCACCCTGAATCTGAAGGATCCCGGCACCTGGCCGCTGGTGCCGAAGATCGCCGCGCTGCTGCTCATCCTGATCGCGATCCCGGTCGCCGGTTACTTTGCCGACTGGCAGGGCCAGATGCAGGAGCTCGACTCCGGCCGGGCGCAGGAGGCCAAGCTCAAGGACGAGTACCTCAACAAGAAGAAGCAGGCGGTCAACCTCGACCTGCACAAGCAGCAGCTCAGGGAAATCGACACGCAGTTCGGCGCGCTGCTCAAGCAGCTGCCGAACAAGTCGCAGATGGACGCGCTGCTGGTCGACATCAACCAGGCCGGGCTCGGCCGCGGCCTGCAGTTCGAGCTGTTCAAGCCCGCGGCGGGCGAGATCGCGGGCGAGTCGTTCAATGAGCTGCCGATCCAGCTGAAGGTGACCGGGACCTACCACGACATGGGCGCCTTCGCGAGCGACGTCGGCCAGCTGTCGCGCATCGTGATCCTGAAGGACGTCGCCATGGAAGCGCACAAGGACGGCAATCTCGTCATGGATTCGGTGGCGCGCACGTTCCGCTACCTCGACGAGGAAGAGGTCGCGGCGCGCCGCCGCTCGCAGCAGGCGGCGAAGAAGGGGGCGAAGAAGTGAACCGGACGCTCGCCCTGGCGTTGCTCGTGCTGCTCGCCGCGTGCGGCGAGGAGCAGAGCGAACTGAAGCAGGAGTTGCAGCAGCTCACCAAGGACCTGCGCGGCAAGGTCGAACCGCTGCCGCAGGTGAAGCCCTACGAGCCGGTGCCGTACAAGGGCGAAGGCGAAGTGGACCCGTTCCGGCCACAGCGCATCAACGTCGCCCAGGCCGGCGGCGCGGCGGCGGGCGGCGGCGGCCGCAAGCCCGATCTCGACCGGCCGAAGGAACCGCTGGAAGCGTATCCGCTGGAGTCGCTCGCGATGGTCGGGACGCTGATGCAGAAGAAGGAGTTCTTCGGCCTGGTCAAGGCCGGCAGCAACCTGTTCCGCGTGAAGAAAGGCAACTACATGGGCCAGAACTTTGGCGTGATTACGTCGATCGACGACAACCAGATCTCGCTCAAGGAACTGGTTCAGGACAGCGGAGGTGACTGGGTCGAGCGCACCAGTTCGCTGCAATTGCAGGAGGTGAGGAAATGAGCATGCTCAAGGGTCTCGTCAGGGCGTTGCACCTGTTTTTCTTCTGCCTCGCCGGCATCGGCGTTGCGTCCGCTCAGGGCAACAGCATTGTTGGCTTCGACGTCGCGCAGCAGGGCGGCGCCGTGGTCGTGCGGATCACGACCCAGGAGCCGCTGAAGAGCGTGCCGCCCAATTTCGCCATCGCCAGCCCGGCGCGCATCGCTTTCGATTTCGCGGCTACCAGCAACGGCCTCGGCCGCAACTCGCAGGAGATCGGGCAGGGCGAGCTGCGCAGCATGAACGTGGTGCAGGGCGCCAATCGCACGCGTCTGGTCCTTAATCTGGGTCGCAGCGTCGCGCATGAAGCGAAGCTCGACGGCAAGGCCCTGCTCGTGACGCTGCAGCCCGCGGCCGCCACGGCGGCTGCGCCGGCAGGTCAGGTGGCGCACTTCGCCGAAGGCCGCGCCGACGCCAAGCACGCGGTGCGGGACATCGATTTCCGGCGCGGCCGCGCCGGAGAGGGCCGCGTCGTCGTCGACCTCGCCGATACCTCGACCGGGATCGACATCCGGCAGCAGGGCCAGAACATCATCGTCGAATTCCTCAAGACCTCGCTGCCCGACAACCTGCGGCGCCGGCTCGACGTGGTCGATTTCGCCACGCCGGTGCAGGTGATCAACACGTTCCAGCAGGGCGAGAACGTGCGCATGGTGATCGAGCCGCGCGGCCAGTGGGAGCACAACGCCTACCAGTCCGACACGCAGTTCGTGATCGAGGTGAAACCCCTGAGCCAGGAGACCGGCCAGGCGGCGCGGCGCGGCGTGTTCACGGGCGAGAAACTGTCGCTCAACTTCCAGAGCGTCGAAGTGCGCGCGGTGCTCAACGTCATCGCCGACTTCACCGATTTCAACATCGTCACCAGCGACACCGTGGCGGGCAGCATCACGCTGCGCCTCAAGGACGTGCCGTGGGACCAGGCGCTCGACATCATCCTGCAGGCGCGCGGCCTCGACATGCGCAAGACCGGGAATGTCATCTGGATCGCGCCGCGCGATGAACTGGCGACGCGCGAGAAGCTCGCGCTCGAGGCCAGCCAGCAGATCAACGACCTCGAACCGACGCGCACCGAGTCCTTCCAGATGAACTACCAGAAGGCCGCCGACGTGCAGAAGCTGCTGTCGGACCCGACGCAACGCATGCTCTCCAAGCGCGGCAGCGCCGTGGTCGATGCGCGCACCAACACGCTGTTCGTCCAGGACACGCCGACGCGGCTCGAGGAGGTGCGCAAGCTCATCGCCAAGATCGACGTCGCCGTGCGCCAGGTGATGATCGAAGCGCGCATCGTCGAGGCCAACGACGGCTTCAGCAAGAACCTCGGCGTGCGCCTCGGCTGGAACGACCGGCGCGACCTGGCGGGCCGCGCGCCGGGCAGTCCGATCCTGGGCAGCAACACGCGCTACACCATTGCAGGCAACCAAACCGGAGTCGGCGAGCGTACCGATCAGACGCCGGAAACCAACGCCGGATACTTTCCCAACACGTACAACGTGATCCTGCCGGCTGCGGGTTTGAACGGCTTCAACGTCGGACAGTTTGCGTTCTCGCTGTTCTCGAACTCGATGACGCGGTTCATCAACGTCGAGCTGACGGCGCTCGAAGCCGACGGCAAGGGCAAGATCATCTCGAGCCCGCGCGTCCTCACGGCCGACCAGGTCGAGGCGCTGATCGAGCAGGGCACGGAGATTCCGTACCAGCAGGCCACCTCGTCGGGCGCCACCAGCGTCGCCTTCCGCAAGGCGAATCTGGCGCTCAAGGTGAAGCCGCAGATCACGCCGGACGGCAACATCATCATGACGCTGGATGTCAACAAGGACCAGCCCGGCGCGGTTACCGCACAGGGCGTGCAGATCAATACCAAGCACGTGAAGACGGAAGTGCTGGTCGAGAACGGCGGCACGGTGGTGATCGGCGGAATCTACGAGCAGTCGGAGCGGGCCGACGTTACCCAGGTGCCGTTCCTGGGCGATCTGCCCTACGTCGGGTTCCTGTTCCGCAACCGGCAGGTGGCGACGCAGAAGACCGAACTGCTCGTGTTCATTACGCCGCGCATCGTGAACGAGCGCCTGACGATCCGCTGAAGGCAGGCGCCTTTTTCGAAGTACCGGACGGCCGGGCACCCCGGCCGTTTCTTTTTCCCGCGGCTGCTTAGAATAGGCGCATGGGCGGCGCGCGCAATCTCTTCCTGATCGGCATGATGGGTGCCGGCAAGACGACCCTCGGGCGCCTGTTGGCGCGTCGCCTGAAGCGCCCGTTCTACGATTCCGACCACGAGGTCGAGCAGCGCTGCGGCGTCGAAATCGCGGTCATTTTCGACATCGAAGGGGAGGCCGGCTTCCGCGCGCGCGAAAGCCAGGTCATCGACGCGTTGAGCGCCCTGGACGGCGTGGTTTTGGCGACCGGGGGCGGCGCCGTGCTCGACCCGGAAACGCGGCGGCGGCTTGCGGCACGCGGCACCGTCGTGTACCTGCATGCCGAGCCGGCGGAGCTTTACCAGCGCCTTCGGCACGACCGCAAGCGTCCGCTGCTGGCGACGCCTGATCCGCGGCGCCGGCTCGAGCAGCTCTATGCGCAGCGCGACCCGCTGTATCGCGAGGTCGCCGATTGCATCATCGACACGGGGCGGCAGAGCGCGTCGGTCCTCGCGCGGGAATTGCTCGGGCGCCTGGAGGAAGAGTGGAAACTGTCGGCGTAGGGCTCGGCGCCCGGGCCTATCGCATCCACATCGGCGCCGGCGCGCTCGATGACGCACGTCTGTACGCCCCGCATGTGGCCGGGCGGCGCGTGGCCATCGTCACCAACGAGGTCGTGGCGCCGCTTTATCTGGAGCGGCTCGAGCGGGCGCTGCGCCAGGCTGGCGCGCAGGCCGCGGCGATCGTGCTGCCGGATGGAGAACAGACCAAGGACTGGATGACCGTGGAACGCGTGCTCGATTACCTCCTCGCGGAACGTTTCGGGCGCGACGCGGTCCTGGTTGCGCTCGGCGGCGGCGTGGTCGGGGATCTCGCCGGTTTCGCCGCCGCCATCTACCAGCGCGGCGTGCCATTCCTCCAGGTTCCCACGACGCTGCTTGCACAGGTCGACTCCTCGGTCGGCGGCAAGACCGGGATCAATCACGCGCGCGGCAAGAACATGATCGGCGCCTTCCATCAGCCGCTCGCCGTGATTGCCGACCTCACGACGCTGGACACCTTGCCTGATCGCGAGCTGCGCGCCGGACTGGCGGAAGTGATCAAGCACGGTTTCGCGCTCGATGCCGAGTTTGCGCATTGGCTCGAAGCGAGTCTGGAGCCACTGCTGGCCCGCGATCGCGCAGCGCTTGCACATGCGGTGCGCCGCTCCTGCGAACTCAAGGCGGAGATGGTGGCGCGCGACGAACGCGAGTCCGGACCGCGGGCCTTGCTCAATTTCGGCCACACCTTCGGCCATGCCATCGAAGCGGCGCAGGGCTACGGCGTCTGGCTGCATGGCGAGGCGATCGCCGCCGGAATGGTGATGGCGGCGGAGCTGTCGGTGCGACTGGGTCTTCTGCCCGCGGCGGAGGCGATGCGGCTGCGGACACTGCTGCAGCGGGCCGGGCTTCCTGTCACCAGCCCTGCCGTGGCACCGGCGCGTCTGCTCGAACTGATGCGCGGCGACAAGAAGGCCGCGCGCGGACGCCCGCGCTTCGTCGTGCTGTCGGCGACCGGTCGCGCGCTGGTGCGCGATGACGTCGATGACGGGACGGTGATCGCCGCGATCACCGCCTGCGCCCGCGACCGATCTCTGGCCGCCGCGCCGCAGTAGGGGCGACGCGCGGCAGGCCCCTTGTTTCAAGCGGATTCGGTAGGTATATTCCAAAGTTCGCCCGCGGTTTTTGTGCATAGCGGCAGAACTGCGAATTTATAACGGAATCAGGGGCTTGGCCGTGGAATCTTGCTCTGTGCCCGGTGTCCATGGGTTGTATCACCCGCAGCATGAACACGATGCCTGCGGCGTTGGCTTTGTCGCGCACATCAAGGGCAAGAAATCCCACGGGATTGTTGAGCAAGGGCTCACTGTCCTAAAAAACCTTACGCATCG
>Ga0255310_10000343_pt1 | contig 10651 bp, 8 predicted proteins | sample EtOH1_T0_E1_meta_FD_201359 | JGI IMG/M metagenome (GOLD analysis project Ga0255310, IMG submission 201359) | Sandy soil microbial communities from University of British Columbia, Vancouver, Canada - EtOH1_T0_E1 | ecosystem: Engineered > Artificial ecosystem > Sand microcosm > Unclassified ...
TCCGGAACGAGATGCCGACCTTGCGGATCTGCACGAACTTGGCGGCGTTGCCGTCGTCGACGATGGGCGGTGACTCGGACCGCACCAGGGCCAGATTCTTGCGCAGAGCGATCATGCGCGCTCCTGGGCGTAGTTGAAGCGGCGCGCCGCCAGCAGCAACGCCTGCTCGAGGGCCAGTCCGACGAGGCCGACGACGAAGATGGCGATGATGATGTGGGCGACGTCGAGGTTGTTCCATTCGTCCCACACCCAGAAGCCCAGGCCGACGCCGCCGGTCAGCATCTCGGCCGCGACGATCACCAGCCAGGCCACCCCGATCGACAGGCGCACGCCGGTCAGCACGTGCGGCAGCACGGCCGGGAACAGGATCTTCGTGAACACTTTCCACTCCGACAGCTTCAGCACGCGCGCGACGTTGAGGTAATCCTGCGGAATCAGGCGCACGCCCGCCGCCGTGCTGATCATCATCGGCCAGATGCTCGAGATGAAGATCACCCAGATTGACGCGGGATTGGCCTTCTGGAACACCAGCAGCCCGATCGGCAGCCAGGCCAGCGGCGACACCGGCCGCAGCAGGCTGATGATCGGCGCCATCATCTCCGAGAAGAAGGTGAAGCGGCCGATCAGGAAGCCGAGTGGAATGCCGAGCAGCGCAGCCAGGCCGAAGCCCGTGCCGACACGACCGAGGGAATTCAGCACGTTCCAGCCGATGCCCTGATCGTTGGGCCCGTGGTCGTAGAACGGATCGCTGAACAGCTCGACCGCGGAGGCCCAGGTCGCCGCGGGCCCCGGCAGATCGGTGCGATAGGTCGACAACAGGGCCCAGCCGGCGCAGAACAGCACCAAACCCAGCACGGCGGCGATGGCCTGCCGGATCAGGGCCGGTGGGACGGCGATGGCTCGGGCGCGCACGGCCTCAGACCTTGACCTTGAACGAGGCCGCGTAGGCCGCCGGATCCTTGCCGTCCCAGAGCACGCCGTCCATGAGCTTGCTGCTGCGCAGCGTGTCTTTCGGCACCGAGATGCCGCCGACCATGGCCGCGGCGTCCCGGTAGACGTCGATGCGGTTGACCTTCTGCGCCACCGCGAGGTAGTCCGGGTCCTCCTTCAGCAGGCCCCAGCGCTTGTGCTGCGTCATGAACCACATGCCGTCGGACAGCCATGGGAAGCTGGCGAGCCCGTCGTTGTAGAAGCGCATCGCATGCGGATCGGTCCACTTCCGGCCGAGGCCGTTCTCGTACTCCGACTTGAGACGACCCTCGATGACCATGACGTCGGTGTTGACGTAGGACTTGTCGGCGACGATGCGCGCGACCTCGGCGCGGTTCTCCGCGGCGTCGGCCCACTTGGCAGCCTCGAGCACCGCGGCGGTCATGGCTCGCGCCGTATTTGGATATTGCGCCGCCCAGGCGGCGGTCATGCCGAGCACTTTTTCCGGGTGATCCACCCAGAGGTCCTGGGTCGTCGTCGCGGTGAAGCCGATCCGATCGAAGATCGCCCGCGCGTTCCAGGGCTCGCCGACGCAGAAGCCGTCCATATTCCCGACGCGCATGTTCGCCACCATTTGCGGGGGCGGAATCACGACGGTCTTGACGTCCTCGAACGGGTGAATGCCGCTGGCCGCGAGCCAGTAGTACAGCCACATGGCGTGCGTGCCGGTCGGGAAAGTCTGGGCGAACGTGTAATCACCACCCTTGGCCACCAGCGCCTTCAGCGACGCGCCGTCAGTGACCCCCTTGTCCTTGAGCTTGTTGCTGAGCGTGATGGCCTGGCCGTTGTTGTTCAGGCTCATGGTGATCGCCATGTCGCGCCGGGGCCCACCGACACCCATCTGCACGCCGTAGACCAGGCCGTAGAGGATGTGCGAGGCGTCGTTCTCGCCATTGAGCAGTTTGTCGCGCACGGCGGCCCACGACGCTTCCTTGCTCGGGATGATCTTGATGCCGTACTTGGCGTCGAAGCCCTTGACCGCCGCGATCACCACCGGCGTGCAGTCGGTCAACGGAATGAAGCCAATGCGCACTTCTTTCTTCTCCGGCGCGCCGCCGGTTGCGCCATAAGCAAAGTGGGGCAGCAGGCCCGGCAGCAGCGCGCCGCCGAGCGCCGCGGCGCCGCCCTGGAGGAACCGGCGCCGCGAGGAATCCATCGGAAAAGCCCTGCGATTTTTCATGGTGTGCTCCGGACTCAGAACTTGTACTCGAGCTGCAACCAGCCCTTTTCGGTATCGACGTTGGTCGCGAAGCTCGCGGCCGGGCTCTGGCTGGCGTTGTAGCTTGCGTACTTGACCAGCGCCGCCAACTGCTTGTTGAACGCGTAGCCCGCGGAAACGTCGATCTCGTCGCCGTAGTCGGCGCCGCCGAAGTCGGCCGAGAACCGGTGCGCGGCCCCGGAGAGCGTCGCGGCGCCGAGCGCCGCGGCGGCGCTCGCATACGCGTCGCGCAGGCCGGTCGCCGGCGTCGTCAGGAACAAATCGGCCCAGCCATCGTGCGCATGCAGCGTCGCCAGCGGCGTCTGCACCGCGTACAGGCCGGCGTTGCTGCCCATCACTTCGTATCCGGCCTTGAGCGTCGCCGGCCCGAGGATCGCGCCTGCCTCGCCGAGCCAGTAATCGACGTCCGCCGCCGTCGAGGCTTCCTCGAACTCGGCCTGGCGCGCGTACTCGACCGTGTACAGCAGCTTCGCTGTCGCGCTGAGCTCCGGCGTGCCAACAAGCCGCAGGCCCTGGGTCTGGCTGTCCTGGCGGTTGCCGGTGTTCGCCGCATCGAAATCGAGCCAGTAGCCGTAGAGCGACGCCTTCAGCCAGGATCCCGGGCTGTACGAGGCGTTCACCAGGTTCGCGCGCAGCGGAAAGTTCGTGAACAGGATGCTGTTGACGTTGTGCACGTAGGCGTACGTCACTTCGGTGCCCGGCAGGCCCTTGTTGGTGACGACCGCCCCGTCGTAGGTCTGCTCATTCTGCCGCCAGCCGACGTTACCGACCCAGCGCTGGTTGTCGAGCACAAGGCGAACCCGGCCGGCCTGTACCGTCGTCTTCGGAATGCCGGAATAGCGCAGCCAGGCCTGGTTCAACTCGGTGCCGGTCGGATCGGCGATCGGCGGGCGAGCGGACTGCGTGGTGCTCGCCGTGCCGTTGTTGTAGTCGAGCTTGTCGTAGGCCGTCACACCTTCGTACTCGACGCTCGCATCGAGATCGTTCCACTTGCCGGTCGTGAAGCCGAGTCGCGCGCGCAGCGTCGTCGCCGTCGAGTCGCGGGTCTGCGCGGCGGATTCGTTGTCCACGTGCTCGGCGCGAAGCCGCAGGTCGAGCGACGGCGCGCCGCCCATCAGCGCAAACGGCAGCATGTCCGGCGGATCGGCCGCCCGGGCTCCCGGCGCACATGCCAGCGCCAGCGCGATCGTCCAACATCCTTTACGCATCCGCATCGTTTCGCTCCCTGAGTCGTCAAACAAAAAAAGCGTCCCCGCGCGGCCTTGCGACCGGCGAATGGACGCCATTGTCCCTGTCCTGCTTTCGTCCCTGCGAACCGGATGACGCCCTGCGTCGGGTTGCGCCGCAAGCGGCGCCCGTCTCCGTTCCTAACTTGTCGTAGCAATCGCCGTGCCAGGCCCCCCGCGTCGTGCCGCGCTCAGCACGGCGCGCGCCACGTCGGCCACACGCTGGCTGCGCTGCATCGCAAGCCGCCTCAAGCGGTGGTACGAGTCCGGCTCGGAGAGCCCCTCGCGCTCCATCAAGAGGCACTTGGCGTCGTCGATGGCGCGCCGGTCCTCCAGCGCCTGGCGTGCCTCCGCCAGCTCCCGGGCCATGCACTGCCGGTCCTGGAAGTGCAGCAACGCCATGTCGACCAGCGAGCGCACCGTAGCCGGAGAAAGGCGATCGACCACGTAAAGGCTCACGCCGGCCTGGACCGCCGCGCGCGTGGCACGTCGGTCGCCTTCGCCGCATAACAGGAGCATTGGGCGCGGCCAGCGGCTGTGCAGCACCGCCAGATGTTCGAGCGTGTCGCGCGCCGGCGAATCCTGGTGGATCACGATCGCGTCCGGCTCGAGTTCACGCACGCGCGCTTCCAGCGCTGCGTCGTCCGCTTCGGGCCCCAGCACGACAAACCCCGCCTCGGCGAGTGCCGCTTCGAGCGACCGCACCTGCGTCCCTGCAATCAACACCCGGGCCATCCGATCCTGCGTCACGACGAGCTTCGCCCTCCCTGGATGCGGTTCCAGGGGGCAACTTGCATGCCATTGGCTCGAGACGATTTTCCGCAGTGCGCGCGCACAGCGAGGGTGCAATGCACAACGATGGCAACCGGTTTGCGTCCGCCCGGTGCGCGAGCGGCCGCCGCCTCGCGCGAAAACCGCCCATCGTGCCGGTGCACGCGCCGAACCGGTGCTGGCACGCGCATTGCTCTATGGGGGCCGGGCCAGCACGGCCCGACTGCAGGAATGGTCATGCACTCTGTCCAGAAAGCCACGCGCATCGATCTCTTCAGCCTGGAAAGCGCGCCCATGCGCGCCTTCCACCTGACCTGGATGGCGTTTTTCGTCTGCTTCTTCGCCTGGTTCGCCTGCGCCCCGCTGATGCCCGTCATCAAGGGCGAATTCGGCCTGAGCAAGGACCAGATCGCCAACATCAACATCGCCGCCGTCGCGGTGACCATCCTGGTGCGACTTGTCATCGGCCCGCTGTGCGACAAGTTCGGGCCGCGCAAGGCCTACACCGGCCTGCTGCTGCTCGGCGCGCTGCCGGTGATCGGCGTGTCGATGGCGCAGACCTACGAAGCCTTCCTGTTCTTCCGCCTGCTGATCGGCGCCATCGGCGCCAGCTTCGTCATCACCCAGTACCACACCTCGGTGATGTTCGCGCCCAACGTGGTCGGCACCGCCAACGCGGCCGCGGCCGGCTGGGGCAATGCCGGCGGCGGCGCAACCCAGACCCTGATGCCGCTGATCCTGCTGGCCATCGTCAGCCTCGGCGTCGAGCAGTCGCTCGGCTGGCGCTTCGCGCTGCTGGTGCCCGGCGTGCTGATGCTGGTGATGGCGTTTCTCTACTACCGCTACACGCAGGACTGTCCGGCGGGCGACTACTCGACCCTGCGCGCGACCGGCCTGATGCCGGCCACCGGCAAGAAGGCGGGCTGGCGGAGCTTCAGGCTGGCCTGCGCGAATTACCGCGTGTGGATGCTGTTCGTCACCTACGGCGCCTGCTTCGGGGTCGAAATCTTCATCCACAACATCGCCGCGAGCTATTACGTCGACCAGTTCGGCCTGACGCTGAAGGCCGCCGGCTTCGCCGCCGGCACCTTCGGCCTGCTCGCGCTGTTCGCGCGCGCGCTGGGCGGCATCGCCTCCGACCGGGTTGCCCGATCGTGGGGCCTGGACGGGCGCACGACCCTGCTGTTCGCAATGATCATCGGCGAAGGCCTCGGCCTGCTGTGGTTCTCGCAGATGCAGGGAATAACGCTCGCGATCGTCGCCATGCTGACGTTCGGCCTGTTCACCCACATGGCCTGCGGCGCGACATATGCCCTGGTGCCGTTCATCGATCGCAAGGCGCTCGGCGGCGTCGCCGGCATCATCGGCGCGGGCGGCAATGTCGGCGCGGTCGCGGCCGGCTTCCTGATGAAGGGCGTGGGCGACGCGCCGCAGACGCTGGCGATCCTCGGCGTAGTGGTCACTGCCTCGGCGATCTGCGCGCTGGCGGTGCGCTTCAGTGCGGAACACAAGACACGTGAGCAGGAGTTGTACGAACAGGCGCTCGCTGCGCGCAACGCGGCGGCGGCCTGAGGCCGGCGCACCGTCCTGTCGCAACGCACCAAAATGATTCTCGCCCGTGGGCGGAGAAACGGGCTTCGCTCCAGATAAATCAGGGTGTTACGCGTTGGCACAACGCTTGCTCCATTGCGGGCAATGTTCCGTCATGGAGCGGGTGGGCTCGTGAGCAGAAAAAAACTCGTCGTCATTGGCAACGGCATGGTCGGCCAGCGCTTCCTGGAGGCGCTCGTCAGCCAGCCGGGGCCGCGCTTCGACGTCACCGTGTTCTGCGAAGAGCCGCGCGCCGCCTACGACCGCGTGCAACTGACCGGCTATTTCAGCGGCAAGTCCGCCGCGGACCTCAGCGTGGTGCCGGCCGGGTTCTTCGAACAGCACGGCATCGCGTTGCGCCTGAACGACAAGGCAACAGCGATCGACCGTGAACGCAGGATCGTCCGCGCCGCGAGCGGCCCGGACAGCCCCTACGACGTGCTGGTGCTGGCCACCGGTTCGTATCCCTTCGTGCCGCCGCTGCCCGGCAAGGACCGGCCGGGCTGCTTCGTCTACCGAACGATCGAGGATCTCGACGCCATCCGCGCATCCGCGGCGTCCGCGAAAATCGGCGCCGTCGTCGGCGGCGGCCTGCTCGGCCTCGAGGCAGCCAAGGCCCTCAAGGACCTGGGCCTGGCCACGCACGTGATCGAATTCGCGCCGCGCCTGATGTCGGTGCAACTCGACGAGGCCGGCGGGCGCCTGCTGCGCCGGAAGATCGAAGCGATCGGCGCCACCGTTCACACGGCCAGGAACACCCGCGAAATCGTCGATGGCGCCCAGGCGCGGCAGAAGATGGTGTTCGCCGACGGCAGCGCGCTGGAGACCGACCTGATCGTATTTTCCGCCGGCATCCGCCCGCGCGACGAGCTCGCCCGCGCAACGGGACTCGCCGTCGGCGAACGCGGCGGCATCGTCATCGACAATGCCTGCCGCACCTCCGATCCGGCGATCTACGCCATCGGCGAATGCGCGCTGTGGGACAGGAAGATCTTCGGCCTGGTGGCGCCCGGCTACGACATGGCCCGGGTCGCCGCGGCACAGATCGCCGCTGCCCCGGGCGCGCCGGAATTCCTGGGCGCGGACATGAGCACCAAGCTCAAGCTGATGGGAGTGGACGTCGCCTCGCTCGGCGACGCGCATGGCGTCACGCCCAACGCCCTCAACTACGTCTTCACCGACGAAGTGGCCGGCATCTACAAGAAGCTGGTCGTCACGGCGGACAAGAAGTCCCTGCTCGGCGCGATCCTGGTCGGCGACGCGACGGACTACGGTTCGATGCTGCCGATGATGCTCGGTTCGCTGCCCCTGCCCGAGCGACCCGAGGACCTGATCCTGCCGGTACGCGACGGCGCGCCGAAGAAAGGCCTGGGCGTGGACCTGCTGCCCGCCGGCGCGACGATCTGCTCCTGCAACAACGTCAGCAAGGGCGGCCTGTGCGGCGCCATCGACAGCGGCTGCACCACGCTCGGCGCGCTGAAGAAGGAGACGCGCGCCAGCACCACCTGCGGCGGCTGCGGCGTGCTGGTCAAGCAGATCCTCGACGCCGAACTGAAGAAGCGCGGCGTGGTCGTCAACAATTTCCTGTGCGAGCACTTCAAATACTCGCGCCAGGAACTGTTCCACCTGGTGCGCATCGGCAACCTGCGCACCTTCGAATCCGTCATCCGCAAGCATGGCCGCGGCCTGGGCTGCGACGTCTGCAAACCGGCGGTGGCCTCGATCTTCGCCTCGACCTGGAACGAACATGTGCTGAAGCCGCGCCATGCGCCGCTGCAGGACACCAACGACCATTTCCTCGCCAACCTGCAGAAGGACGGCACCTACTCGGTAGTGCCGCGCATCCCGGGCGGCGAAATCACGCCGGACAAGCTGATCGTGCTGGGCGAAGTCGCGCGCCGGTTCGGGCTCTACACCAAGATCACCGGCGGCCAGCGCATCGACCTGTTCGGCGCGCGCGTCGAGCAATTGCCGGCGATCTGGAAGGAGCTGGTCGACGCCGGCTTCGAATCGGGCCACGCCTACGGCAAGGCCGTGCGCACGGTGAAGTCCTGCGTCGGCAGCACCTGGTGCCGCTACGGCGTGCAGGACTCGGTGTCGATGGCGATCCTCATCGAGCAGCGCTACCGCGGCATCCGCTCGCCGCACAAGCTCAAGCTCGCCGTGTCCGGCTGCACCCGCGAATGCGCGGAGGCGCAGAGCAAGGACGTCGGCATCATCGCCACGGAAAAGGGCTGGAACCTCTATGTCGCCGGCAACGGCGGGATGAAGCCGCGCCACGCCGACCTGCTGGCGCGCGACGTCGATGACGCCACGCTCATCCAGTACATCGACCGCTTCCTGATGTTCTACATCCGCACCGCCGACCGCCTGCAGCGCACCAGCACCTGGCTGGAGAACCTCGAAGGCGGCATCGACTACGTGCGCAAGGTCGTGTGCGAGGACTCGCTGAACCTCGCCACCGAGCTCGAGGCCGACATGGCGGGGCTGGTCGCGACCTACGAATGCGAGTGGAAGAAGGCGATCAACGACCCGGACATCCTCAAGCGCTTCCGCCACTTCGTGAACAGCGACAAGGCGGACCCGAACGTCGTGTTCGTCGCCGAGCGCGGCCAGATCCGGCCGGCGCGTCCGGACGAAAAGTGGGGTCAGAGTCGCGTTTTTTCCGAGGATCCCAGCGGTGCCGCGGATGTGTCCGAAAACGCGACTCTGACCCCACTTTTCTCATGAGCGATTGGATTCCCGTCTGCCGCCTGAAGGACATCGTGCCCAACACCGGGGTCTGCGCGCTGGTGCATGGCCGCCAGGTCGCCGTGTTCCGGGTCGAGGACGACCGGCTGTTCGCGCTGCAGGCCTACGACCCGTTCTCGAAGGCCAACGTGCTGTCGCGCGGCATCGTCGGCGACCTCAAGGGCGAGCGGGTGGTCGCCTCCCCCGTCTACAAGCACCATTTCAGCCTGCAGTCGGGCCGCTGCATCGAGGAGGACGGCGTTCGGCTCGAGGTGTTCCCGGTACGCCTCGAAGGCCACACCGTCTGGGTGGCGACACCGTGAAGCCGCGGCTGGTCGTGGTGGGCAACGGCATGGCCTCGGTGCGCGCGCTCGAGGAGCTGCTCCGGCTCGCGCCGGAGCGCTACGACATCACCGTGTTCGGCGCCGAGCCGCACGGCAACTACAACCGCATCCTGCTGTCGCCGCTGCTCGCCGGCGACAAGGCGCTGGTCGACATCGTCACGCACCCGCACGAGTGGTACGCACAGCGCGGCATCACCCTGCACGCGGGCGACCCGGTCATCGGAATCGATCGTGCCCGCCGCCGGGTCATGGCGCGCAGCGGCTGCAGCGCGCCCTACGACCGCCTGCTGCTGGCGCCCGGCTCCAAGCCCTTCGTGCTGCCGGTTCCCGGCAAGGATCTGCCCGGCGTCGTTTCGTTCCGCGACGTCGACGACGTCGAAACCATGCTCGCCGCCAGCCGGCGCCATCGCCGTGCCGTCGTCATCGGCGGCGGCCTGCTGGGCCTCGAGTGCGCTTTCGGACTCCGGCGCCGCGGCATGGACGTGACCGTGATCCACCTGATGGACCGGTTGATGGAGCGGCAGCTCGACGCCGCCGCCGCGGGCTTGCTGCAGCAGCATCTCGAAGCGGGCGGTTTGCGCGTGCTGCTGACCGCGCAGACGCAATCCATCGAGGGCGGCGAGCGCGTCGCGGCCGTGCGCCTGAAAGACGGCCGCGACATCCCCGCCGACCTCGTCGTCATGGCGGCGGGCATCGTACCGAACCTCGACCTCGCGAAGGCCGCCGGCCTGGCCTGCGAGCGCGGCGTGCTGGTCAACGACACGCTGCAGACCTTCGACCCGAGAATTTACGCGGTCGGCGAGTGCGTGCAGCATCGCAAAACGGTCTACGGCCTGGTGGCGCCGCTCTATGAACAGGCCGCGGTGTGCGCCAACCATCTCGCCGGCGACGGCGTCACGCGCTATGGCGGCTCCGTCGTGTCGACGCGCCTCAAGGTCACCGGCGTCGAGCTGTTTTCGGCCGGCAACTTCCTCGGCGGCGAGGGCACGCGCGACCTGGTCTACACGGACCGCAGGCGCGGCGTCTACAAGCGCCTGGTGCTGCGCAATGGCCGGCTCGAGGGCGCGATCCTCTACGGCGATGCCGCGGACGGCGGCTGGTATTTCGACCTGATCCAGCGGCGCGCCGACGTCACGCGCTATCGCGACCGCCTGGTGTTCGGCCGGCGCTACGCCGAAGCCCTGGCCGCTGCATGAACGCCGTGCTGACCGCCTGCCCGTACTGCGGGGTGGGCTGCGGCGTCCGCGCCACGCGCGGCGGCGCGGCCGCGGACATCACCGGCGACGAGGCGCACCCGGCCAACGGCGGCCGGCTGTGCGTGAAGGGCTCCGCGCTAGGCGAGACCCTCGGCCGCGAAGGCCGCCTGCTGCACCCGATGCTGCGCGGCAACCGCGAAGCCTTCCGCCGCGTCTCGTGGGACGCCGCGCTGGATCGCGTCGCCGCGGGTTTTCGGGACACCATCGCCGCGCACGGCAAGGATGCCGTCGCGCTGTATGTCTCGGGCCAGCTCCTGACCGAGGACTACTACGTCGCCAACAAGCTGGCCAAGGGCTTCCTCGGCACGGCCAACATCGACACCAACTCGCGGCTGTGCATGTCGTCCGCGGTGGCCGGCCACAAGCGCGCCTTCGGCTCGGATGCCGTGCCCGGCTGCTACGAGGATTTCGAGCTCGCCGACCTGGTCGTGCTGGCCGGCTCCAACACGGCCTGGTGCCACCCGGTGCTGTATCAGCGCATCCTGGCGGCGCGTCAGCGCCGCGGCGGTTTGCCCAGGCTCGTCA
>Ga0255310_10000344_pt1 | contig 10651 bp, 6 predicted proteins | sample EtOH1_T0_E1_meta_FD_201359 | JGI IMG/M metagenome (GOLD analysis project Ga0255310, IMG submission 201359) | Sandy soil microbial communities from University of British Columbia, Vancouver, Canada - EtOH1_T0_E1 | ecosystem: Engineered > Artificial ecosystem > Sand microcosm > Unclassified ...
CCTGACCCCCCGGCCCAAAGTGGTCCGGTTCGGGGTAGCGCATGTCGAAGCTCCCGAGATCGCGGAACGGGTCCGGACCGCCCTGGTCGCGGCCTACCGCCCCCGGGACTGTTTCGTCGCCCTGGCAACCGGGGTCCTGGGCACCCACGTCGGTCAGGGAGCCTGGGCGATTTGCTGGCAGGTGGAGGACGGGACGCCCGAGCGCGATACGGGCAAGGCGCTTCCCGCTTGACCCGGAGGCACCCGGCGGGCCGGAAGCGGGATGTGTCGGAGCCCCTGGTGGATCTGGCGCTGGAGGCGGCGGACGATCTCAAGGCGCGGGACATGGTCGCTCTGGATTTGCGCGGGCTCAACGACGCCACCGACTGGTTCGTGATCGGGTCGGGAACCTCCGACGCCCACGTCCGGGGCATCGCCCAGTCGGTGCTCGACCGGATGACGGCGGCGGGATTCAAGGCCCATCACGTCGAAGGATTGGCGCAGGGCCGCTGGGTATTGCTGGATTTCGTGGACATCGTGGTCCACCTGTTTCACCCCGAGGCGCGGGCCTTTTACCAGCTGGAGCGGCTGTGGAACGACGCTCCCAGGCGGGAGCCGGCGGCCGAAAGGAAGTCCCCATGATGCGTCGAATCGCTGTGGCGGCCCTGCTCCTCCTTGCGATCCCCCCGGTCCTCTCCTCCCAGTACTTCGGGCGGAACAAGGTCCAGTACGGCCGCTTCGACTTCAAGATCATCCAGACCGAGCACTTCGACGTCTATTACTACGAGTCGGAGCGGACCGCGGCGCTGGACATCGCCCGGATGGCGGAGCGCTCCTACGCCAAGCTCTCCCGCGCGCTCAACCACCAGTTCGACGAGCGCAAGCCGATCATTCCCTACGCCTCCCACTCCGAGTTCCAGCAGACCAACACCTCGGGCGGGGAGATCGACGAGAGCACCGGCGGCTTCACCGACTTCCTGCGCCACCGCAACATCTTCCCGCTGACCGGCTCCTACGCGGAGAACCAGCACGTCCTCCAGCACGAGATGGTGCACCAGTTCCAGTTCGACATCTGGTCCCGGGGACGAGCCGGCGGGGTCCAGGGGATCATCGCCGCCAACGCCCCGCTCTGGTACGGCGAGGGCATGGCGGAGTACTACTCCCTCGGGCCGGAAGATCCCAACACCGCCATGTGGCTCCGCGACGCCGCGCTGGAGGGCAAGCTGCCGACCCCCGAGGATTTCTACCGGGTCTTCCCCTATCGCTTCGGCCAGGCGCTGGTCGCCTACATCGGCGGGCGCTGGGGCGACGAGGCCATTGCCCAGATCACCAAGCTCGGCTCCGGCGGCGGGATCGAGGCGGCGCTCCAGCGGGTGCTGGGGCTGTCCTTCCCCGCCCTGGTGGCCCAGTGGCAGGACGCGGTGCAGAAGAAGTACCTGCCGGAAATCGGCAACCGCACCAAGGGCCGCGCGGTGGCCAGCGAGCTGCTCACCCGGAAGCGCTCCGGGGGCGGCTGGCACCTGGCGCCGGCGCTCTCGCCCGACGGGAGCCGGGTCGCCTACCTGAGCGAACAGGACTTCTACTTCATCGACCTCTGGCTGGCCGACGGCAACACCGGCAAGCCGATCCGCCGGCTGCTCAAGTCATCGTCCAGCGGTAACTACGAGACCTTCCGGTTCATCACCTCCTCGGCGAGCTGGGCGCCCGACGGCAAGCGGCTGGCCATCGCGGCCCAGCGGAGCGGCAAGGACGACATCGTCATCGTGGACGCCGAGCGCAACAAGAAGCTGCGTGAGATCCGGGTCCCCATTGCCGGAGTGACCAACCCGACCTGGAGCCCGGACGGGAAGCGGCTGGTGTTCAGCGGCCTGGACGGGGGCCTGTCGGACCTCTTCACGATCAACGACGACGGCTCCGACATGCGGCGGCTCACCAACGACAAGGAGGCCGATCTGCATCCGGTCTGGTCGCCCGACGGCAAGACCATCGCCTTCGTCACCGACCGGGGGCCGGGCACCGACCTCAAGGGGCTCCGCTGGACCGACTTCCGGGTCGCGCTGTACAACCTGGAGACCGGGAGCATCACCTATCCGGCCGGGATGGATGTGGGGCGGAATGTGAGTCCCCAGTGGTCGCCCGACGGCAGCGCCCTCGCCTTCGTCTCCGACCGGAACGGGGTAGCCAACATCTTCCTGCACGAGCTCGCCGACGGGCAGACCTACCAGCTCACCGATTTCTACACCGGGGTGTCGGGCATCACCGCGCTCTCGCCGGTGCTCTCCTGGGCCCGGCAGGCCGACCGGCTGGCCTTCGTGTATTTCGAGCAGGGGCGTTACGACGTGTACTCGCTGACCAACCCGCGCACCCTCAAGAAGCAGCCCTGGACCCAGCGGACCATCGCCCAGCGCCCGCTGGCGGTCATCGCGCCGACCGGCGAGGCGGCCCGACCCGCGGTGGCCCGGATCACCCCGCCCTCGGGACCGCAGATCCTGAGCGGCAGTACGGTGTACCGCACCCAGCGCGGATTCCGGCGGGCCGATTCCCTGCCCGCCTCCTTCGACACCACGGCGGCCAATGAGCCGATCTCGGTTGCCCGGATTCTCGACTCGATACCGTTCACTCCGCCCGACACCAGCGAGTTCACCTTCAAGCCCTACCGGGCCTCCCTGGAGCCGGAATACGTCACCCGGCCGACCATCGGCTACACCCGCGACACCTTCGGGCAGGGACTTTCCGGCTCGACCGCGATCGTGCTGGGCGACATGCTGGGCAACCACCAGCTCGGGTTCGCCGCCTCGCTCAACGGGCGGATCAACGAAACCTATTTCGCCGCCCAGTACGTGAACCTGACCCGGCGGCTCAACTGGGCGGTGGGACTCTCCCAGGAGCCCTACTTCTTCTACGAGGGCGCCTCCTTCCGGGAGGGACCGGGGGCGGGTGAGGTGTCCTACATCGAGCAGATCCGCCGCCTGGTGCTGCGCAACGCCCAGATCATCGGCGCCTACCCCTTCAGCCGGTTCCGCCGGGTGGAGTTCGGCGCCAGCATCGTGAACGTCGAGGACGATGCCCGGCTCTTTACCCAGCCCTTCGACCCGGTCACCGGCGGAGCGACCCGCAGCCCGTTCGTGGAAACCATCTCGGGCCCCAACATCACCTTTGCCCAGCCCACCACCGCGCTGGTCTTCGACAACTCGCTCTACGGTCCGGTGGGGCCGATGATGGGCCGGCGCTCCCGGTTCGAAGTCTCCCAGACCCTGGGACAGTGGCGGTTCACCTCGCTCAATTTCGACTATCGTCGTTATGACCGGATCACCAGCTTCCTGACCTTCGCCACCCGGCTCAACTACTTCGGGCGGCACGGCCGGGACGAAGACCAGTTCCGTTTCTTTGCCGGCCGGCCCGAGTACCTTCGGGGATACACCTCGGGCTCCTTCGCGGCGAACGAATGCGAAAATGTGGCGGATCCGGATACTTTCACCGGATGCACCAGGCTGGACGAGCTGGTCGGGACCCGGATGCTGCTGGGCACCGCCGAGCTGCGGTTCCCGCTCTGGAGCTTCATGGGATTCCTCCCCACCGGGTTCCCGCTGCTGGAAGCGGCGCTGTTCTACGATGCGGGGGTGATCTGGGAGAACGGGATGGACCTCAAGCTCAATCGGGACCCCGGGGACAACCCCGCGCTGGTGCGCTCGCCGCTCACCTCGCTGGGCGCCAGCTTCCGGGCCAACATTCTGAACTTCCTGATTCTCCGGGCCGACTACTCCTTCCCCCAGCAGCGCCAGGGAGTCAAGGGATACTGGACGATCAGCCTGGGACCCACGTTCTGAACCCACCCCGCCTCGGTAGTTTCTCCCCGACCGCCGCCCGGATCTTCTGGGCGGCGGTCGTGTTAGCCGCGCCCGGCTGCGGCCCCGAGGCCCTGGAGCCCCCGCCCGACCTGCCCGCGGTGGGGGGCCAGGTTTCCCTGCTCCGCTTTCCCCGGGACGGGGGGCCGGTCCAGGCCTACCATCCCGACAGCCTCGGTGAGCCGAGCTGGACTACGGCAGCCCCGGTTCCCGCGGTGCGCAAGGTGCTCGGGGTCAATCTCGATGAGCGGCTGGCCTGGGCGGTGGACGCGAAGAACAACCTGATCGCGGTGGATCTGGAGTCCCGCGGGGTGCGACAACAGCTCACCGGCGTCACCTTCGCGGCCATGGGGCCCGACGGGTCGCTCTACCTGGCCGACGACGACCGGCGGGTGGTGCATTTCGTCCGTCGCACCGCGGTCTCCTTTCAGGAAGCCCTCCCCGCGGCGCCGCGCGCTTTCTTCGGAGCCCAGAGCGATCTCCTGGTCGCCGTCACCGGGGGCCGGACCCCCCAACTGATTACCGCGAACGCCGAGCAGGGACTCAACCTGGTCGAGATCCCCGACGGCCAGGCGGCCGCGACCTACTGGGGTGACCTGGTTGCGGTGGCCACCGACACCGCGGTGGTGCTCTACGAAACCTCGGGCCGGCATGCGGTGACCTCGATCCGGACCCGGCAAGCGGCCCGCGAAGCCGCCTTCAGCCCCAGCGGCCACCGGCTGTACGTGGCCGAAGAGGATGACGAGGTGCTGGTGTACGACCGCTTTTCTCTCAAGGAGCTGACCCGGATTTCACTTCCCGGGATTCCCCGGGCCATCAGGGTAGACGCCTCGGGCCGCTGGATGCTGGCCCGGGCCACCACCGCCGATTCGGTCTGGATCGTGGACCTCGCTACCCACAAGATGGCGGCGACCACCCCGGGCGAATGGGCGGCCGACCTGCCCCTGGTGGCCGGGGCATCCACCCTGGTGGTGCGGCAGGGAGACGACGTGACCACCTGGGACCTGCGCCAGGTTCCACCGGCATTGCAGGGTTCCCTGGAAGGCGCCGGCCAGGACCTCTGGGTGGCGGTGACCTGGGTGCCCCGGGACCGGATGCCCGCCGCGGTGGCGGCGGCGGAATCGGCCACCGTCGCCCAGGACAGCTTGCTGGTGGCCGATTCGGCGGTGGCCCGTCCGGTCGACTCCACCGACATCTTCCTTCAGGTAAGCCTCTCCCAGAACTCGGAGTGGGCGGCCCAGCTGGCCAATCAGCTCAAGGCCGATGGGTTCCCTGCCTCGGTGCTCCAGCCCACCCAGCCGGAGGAGGGGTACCGGGTGGTGATCGGACCCTTCGCCACCCGGGAGCTGGCCGAAGAGGGCGGGAAAAAGCTGGGCCGCTCCTACTTCATCATCCGGCGGCCTCCACGCCGGCCCTGAACCAATTATTTTGCCTCGGTTCCGTCGGCGCTCGCGCCGGCGCCTTGCCCACCTCCCGTCCCAGGCCTGACGCATGAAGCTGACCAAGCTGGAGCTTTCCGGCTTCAAGTCGTTTGCGGACACGGTGACCCTCGAATTCGAGGCCGGCGTCACCGCCATCGTCGGACCCAATGGCTGCGGCAAATCGAATGTCTCCGACGCGGTGCGCTGGGTCCTGGGCGAGCAGTCGGCCCGGCTGCTCCGCGGCGGCAAGATGGAGGATGTGATCTTCCAGGGCGCCGCCACCCGGCGTCCGGTGAACCTCACCGAGGTCTCCCTCTTCCTGGACAATTCCGCGGGCGACCTTCCCATCGCCTACCAGGAAGTGGTGATCACCCGCCGGCTCTCCCGCTCCGGACATAGCGAGTATCTGCTCAACAACTCTCCCGCCCGGCTCCGCGACATCCAGGATCTGCTCCGGGGCACCGGGCTGGGCAGCGACGCCGGCGTCGTCATCGAAGCCAAGATGATCGACCTGCTGCTCTCCGACCGGGCCGAGGAGCGCCGCTCCCTGTTCGAGGAGGCGGCCGGCATCGGCCTCTACCGCGACCGGAAGCACAGCACCGAGCGGCGGCTGGAGGAAACCGCGACCGATCTCCAGCGGCTGGAAGATCTCATCGCCGAAGTGCAGTCGCAGATCCGCTCCCTGGCCCGGCAGAAGGGCAAGGCCGAGCGCCACGCCCGGCTGATGGAGGAGAAGTTCGCGGTCACCCTCACCCTGGCCCGGCGCCGGCTCGACGACCTGGCGGAGCGGGCGCTCGGGGTTCAGGAGCGGCACCGGGTGCTTTCGGACCGGCTCCCCCAGCTGCGGGAGGAGCTGGCCGCGGCCTCGGGCGTCCAGGAAGAAACCGCGCGAGCCCGGCTCCGGGCCGAAGACCACCGGGCCGAGATCGCCCGGCAGTTGGCCATGGTGCAGGTGGCGCTCTCCCGGCTGGATGGCGACCTCGCCGTCGCGGGGGAGCGGCTGGCTCACGCCCAGCAGCGGCGCCGGCGCGACGAGGAGGAGCGGGCCCAGGCCGCCCGGCGCACCGAGGAAGCCGCAGGCGAGCGCGCCTCGGCGGAAGCCGAGCTCGCCACCGCCGAGCAGGAGCACGCCGGGATCCGGAGCCGGCTTTCGGAGCGCGCCGCGGCGGAAGAGGAAGTCCGAACCCGCCTCAGCGCCGCGCGCTCGGCGCTTCGAGAAGCCGAGGAGGCCCTGGCGGCGCGGGCCCAGGAGCTCCGCTCCCTGGAGGGAGAGCGGACCGCGCTGGAACAGGAAATCGCCGGTCTCAGGGAGCGGGCCACCCAGGCGGAAGCCCACGTCCACCGCCAGAAGGAAGACCTGGCCAGGGCGGAGTCTGAAGCCCGGGCCGCGGCCCAGGCGGCCGATCGCGCCGCGGCCGAAGCGCTGGCGGCCGCCGCGGAAATGGAGCGGAGCCGCCATGCGGTGGCCGAAGGCCGGGAGCAGGAAACCACCGAGCGAAACCGCCGCCGGCTGGTCGAGGAATCGCTGGCCCAGCTCACCACCCGGCGCGCCGCGCTGGAGGAGCTGGAGCGCGACCGGGTAGGGCTGGCGCCCGGCGCCGCGATGCTGCTCGCCGCGCGGGACCGCTTCAACGGCGGGGTGCTCGGCCCCCTGAGCGACTACATCACCGCCGACCAGGATGCCGCCGAGCTGGCGGAGCGGCTGCTGGGCGAATGGATGCACGCCATCCTGGTGCGCGACCAGGAAGCGGTGGAAGCCATCCGCTACTGGCACGCCGATGCCCAGCCCGGCGCGGTGGTGCTGCTGCCGGTGGACAGCGGGCCCCGGATTCCCGCCGACGGAAAGAGCCCGCTCCAGGCCCACCTCCACGCCGAAGGTCCTGCGGAGCGCTGGGTGGATGCGCTCCTGGGCGGCTCGGAGGCGCTGGACGGGCGAGGCCACGCGCTGCGCCGGGCCAGCGGCGCGATTCTCCTGGCCGGGGCGGCCGGGGGCAGCGGCCCGCTCCGGCGCCGCGCCGAAATCGTGGGACTGGCCGGCGAAATCGAGCAGCAGGACGCCGCGCTGATCGCGGTGCGCACGGCCCTGGCCGGGTCCGAAGCCCGGCTGATCGAGCTGGAGCGGACGGCGGCGGCTTCCGCAACCAATGCCGACCATCTGCGGGAGACCGCGCGCATGGCCGCGGCCCGACGGGAAGACTCGGCCCGGGGGGTGCAGAACCTCACCCGCGAGCTGGCCGACGCCGACACCGGACTCTCCCGGCTGCGGGAGCGGCTGAGCAGCGCGGAACGGCGCCACGGCGAAGTCGAAGAGCTGCTGGCCAGGGGCACCGGGGCCCGGGGCAGTCAGGAGCAGGAGCTGGCCGAGCGGCGGAGCCGGGTGACCGAGGTGGAGGCCGAGCAGGAGGAGGCTCGGGAAAACCGGGTCCACTGGCAGGTCCAGGAAGCCCACGTCGGGGCACGGCTCCGGGCCACCCAGGAGCGGCTCGACCGGGCCACCCAGACCATAGCCATCGCGGAAGCGGCGGCGCAGTCGCTGCTGGGAGAAATCGCCCAGCTCGACCAGGAGAGCTCCGCGCTGGTGGGGCAGCAATCCGCCTGGCAGGAGCAGCGCCGGGAGCAGGCCATCGCCCTGGAAGGGCTGGAGCGGGCCTCGGCCGAGTCGGAAGCCTCGCTGGCCGGCGCCTCGGCGACGCTGGCGGACGCCGAGCGCTCGGTCCTGGCGCTCCGCGGCGAGCTGGAGCGGAGCAGCGAGGAAGACCATCGCCTAGAGGTCGAGCTGACCGAATCGGGCGGACTGCGCCGCAGCATCATCGAACGGGTGGAGGCGGAGTGGAAGCAGCCGTTCGACCAGCTGCTGGCGACGGCGGCTCTGCTCGACCTGGACCGGGAGACCCTGGAGGCCGAAGCCGCCCGGATCGCCGAGGGGCTGGAGGCGATCGGCCCGGTCAACCCGCTCGCGGTGGAGGAGCACGCCGAAGAGTCCAAGCGGCTCGAGTTCCTGTCGTCGCAGCGGGACGATCTGGTCGCCGCCCGCCAGTCGCTGCTCCAGGCAATCAAGGAAATCGACGGCACCGCCCGGCTCATGTTCCAGGAGACCTTCCTCGCGGTGCAGGAGCACTTCCGCCACGTCTTCCAGACCCTGTTCGGCGGCGGGGAATGCGAGCTCCGGCTGGCCAATCCGGACGATCCGCTGGAGAGCGAGATCGACATCCACGCCGCGCCCCGGGGCAAGCGGACCCAGCGGATCCACCTGCTCTCCTCGGGGGAGCGGACCCTGGTGGCGGTCTCGCTGCTGTTCAGCATCTACCTGACCAAGCCCAGCCCGTTCTGCCTGATGGACGAGGTGGACGCGCCGCTGGACGACGCCAACGTGGGCCGTTTCACCACCCTGCTGGAGGAGTTCAAGAAGGACACCCAGTTCCTGGTGATCACCCATAACCCGCGCACCATGCAGTCGGCCGACGCGGTGTACGGGGTCACGATGCAGGAGCCGGGGGTTTCGACTATCGTGGGCGTTCGTTTGGGACACGCCCAGGGAGTCGCGAGTAGCGAGTAGCGAAGCCGTCTTTCCTCTTCGCTCTTCGCTCTTCGCTATTCGCCAATCGCATGCTGATCATTCTCCGCCCCGACGCCTCGCGCTCCGACCGCGACCGGGTGGTCGCGCTGATCGGCGCCCTCGGGTATTCCGCCCAGACCATCGAAGGGGGCCAGCGCGACGCGGTCGCGGTGGTCGGGAACGACGGCCGGGTGGATGCCGCCCGGTTCAGCGCGCTTCCCGGGGTGGACGAGGTCATTCAAATCACCCGGCCCTGGCGCATGGTGGCCCGAGAGTGGCGGCCCGAGCCGACCGTGGTGGCGCTGCCGGGAGGCCGGAGCATCGGCGGGCCCGAGGTGCTGGTGATCGCGGGCCCCTGCTCGGTGGAGAGCGAGGAGCAGATCTTCGCCACCGCACGGGCGGTCAAGGCCGCCGGGGCCGGCGCGCTCCGGGCCGGGGCGTTCAAGCCCCGCACCTCGCCCTACGCCTTCCAGGGCCTGGGCCGGGCCGGACTCGAGCTGCTGGCCGCGGTGCGCCGGGAAACCGGCCTGCTCATCGTCACCGAGGCGATGGACGAAGAAGGGCTGGAACAGGTCGCGGCGGTCGCCGACATCGTGCAGATCGGCGCCCGGAACATGCAGAACTACGCCCTGCTCAAACGGGCCGGCCGCTGCGGCAAGCCGGTGCTGCTCAAGCGGGGGATGTCCGCCGGGCTGGCGGATCTGCTCCTCTCGGCGGAGTATGTGCTGTCAGAGGGGAATCCGGACGTCATTCTCTGCGAGCGCGGCATCCGGGGCCCGGATCCCTCCACCAGGAATCTTCTCGATTTGAGCGCAATACCCGCGGTGAAATCGCTATCCCACCTCCCCATTCTGGCGGACCCGAGCCACGGCACCGGCAAGCGCGCGCTGGTGCCCGCGATGGCGCGCGCCGCGGTCGCCGCCGGGGCCGACGGCCTGCTGATCGAGGTCCACGTCCATCCCGATGAAGCCCTCTCCGACGGCGCCCAGAGCCTCTATCCCGAACAGTTCGCCCTGCTGATGGAGGAGCTGCGGGGGATCGCGGGCGTCATCGGGAGGAGGATCGCATGAGGTGGCCGGAGGCAAGGTGGCAAGGTGGCAAGGTGGGGCTTCTCCTGTGCCTCCTTGCCACCTTGCCTTCCGTCGTCCGCGCCCAGGACCCCACCACGCTGATTCGTCGGGCCAGCAGCGTCTACCGCGGGCTCAGCTCGCTCCAGGCGGATTTCGTGCAGGTGATCGAGGACGCCGGCCTGGGCGATACCCTCACCACCACGGGCAAGCTCTACCAGTCGGGGCAGAACGCCTTCGCGATGCGGTTCTCCGATCCCCCCGAAGAAGCCATCGTCATCGACGGACGCTACACCTGGATCTATACCCCGAGCACCACGCCCGGCCAGGTGATCCGAATGGCGGTGGAGAGCGATCCAGTCTATGGGGTGAATCTGCTGGCCCGGCTGCTGGACCGCCCGGCCGACCGCTACGCCGCGACCTGGCTTCGGAAGGATGAGGTGAACGGACGCGGGGTGGAGGTTGTCGCGATCGTGCCCCGCTCCGAGAACGCCAATTTCTCCCGCGCGGTGCTCTGGCTCGATCTCGATGATGCCCTGCCCCGGCGGATCGAGCTGGACGAGGCGCCCGGGGTCCGCCGGATCCTGACCCTCTCCCGGCTCCGGCCCAACGCCCCCATCCCCCGGGAGCTGTTCGAGTTCAAGATCCCCCGCGGCGTCCGGGTGGTCGTCCAGTAGCGCTCAGAGTCCCGCCGCCCGGACGAGCACCTGCTTGTGCAGCCGAATCTCCCACCGGCCGGTGCTCTCGCACGCCATCGGCTGGCGGGCGCCTTCCGACACGTTC
>Ga0255310_10000346_pt1 | contig 10637 bp, 5 predicted proteins | sample EtOH1_T0_E1_meta_FD_201359 | JGI IMG/M metagenome (GOLD analysis project Ga0255310, IMG submission 201359) | Sandy soil microbial communities from University of British Columbia, Vancouver, Canada - EtOH1_T0_E1 | ecosystem: Engineered > Artificial ecosystem > Sand microcosm > Unclassified ...
GGGCTCCTTGACCGTCTCTCGGCACGGTCCGTAGACTCTCCGGCTCATGCGTCCCGCTCCCGCTCTTCCGTGGCTCGGCCCGCTCGCCGCCGCGTTGCTGCTGCTCGCGAGCCCGGTCCGGGCCGCGCAGATCCGGCTCATTTCCGTCGATCCGAGCGGGGTCACGCTGCGCCTCGACATCGGGCGCTTCGATCTCTCGGCCCCGGGGCCCGACGGCCGCTCCACGCTGGAGGTCCCGGCGATCGACCTGCTCGATCAGCCCGGCCGCCCGCAGCTCCCGTTCGACAAGGCGATCCTCGCGCTGCCGCCGGGCGCGCGCGCCGTGGCGCACGTGGTGGACGAGCGCGCGCCCGAAGTGCGTGAGGGCGTCAAGCTCGCGATCGGGCAGAAGACCGCGTACCACGTGGATCCCTCCGGGCTCGGCTTCACCCCGAGCGTCGAGGACGTGGCGCCGGTGCTCGATGGGCCGTGGCCCGCGACCGAGGTGGTGGTGGGCGAGCCGTTCGACCTGCGCCGCCAGCGCGTGGCGGTGATCGAAGTGCATCCGTTCAGCTACGACGAGGCGGCCGGCCGGCTCACCATCCGCCGCACGCTGACGGTGCGCGTGGATTTCCGCGGCGGCAGCGCCCGGACGAGCCTCGCCGCCGGGACCGAGGACCGCTATTTCGAGCCGGTCTTGAAGGGCGCGGTGCTCAACTACCAGCAGGGACTCGAGTGGCGCGCCGCGCCGCCGCTCGAAGCCGCCACGCTCGAGCCCGCCACGCGCCGCGCCGCGCCGGCCGGATCGGTGGCCGCGTTCGCGTTCGACGAGGGCCAGAGCGAAGTGCGCGTCAAGCTCGACTCGACCGGCGTGTGGGCGATCGGCTTCGACGATCTGGCCGCCCACGGCTTCCCCGCGAACGTGCCGATCGGCGAGGTCAGCGTCCACCGCCACGAGTTCATCGAGGACGCGGCGGTGCCGTACGTGACGATCGAGGTGCCGATCGAGCTCGACGACGCCGGCACGCCCGGCGTGTTCGATTCCGGGGATCGCATCGTGATGTACGCGCAGAGCTGGGCCCAGCGCTCCGGCGCCTCGATTCCGCAGCGCAACTGGGGCGACGCCGAGGTGGTGTACGTGACCTCGCTGCCGGGCGGCGCCGGGTTGCGCATGGGCGCGCGCAACGGCGCGTGGTCCGCGCCGCCCTCGGCGCGGCTGTTCTCCTATCCGTTCGCCCACCGCTACGAGAAGAACTTCGCCGACTTCATCACCTTTCCCGGCGACACGCTCACCGATCCGTGGGACTGGACGCAGCTGATGCTGTACTACGACCGGCAGGACACGATCCTGTTCGAGACCAACCACATCGACACCACGCACGCCGTGGTGTTCTCGACCACGCTGCAGGGGCGCAACGAGGAGCCGCGCTACAACTGGGAGACCGTCAAGAACGGCCTGGGCCAGGTCACGCAGGTGTTCGACTCGACCACCGCGGTCTGGAGCGGGCTCGGCTCGTTCACCATCAGCGCCACGCTCAACGGCTCGGCGTTCACCGAAGGGCTCACCAACGCGCTCGGGCAGTGGGGCCGCATGAGCATCGGGCCGCCCGATCCGACGGTGAACCGCAGGACCGACTCGGGGCTCAACTACTTCATCGCCACCTACTGGCGGCGCTTCGTCGCGCTCGCCGGATCGCTCGACTGCAACAGCGCCGACACCTCGGGGATCTACGAGATCCGGGCGCAGGGCTTCAGCGACCCGAGCGTGCTGCGCGCCTACGACGTCACCAACCCGCTCGATCCGCGCCGGCTCACCGGCGTGGCGATCGCGCCGGGCGCCTCGGGCTACGACCTCACCCTCCAGGACTCGACCGCCGCCGGCGCGCGCCGGCACTACATCGTGTTCGACACGCCGCACGTCGTGCCGGCCGATCACGTCACCACGGTGACGCGGCGCCAGCTCGAGAACCACACCGCCGGCGACTACCTGCTGGTGGTGCCCGAGGCGTTCCTGCCCGCGGTGCAGCCGCTCGTGGATCTGCGCACCGCGCAGGGCATGAGCGTGGTGGTGGCGCCGCTCGAGGGGATCAACGACGAATTCAACGGCGGACGCCACGCCGACTTCGCGGTCAGGCGCTTCATCCGCTACGCCTACAACCGCTGGAACGCGCGCTTCGTGATCCTGGTCGGCGACGGCGCCGGCGAGGATCCGCAGAACATCGGCCAGTCCTCCGGCTTCGACTGGATCCCGACCCACATGATCCAGGGCCCGGTGGGCGTGTTCCTGAGCGCCTCGTACCGGCTCGAGGCCGTGCCGAGCGATCCGTGGTACGTGTGGTGCCTCAACTGCGCCGATCCGTCGCTCGCGCCCAAGCTGCACGATCTGTACATCGGGCGGCTGCCGGTCAACAGCCTGGCCGAGGCCACCTCGGTGATCCAGAAGGTCGTGGCCTACGAGAGCGCCGGCGCGGACGAGAGCTGGCGCCGCCGCATGCTGCTGTTCGCCGACGACGAATTCTCGGGCGAGACCACGTTCGGCGGCTCGGGCGGCGGCACCACGTACTGCCAGAAGGACTACGAGGCGCGCTTCCGCCAGTTGAGCGAGAAGGTGCGCTCGGTGATCCTCGACGAGGCCGGGCTCAAGCAGAGCGAGCCCGAGGTGTTCGAGCTCGGCTACTGGCTGCGCAACGAGCCGATCGTGGTCACGCCGTGCACGCCGCCGTGCGATCCCGACACGTGCCGCCCGGATCGCGCCGCGACCATCAGCCGCACCCGCGCCGCGGTCACCGGGCCCCAGCTCATGACGCGGCTCAATGCCGGGCGGCTGTGGTGGAATTTCCAGGGACACGCCAACGAGCAGGTGCTGTCGCACGAGTCGTTCTACCTGAACTCGCCGTCGAGCGACGACCGCGACCTGTTCATGAACAGCGGCAAGCCGTTCCTGTTCAGCGCGTTTTCCTGCCACTCGAACAATTTCGGGCGCCGCTGGGAGAAGACCGCCGGATTCAACCCCGGTCCCTCGCTGGGCGAGGACATGGTCACCGCGCCCAACGGCGGCGGGGCGATCGCCTCGTGGGCCTCGGTGGGTTACGAGATCATCCCGTCGAACGGCTTCAGCCACATCAACGTCGAGTTCGCCCGCGCGCTGTTCGCGAGCCCGCCGCGCGACCCGTACCTGGGCAGCGGCGGAACCCGCGTGGTGCTCGGGCAGGCCGTCGCGCTCGCGCTCACGCGCTGGCTCGCGGTGCCGGGCGTGGGCACCGACTCCTACCAGAGGAACGTCGGCATCACCTACACGCTGCTCGGCGACCCCGCGACCCGGCTCTCGATCGGCGCGCCGCAGATGCTGGTGACCGCCAACGGCGACACGGTGACGGACGGGGTTCCGGTGCGGCTCCACACCCTGGGCGACACGCTGCGGCTCGAAGCCGACCTGGTCTCGAATCAGGAGATCACGGCGCTCTCGCTCGAGAAGTCGGTCAACGGCGGCGCGGTCACGGTGCTGCCGGGCACCGACTACACGCTCGCGCCGGCGTTCCCCGACACCGGCCTCGCCGGCTCCGGCGGGCGGCGCTACCACCTGGTCTATCGCACCAGCCTGACCTCCAGCTCGTACCGGTTCACCTTCCGCACCACCGACCGCGACGGGTCGCAGGGCCGCTTCGACGCGCTGTTCCAGTTCCAGAGCGTGCTGCGCGCCGACGGCACCACGGTCAATGCCGGCGATCCGGTCTCGCCCGGCGCGAACATGTCGCTGCTGGTGCTCTCGCCCGCGCCGATCGATCCCAAGAACGACCTGACGCTCGCGGTCAACGGCAACCCGGTGACGTTCGACACGCTCGCGGTGGCCGGCGATCCGTCGCGCCGCGAGTGGGTGCTGAGCTGGACGCACGCGCCGTTCGCGATCGGACCTTATCAGGTGCAGCTGGTGGCGAGCGGCGGCGCGACCGCCACGCATCCGTTCATCGTCAACATCGGAAGCAACGAGCTCAAGATCGAGAACCTGCTGGCATTTCCCAACCCGTTCGACGACGATCTGGGCACTCGTTTCTCGTTCGATCTGGAGACCGGATCGCCGACCGACATCGAGATTCGCGTCTACACGGTGAACGGCCGGCTGGTCTACACCCGGATCGAACGCGGCCTGCTGACCGGTCGCGGCCTGCAGATCGCCTGGGACGGCCGCGACGCCGATGGAGATCGCCTCGCCAATGGGATCTACTTCTACCGACTGCTGGCCCGCAACGCCTCGGCCTCGCTGGTGCGCGAGAGCCGCCTCGTCAAGCTCCGCCGCCCGCATCGCACCGTGGAGCCCGTCAGCGGCACGCCCTGAGCGGACGCCGGCCCGCCGCGCGACGCGCGCGGGCCTGTGCGGCTTCGCCGGCGCGCTGCTGCTGATCACCACCGGCTGCGCGCATTCCCGCCAGGCCGTGGCCCCGCTGCCCGAACGCGCCGCCGCGACCACGCCCTCGCCGGCGGCGGCCGCGCGCGCGGCGGAACAGGCCGCGGCGGCGGCGAAGGCGGCCGCCCTGCCCGGCAATCCGATGGGCGCGATCGCGCTCGCGGAGGACGCCCGAGCGGCGGCGGATCTGCTCCCGTTCCTCGATTCGAGCGAGCCGGTGGTGCGCGCGCGTGCCGCGCTGGCGCTCGGCCGGCAGCAGGATTCGACCACCGTGGCGCGGCTCGCCCCGCTTGCCGCCGACCCGGTGCTCGAGGTGCGGCGCGAGGCGGTGTTCGCGCTCGGCCAGATCGGCCATCGCTCGGCGCGCGCCGCGCTCGAGGGCGCGCTCGGCTCCGGCGACGTCGAGACCACCGACCTGGCGATCGAGGCGCTCGGCAAGCTCGGGGACCACGCCGCCACGCCGGCGGTCAAGCGCTTCCTCGGCAGCCCCGAGCCGCGCCTGCGCGGCGAGGCGGCGATCGCGCTGTGGCGGCTCGCCGACACCACCGCGATCGGGGCGCTGCTCGCGCGCCACTCCGATCCAGATCCGGGTGTGCGCTGGCGGGTGATGTACGCGCTCGAGAAGGTGCCGGCGCCCGACCGGGTGGTGCTGATCGCCGCGCTCCACGTGGACGACCCCGAGTGGCTGACGCGCGCCTACGCGGTGCGCACGCTGGGCCGCCAGAAGTCGCCGCGCGCCACCGCCTACGTGCTGCAGAAGCTCGACGAACCCGAGATTCCGGTGGTGGTCAATTCCATCCGCGCACTGCAGTTCATCGGCGACACCACGTGCTCGCTGTGCGGGCGAGCGCTGACGCGGCTGCTCTCGCACCCGAACCCCTACGTGCGCGTCACCGCCGCGACCGCGCTCGCCGACCGGTTCGCCCTGGTCGCGGCCGACAGCGCGGTACGCCGCGCGGCGCTCGATTCTCTGGCGGCCAGGCTGTCCGACCCGGACGCCGCGACGCGCGGCGCGAGCGCGCGGGCGCTGCTCGCGTGGCGCGGGGCGGCGGCGTGGCCGCAGGCGGGCGGGCTGCTCGCCGATTCGTCCGTGTACGCGCGCGTCGGGATGCTGCAGGGCATCGCCGCGATGCCGGAGCCGCTGCTGCGCGCCGAGCCCGCGCCGCTCGCCGAGGCGCTGGGCGGCGCGCTCGCGCCGGGGCTGCCGCTGCTCGAGCGCATGACCGCCGCCGAGGCGCTCGGCGGGCTGATCGGCAGGACGCGCCTCGCGCCGTTCGTCGCGCGGCGCGCCGATCTGCGCGCCGGCCTCGCAGACACGTCGCTGCTGTACGTGGCCTCGTGCGCCTCGGCGCTCGGCGACGCCGGCGACAGCGCGAGCGTCGCCCTGCTGACGCGCGCATTCGCGAAGCGCGCCGCCGATGCCGAGCCCGACGCGCGCATCTCGATCCGCGACGCCCTGCGCGCGCTCGCCGGACGCGCGTATGCCGACAGCCTCGAGCACGCGCACCCGGCGGCCGTGGGGCGGCCGGCGGCGGCGGGCGACCTGGCCGCGCCGCCCGATGCGCGCGGCGCGGTGCTGCACACCACCGCGGGCGACATCGAGTGGGCGTTCGACGGCGACGTCGCGCCCCAGACCGTGAAGAACTTCGTGCGGCTCGCCGAGCGCGGCTACTTCGACGGCCTGCGGGTCCATCGCGTGGTGCCGAACTTCGTGATCCAGGACGGCGATCCCACCGGGACCGGCTCGGGCGGGCCGGGCTACACCATCCGCTGCGAGTACAACCGCCTGCGCTACGAGGAACCCGGCATGGTGGGCATGGCGCTCTCCGGCAAGGACACCGGGGGCAGCCAGTGGTTCATCACGCACTCGCCCCAGCCGCACCTGAACGGGCGCTACACCATCTTCGCGCACGTCACGCGCGGCATGGACGTGGTGGGCCGCGTGGTGCAGGGCGAGCGCGTGGTGCACGTCGAGATCCTGCGCTGACGACCGGGCCTGCGACCGTCGCATGACGCCCCGCAGCACGCGACCCACGCGCTCCGCCTCCCGGCCCGCGGAGCGCCCGGCCCGCGGCCACCGTCCCGGCGCGCCGCCCGCGCCGGCGCTGCCGCTCGGCCATCCCGCGTTCATCGTCGCCGCCGTGATCGCCGCCGCGTGCGTGGTGCTGGCCGCGAGCTTCCGCATCTACGACACCGACGTGTGGCAGCACCTCGCGGTCGGCCGCGCGATCTGGCGGCTGCACCACGTGCCGACCACCCATCTGTGGACCTGGCCGACCTACGGCGCTCCCGACATCAACGCTTCGTGGGGCTTCCGCGCGCTGATCTGGCCGCTGTGGCAGGCGTGGGGCGTGTGGGGGCTCTACGCGTGGCGCTGGGGGAGCGCGCTGGTGGCGTTCGCCGTGCTGTGGGCGACCGCGCGGCGCATGGGCGCGCGCGGGTTCACCGCGCTGCCGGTGGTGGTGGCGTGCGCGCTGGTCTACCGGCAGCGCTCGCAGGTGCGCCCCGAGACGCTGGTGGCGGTGCTGATGGCGCTCGAGCTGTGGGTGCTGGAAGTCCGGCGCCAAGGCGGACGCGACCGGTCGGCGTGGCTGGTCGCGATCGCCTGGGGCTGGGCCAACGCGCACATCTCGTACTGGATGGGGCTCGCGGTGCTCGGCATCTACACGCTGGAGGCGATCGCCGCGCGCCGCCCGTCGGGGCGGCTGCTGTGGGTGGGCCTCGCCTCGGTCGCGATCTCGTTCGTCAACCCGTGGGGCTGGCACGCGCTGTGGCAGCCGTTCGACTACTTCCTGCACGGCCGCGGCGAGGCGATCATGCTGTCGATCGGCGAACTGCGCCCGGTGGTGTGGGCGAACAACCTGAAGAACCTGCTGCCGCTGCTGATCGTCGCCTGGCCGGCGTTGATGCTGTGGCGCTGGCGGCGGCGCGGCTTCGATCTGGCCGAGTGCCTGATGCTCGCGTTGTTCACCGCGCTGGCGCTCATGAGCCAGCGCTTCCTCGGCTTCTGGGCGCTGGTCGCGGTGCCGTATCTGGCGCGCGACTTCGGCGAATGGGCGGCCGCGTGGCGCGTGCCCGCGGCGTTCGGCGGCGCGTGGCCGCGCGCCGCGCTGGCCGGCGCCGCGTGCGTGCTGATCTCGATTCCCGAGCTGTCGCGCGTGGACCTGCCGCTCGGCGTCTCGTTCGACTGGAAGTTCTATCCGGTGCGCGCGTGCGACTACATGGAGTCCCACGGCGTGCGCGGGCGCGGCTTCAATCCGTTCTCGGCCGGCGGCTACATGATCTACCGCTTCTGGCCGCAGCACGACCGGCTGCCGTTCATGGACATCCATCAGGCCGGCACGCGCGAGGATCGCTATCTCTACGCCTACGCCATGCAGGACAGCCAGGCGTGGCACCTGCTGGACCGCAAGTACCGGTTCGATTACATCCTGATGTTCCGCAGCGACATGCTGGGGGACCGCTTCGCCGGCTTCGTGGACGCGGATTCGACATGGGCCCGCGTGTTCCTCGACGACGGCGGCGCGGTGCTGGTGCGGCGCGGCGGGCCGCTCGATTCGCTCGGGCGCGCCGACGCCTACCGCTACCTTCCGGTCGGCGCTCCTGCGCTCGGCCCGCTCGGCGCGGCGTGCGCCACCGACTCCGTGCTGCGTTCCCGCGTGCGCCGCGAGCTCGAACGCGAGGCCGCCGGTTCCCCGTGGAACGAGCGCGCCTCGAGCCTTCTGGCCAACATCGCGCTGCTCGACGGGCGCTACGACGACGCGCGGCGCCTGCTCGTGAATCTCGAGCGCCTCGATCCGCGCACGCCGAGGCTGAACGAGCGCTTCGGTCTGATCGCGCTGCGGGAGGGCCGGCCGCGCGAAGCGGTCGAGCGCTTCCGGCGCGAGCGGCGGGAGGTCGGGGACTCGCCCGGGCTGTGCATGAACGAGGGCGCCGCCCTGAGCCTGCTGGGCGACCGCGCCGAGGCGGTGAAGCGCTACCGGCGGGCGCTCGCGCTCGACCCGGCCGTCGCCGCGGCGCGCGACTCGCTCCGATCCCTCGGAGCGGACCCGGCGCCCTGAAGCACGGCGACGCCGCGGGCGAGAGGCACCCGCGGCGTCTGCCGCGTCACCGGCGACGGAGCCCTAGGCTCCGCGCACGGTCGGTATTCCGACGGACGACGAAACTACGCGGCCTTCTTGGCGACCACGTGCCCGCGGATCTTGCTGTACACGCCCTTGGTCACGATGCCCTTGGAGACCAGCTCGGCCTTGGTCTTGTACGGACGGCCGGCGATGATCTTGTCGGCAATCACGTCGCCAACGCCCGTCAGCTTCATCAGGTCTTCCTTCGAGGCGGAGTTGATGTCGATCATCTCCATCTTGACCTTCGCCGTCTTCATCGTGGTCTTGGTGGCCGTCTCGGCCTTCGCGGTCGGCGCAGCCTTGGCCGGCGGGGTGGCCGGCGCGGCGGCCGGCGTCGAACCCTGCGACAGGGCCAGCGAGGCGGTCAGCGCGAGCGCCAGGGCGCCCAGGGTGATGAACGAAATGGTGCGCTTCATGTGGTGTTCCTCACGAAGAGGGCATGGTCTGCCATGCCGCCGCGCCCTCCAGGCGGTCGGCACGGGAGCGGCCTGAAGGCTGCTCCGGTTCACACATCGATGGATATGGGGGAGTCAGAGCGAAAAACGCCGCGCCGGCCGCTCCCGAAGGGAGGACCGTGGACGACCACTCTGAACATGTAGAGGGATGCGAAGCCGCGGGCGGGAAGGAATGGGCCCGCGGAAGAAGGAAGGAAACAGCGGGGTCCGTGGACGGTCCCGCGCGTGGCGGCGCCCGGCCCGAACGCAGGTGAGAGACCGGCACGGGTTCCGCAATGCTGCGATCGAGTGGCGCCACGCCGACCGCCACGGCCATCGCGACCGGAGTGAGCGCGGGCGCGAGCGCGTGACGCTGCTTGTGGCTGGAGCCGGAACTGTGGCGCTGCGCGTGCACCGTCGCCGGCAGCGTGGCCTTGTGCTCGGTCCGGCCCGGCGCGCTCGGCGCGGGCAACGGGGCGGGCACGTGGCCGCTGGCGGTGCGCGTCGCGCTCAACTCCTGGTGATGCGCTCGGTGCAGGTGGCGGTGGTGCGCGTGATGGCGTCCCGGGGTCGCGGTGTGGACCGCCGCCGCGCTGGAATGCGCGGCCGCGAGCGCGCCGCCCGCGGTCAGGCCCAGACCCACGGTCAGCATCGCCATCACTCGCACGCAACTCGTCAGGGACGGACGCTTCATGAATTCTCCACGACCATCGGATGCGCGAGGCATCGGCTCCGACGCGGGATACTACACCGATGACAATGGGGCCCCGCGGCAGGGTGCGCGGTTTCGAGCAGCAATCATGCGGTCGCCACCCACTTCTTCAAGGGCCCGCAAATTCTTCGTGGCTCCCGGCGGCGGCGCGCCCTTCCGCCCGCGGCCCGGTTTGGGGGATGATGCCGACATGACTGCACGAGCGCGTCGAGCGCCGGCCCGCGCGGGCGGCAGACAGGGGGCGGAACGTGCGTTCCCGCATCGGGTACCGGCCGAACGGGCATGGGTGGGGGCGCTGCTCGTCGCCCACCTCGCGCTCGCGCTGTGGGGGGTGGCGGCCAATTCGGTCACCTTCGACGAGAACTTCCACCTGCCGGCCGGGGTGATGATCCTCGCGCGCGGCGACTACAGCGTGTCGCTCGCCCAGCCGCCGCTCCTCAAGTCGCTGTGCGCGCTGGCCGCGCTCGGCGCCGGCGCGCGTACGCCGGTGCTGCCCGCGCTCCCGCCCAATTCCGAGCGCGCGGTCGGCGAGGCGTTCATGCGGCTCAACGCCGCCCACTACATCCGCGTCTTCACCGCCGCGCGGCTGCCGGTGGTGGCGCTCTCGCTGCTGCTGGCGCTGCTGGTGTGGCGCTTCGCGCGCCGGCTCTACGGCCCGCGCGGCGCGCTCGTCGCGCTCGGGCTCTACGCGTTCGCCCCCGAGGCGCTGGCCCACGCCGGCGTGGTCGGCATGGACCTCGCGACCGCGCTCGGCTTCACCGCATCGCTCTACGCGTTCTGGCGCTTCGCCCGCGACGGATCGTGGCGCTGGCTGCTGCTCACCGCCCTCGCCGTGGGCCTCAGCCTGCTCACGCGCTTCAGCGCCCTCCAGCTGGCGCCCATCCTGATCGCGCTGGCGCTTGTCGGAACGCTCACCGGCCGGCTGCGTCGCCCGGGCCGCGTGTGGCTCGGGCTGGCGCTGATGCCGCTGGTCGCGCTGCTGCTGC
>Ga0255310_10000347_pt1 | contig 10629 bp, 6 predicted proteins | sample EtOH1_T0_E1_meta_FD_201359 | JGI IMG/M metagenome (GOLD analysis project Ga0255310, IMG submission 201359) | Sandy soil microbial communities from University of British Columbia, Vancouver, Canada - EtOH1_T0_E1 | ecosystem: Engineered > Artificial ecosystem > Sand microcosm > Unclassified ...
GAACGCCGGCGTGGGAGCTAAGTGAACTTAGACGCCCCTCGACGCCTTCCGTAGTCCGCCCGATCTTGACGAGCCCGGGCATGGCTTCGTTAGTGAGCACGTAAATGACGTCTGCCATCTATGACCTCCTTTGAAGTTCCCGATGCGCGTCGGTACATAATTGCAGCAGCGTTCCAAGTTTATTCAGAACCTGAGCCGTGACGCAAATAGCGACTACGCCGGTCAACGCGCCGCTTTCGATCCTGCTTCGATTATCTGAAGCTCATTGTGCTCGCGCCGTACTCGCAGAACTTTTTTGTCAAACTTACCGACGCTGGTCTTGGGCACCTCGTCGATGAAAGCCCAGCGTTCCGGCACCCACCACTTCGCCACTCGTTCCGCCAGGAACGCTCGAAGCTGATCAACTGTCGTACCCGCGCCTTGCTTTAGCACCACACAAGCCAGCGGCCGTTCGTCCCACTTTTCATCGGGCACTCCAATCACCGCCGCCTCGATCACATCGGGATGAGCCATCAACGTCCCCTCGAGCTCCACGGTCGAGATCCACTCGCCGCCCGACTTGATCACGTCCTTAGCTCGATCGGTGATCTGAATGAACCCTTTCTCGTTCAGCGTTCCAACGTCGCCTGTACGCAACCATCCGTCGTGAAACTTCTCAGGGGTGTCGTCGCCGTAATACGAAGCCGTGATCCACGGGCCGCGAACTTCTATTTCGCCGACCGCTGCGCCGTTCCAGGGGAGCACCGTATCGCCGTCCATCAGTCGAATTTCGACACCGGGTTTTATTCGGCCGGTCATCGAGCGCCAGTCCATCAGCTCTTCATCGCAGCAGCCTTTTGGCGGATATGCGACCGCCGCGAGCGGGCTGGTCTCGGTCATTCCCCAGGCCTGGATGATCTTCACCCCGAAGCGCTGCTCGAATCTCTCCATCAAGCTTCGCGGCACCGCTGAACCTCCGCAGATCACCATACGCAGCGACGAGAGATCGACAGGATTGTTCTCGGCGTAACGAAGTACGTCGTTCCAGATCGTCGGCACCGCGCCAGAGAAGGTAGGCCGCTCCGCCTTCATCAAGCGGCATAACGGCTCGGCCTGAAGAAAGCGGCTGGGCATGATGAAGTCCGACCCGGCCATCCAGCCGCCATAAGGCAGACCCCACGCATTCGCATGAAACATCGGGACTATCGGAAGAATTCGGTCGTGCTCGGTCAACGCGAACACCGATCCCGCGCACTGGGCGAGTGAATGCAAGTAGGTCGACCGGTGCGAGTAGACTACGCCTTTCGGATTGCCCGTCGTGCCGCTGGTATAACACATCGCAGCCGCCGCGCGCTCGTCGAGTTCGGGCCATTCAAATCCCGGTTTTTCGGCGGCGATGATCTCTTCGTAGCGGAGCACGTCTCCAAGCGCCGAGGCATCGCCGTCACCAACGACAATATAGCGCTCCACAGTTTTCAGGTCTTTCGCCACGCGCGCAAGCAGCGGCACCAGCGAGTCGTCCACGATGATCAGTCGATCCTCGGCGTGATTTATGATGTAAGTCAGTTGTTCGGGAAACAGCCGAAGGTTGAGCGTGTGCAGGACGGCTCCCATGCAAGGAATCGCGAAGTAGGCTTCGAGATGTTCCTGAGTGTTCCATGAGAAAGTGCCCACTCGATCGCCTTCTCGTATTCCGAGCCGCTTGAGCGCCGCAGCCAATCGCTCGGCTCGATCGCCGACTTCGGCGTAGCTCGCGCGACGCGAACTGTCGCCCATGAAAGTCACGACTTCGCTATCGGAGTGAACGCGCCGCCCGTGTTCGAAGATGTGATTGATCGTCAACGGACGATCTTGCATAGTGCTAAGCATAGTAATCTCCCTTTTGATGATCCAAGGTTTTGATACGACTCCGATGAGGCAGTTGGATTATCTTCAAGACCTGGTGTGAGAGCAACCTCGATCAAGTAGCGGGGTAATCGCTATTGACTGAGTAGTCCCTTGCGTCCTCAGCTAACACCGATCAGGTGCTCGCTTAAGCCTGTCTATGCGTGGTCAGTTTTCCTCCAACCGGAAATAGCGTTGCAAGGAGTAACGCCGCAAGCCCGGCGAGTGCCGCGCCGAAATAGAAAGTTGCGCGCGAATCAACCCGATCCCACAATACTCCGCCGATGTAGCTCGCGGCGATCTGCGTCAGACCCATCACCATCGAATAGATCCCGATCGCCGTCGCGCGTCCGGCTGAACCGGCGGTGTCGACGGCCAGCGCTTTGCCGACCCCGTCGGTCAGGGCAGGGAACAAGCCGTACAATGCGAACAACGGCCACACCAGCCATCCCGCGCTTGCCGCGCCAAACCCGGCGTAGCTCAAAGCGTAAATCACAAACCCGATGATCAGAACGTTGCGCCGCCCAAACCGATCGCTCGCCGCGCCAGCCGGCATCGATGCAAGCGAAGATATCGCGTTGTAAAGTGTGTAAGCCAGAATGGTCCACTTGCGGTCGAGCCCCAGTTGCTCCGAGCGCAGAATCAGAAACGCGTTCGCCGAATTCGCCAGTCCAAACACTGCCGTTACCAGGAGCAATCGCCTGTACTCCGGAGTCGTGCCCACGATTGAGAACCTCACCTGGCTGGCAGGTTGCGCCGCATCGCGGCCGCGCTCTCGAACCGTGAGGATCAGCAGCGCTGACAGCGCCGCGGGTATCCCTGAGATAAGAAAAATGCTGCGCGCGCCAAGACCCGCCCATCCCACAAGCACCAGCGCGACAAGGGGCCCAATAACCGCTCCCGCCGAGTCCATCGCGCGCTCGAATCCGAATGCGCGGCCTCGATACTCTTGCGGCGTGGACTCTGCAAGCAGCGCGTCGCGCGGCGCGTTGCGAATCCCTTTTCCGAATCGCTCGGCGAAACGAGCGCCCATCACCACCGGCCACACCTGAGCTGCGGCGATCAACGGCCTTGTCACCGCCGTCAACGCGTAGCCGGCGAACGCGATCGGTTTACGGCGTCCAAGTCGATCCGACAGGTAGCCGGAGAATCCACCGATTGCCGTCGATGCTCCCACGGCGATGCCTTCGATCAATCCAACGATTGTGGCCGGCGCGCGCAGAGTTTCGGTGAGAAACAAAGGCAGGATCGGATAGATCATTTCGCTGCTGATGTCGGAGAGCAGACTCACCAGGCCGATAATGACGGCGCTCCGGGAGAGGCCGGCGAAAAGAGCAGGGGAGCGGCGGAGTTGAGGGGAAGAGGAGCGGGGTGGCGGAGGTGAAGAGGGGTTTGGGTAGTTGTCTGGGTTCTTGTTCACTCTCCGTCTCTCCGGCTCCGGTTTCCTTCGTCCTGGCTCCTCTGCCCCTCCGCCCCCTGCCCCTCCGCGCCTCTGCCCCTCCGCGCCTCTGCCCCGCAGCGCTCTGCTCGTCCGCCTTCATCTGCCATCGAGCGTGAGCTTTGCGATGAAGAACCAGGAGCCGGACGCTTCAGTCTGAATGTTGCCGACACGGGTGCTGGCGGCAAGCACATTGGCGGGGTACCACAGGTAAATCTGCGGCAGTTCTTCCGCGGCAGCCCTTTGAATCTTAGAGAACAGATCGAGCTTGGTCGGGCGATCGTTTGCGCGCTCGGCTTCAACTACCCAACTGTCAACCTGCGGGTTGCAATAGCGCATGCGGTTCTGGCCTCCCCGATCGGTGAGCAGACTTGCAATCCGGAGATACAGCGCCTTCCCGGACGGGGGCGATTCCGTTGTAACCGCCTGGTCTGCCAATCCGTCCACTTCTGCGCTGGCGCAATAACCGCGGCTCTGAAGAATCGCGGCAAGCCGATCAAACAACGGGCGCATCTGCGCCCCGTCGTTTGTCGCGCGCAACTTTGCGATAGCGTCGTTGAACTCGGGGTCCTGATACCGGCTGTGGTAGACAAACTGAAACACGTCCGTTAGCTGATTGAAGCCGATGCCGATCAGATAATAAAGATCGAACTGCGCCTTGCCGAGCTTGTCAAACAACGTCGCGGTTTCAAGCGATTGGAGTTCGAGGTGTATCCCGATTCTTCTCAACTGATCCTGCATGATCGCAGCGATGTTTCTGGAAAGCTGCGTAGTCGACGTCAGCATCGTGAGCGTCAACCGAGGGCGCGGCCCGTCGCCGTCAGGATCCTCGAAGCCGGCTTCATCGAGCAACAGCTTTGCGTGTTCGGGGTCGTGATCGTAAACCGTCACCCCCTGATCGTAAGCCCAATGTTCGGGCGGCATGATCCCGTTCGCTTTTCGCGCTTGATCTCTAAGAAGCCGATGAATGATAACGTCGCGATCGATTCCATAGGCTACCGCTTGTCTGAGCTTTTGATTCGACAGCAAAGAAGTCGGCGAAACATTGACGCCAAGGTACCCGATGCTCGCTCCGTCGCCGAGGATTACTTGCATATCGCGTCGCTGGCCCAGTGCCCTGATCGTCTCAGGATCGAACTGCGCGTTGTAAGCTAGATCGACTTCGCCGCTCATCAACTCGGCTTGCCGCGTACTGTTGTCGGCAACCACTTTGATATGCACTCGCGGGATGTGCGGCGCGCCGCCCCAATAACCGGTATTCGCTTCGAGTTGAAGGGCAGAGCCCTCCTGATAAGAGACAAACCTGTAAGGCCCGCTCCCAACCGGCGAGCTGATTATCTCGGTCCCGGCGCCTTCGGGGATTATTCCAATCGCCGGCAGATTTCCGATAAAGCTGTAGAACGGTTCGCGCGCGTGAAAGATGACGGTCAGCGGATCGGGAGCGTCGATCGAGGTGATTTTGTCTACCGCGCCGCGAATCGGAGACTTGAGCGCCGGCGAGAGCAACGAATCGAACGTGTACTTCACATCGGCTGATGTAAGCTGTTTGCCGTTGTGAAACATCACGCCCGCGCGAAGGTGAAATGTGAAGGTCCTGTGGTCCTCTGATTCATCAAAGCGTTCGGCCAGCGAGGGCACGAACTCGAACTTCTCGTCCTTTACGACGAGCGTGTCAAAGATCAATTGCATTATGCGAGCCGAAGTTTGGAAGGTCGTCGAGAAGCGCGGGTCGAACCCTCGGGGCGCAACTTCGATTGCGATCACCAGCGTGCCCGGTTCGCCGCCGCGCCGGCAGCCGGTTGATTGAAACACCAACAGCGCCACGAAGAGTAGCCAAATCAGGCGTTGCAGCGCGACAGCCGCAAGATTGTAGGGGCGGCCCTCAGTGGCCGCCCCTCTTCTGCGAATGATCCTAAGAGACGAGTTAAACACTCTATCCGATGAGGGGCGGCCGCGGAGAGTCGCCCTTACACGCTCTCATTTGGAGTGCTGCAATGTGAGATTCAATTCGCCGATGCGTTCGCGGAGCCGCAAGACCGCTTGGTCGCTGTAAGCGTGAGGCGGCGACAGCATCGACTTGATGCGGGCGAGGTGATCGAATGAGCGGTTGATATGCGCCTTTGTGATCCGCCCTTCTTTTGCGGCATTGACCATTGCTTCCCACGCAGCCGTCGCGCGTTCGGGCGAGCGAGAGCCGGCGATCATCACCATATCGATCCCCGCTTCGATGGCCATGACAGCCGCTTCCGAGACGTCGCGTGTACCGGTGATCGCTCCCATTTCCAGATCGTCGGTAATGGTGAGCCCCTTGAAGCCAAGCTCTTCGCGCAACAACCCCGTGACGATGTTTTTGGACAGCGACGACGGCAAGGGTGCCGGCCCGTCGAACGCCGGATAGTGCGCGTGCGCGATGATCACGGCGTTCAACCGCGCGTTGATCTTGCTGAACAGTTCGGTGTAAGGCGCGACCTCGTATTTCAGTATCTCTTCGCGGGTTCGATCTATCGTCGGAAGCTCGGAGTGTGAGTCGATCACAGCCGCTCCGAGGCCGGGAAAGTGCTTGCCCACACCAACAACTCCCCCGTGCTGCAGACCCTCGAGATAAGCGCCCGCAAGCCGAACAACCTCGGCGAGATTGCTTCCGAGGTAGCGGCCTTTCAGCCCGTTGTTCGCTCCGTCGTCCGTCGCGATGTCGAGCACCGGCGCGAAGTTCACGTTGAACCCCAGGGTGCGAAGCGCCTCGGCTGCGATTTCTCCCATCCGCCCGGCGACCGCCGCTTCACCGGATGCGCGTAACAGATCGGCGGATGGCATCGGAGTGTAGATATGTTTGAGCCGATCGACGCGCCCGCCTTCCTGATCGACGCCGATAATCGGAGGAACTTCGATCAGCGACCGGATAGTCGAGGAGAGCTCCGCCACTTGCTGCGCGCTCTCGATGTTGTGGGTGTTGAGCAGTATCCCGCCGGGCTGAATGGTCTGCAGCAAGCTGCGCGTCATCAGGTCAAGCTGCGGTCCGGGCAAACCGATTATTAAGAGTTGTCCAATCCTGTGTTCAAGGTTCATGTTATTTTTTATTTTCTATTTTGTATTTTCTATTTGTGATTGGATCTGTCTATTCCAAAATCGCAAATAGAAAATAGCAAATAGCAAATCACAAATAGAAAATCTGTGGTCATCCTCTGTTCTCGAAGAGCGCCTTTAAGCTCGTATCATAAGGCTCGCGCGCGACGCCCGCGTCTGTGATTATCGCCGACACGTATCGATGCGGCGTTACATCAAAAGCCGGATTGGCCACCTTCACGCCTTCCGGCGCCACTTGCTGACCTCGAAAATGCGTGACTTCTTCGTCAGAGCGAGACTCGATCGGAATCTGATCGCCGGAGCTCAGCGTCAGATCAATGGTCGAGAGCGGCGCCGCAACGTAGAACGGGATGTTGTTCTCGTGCGCCGCAATCGCAACCATGTAGGTTCCGATCTTGTTGGCAACGTCGCCGTTGCCGGCGACGCGATCGGCCCCGACGATCACGCAATCGACTTCGCCGGACTTCAAGAAGTGCCCGGCCATGCTATCGGTGATCAGCGTGACCGGAATGTTTTCCTTCGCCAGCTCCCAGGCCGTCAGCCGCGAGCCTTGAAGGAACGGACGAGTCTCATCGGCATACACTCGCACCTTTTTGCCCGCTTCGACCGCCGCGTAAATAACACCAAGCGCCGTCCCAAATCCTGCCGTCGCGAGCGCGCCTGCATTGCAATGCGTCAAAACGGTCGCGTTGTCGGGGATGAGATCGGCGCCGAAGGCTCCCATTCGCTGGTTGCTGGCCACGTCCTCCCGATGAATGTCCAGGGCCTCGCTGACGAGCTGCTCGCGTATCTCGTCAATTGAAGCGCCCTCACGACGGCCGTGCTTGAAGGCCCATCGCATCCGCTCGACCGCCCAAAACAGATTCACCGCCGTCGGCCGAGTCACCAGTAGCCTCTCGCACACGCGGTGAAAGTCACGCTCGAACTCCTCGGGGGAAACGGCGCTTGAGTTCTTCATCCCCAGCGCAATTCCCATAGCCGCCGCGACACCGATCGCCGGTGCGCCTCGCACAATCATGTCTTCGATTGCTATTGCTACTTCGTCGTGAGTCTTGAAGATCGGATACAGTTCGTGGGTTGGAAGCCGTCGCTGATCGATCATTACGACGCCTTCGTCGGTCCACTCAATAGTCTTAATCATTGTCGAGACGATCATAGCGAATGGTGATTGAGGTTGGCAACGATGAGATGCTGACTTCGGAGATCCAGTCGCAGGCCTCGAGATTATTCGGGTTCTTGGCCTCCTGATCGGCTCGGATGTTGGATTGCAAAAGGAGAATAACCGCAGAGTCCGCAACGGAACGCAGGGGAATCACTCCGCGCTCCTCTCCGCCCTCTGCGGTTAAGATGCCCAGGGGTTGCTGTTTCTAACCGATGGATTGCAGAGAGGAGGAGACCCGCAGAGTCCGCAGCGGAACGCAGGGGAATCACTCCGCGCTCCTCTCCGCCCTCTGCGGTTAAGATTCTCTGGGGTTCGCTGATCGCCCGCCAATCGAATTCTAATCGAAGCCGCGAGGGTTGAAATCAACAATCGCCGGGACTAGTATCTGACCGCAGAAGCAGCAACTCACGGGATAGCGAAGGCCTGGCAGAATCCATTCCTTGTGGTTTCGCGCATGCTTACAAAGCAGTTAGCGAAGACTCGACCGACGACCGACCGTTCTGCAAGGGCAATGCTTTGTGCTCTTGCCATCGTGCTTGTGTTCAATTTGGTCGCCCCTGCCCCCGGTGAAGAGCGGACCCAGCGTCGCCACGACCAGATCAGCGGTTCGCCTACCGCATCTTTATTCGGTGTAGCGCAGGACCAGGAAGGCTTTTTGTGGGTGGGAATCGAAGGTGGCGGCCTCGCTCGATTTGACGGCCGTGAGTTGAGACGCTGGGCTCCAGACAAAATCACGACTCACATTTTCTTCGCCAGGGGCGCCGGTGAGCCACTTGTTTTGATCGTTGAGCCTGAAGCAGGCTCGCAAGCGGGGAAAGCGCTCTGCCGGATCGCCGGCGACACCGTCGAACAGATTGCAGGCCCGGACGGGCAGCCGTGGACCGGAGTAAGAGACGCTGCTTACGATGAGGGACACCGGCTCTGGGTCGCTCGCCCGAATGATTTGTTTTGCCGCGGTGATCGCGCTGAATGGATTCGAATTCCAGTCGACTTGCGAGACGGCGATCGGATTCGACGGCTGGCCCCTAATCGTCGCGGCGGAGTCTTCGTTGTAACCACGGCTGGCATCCAGTCGATCGACCGCGACGGCGTTCCTTCCGGCATAGTTGCAACGTCGAGGGCGGCTGACGTGATTGACCGAGGGGACGGCTCGATCTTTTACGCGGAGATGAGACCAACCGGCGGCGGGATCTTTGAACTGCGAGAGGGCCGTCTTAATCAGCTCGTCTTTCTTGAGGCGAGGTTTAACCATTTCGTTCTGCGGGGCCGCACCGTGTGGGCGGCATTTGATAGGGGTGTGGTCGCATTACGGGCCGGGGAAGAGCCCGAGTTGCTGGGACCAGCAGAAGGAATGCCCGGGGCCAATCTGATTGATCGCGAAGGCAACATGTGGGCTGGAACAGCCGAGGGCCTTATCGAAATTCCCGAGCCTGAGACTGTGATGTGGAGTCAGAAGGATGGATTGCCGGTGGCTTCTGCGCGCTATCTGGCCAAGACCGAAGAAGGGGTGTGGATTGCGACCTGGGGCGGCCTGTGCAGACTCACCCAGGCGAGCGGCAAGTGGAAGGTCGTAGTCGACGAAGACCTGCAACACAAGTGGCCGCTGATGGTTGATGGGCACGGCAGGCTCTGGGGAAAACACCAGGACACATTTCTTCAGAGGGTTGGTGGACGCTTCAAGCGATACCGCGTGCAAGGCGCCGGGATTATGCAGAGTTCCGCGCCGGCATCGGACGGGACCCTCTGGATCGGAACTGATCGCGGGCTCTTCAAAACAAACCGGGACGAATCCGCTCCCGGCTTGTTCGGCAAACCAACCGGTGTCGACGCTGTCGACCAGGTATTGGAGGATTCTCGAGGCGAGCTTTGGGTTACCTCAGGAAACAGAATCTGCCACGCCTCAGCGTCCGCGGTGGCGTCCGGCGGCAGCGCGTCGTGGACTTGCGACGAGATCGGTGGAGTGGCCCAGTTCTCGAGAATCATTCAGACTCCCGGAGGCGATCTCTGGGCAGCGGCGTCGGTCGGGGGCGGCGTTTGGCGCTATGAGTCAGGACAGTGGAAGACGATACCTGCTTCTCAAAAGCTGCCCGCGCCCGTCGTGTCAAACCTCATCCCCTCGCAGTCGGGAGGAGTATGGGTACTAAGCACCGGATGTGTCGTTCGAGTGGCCGAACGTTCGGACCTGGCCGAAGGATGGGAGGTAATCGAAGAACTCAATGTCTGGCAGGGTCTGCCGCCAACCAACACCTCGGACCTTGTCGAGGAGGCCGACGGCACATTGTGGATCGCCACTGGCGCAGGAGTTGTTCGGATCAGATCCGACGCGCGGCGTGCGCGACCCGAACCGCCTCGAATCAAGCAGACGGCGTTTATGGTGAACGGCCGTCTGCTTGATTCGGACGCCGCGCCAAGACTCGCGTACGACAGCAATCAGATAGAGATGCATTTTGCCGCGCTCTCCTATCGCAGCCCGGGATTGCTGAAGTACCAGTACCGGCTTCGTCCCGACGATCAGTGGATCGACTCAAAGAGTCAGGATGCTGTGTTTCGATTCTTCGATTTGAGGCCGGGCCGATATTCAGCAGAGGTGCGCGCGTCGCTTGATGGTATCAACTGGTCGGCACAACCCGCGCGCATTGATTTCGAAGTGCTCAGTCCGTGGTACCTGCGGTGGTGGGCGATCGCCGCCCTTCTTATCTTGATCGGGGTGCTGCTATTCGCAGCGCACCGAGCCAGAGTTGAGGTTCTGGTTCGGCTTGAGCGGCAACGCGCACTGATCGCCATGGATCTGCACGACGAGATAGGTTCGGGACTTGGCAGCATAGGCATCCTCTCCGGCGTTGCTGCTTCCGAGAGCGTGAAGGACGAGCAACGTCGCGAGCTGGCCCGTAACATCGTGGACACGGCCGCCGAGCTGGGCAGCGCCCTGACGGATATTGTCTGGTCATTGCATCCCGACTCCTCGTCGCTCGAGGGACTGGCTGATCGACTTACTCAGCGCGCTTATCGCTTGTTCCCGGATGGCAGCCCGACATTCAAGACTGATTTTCCACGGCACTGGCCCAGAGTCGATCTTTCGTTG
>Ga0255310_10000348_pt1 | contig 10617 bp, 11 predicted proteins | sample EtOH1_T0_E1_meta_FD_201359 | JGI IMG/M metagenome (GOLD analysis project Ga0255310, IMG submission 201359) | Sandy soil microbial communities from University of British Columbia, Vancouver, Canada - EtOH1_T0_E1 | ecosystem: Engineered > Artificial ecosystem > Sand microcosm > Unclassified ...
GAGAAAAACCCAAACAACCGATTTTTTCTTTTTTCCATGGTGCCTTCTAAAGCCAATCAAATGCGTTGGGTTTGAGTAGGTGGTAGGGATTTCAAGTTAAACGCTAAACGCGAGTTGCAGAATCGCAGATTTGAGGCTTTTCTGATAGAGGGTTTAGGCAACGAACAGCGGAAATTCCATGCTGATCATCAGATAAACTAAATACAGCGGAATTGAACCCGCAGACGCACAAACGGGCGGTTACGTAACCGCCCGTTTGTGCGTCATCAACGGGGCAATGTTACTTAGAGCCCAATTTCTCTTTGATACGCGCCGATTTGCCGGAACGATCACGTAGGTAGTACAGCTTGGCGCGAGACACATCGCCACGACGCTTAATCTCACAGGAGGCGACAGTGGGGCTGTATGTCTGGAAAACACGCTCGACGCCTTCACCGTGTGCCACCTTGCGCACCGTAAAAGCGGAGTTAAGGCCTCGATTACGCTTGGCGATAACCACACCTTCGAAAGATTGAAGGCGTTCGCGAGTACCTTCCTTTACTTTTACTTTTACCACGACCGTATCACCGGGCGCGAAATCAGGTATGGTTTTGCCTTGCATCTGCTCGACTTCGAGCTGGCGAATAATGTCACTCATGACCTATCCCTTCTTGACTATGCGGCGCAACGCCCCGCTGTTCTTGAATAAATTCCTGCAGAAGTTGACTCTGTTCTTTCGTCAATTCCTGCCCGTTTAACAAATCTGGCCGACGCATCCATGTGCGCCCTAATGACTGCTGTAACCGCCAGCGTTGGATGCGCTCGTGATTACCGCTGAGTAGCACATCGGGTACACAGCCCTCCGCCAGGATTTCTGGACGAGTATAGTGCGGGTAATCCAGCAACCCGCCGCAGAATGAGTCCTGGTCGGCAGATTCCGCATCCCCAAGCACGCCGGGGATCATCCGGACTACTGCATCCATCACTACCATCGCGGCCAATTCGCCACCGCTGAGCACGTAGTCTCCGATGGACAGTTCTTCGTCGACCACGGAGGTGACAACACGCTCGTCTATACCTTCATAACGCCCCGCCACCAAAATTAACCTGGGTCGCGCGACAAGCTCTTTGACATAAGCCTGATTCAGCACCCGCCCCTGAGGGCTCAGATAAATTACCGAAGCGGGCTGGCCGGCAGATTTTGCGGCCCTGATCGCCTGCATCAAGGGCTCAAACTTCATAACCATGCCCGGCCCGCCCCCATAGGGACGGTCGTCTACTGTTCGATGCGGATCGTCAACATAATCTCTTGGGTTCCAGCAACGCAGGTTTATCAACCCTTGCCGCGCAGCCCGAGATACCACCCCGTAACGAATCACCCCTTCAACCATCTCGGGGAATAGGGTGACCACATCTATTTGCATGGTCTTCCGCTCAAAACTCAGGATCCCAATCAACCCGCATAGTGCGGTTAACCAAATCCACTTCTGTGACAACCTGAGGACGGACAAAGGGGATAAGGCGCTCCCGATTCTCCGCCTTTACCACCAGCACGTCATTGGCACCGGTTTCCATCAGATTAGTCACCGTACCAAACGGGTAGCCATCGATACCCTGGACCGACAGCCCTATAAGATCAATCCAATAATAACTGCCGTTAGCGTCGGGCAAATCCTCACGCCGAACGGCTACATCCAAGCCTACCAAGGATGCGGCGACATCCCGATCATCGTAACCCTGCAACTTGGCAACTAATCCCTTGCCATGCACCCGGCCATTTTCCAGCCCAATCCAGCGCCATTGGCCGCCGATAAAAAACTGCCACTGCTTATAAGCCAGAATGTTTTCTTTCGGCTGGGCGTATGAGAACACCTTAACCCAACCGCGAACACCGTACAGCCCACCAATTTTTCCGAAGATAACCCGCTGGTCATCCGGCCCCACTGGGATCATGCGAGTGTTAATCAGACTTCTACTGAAGCAACCTTGGGCGCAATAGTCAGCAACTGTGCGACGCGCGCGCTGGGCTGTGCGCCCTGCGAAAGCCAGTACTGCACACGACCATCATCAATCCGAAGCTTTTCTTCTTGACCTGCCGCAATGGGGTTAAAGAAGCCAAGCCGCTCAATAAAACGACCGCCACGTGGACTGCGGCTGTTAGTTACAACCACATGATAAAATGGGCGTTTCTTAGCGCCAGACCTGGCCAAGCGTATGGTTACCATTATCTAATCAGCCTCCAGCAGAGCTGCCGTGTCGAATAAACGACGGCAACAGGACGATGTAAACCGCGTATTGTACGACAATCAAACGAAATGTGAAGCGATAAATCATTCATCCGCTCAATCTCGCAAGTATTCAGATAAAAAATCTGGCGGAATCATAACCCGAGCACATCCGCCATGCTATATAACCCCGGTTGACGCCCGGCAACCCAGGCGCAAGCGCGCATGGCGCCTTGGGCAAAGTTGGATCGGCTGGTTGCTCGATGAATAATTTCCACGCGTTCGCCCTCGCCAGCAAATAGCACGGTGTGGTCGCCAACGATGTCTCCGGCGCGAACCGTGGCAAAGCCAATGGCGCCTTCGGGACGCGGGCCAGTTTGGCCCTCTCGAGTGTACACAGCGCAATCGGCGAGCCGGCGATTTCTGGCAGCGGCGGCGACTTCACCCATCCGCAAGGCGGTGCCTGAGGGCGCGTCGACTTTATGGCGGTGGTGAGCTTCGATAATTTCGATATCGACGTCGTCCCCAAAGGCTCGGGCAGCGATATCTATCATCCGCAAGGCGACGTTAACGCCGATACTCATATTGGGTGACAGCATGATAGGAATTTGCTTTGCAGCGTCGGCGATACGCGCACGCTGGTTGTCATCCAGTCCAGTGGTGCCGATGACCATGGCTTTGCCGGCTCGCTCGCACTCTGCAAGGCGGGCGATGGTTGCCTCGGGCCGCGTGAAATCTACCACCACATCAACGCCACTTACACTGTGACTGAGGCTATCGGTGATCTTGACGTCGATATTGGATAACCCCGCCACGGCGCCGGCATCTAAGCCTATCCATTGGCTGGCCGGAATCTCAATGACAGCGGCCAGCGCCAAACGAGTATCTTGCACGCAGGCCTGGACCAAGGCGCGGCCCATCCGTCCGGCGCCTCCATTAATGGCAACTCGAATGGGGTTATTGCGCCTGCTTGCACTCACGAAGTCATCCTTTCAAAAAAATCTTTGACCCCACCCAGCCAGGAGCTGGGTTTTGGGCTATGTTTACTGTCGCCTTGCGCAAGGGTTTCCTCAAGACGCGAGAGCAATTCTTTTTGTTCTGCCGTTAGGTTAACTGGCGTCTCTACGTGCACTTTTACCATGAGATCGCCGATCTCGCTGCCGCGCACCGATTTAACGCCTTGACCCCTGACTCGGAAGATTTTTCCGGACTGAGTGCCGCCTGGTATTTTTAAGTTCTGCTTACCCGCCAGGGTGGGCACTTCAATCTCACCACCCAAGGCGGCCGTGGGAAAAGTAACCGGTAACTCACAAATCAGGTTGTTGCCTTCTCGATGAAAAACCTTGTGCGGACGTATCTTGACCTGGACGTACAAATCACCGGCCGGGCCACCTTGCCGACCGGGCTGGCCTTCTCCGCTGAGCCGAACTCGATCACCGGTATCAATGCCCGCAGGGATGTTGACAGACAACAGCTTTTCTTTGTTGACCTGCCCCTCACCATGACACTTTCGACAGGGATCGGTGATAATGCTGCCACTGCCATGACACTGTGGGCAAGCCTGCTGAACCGAAAAAAACCCCTGCTGAACGCGCACACTGCCATGCCCTTGGCAAGTAGGGCAGGTTTTCGGCGAAGAGCCCAGCGCCGCGCCACTACCAGCGCATTCATCACAGGCGACTACGCCAGGAATGCGAATCTCTGAGGTGGCGCCAAAAGCGGCTTCTTCCAAATCCAGCTCAAGGATGTAGCGCAAATCGGCGCCACGATAACTACGATTCTGACGATCTCGACCGTTGCCGCCAAACAGGTCGCTGAAAACGTCGTTAAAAATATCGCCAAACGATGAGGCATCGCCGAAACCAAACCCACCTCGCCCGCCGCCACCCTCAAGGCCGGCGTGACCCAGCTGATCGTAAATGGCGCGCTTCTTACTGTCGTTGAGAATTTCGTAGGCCGCTTGAACTTCTTTGAATTGTTCTTCGGCGCCCTTATCGTCTGGATTACGATCCGGATGATATTTCATGGCCATTCGACGGTAGGCTTTTTTTAGCTCCGCTTCGTCCACGCCGCGTGCCACGCCGAGCACTTCGTAATAATCCCGTTTCGCCATTTACTTTAGGTCCGTTTAGAGTTGACCATCGCTGCAATGCGTCGTCATTTTTTGCCTGTACTGCTCACACAAACACGCCGCCACCTCGATATCCCGAAGCGGCGGCGCGCCCTTCAAACCCATAAAATATCAGCGCTTGCCGGGCTCTTCCTTGACTTCTTCAAACTCCGCATCCACGACATCATTGTCTGCATGTGGTTGTTGAGAGCCCTCCGCTGCCCCGCCACTTTGCTGAGCGTATAAGCGCTCTGCCAACTTGCCGGAAAGTTCGGAAAGACGCTCGGTCTTGGCTTTAATTTCTTCCAAATCATCACCTTGCACCGATTTTTTGAGATCTTCGATGGCCGATTCGATTTGCTGTTTTTCATCGCTACCCACTTTTTCGCCCATATCACGCAGCGATTTTTCGGTAGCATGCATCAAGCCATCGGCCTGATTGCGCGCGTCAACCAGCTCGCGGAAACGGCGGTCTTCGCCTTCATGCTCTTTAGCGTCCCTGACCATCCGTTCGACTTCGCCTTCGCTTAAGCCGGAGGACGCACGGATTTGTATGGACTGTTCACGACCCGTGGCTTTGTCTTTAGCAGACACGTGCAGGATGCCGTTGGCGTCGATATCGAAGGTGACTTCAACCTGTGGCGTGCCCCGCGCCGCCGGCGGAAGGCCCGTCAAATCAAAACGGCCAAGAGATTTGTTGTCCGCAGAGCGATCACGCTCACCCTGCAACACGTGCACAGTCACCGCGCTCTGATTGTCATCCGCCGTGGTAAATGTTTGCGATGCCCGAGTCGGGATGGTGGTATTGCGTTCGATAATGCGCGTCATCACGCCACCCATGGTCTCGATGCCTAGCGACAAAGGCGTCACGTCTAACAACAGGACATCTTTGACTTCGCCCGCTAACACACCGGCCTGAATAGCCGCACCAATGGCCACCGCCTCGTCTGGGTTAACGTCCTTACGCGGCTCTTTGCCGAAGAAATCCTTAACAGCCTCCTGGACCTTAGGCATGCGGGTTTGGCCACCCACCAGAATCACGTCATCAACCTGCGATACCGACAAACCGGCGTCTTTGATGGCTTTGCGGCAAGGCTCGATAGTGCGCTGAATGAATTCGTCAACCAATGCCTCTAGTTTGGCCCGAGTCAGCTTCATGTTGAGGTGCTTGGGACCGGTTTGATCTGCGGTTATGTAAGGCAGATTAATCTCGGTCTGCTGCGCCGACGACAGCTCGATCTTGGCTTTTTCGGCGGCCTCTTTAAGCCGCTGAATCGCCAGACGATCACGAGATAAATCAACGCCTTGCTCACTCTTGAACTCGGCGATTAAGTAATTAATAATCTTCTGGTCGAAATCTTCTCCACCCAGGAAGGTGTCACCGTTGGTGGCCAAAACTTCGAATTGATGCTCGCCTTCTACTTCGGCAATTTCGATGATAGAAATATCGAACGTACCACCACCTAAGTCATAAACGGCGATCTTCCGATCCCCGCGCTTTTTATCCAGTCCATATGCTAACGCGGCGGCAGTGGGCTCGTTGATGATGCGCTTAACTTCCAAGCCGGCAATGCGACCAGCATCTTTAGTGGCCTGGCGCTGTGAGTCATTGAAGTAGGCAGGGACAGTAATCACGGCCTCCGTCACTTCTTCGCCGAGAAAATCCTCGGCCGTCTTTTTCATCTTGCGCAGCACTTGCGCAGAAACTTCGGGCGGAGCCATTTTTCGACCATTGGCCTCGACCCAGGCATCGCCATTGTCGGCAGCGACAATTTTGAAAGGCGACATTTCAATATCCTTACGCACAACCGAGTCGTCGAAACGACGGCCAATCAACCGCTTGACGGCGTAGAGAGTATTCTCTGGATTGGTAACCGCCTGACGCTTGGCCGACTGTCCAACCAAAACTTCTCCGTCCTTGGTGTAAGCAACCGCAGAGGGCGTTGTCCGGGAACCTTCAGCATTCTCGATAACCCTGACGCTGCCGCCATCCATAATAGCGACGCATGAGTTGGTCGTTCCCAAGTCAATGCCGATAATTTTAGCCATGAGTCATTATCTCCAAATCTTAAAAAATCTTAAATAAGAGTAATCGTTGCAAATTTTTCAACGGCCTGCCATGCCCTTTACGATTGGGGCGAGCAGGTAATTTTTCAAGCCGGGGCCTTGGCAACCACCACCATGGCGGGGCGAATCAGCCGTTCGTTGAGCAGGTAGCCTTTCTGCATAACCGCCACGACGGTATCGGGCGTGGCGCCAGCAATCTCTTGCGCAGAAACCGCTTCATGCCATTCGGGATTAAACCGCTCTCCCTGTGGGTTGATTTCCTTAACGCCGAACTTCTCCAAGGCGGTCAGCAGCTGTTTTTGAGTCAACCGCACACCTTCCTTGATGGACTCAAGATCAGCAACGCCTGCATTGATCGCGTCCAAACCCATCGCCATGCCATCCTGCACCGGCAGCAAGGCGGCAATGAATCGCTCCAAGGCGTATTTTTGAGCATTTTCCATTTCGCGCTCGTAACGACGACGCATATTATCAACGTCAGCTCGGGCGCGCAGATACAGCGTCCAATTCTCATCGGCCTTGGCTTTGACTTGAGCCAGCTCAGCTTCTATACCTGTCTCGATAGGTGCCGTTTCAGCCGTTGGCTGCGCCGCCGCATCGGCAACATCGGACGGTCTCAGTGGTTCCTGAGTCATGCAATTTCCTCGTCTCTACTGGGCGAAAACACAAGCTACCCGCCCATCATCTGCGAGCGGCGAGTGGAGTATGGGGGCTAATCACGAAAGTTCAAGGCCACCCCAAGTAATTTAGCGGTCATGTCAACAATGGGGATGACTCGGTCATAGGCCATGCGAGTCGGGCCGATTACGCCCAGCACGCCAACAACCTGATTGTTAACTTCGTAAGGAGTGGTAACGATGCTGCACTCATCCAGCACTTGGTAACCGGCCTCATCACCAATAAAAATCTGCACGCCATCGGCAGTAATGGCTTGATCTAGCAAATGTAGAATGTCGCGTTTGGAAGTAAACGCGTCGAAGATAGCGCGCAGACGCTCGGCGTTGGATGACAACTCTTTGAAGTCGATCAGGTTGGCCTGACCGGCAATGATGTAGTCCTCTTTATCTTCGGCCTTAATCACCCGTTCGGCCAATTGAACGGCCGCGCCCATAAGCTCATTAACGTTATCGTGGGCGTGGTTCATATCCGCCAGCAATTGCTGGCGCACTGCGGGCAAATCCTTGCCAACGAAATGGGCATTTAGATAGTTCGCCGCCTGCTGTAACTCGGCTTGCGTGTATTTGCGGTTTGCGTGCATCACTCGGTTTTGCACTTTATTGTCCTGGAACACCAGGATGGCCAGAATCCGATTTTCTGAAAGGGGAAGAAACTCGATATGACGAATCCCGACATGCTCCCGCCGGGGCAGCATGATTACGCCGGCCATCCGAGTGACAGCGGAGAGCAAGTTGGAGGCATTATCGATGATGGCTTGCGGGTTGAATTCGTCCTCAATCACCATAGAATCGCGCAGACTGAGCACTTCACGCGCTTCTAATGGCTTAACCGTTAGCAAGGTGTCGACAAAAAACCGGTAGCCCTGAACCGTCGGAACCCGCCCGGCCGAGGTATGCGGTGATCGAATAAAGCCCATGTCCTCAATCTCGGCGAGGATATTGCGGATGCTGGCAGGCGAAAGATCCAGACCCGATTCTTTAGCCAGGTAACGGGAGCCCACGGGCTCGCCATCGCGGATATAGCGCTCCACCAACACCTTGAGCAGACGTTGGGCACGTTCGTTTAGCGTATGTTCAGAGCTTGGCGACGCCATACTTGACAGTATGCCTTCAGATTTTTCTTGGCCACTATGTCTAGCCGGAGCGGTAGGAATTCCTAGCAGTCACGGCAGAGGAGTGCCAGAAATTAGCAAGCTCCTCTGTTAGTCGTCAAGACAATTCCAATATTTTCCGATTCAAGGATAAGCCAATCGTGCCGCAATCACTCGGTAAGCCCACTTAAACTCAGCAAGAACTGTGGGAGGACTAACCTATGTTCGGGCATTTAAATCAAAGTTCACAGGAAGCCATTGGGTGGCGGTTTTGTTCCTGCCGCCCATCGGGAAAAGTCCATACATTATCTACATCTTGTTACTTACCGATAGATTCGAGACTTATTCTATATAAGCGTGTTAGGTCTTCAATTCCTGATGTGAGCCGCCTGTCAGAAGCTTTGTGGGCCGCGAAAAATAAAAAAATTTGAACCTACCTAGGATGTATATGTATAAAAAAAATAAAACCAATGCCTACCGAGTAGCGTTGATTTCATTAACACTTCTCGCGCCGGCGGCCCATGCTATTGGTACGGATGCCGGCGCCAACATTACTAACACGGCAACCGCAACTTTTAACGACCCATTGGGCGCGCCAACAACCGTAAACTCCAATCCATCCGTTATACAAGTCGATGAAATTATGGATGTTACCCTGGTATCAAACGATGCCGGTAACGTCTTGTCAGCCACGCCAAGCAGCAACCGCGCACTGTCCTTTACCCTGACCAATATCGGTAACGGCACAGAGGCTTTTGCGCTGTCTACCGTCAGTAACGTGAGCGGCGACCAATTCGATCCGACTAATACCCGAATTTATCTTGATAACGGCGACGGCGTCTTCGATATCCTTACCGATACCCTGTACGTGTCGGGGAGCAATGATCCTATCGTTGCAGAAGACGCCACTCGCGTCATCTTTGTGGTCAGTGATATTCCAGCCAGCCTCTTTACCAATGATATCGGCCAGGCTAGCTTGATAGCCGAGGCGATAACGGCGCAGATCACAGCAGGCACTGACCCGGCCGGCACTGCTTTCGCCGGGCAGGGCACAGGGGGCAGTGATGCGGTTGTGGGCAGTACCCTGGCCACCGCTAACGCTACGAATGGGTATGTCATCTCACAGGTGACCACCAGCCTGAATAAGGCTCAGGTGGTGCTTGATCCGTTTGGCGGCAACAACGCAATTCCTGGCGCAACGATTACCTATACGTTGACTTTCAACGTAACCGGCACTGGCAATCTAACGAATACTCAGATTGTTGATGCCATTCCTGTCGGCACCACCTATGTGCCAGGTACGATTACGCTGGATGCTGCTCCGCTTACTGACATTACCGATGTTGATGCGGGTCGTTTTAACACACCTAATGTTGAAGTTGGGCTGGGTGTAGTCGCCGCGCCGGCTACGCATACGGTTGTTTTTCAGGTAACTATCGATTGATCGAGGTAAGTAACAAATGAAATGGTTGTCCCATAATTCTCTGAGAATCTTTGCTTTGGCGTCACTAAGCACGGCTGTACTGCCCGCCCTTGCCGCCGATAGCTTGTCGTTAAAGAACCAAGCTTTCCAGGATATTAGCGTAGTAAACAAAGACGGTAAGCCAGAGATAAAACGCCAGGTGGTGACTAAAGCAACTCCCGGCACAGAAATTATCTATGTCATTACTTACCAGAACACCGGCAAGAAACCGGCAGAAAAAGTGGTAATCAACAACCCCATCCCCACCGGCCTGGCCTATCGACCCGGCACGGCAGAAGGTGCGGGTACTTCCGCTGAAGTCTCTGTGGATGGAGGTAAAGTTTATGGCGCCTTGGAGACACTGCAAGTAAAAGATGTCGATGGCGCCTTACGTGCCGCCAAGGGTGAAGACGTCACCCATGTGCGTTGGATGGTTGTGACTCCTGTTGCCCCAGGTCGTCAAGGTGATGTGACTTATCGGGCCATGCTTAAGTAATAAATCGTGGGCCGAAACCAGATCGCGACAATAATAAAGAAGGGGGAAAGTATGAGCTCAAAAAAAACAAGTCTCAGGCTCGTGGCGGCAACAGGATTAATGATAGGTGTTCTGCCTCAGGCTTTTGCGCTAGGCACCTTGGCAGGGACCACGATTTCCAACACGGCTTCTGTAGATTATGAGGTTGGCGGAGTCAATCAAACCGATGTCAACAGCCTTGCCAGCACCTTTTTGGTGGATCGGCGCATCAACGTAACGGTGGCCGAGGTGGGTGGTTTGGCGACGATAGTGGTGCCGGGCGCGACTGCCCAGGTGACTACGTTTACCGTCTCCAATACCTCGAATGCCATCTTGGACTACGGTCTGCTGGTGACTCAAGACACTAGTGGCGCCACAACGGCTTTTGGTGGCACCGATAGTTTTGATGTGACCTTGCCAGTAACGCATACGTTTGTTGAGAGCGGTGCGACTGCCGGCTATCAGCCGGTTGAGGATACGGCCACTTTCAGT
>Ga0255310_10000349_pt1 | contig 10606 bp, 7 predicted proteins | sample EtOH1_T0_E1_meta_FD_201359 | JGI IMG/M metagenome (GOLD analysis project Ga0255310, IMG submission 201359) | Sandy soil microbial communities from University of British Columbia, Vancouver, Canada - EtOH1_T0_E1 | ecosystem: Engineered > Artificial ecosystem > Sand microcosm > Unclassified ...
ACCAGCGGCGAAACGCCGAAGATGAACGCGAACGAGGTCATCAGAATAGGGCGCAGGCGCTGCCGCGCGGCCTCGATCGCGCTTTCGCGGATCGAACGACCCTCCGCGTGGAGCTTGGAGGCGAATTCGACGATCAGGATCGCGTTCTTTGCCGCCAGACCGATCACCGCGATCATCCCCACCTGGAAGTAGACGTCGCTGTCCATCCCGCGCAGCCACGCGCCCAGCAGGGCGCCGAAGATGCCGAAGGGCACGCCGAGCAGCACAGCGAAGGGGATCGCCCAACTCTCGTACTGAGCCGCCAGCACCAGAAACACCAGGATCAAGCCAAGCCCGATCACCAGGTTGCTGCCCCCGGAAGAAATCCGCTCCTGGTAGGATTGGCCGCTGTACGCGTACCCGATGCCCTGCGCGGCATACTTATCGGCGACCAGCCGCTCCACCGCGGCCAGCATCTGCCCCGTGCTCTTGCCGCGCTTCGGCTGCCCGGTCACCAGCGCCGACGGAAACCCGTTGAATCGGCTGATGATGCTGGGCCGGCCCCGCATTTCGGAGCTCACCAGCGCGGCCAACGGCACCATGTCGCCGTGCGAGCTGCGTACGTAGAAGCGGCCGATGTCCTCCGGACTCTGGCGGAACTGACTATCGGCTTCGGCCTGCACGCGATAGGTCCGGCCGTACAGGTTGAAGTCGTTGATGTAGAGCGTCGAGAGCATCGCCTGCAGCGTGGAGAAGATCTGTCCGGTGCTGACGCCGCGCGCCAGCGCCGCCTCTTTGTCCACTTTGACGAACAGCTGCGGCACGTTTGCCTGGATCAGCGAGGCGGCGCCCTGCACCTCGGGCAACTTGTTCACGTCCTGCACGAAACCCTGGACCGTCGCGGCGAACCCGGCAAAATCCTGACCTGCCCGGGCTTGCAGGTTCAGTTCCAGGCCGCTGGTGCGGCCCAACCCGGGGATCTCCGGGAAGTTGAAGGCGAACGCGAAGGCCTCCTTGATGCCCATCAACCCGAAGAAGGTTCGCCCGATGATGGCATCGAGGCTCTGGCTCTTCTGCTTGCGTTCGTCCCACGGCTTGAGCCGCACGAACATCGTGGCGCTGTTGGTCTGGTTCGAAAAGGTGAGCAGGTCGAGCCCCACCATGGTGACCACGCTGCGAATCGAGGAATCCGCCAGCACCATGTGCTCGATCTTGCTGACGACCGCCTCGGTGCGCTGCCGCGACGCCGCGTCGGGGAGCTGCATCCCGATGACGAAGAAGCCCTTGTCTTCCGGGGGGATGAACGCGCTCTGGACCCGGCGCCCCAGCACGAAGGTGAGGGCCGCCATGACCAGGAACGCCGCGATCCCGGCCCGGGGGCGGCCCACGATCCGGCTCGCCGCGCCCACGTAGCGGCCGCGAACCTGCTCGAATCCCCGGTTGAAGGCCTTGAAGAACCGGCTGGTGGTGTCGGCGGGCGAGTGCTTGAGCAGGGTCGCGCATAGCGCCGGGGTGAGGGTCAGCGCCACCAACCCGGAGATCACCACCGCGATGACGATGGTCAGCGCGAACTCCTTGTACATCGCCCCGGTGATGCCGCTCACGAACGCGACCGGCACGAAGACCGCGCACAGCGAGAGTACGATCGCTACCAGGGCCCCCGCCACCTGCCGGATGGCCTTGTCGGCTGCGAGGCGAGGCGGCAGGTGCTCCTCTTCCATGATGCGCTCGACGTTCTCGATGACGACGATCGCGTCGTCCACCACGATTCCGATCGCCAGCACCAACCCGAAGAGCGTCAGCGTATTGATGGTGAAGCCCAGCAGCTGCATCCCGAGGAAGGAGCCGACGATGCTCACCGGCACTGCCAGGACGGGAATCAGCGTCGCGCGCCAGCTCTCCAGGAAGAGGAAGACCACCAGCGACACCAGGATCATCGCCTCGATCAGGGTCTTCACGACCTCTTCCATCGACGCGGTGATGAACGGCGTGGTGTCGAAGGGCACATCGTAGCGCACCCCCACCGGGAACGCCTTGGACAGCTCCTCGATCCGCTGCAGCACGGCGTTGCGCGCCGCGAGCTGGTTGGCGCCCGGTCGGGCGAAGATCAGGAAGAACGCGGTCGGTTGCCCATTGAGACGTCCCGCCACGTCATAGTTCAGCGCGCCGAGGTGGACCCGCGCCAGGTCGCGCACCCGGACCAGCGACCCGTCCGGCCGGGCGCGCACGATGATGTCCCCGAATTCGGCCGGGGTGCTGAGCCGGCCACTGGTGGTGACCGGCAGGGTCAGCTGGGTGCCCTTCGGCGCGGGCTCCCGACCCAGGCTGCCCGCCGGGTTGGTGACGTTCTGCGCCCGCACCTCGCGCGCCACGTCTTCCACCGTGATGCCGAGCTGCGCCAGCTTGTCGGGATCGAGGCTCAGCAGCATCGAGAAGTCCGCCCCGCCGAACGCCTGGGCATTCCCCACGCCGGGCAGCCGCTTCATTTCGTCTTCGATGTACAGCTTGGCGTAGTTGCTCAGGAACGCCGCGTCGTAGCGTGGGTCATCCGAGACCAGCGACACCACCATCAGGATGTTGGTGTTGGTCTTTTGAATGACGATGCCGTTGCGGCGGACTTCCTCGGGCAGCTGCGGCTCGGCGAGCTTCACCGCGTTCTGCACCTCGACCGCCGCGAGATCCTGGTCGCGGGAGATGTCGAAGTAGACCGAGAGCGACATCACGCCGCTGCTCGTATTGGCGGATTGGTAGTACAGCAGGCCGTCGAGCCCCGAGAGCTGCTGCTCGATCGGCGCGGCGACCGCCTGCGCCACGTCCTCCGCGCTCGCCCCGGGATAGACGGCGGTGACCTGCACGGCCGGGGGCGTGATCTGGGGAAAACGGTTGACCGGCAGCCGCAACAGCGCGAACGCGCCGAGCAAGGTGATGACAATGGAGACGACGCCGGCGAGGACCGGACGCCGGATGAAGAAGTAGCGCACCTCGGTCGCGGGCACTTCGCTCAAGGCCGGGGTCCTCCCGCCGGCGCGGCGGCCGCCCCGCTGCTGTCGGCCAGCGGAACCACCCGCACCTTGCTGCCCGGCCGCACCTTTTGCACCCCGTCGACGACGACGCGGTCTCCGGGATGCAGGCCCCGCTCGATGACCCAGTCCGTACCGATCCAGCTGGTGGCGGTGACGTCCTGCACCCGGACCGTGTCGCCCGCCGTCACCACGAAGACGCTCTGCCGGCCCATCTGCTGCAGCACCGCCCGCTGTGGTACCACGAGGGCGCTGTCACGGGTTAGGCCCAGCAGGCGCACCCGTACGAACTGGCCGGGCAGCAGCAGCCGGGCCGGGTTGGCGAGCTCGGCCCGGAATTGCTGCGTACCCGTGGCAGGGTCCAGCACCGGGTCGACGAAGGCGATCCGGCCCTGCGCCGGCGCGGTGGAACCGTCGGGGAGCACGGCCTGCACCTTGAGTCCGCCCCCGGGCTGGATCAGCTTGGCGGTCCGCGGATCCCGCCGCCAGGCCGAGAGCTGCTGCCCCGACGGCCGGAAGGTGACGTAGATCGGGTCGAGCACGTCGATGGTGGTGAGCACGTCCTCCGGACCGCGCACCCGGGCGCCCAGCTCGAGCAGCGCCCGTCCAACCCGCCCGCTCAGCTCGGCGCGCACTGTGGCGTCGTTGAGACTCTTCCTGGCGCGGTCCAGCACGCCGCGCGCGGCTTCGACCCCGGCCTGCGCCTGCTTCGCCTGCGCCACCGCGTTGTCGTATTCTTGTTTCGAGATGGCGTTGTCGCGCAGCAGGGCGCTCATCCGGGCCAGGTTCTGCTCCATGTTGGCCTGCCGCGCCTCGGCTTCGGCCAGCCGGGCCTGCGCCGCGCGCCAGTCGGCATCGTACGCCGTGGGGTCGATGCGATAGAGCACCTGCCCGGCGCTCACCGCCTGGCCCTCGGCAAACGGCCGGGCCATGATCACGCCGCCCACCTGCGACCGGACTTCCACGCTCCTGCTGGCTTCGACGTTGCCCACGAACTCGAAGACCTCGCCGATGGTGCGAGGAACAATCTGCAGAACCGCCACTTCGGGCGGAGGAGGAGCCTGGGGTGCGGGTTTCTTGCAGGCCGTGGCGAAACCGCCGCCCCAGCACACGAGGGTTGCCGCCGCGATCCGAATCATTGGGCTGCGTATCCTGGCCATCGCCCTCTCCCAGCTTCGAGCTGCGGGTCGTTGGGGGCTGATAAGATAACGGGGCCGCTACCGGGGCTCGCTCACGTACGCGTCTCCCCCATTTCCTGTAACGCCGCGCGACCATAGGAGCGGCATGCCCGCAGGAATTCGTCCGACATCGGCGTGTCCCGCAGCGCGCGGGCAAAGACCAGACCGCCCAGCATGAGGGCGAGCGAACCGAGCACCGCGTTCCGCGGGGCCCGCTGGTGCTCGGACTGACAACCCTGCTGCAGCCACTCCGTGAACGCGGCGAGCTCCGCCCCCAATGCGTGTTTCCCGGTCCCCTCCAGCGCGATCTCGGCGGCGACCGCGGGGAGGGGACACCCCCCGGAGGGCTCATCGCGGTGGCGGGCCGAGAGATAGCGTTCCAGCATGGCCTCGAGCAGCGCCGGCCAGGGCTCGTCGTGCGGCCGGCCCAGCAGCTTGCCACGCCACTCGCCCAGACAACGGTGCAAAGAGGCCTCGATCAGCGCTTCCTTGGAATCGAAATGCGCGTAGAACCCGCCGACCGTGAGCCCGGCCGCTTGCATGACATCGGCGACGTTGGTGCCCGCAATACCGCGCTCCCGCAGCAGGCGCGCCGCGGCGGCGAGGATCGCTTCGCGCGTCCGCGCTTTTTGCTCGCTCTTTTTGAGGGGGGGATGCGCGGTTCGAGTTGACATGATGACGATAATATTATCATCATCATATCGCCCCGCAAGGCGCCCGCTGCGGTCGGGGCCGGGGGATCTCGCGGCCGAGCGTGAAGGACCGCCTGGCCGTTAGCTCCCTGCTCGCGGTTAGCTGGTTACCGAATGGCTAGGGAGGGAATCGAACCCCCGACACGCGGATTTTCAGTCCGCTGCTCTACCAACTGAGCTACCTAGCCGAAGGGCGAGGAATATATAGATATCCCCCGCCCCCCGTCCAACCGGATCGGCTAGGGGATCTTGGGCTTCTTGAACAGGCCTTTGAGTTTGTTGGTTCCGGCGTTCTTGGCGGCGTCGATCGCCGCCTGCTTGGCCGCGTCCGCCATTTCCTTCGCCATCTGGTTGGTGGCGTCCGCGATCGTCTTTCCCATGTCGAAATTCTTGAGCACCTCGCAGGCCTGCTGCATCTGAGACTGCTGCGCGAGAGTCAGGTTGGGAGGTTGGCCGGACGGGCCCGTGGCCCCCTGGGCGGTCTGGATCTGCGCCTTGGCCTTGGCGATGGAATCCGTCAGCTGCTGACTGGAGAGGTAGAGCACATACCCCCTCGCCATGGAGTCCGGCTTCTGCAGGTGGGTATCCGGCTTCCAGGTGATGCCGGCCGGCGGCGTAAACGCGTCGGCGGGCGGAGCGCCCAGTCTCACCTCCGTGGCCGTTTCTTCGAAGTTCATGCAGACCAGGCTCAGCTGCGAGTGCAGTGTGATCGGCGCCTTGCGCATCGTGCAAATCGTCATAGGGCCGAATTGCCGCTCGTCACACTCCTGCCCGGCATAGACCCTGCTGCTCAGTTTCTCCCCCGCATTCAGACCGGCGAGGTTGAAGGCCCGGGAGAGAATCGCGCCCATGTCTTCCATGTTCTGGTGCACCCGCTGCTTCGCCGCGCCATCCAGGTCCTCGTACGCCGAGGCGAGGGCGGGAACCAGGTTGGGGGCAACGAAGCCCTGCTTCTTGGTCAGGTCCGCCCGGTAGCTTGAATCGGGCGTCGTGAGGATCCAGCTATCCGTCGACGACGTCTTCCCCATCAGCTTCATGGTGCCGGTCTGGCGGTGCACCAGGCGCTCGCCATCGCTGGCCAGCATGGCGGTTCCGGAGAGGTCTCCGCTCAGTGTATAGCTGACGGCGACTCCCCCTTTGATCCCGGTTTTGGGCGTCTTGAACGGGTTGGGTTGGGCCGCGGCTGGCAGGGCGAAGCCCGCCAAGGCGGCGGCGAACGCGAGGCGATGCATGAAAAAGCCTCCGTGATGCGTGTGGTCCTCGAATATACCGTTCCGCCGTATATTCCTCCCTCATGCCCCACCCCCGGTTTTCCAATCTCAGTGTCCTCGAGCATCCGCTGATCCAGCACAAACTGGGGATTCTTCGCGACAAGTCCACGTCCGTCAAGGACTTCAAGCAGTTGGTCAACGAGATCGCGATGCTCATGACCTACGAGGTCACCCGCGACCTGGCCACCGAGACGATCGAAATCGAGACGCCGTTGGAGCGCATGGCTGCCCGCCGGGTCGCGGGCAAGAAGCTCACCCTGATCCCCATTCTTCGAGCCGGCCTGGGTATGGTCGAGGGCATCACCCAACTGATCCCCTCCGCGCGGGTCGGACATATCGGGCTGTACCGCGACCACGACACCCTCCAGCCGGTGAGCTACTACTTCAAGGTCCCCGCCGCCGAGACCGACCGCGACTTCTTCGTGCTCGACCCCATGCTGGCCACCGGCGGCTCGGCGGTGGCCGCGGTGAGCAAGCTTCGGGAATCCGGCGCGAGCCGGGTGCGGTTCCTCTGCCTGGTCGCCGCCCCGGAGGGCGTACAGGCGATGCTGACCGCCCACCCCACCGTGCCGGTGTTTGCGGCGGCCCTCGATCGCGAGCTCAACGCGGTGGGGTACATCCTCCCCGGACTTGGCGATGCGGGAGACCGGATCTTCGGGACCCGATAGGACAGCGCTCGTGGGAGGTGAGACGTGAGACGTGAGACGGAAACGCCGTCACCTCTCACCTCTCACCTCTCACCTCTCACCAACACGGAGTGTCCGGCATGGCAGCGAAGCTGACCTTCTGGGGCGCGGCGGGGCAGGTCACCGGGTCGATGCATCTGCTGGAGGCTGCCGGAGCCCGGGTTCTGCTGGACTCGGGGCTTTTCCAGGGGCATCGCGCCGAGGCCGCCGCGCTCAATCGGAACCTGCCGTTCGATCCCCGGCGGATCGACGCCATCGTGGTCAGCCACGCCCACATCGATCACATCGGCCGGCTTCCCCTGCTGGTGCGCCGCGGTTTCCACGGTCCCATCTTCGCCACCCCGGCGACCCGGGACCTCTGTGCCGTCATGCTGCCGGATGCCGCCCACATTCAGGAAAGCGACGCCGAGTTCCTGGCCCGTCGCGGCAAGGCGAGCGCGCTCAGCGAGCCGCTCTACAACATGGCCGACGCCATCGCGGTACAGGACCTCATCGAAGGGATCCCCTACCGGCGGGTGCACTACCTCCGGAAGAACCTGGCCTTCGAGTTTACCGAGGCCGGCCATATTCTGGGCAGCGCGACGGTGGACCTCCGGCTGACCGAGGGCGGCAACACCCGGATCGTCTTCTCCGGGGACATCGGGCGCTACGGGCTTCCGATTATCCGGGACCCCGACCCCCCCACCGGTCCGATAGACACCCTGATCATCGAATCCACGTACGGAGACCGGGACCACGAGCCGATCTCGGGTGCCGAAGAGCGGCTGGGGGAGATCGTTCGCCGGGTGGCCGGGCGGGGTGGGAAGGTGCTGGTCCCCGCCTTCGCGCTGGGGCGGACTCAGGAAGTGGTCTATTCCCTTCACCAGCTCCGCAAGGCGGGGCGGATTCCCGATGTGCGGATCTACGTGGACAGCCCGCTCGCGGTGGACGCGACGGCGGTGTACCGGATGCACCCCGAAGTCTTCGACCGCCGGGAGCAGATGCTGGCCAATTCCGAACGGATCTTCGACTTCCCGATGCTCCAGTACGTCAAGAAGGCGGAGGATTCGAAGCGCCTGAACACCCTGAACGGCCCCGCGGTCATCGTGTCCGCTTCGGGAATGGCCGAGGGGGGCCGGATTCTCCACCACCTGGCCAATCACATCGGCGACAGCCGCAACTGCGTCCTGTTCGTCGGCTTTCAGGCGGAAGGCACCCTGGGCCGCAGGATCCAGGAGGGCGCCCGGCAGGTCAAGATCTACGGCGACATGTATGACGCACGGGCGGAAGTGCAGTCGATAGACGGGCTGTCCGCCCATGCCGGACGGGCCGAGCTGCGGGCCTGGGTCAAGCGCCTGGGCGGGCCGGTGCGGCGGGCCTTCGTGGTCCACGGCGAGGCTGGCCCGGCCACGGCCATGGCCGAACTGCTCCGTGAGGAGGGAGTGGCCCAGGTCACGGTTCCCCAGCTGGGCGAGTCGTTCGAGCTGTGACCCGCGCGCTCCGGTGGGGGGGCCGGCTGATCGCACTCGCGGCCCTCATGTACGCCGGGCTGTTCGGTTGGGTCTACTGGGTGAGCCGTCAGGACCAGCGGGAGGCTGCCGACGCGATCGTGGTGCTGGGGGCGGCCCAGTACAACGGGCGGCCCTCGCCGGTGCTCAAGGCCCGGCTCGACCATGCGCTCGCGCTGTATCGTGAAGGACTCGCCCCGCTGGTGGTGGTGACCGGGGGCATCGGCCCCGGAGACCGGATGAGCGAAGCAACCGTGGGACACAAGTACCTCCGCAGCCAGATTCCCGATTCGGCCATCATCGTGCGCCCCGATGGAAGAACCACCGAAGAATCCATGCGTTCGGTGGCGGAATGGATGCGGGAACGGGAGGTGGCCCGGGTCCTTCTGGTCAGCGATCCGTTCCACATGGCGCGGCTCCGCCTCGAAGCCCGCCACGCCGACCTCGAGGCATTCGTTTCGCCCACCCGCACCAGTCCGATCAAGGCGGGCAGCCGGACCGAAGCAGGCTATCTCGCCGTGGAGGCGCTGAAGCTCCCCGCCACCGCGCTCCGGAACCTGCTGGGATCCTCGTCTCCCGACCCCGTGGCGGTGGTTCACTGAGGCAGCCGCTCAGTGTCGTTAGAAGTTGTCATAGCTACTACGCACGTATGCCCCCCTCGAAGGCAGGAACCCTGAGCATGGCACTTCTCGAATCGGAACGACGATACGATGGCCGGGTAATCCAGGTGGATCTCGACACGGTACGGTTCCCCGATGGGTCCACCGGGGTGCTGGAGATGATCCGCCACCCGGGCGCTTCGGCGGTGGTCCCGTTTCTCGATGACCCGAAGAGTCCCGACCCGCGGGTGCTGCTCATTCACCAGTATCGTCATGCCGCCGACGGCGCCCTGTGGGAGATCCCGGCGGGCACCCTCTCCCCGGGGGAAGCGCCCCTGGCCTGCGCCCGCCGGGAGCTGGCCGAGGAAGCGGGCATGGAGGCGAAGGAATTGGTGCGGCTCGCCACCATTTTCACCACCCCCGGCTTCACCGACGAGCGCATCCACCTCTATCTCGCCCGGGGACTGCTCCCGGTTGCCCTGGCCCGGGAGCCCGACGAGTTCATCACGGTGCACGAAAAACGCTGGAGCGAGGTCGGGAAGATGATCCGGAGCGGCAAGATCCGCGACGGCAAGAGCCTTTGCGCTTTGATGTATATCAATTGCTTTGTGAGGGAGTAGCGAAGAGCGAGGAGCGAAGAGGAAAGGCCTGTCCTCCCACCTCTTCGCTCTTCGCTACACCCTAGTCATTAAGTTTCGGGCATGCCGCCACTCTCCTTCGACTCCTTCTCCAAACAGATCAAAGCGGGCCAAATCCCGGCCGCGACCTATCTGTACGGCGAGGAGGACGTGCTCAAGGACGAGGCGGTGCGAGCGGTGCTCGACCGGGTGGTTGATCCCGGGCTCCGGGAGTTCAACCACGATGTCCGCAGCGCGGCCCAGCTCGACCCCGATGCGGTCGAGGCCCTCTGCACCACTCTGCCAATGATGGCCGACCGCCGGCTGGTGGTGATCCGGGACGTCGAGGCCTGGAACAAGAAGGCCCGTGCCAAGGCCGCCGTCCTGCGCTACCTCGAGCGTCCCGCCCCCGAAACCGTCCTCATCCTGGTGCAGGGAGCGCCCCGTCGGGAGGATGACAAGAACGAGGCCGACGCCGACCTGGCCCGGCTGGCCTGTACGGTGGAAGTGGGGCGGTATTCTGCCAAGCTCGGGGAAAAGTGGGTCATCGCGCGAGCCCAGGACCGCGGCATCAAGTTCGAGCCCGACGCCGCCCGGCATCTCATCAACGCGGTCAACGGAGATCTCGGCGCGGCCCGGAGCGAGCTCGACAAGCTCACCGGACTGGCGGGAGATGCTCCCATCAGCGTGGATCAGGTGACCGCGCTGCTGGGCATCCGGCACGGAGAGACCACTGCGGACTGGGTGCTGGCAGTGGTTGAGGACCGGCCCGGACCCGCATCGGCCATGCTGGGACACCTGCTCGACCAGACCGGCGTATCCGGGGTTGGGCTCCTGATGCTGCTGGGCACCCAGCTCATCGGCCTGGGGATCGCCCGGGCCCACTACGACAAGGGGCTCCGCGGCAAGAGCCTGGAGAACGCGGTCTTCTCCACCGTCCTGCGAGCCCGGCCCGCAAGGCTCGACTACCGCGCGGTCGCCTCGCGCTGGAGCCAGGTGGCCGACGCCTGGCCGATGCCCCGGATCAACGCGGCCATCATGGCCGCACGCCGGGCCGATTTCCGCCTCAAGGACACC
>Ga0255310_10000351_pt1 | contig 10580 bp, 10 predicted proteins | sample EtOH1_T0_E1_meta_FD_201359 | JGI IMG/M metagenome (GOLD analysis project Ga0255310, IMG submission 201359) | Sandy soil microbial communities from University of British Columbia, Vancouver, Canada - EtOH1_T0_E1 | ecosystem: Engineered > Artificial ecosystem > Sand microcosm > Unclassified ...
ATCTGGCCCACCAGCGCGTTGACCTCGAGCCGGAAATCGCTGTAGGCCCGGACCGAAATCCTGGAGGGCACCGAGAGGTTGACCAGCTTGACCCGTTCCCGCAGCTCGGGATGCTCCTGGAGCAGCGCTTCGTACGCCAGGAGCCGGCGGGCCACGCCCTTGGTGTAGTCGAGGCGGTCGAGGGCGAGGAGGAGAAACTCCGACCCCGACCGCACCGATTCCGCCTCCGCCAGCACTTCGGGCTCCCCAGCGATCTGGGTGATGCGGGCAGCGTCCACCCCCATGGGGAAGACGCCCAGCCGGACGAAGCGGTCGTCCACCACCACCCGGTCCACCTGGGTCCAGAGCCCGAGCAGCTGAAGCAGCGCGGAGGAGAAATGCCGCAGATAGGAGGTGGTGTGGAAGCCGATCAGATCCGCGCCCATCAGCCCCCGGAGCAGCTCGGTGCGATGGGGCAGCATCCGGAAGACGTCGGCGGCGGGAAACGGGATATGGAGGAAGAACCCGATCTGAGCGCCGGGAAGCCGGGCCCGGATCATCTGGGGAACCAGCATGAGCTGATAGTCGTGCACCCAGATCAGGTCGCCGGGGCGGTAGCGCTCGACCACCGCGTCGGCGAATCGCTGGTTGACCTCCTGGTACACCGGCCAGTCCTGGCTCCGGTACGGCACCCAGCCCGACAGGTAATGGAAGATCGGCCAGATGAACCCGTTGGCGAAGCCGTCGTAATAACGGGCCAGATCGGACGCGCTGAGAAACACCGGCGCCAGTCGCTCGGCTTCGAGCCGGCGGGTCAGCCCGGCCCGCGCTTCGGGACCGAGCTCGTCCACCGGTCCGGGCCACCCGATCCACCAGCCCTGGCGCCGCTCGTGGGCGTGGCGCAGGCCGGTGGCGAGCCCGCCGGTGCTGGGCTCCTCCTCCAGCTTCCCCTCGGAGACCGTGAAGGTGTGGGGCAGCCGGTTGGAGACGATCAGCACCCGGCGCATGGTCAGGTCCAGGCCCGGACCCGGCCGTCCCGGGCTTCCAGGAGCTCGCCGATCGTCATGGCCGCGTGGATCAGGCCCACGTGGGTGTAGGCCTGGGGAAAGTTCCCCAGCAGCGCGCCGGTTTCCGGATCGATGTCCTCGGAGAAGAGTCCCACCGGGTTGGCATAGTCGAGCAGCCGGTGGAACAGCGCGACCGCATCGTCCAGCCGGCCCATCAGCGCGAGCGCTTCCGCGAGCCAGAAGGAACAGATCGAGAACGTGCTGGTGGTCTCCCCGAAATCGTCGAGGTTCCGGTAGCGGCGCATCAGCCCGTGCCGGCCCAGGATCCGTTCGTACGCTTCCACGGTGGATACGAAGCGCGGATCCCGGGCATCGAGCAGGCCCAGGGTCGGGAGCAGCAGGTTGCTCGCGTCGGGATGCTCCCCGTCCAGCACCTGGGTGAAGAACCCGTGCCGGGTGCTGTAGCCGCGGGACAGCACCAGCTCCCGCTCGCTCTCCGCCAGCCGGTTCCACCGCTTGGCCTCCTCGGGGAAGCCAAGATACTCGGCGAGGATGGCGCCCCGGTGCATCGCCACCCAGCACATGGCCCGGGAGAAGGTGTGGTGCACCAGCCGGCTCCGGAATTCCCAGATTCCGGTATCCGGCTCCGGCGCCAGCTCGATGGCCCGCTCCACCAGCCGCCGGACCATTGGGAAGTAGGAGGCGGGATCGTCGTGCACGATCCGCGGGTCCATCAGCAGCGACTCGAAGCAGAGCACGATCTCCCCGAACAGATCGTTCTGGAGCTGGTGGCTGGCGGCATTGCCCACCCGCACGAAGCCGTTCCCGCCGAAGCCCGCGAGGTACGGGAGGGGGACCTCCTCCAGGTCGCGCTCCCCCCCGATGCCGTAGACCGGCTGGAGCTGGCCGGCCTCCACCACGTCACGCACGAACCGGAGCAGCTGCTGGCCCTCGTTCAGATGGCTGAGCCGGCGCAGCGCCTCGACGATGAACGCGGCGTCCCGCAGCCAGCAGAACCGGTAGTCCCAGGTGCGCTGGGTGCCCATCGCTTCGGGAATGCTGGTGGTGGCGGCGGCGATGATCGCGCCGGTGTCGTGATAGGCGTGCAGCTTGAGGCAAAGCGCGGAGCGGAGCACCGCGGCGGCGGCGAAGGTGGGGAGGGCGCAGGTCCGGGCCCACTGGCGCCAGCCCGCCACCGTGACGTCGAGAGCGTATTCCACCGTGGAGAGCGTGGTCCGGGTCTCCCGCTTTCCGTAGTGGAGCGCGATGTACACCGTCTCGCCCAGAATGAAATCCCGGCCCGACTCCAGATAGGGCAGCGGCAGATTGGTGGCGACGTCCAGCCGGATGCCGGAACCGTGCAGCTCGAATCCGTCGGTGGTGGGATGCCAGGCCACGGTTTCCCGGGCGTAATTGGGCCGGGGGTCGAGATCCACCCGGAGCCGGGGTCGCCCGGTGAGCGGCCGGATGATCCGCACCACTTCGATCGGCACCGACACGCCGAGCCCCTCGGGAATCCGGGGCGCGAAGTCCATCACCTCCCAGGAGGCCCCGTCCCGCTCGAACCGGATCGCGGCGACGTTGGTGTTGGCGAGATAGCGCAGATCGCCGCTGATCTCCTCCCCCTCGTAGAGCACCCGGAACACCCCGCCCCGCTCGGCGTCCAGCAGCCGCGCGAACACCGAGGGGGAATCGAACCGGGGCAGGCAGAGCCATTCCATGGCGCTGGTGGGCGAGACCAGCGCGAGCACCCGGCCGTTCCCGATGGCGGCATGGTCCAGCGGCGGGATGGGAGCCACCGTCCCGCTCACGATTTCCGCTGGGCCGAGGATTCCCGCAGAATGGTGCGCATGCGGAGCGCGGCGGTCTCGATGGCGCGCAGGGAGGCGACGGCCTCAGCGGAGAGATCCTCGGCGTCGAGCAGCAGCAGCTGGGCCTCGGCCAGCACCGCCGAAAGCGGATTGGCCAGGTCATGGACCAGGCGGCTGAGGGCGGCGGTCTCGAGATGCTGCCGGTCGTCGCCGGTCATGGCACGAAGGGAATCGGCACGAAGGTCACCACGAAGATCGCCACCGAGACCAGGCCGACCAGCCGGCGGCTGGGTGGGACCGGCCGCCCCGGCACCAGCACCGAGGGGTGGCTCCACCGGCCCCCGCCGATGAGAAAGGTCAGGGCGACCCAGAGGTACCAGCTGGGCGAATACTGCGCGAGCACCAGCAGCCCCAGCACCCCGGCCCCCGCCACCAGACGCTGGTGGCGTCCCAGGATGCCATAGAGGATGTGGCCTCCGTCCAGCTGGCTGAGCGGCAGCAGGTTGAGACCGGTGATGAACGCGCCGACCCAGCCGGCGAATCCCGGCAGGCTCAGGTGGATGAACCGGGCCCCGGGAAAGGCCCACTCCCGGATCCAGCCGGTCAGCAGGGAATCGCCCAGTCCGATGGGCTGGCCGGCGAAGGCGACCCAGGTGGCCGCGTCGCCCGCCGGCCCGCGGGCGCCCGGCTCGGAGATGTGGTACCCCCAGAAGAGCACCGCGACCGCCACCACGAAACCGGCGATGGGTCCGGCGGCGCCCACGTCGAGCAGCTGGCGCCGGTCCAGCACCGGGCTCTTGAGCCGGATGAACGCGCCCAGACTCCCGATGGGCGACAAGGTCGGCGGAATGGGCAGAAAGTACGGCGGGGTGGTATCGATCTCGTAACGCCGCGCGGCGAAGTAGTGGCCCAGCTCGTGGATCAGGAGAATGGCCACCAGCGGCACCGCGAAGGTCCAGCCGCCGAGGAGCTGGCGCCACTCGCCCCGCGCCACCTCGGCGAAGAACTCTCCCGCGGACACCAGCGCGCCGGAGAGCCCCGGCGGGACGTAGGGGTACCAGACGCCGGCGAGCGCCGCGCCGGCTCCGAGGGCGGAGAGGACCGTCAGGACGAAGAGGAGCAGGTGAAGCCACCAGCGCGGTCCCCGGGTCCCGGGCAGCGCGCGGATCAGCACCAGGCGGGTGGCCTCGCGATCGGCCCAGTACCATCCGCCCGGCCAGCCCTCGAGGACGCGGCGGAGGGCGGGCGAGGGGCCCCGGTGCTCGGGCACCACCAGTCCGTCAATCACCTCGCGGGTGCCGACGCGCATGATCCGCCACGCCGACAGGAGCCGAATGAGCTCATCCATCGCGCCTCTTGACGTTCCAGTTTCGGATCGGTAAGATCAGGGCATCCCAGACGACCAGCTCCGAGCCGACCCGTCCGATCCAGCGCACGCGAGCGCCGCCCTGGACGCCTTCAAAGTGCCGATCTCGTCCTCTCACTGATTCCAGCCGCCGTCGTTCTCAATTCCCTCTGACGCGCACCAGGTTTGCTCCGTGGACATCTCCGAACTCAAGCAAAAATCGGTGGCCGAGCTGCATGCGCTCGCCCAGCAACTCAACATCACCAACTACTCCGGCCTGCGCAAGCAGGATTTGATCTTCCGGATCGAGCAATCGTTGCTCGAATCGGACACGGTCATCCGCGGCGAAGGAGTTCTCGAAATCCTGCCGGAAGGCTACGGCTTTCTGCGGAGCCAGGACTGGAACTACCTCTACGGCCCCGACGATATCTACGTCAGCCCGAGCCAGATCAAGCGCTTCGATCTGCGCACCGGCGATACCGTCATGGGCCAGGTGCGGCCGCCCAAGGAGGGCGAGCGGTACCTCGCGCTGCTCAAGGTCGAGAGCGTCAATTACGAGGAGCCGGAAAAGACCAAGCAGCGGATCGCGTTCGACAATCTCCGGCCCCGCTACCCCGACTCCAAGCTCCGGCTCGAGGGCAAGAAGGGCGATCTCTCGATGCGGGTGGTGGACCTGCTCGCGCCGATCGGCAAGGGTCAGCGCGGCCTGATCGTCTCCCCGCCCAAGGCGGGCAAGACGATCCTGATGCAGAAAATCGCCAATGCCATCGCCGAGAACCACCCCGAGGTGATTCTGATCGTGCTGCTGATCGACGAGCGGCCCGAAGAGGTCACCGACATGCAGGAAAACGTGCAGGCCGAGGTGATCTCCTCCACCTTCGACGAGCCGGCCGATCGGCACGTCCAGGTCGCCGACATGGTGATCGAAAAATCCAAGCGGCTGGTCGAGCACGGCCGGGACGTGGTGATCCTGCTGGATTCGATCACCCGGCTGGCCCGGGCCCACAACGTGGTGGTGCCCCACTCCGGCAAGATCCTGTCCGGCGGCGTGGACGCCAACGCGCTCCAGAAGCCCAAGCGCTTCTTCGGCGCGGCCCGCAACATCGAGGGCGGCGGCTCGCTCACCATCATCGCGACCGCGCTGATCGACACCGGGTCGCGGATGGACGAAGTGATCTTCGAGGAGTTCAAGGGCACCGGCAACATGGAGCTGGTGCTGGACCGCCGGCTGGCCGACCGCCGGATCTACCCGGCCATCGACATCCAGCGCAGCAGCACCCGCAAGGAGGAGCTCCTCATGGACAAGGACGAGCTCAACCGGGTGTACCTGCTCCGGAACTTCCTCGCCGACATGCCGCCGGTCGAGGCGCTGGAATTCCTGATCGAGCGGATGAAGCGCACCAAGACCAACAAGGAATTCTTCGCCACCATGAACCAGTAGGCCGTGAGCATACCCCCGGCCGGCCGCATCCTCGCGGTGGATTGGGGCGAGCGCCGGATCGGACTCGCCCTGTCCGACGAGACCCAGACGATCGCGTCGCCCCTCGGGACGATCATCCGCCGGGCCGGGAAGCGCTTCCGGATGCCGGAATTCCTCGCCCACGTCACCACCCACCGCCCGGTCGGGCTGGTGGTGGGACTGCCCCTCACCCCCGAGGGGGGCGACGGCCCCGCCGCGGTCGCGGCCCGGGAGCTGGCGCTGCAGCTGGGCGCCCGCACCTATCTCCCGGTGGTGCTGGTGGACGAGCGCATGACCACCGCGCGGGCCCACGCCGCGATCCGGGAGCAGGACGGCAGCACCCGGGGACGGCGCGAGGAGGTGGACGCCCTCGCCGCGACCATCCTGTTGCAGCACTACCTGGAAACCCGGCGCAACGCCCGCAGCTGATGCGCCGGCCGCTCGCGTCCCTCCTCCTGCTCGCGGCGGCCTGCGGTCCGCCGGCCGACGCGCCGCTCGAACGGGTGACCATCCCTCCCCGCGCCACCGTCCGGGTCGTGGCCGAGAGCCTGTCCGCGCACCGGATCATCTCCTCTCCCGCGTGGTTCCGGGTCCTCGCGAAGGTCGGCGGATACGAGCGCCGGCTCCGGATCGGCACCTACGAGTTCCCCAGGGGCAGCGGCGCGCGGTCCGCCCTGCGGGCGATCGCGAGCGGGAAGGCGGTGCTGCTGCGGATCACGGTGCCCGAGGGCCTGTCCCTGGTCGAAATCGCCGAGATCGCCGAGCGGACCCTCGATATTCCCCCCGCCGAGTTCCTGGCCGCAGCGCGCGACCCCGCCCTGCTCCGCGAGTTCGAGGTGCCGGCCCCGTCCTTCGAGGGGTTTCTCCGTCCCGAGACCTACCTCTTCGCCCCCGGAGTGAATGCCGCGACCCTGGTGCGTACCCTGGCGCAGACCTTCCGCGAGGACTGGGATCCCCGCTGGACCGACATGGCGGCGGCGCAGGGCCTGGACCGGCTCAACGTGGTGACGCTGGCCAGCATCGTCGAGGGCGAGGCCGCGATCGACGCCGACCGGCCCCTGGTGGCCGCGGTCTATCGCAACCGGCTCCGGCTCGGCATGCCGCTCCAGGCCGATCCCACGGTGCAGTACGCGATCCAGCTGGCCACCGGACGCAGGAAGCCAAGGCTCTACCAGAAGGACTACAGCGTCGAATCCCCCTACAACACCTACCTGCATCCCGGGCTTCCTCCCGGACCGGTGGGCGCCCCGGGCAGCAAGAGCATCGAAGCCACCCTGGCCCCGGCGCCGGTTCCCTACCTCTACTTCGTGGCCGGCCCCGGGGGCAGCCACATCTTTTCCAGGAGCTACGCCGAGCACCTGGCCGCGATCCGCCGGCTCAGGAGGTGAGCGGTGAGAGGTGAGAGGTGAGACGTGACCGATGAGCGGGTGCGAATCGTCGAAGTCGGACCCCGGGATGGCCTTCAGAACGAGGCCCGCCCGGTGCCCACCGAGGTGAAGATCGCGTTCGTGGACGCCCTCTCCACCGCGGGCTTCGATGAGATCGAAGTTTCCTCGTTCGTGAGCCCGAAGTGGATTCCCCAGCTGGCCGATGCGGAGGCGGTCTTCGCCGGCATCCGCCGCGCCCCCGGGGTGGCCTACATGGCGCTGGTGCCCAACCTGGAGGGCCTGGAGCGGGCCCACGCCGCGCGGGTGGACAAAGTGGCGGTCTTTACCGCTGCCAGCGAGACCTTCAGCCGGAAGAACACCAACGCCTCCATTGCCCAAACCCTGGAGCGGTTCCGCCCGGTCGTCGCCCGGGCCGGGGTGCCGGTCCGGGGCTACATCTCGACCGCGTTCCACTGCCCTTTCGAGGGACCCATCGCGCCGGAGCAGGTGCTCCCGGTTGCCCGGGCGCTGCTCGAGCTGGGATGCAGCGAGCTTTCCATCGGCGACACCATCGGCAAGGCCACGCCGGAAGAAGTCACTCGACTGCTGGATCTGTTGGTGCCTGCCGTCCTACCGTCCAGGAACCTTGCCGTCCATTTTCACGATACCTATGGCCAGGCGGTCTCCAACGCGGCCGCCGCCCACGCGATGGGCATCAGGGTCTTCGATGCCAGCGCCGGCGGCATCGGCGGCTGCCCCTACGCGCCCGGCGCCCCCGGGAACGTGTCGACCGAGGCGCTGGTCATGGCGTTTCCTGGTCAGACCGGAATCGACCCGGAGCGTCTCCGCACGGCGAGCGCGATCGTCGCGCCGTATCTCTCGCGCTGATCCACAGATTTCACGGATTCCGTGGATTGGACCGAGCGAGCACAATCGGCGAAATCGGTGTAATCTGTGGGCAACCGGTTCGAGCAAGCCGATGCCAGCACACTCCTCTACTCTCGGAGATTCTGCCGCGTGAACAAGGTCTTCCCCGACGCCCGCGCGGCCTGCGCCGACATCCCCAGCGGCGCCCGCCTCTTCGTGGGCGGATTCGGCCTCTGCGGGGTGCCCGAAGAGTGCATCTTCGCCCTCCGCGACCTGGGCCCCCGCGAGCTCACCATCGTCTCCAACAACGCCGGGACCACCGAGCACGGCCTGGTCCATCTGCTGAAGAACCACCAGGTCCGGAAGATGATCTCGAGTTACGTGGGCGAGAACCAGGTCTTCGAGCAGCAGATGCTGGCCGGGGAGATCGAGGTGGAGCTCACCCCCCAGGGCACCATGTCGGAGCGGATCCGGGCCGGCGGGGCCGGGATTCCGGCGTTCTTCACCGCCACCGGGGTCGGCACCATGGTGGCCGAGGGCAAGGAAGTCCGCGAATTCGACGGGCGGCGCTTCGTGCTGGAGCGGGGACTCACCGGCGACTTTGCCCTGGTCAAGGCCTGGAAGGGCGACCGGCTCGGCAACCTGGTCTACCGCAAGACCGCCCGCAATTTCAATCCGATGATGGCCATGGCCGCGACCACCACCATCGCCGAGGTCGAGCACCTGGTGGAGCCGGGGGAGCTCGATCCCGATCTGGTGCACACCCCTGCCATCTTCGTGCAGCGGATCTTCCAGGCCAACGCGCCCTCCCACTTCATCGAGCGGCGCACCGTGAGGAAACGGCCATGAGCACCGATCTGCGCGACGTCATCGTCGGCCGGGCGGCCCGCGAGCTGCTCACCCTCACCGACCAGACCGGCTACTACGTCAACCTCGGCATCGGCATGCCGACCATGATCGCCAATCATGTCCCCGAGGGGATTCCGGTGGTGCTGCAATCGGAGAACGGGATGCTGGGCGTGGGACCCTATCCGTTCGAAGGCGAGGAGGACCACGACCTCATCAACGCCGGCAAGGAGACCGTCACCGAGCTGCCCGGTACCAGCTACTTCGACAGCGCCACCTCGTTCGCCATGATCCGGGGAGGCCACGTCGCGCTCACCATCCTCGGCGGCATGCAGGTCTCCGAACGGGGCGATCTGGCCAACTGGATGATCCCCGGCAAGATGGTCAAGGGAATGGGTGGCGCGATGGACCTGGTGGCCGGGGCACGCCGGGTGATCGTGATCATGGAGCACACCTCGAAAGACGGGAAGCCCAAGATCCTCCGCAAGTGCACCCTCCCGCTCACCGGAGAGCGCTGCGTCCATCGGATCATCACCGAACGGTGCGTCCTCGATGTCGCGCCCGACGGGCTGCACCTGCTGGAGCTGATGCCGGGATGGAGCCGGGAGCAGGTGGTCGCGTCGACCGAAGCGGAGATCCGGTAGAACTGCGTGAACAGTGAACGGTGAACGGTGAACGGGAACTACCTCGAAGGGCAGTGCCGGTTCACAGTTCACAGTTCACGGTTCACGTTTGGTAGGAGCGAGCGGCAGCCTCCACATCGGGCTCCCCGAGGATCCCCGACACTACCGCGACCCCCACGCCCCCTGCCCCGAGCACCACGGCCACGTCCTCGGGACGCACCCCGCCGATCGCGATGCAGGGAATGCCGCCAGCCTGCGCCACAATGGCGCGGAAGCCTTCGGCGCCGAGAGGGTTCCCCGCGTTCGACTTCGTAGTGGTCGCACTCCAGGGTCCCACGCCCCAATAGTCGGCGCCGGTCCCGGATTCCAGCTCGGAGACCCCGCCGACCGACGCCCCGATGAGAAACCCGGGGGGCGCCACCCGTCGCGCCAGTGCCACCGGCAGATCGTCGGGACCCAGGTGCACCCCCGCCGCGCCGGCCGCGAGGGCCACATCGAGCCGATCGTTGACCAGCACCGGCACCGGCACCGCGGCGACCAGCTCCCGCGCCAGGATCACCAGCTCGCGCGGCCCGGCCCGCTTGAGCCGGAGCTGCACCGAGGTCACCCCGCCCCGCACCGCGGCGCGGCAGGTCTCCACCAGCCCCTCGGGCGGCACCAGCCGGTCGTCGGTCACCAGCATCAGCCGAAGCGCCAGGACTACATTGCTCGCCATGGGCCGAATCATATCGCGGAGCCGGTGATGCCGGGTGAGTTGCCGGCCGCGGTGGTGACCCGTCGGGGCGCGGCCCGCTGGCGGGAAGGCCACCCCTGGATCTTCGCCAGCGATGTGACCAGCGCACCGGAGGAGCCCGGGCTGGTGGCGGTGCGGGACGACCGTGGCAGGTTCGCCGGCCAGGCCCTCTGCTCGCCCCGCTCCGAGATCCGGTTGCGCCTGCTGGAGCGGACCGACCGGCCGGTGGACCGGGCCTGGTGGAGCGAGCAGATCACCCGGGCGCTCCGCCGCCGGGAGGGGCTCGACGCCACCGCCTACCGGGTGGTGCACGGCGAGGGCGACGGACTGCCCTCCCTGGTGGTGGACCGCTACGATCGCTACGCGGTGGTGCAGCTGCTTTCGGCGGGTCTCGAAACCCTGCGGGGGGAGATTCTCGAGGCGCTGGAGACCGTGCTCCGCCCCGCGGGCATTCTGCTCCGGCACGACGCGCCGGTGCGCCGTCATGAAGGCCTGCCCGAGTCGGTGGACCTGGCGTTCGGAGTGGTGCCGGAGGAAGTCGAA
>Ga0255310_10000352_pt1 | contig 10560 bp, 12 predicted proteins | sample EtOH1_T0_E1_meta_FD_201359 | JGI IMG/M metagenome (GOLD analysis project Ga0255310, IMG submission 201359) | Sandy soil microbial communities from University of British Columbia, Vancouver, Canada - EtOH1_T0_E1 | ecosystem: Engineered > Artificial ecosystem > Sand microcosm > Unclassified ...
CTCGACAAGAACGGCGCGCCGCTCAACGCGTTCTCGAAGCTGCTGATCCACGCGTTGCCTCCCTTCCAGATCGGCACCTCGGCCTTTGGCGCCGCGGGCTATCCCACCGGGTCCGAGCTGACCCACGGCCTGCTCTACGGCGCGGGGCTGCTCGTGCTCGCCCTCGCGGCGCTCACCCTGCGCCCACTCGGGAGCGGCGGCCGAGCGTGAGCGGCCGCTGGACCGAAGCCGTCCGGCGCGTCGTGCTGCCGAACGGCCTTACCCTCCTGGCCCAGCCGGTCCGGGGAGCCACCGCGGTCGCCGCGGTCAGCCACGTGCGCGCGGGCTTCTTCGACGAGCCGGACCGGCTTACCGGCGTAAGCCATGTGCTCGAGCACATGCTCTTCAAGGGCACGCCGACCCGCCGCGTGGGCGAGATTGCGCGGGAGATGAAGGGTGCGGGTGGCTACCTCAACGCCGGTACCGGCTACGATCACACCGCGTACTACGCGGTGCTCCCGCCCGAATCGCTTGCCGCCGCCCTCGATCTCCAGGCGGACGCGATCCGGCGCAGCCTGCTGGATCCCGAGGAGCTCAAGCGGGAGCTGCGCGTGATCATCGAGGAAGCCAAGCGCAAGCTCGATACCCCCTCCGCGGTGGCGATGGAGACCCTCCACAGCTTGCTGTTCGATCGGCACCGCATCAGGCGCTGGCGGATCGGCACCGAGGTGCAGCTCGCGGGACTGACCCACGCGGAGGTGGCCGGGTACTATCGCTCGCGCTACGTACCGGCGCGCACCATCGTGGCGATGGCCGGTGCGCTGGATACCGAGCGTGCCCTGGCCGCGGCGCGGGAGGGATATGCGGGCTGGACCGCGGCTGCTCCCGCGCTGGATCCCTCTCCCAGCGAGCCGCTGCGCCACGAGGTGCGGGGCCGCACGCTGCGCGGCGACGTGCGCCAGGCCGATCTCGCGCTGGGCTGGCGCTCGGTTCCGGCGCTCCATCCGGACGCCGCCGCGCTCGACCTCGCGGCGCTCATCCTGGGCAGCGGCCGCGCCAGCTGGCTGTATCGGGCGCTGCGCGATCCCGGGCTGGTCACCTCCATCGGCGCCGCGCACTTCACGCCTACCGAAGTCGGCGTCTTCTCGGTCGCGGCGCAGCTCGATGCGGCCCGGCTGGACGACGCCCTGCGAGGGGTGGCCGATTGCGTGGCCCGGCTCCGTGCCAGCGGCCCTTCCGAAGCGGACCTGGCACGCGCGCGCACGCTGGTTGTGGCGCGCTGGGCCCGGCGAATGCAGACCGCTGAAGGGCGCGCCGCGGCGCTCGCGGCGGCCGAGGCGCTCGGCGGGGTGCAGCTGCTGGACGAGGAATACGAGCGGCTGCTCGCGGTGGACGCAGCCGAAGTTCGGCGGGCGGCGGGGGAGTGGCTGCGCGCCGACTCAGTAGCCGCCGTCGCGTACCTCCCGGAAGACGCGCCGCTCGAGCTGGACGGCGAGCGGGTTCGGGTCGCGTTCGCACGCGCGGCGGGGAGCCCGCCATCCGAGCCGCCGGTCGGGAGAGTGCCCTTGCCCGCCGCGGTTCCGGTGCGGGGGAGCCGAACCGCCGGGGTGCTCCACGTTCCGCTCCCCGGCGCGGACTTGTTGCTCGCGAGCAAACCGGGTGTTCCCCTCGTCTCGCTGGGTATTTATCGAAGGCGGACCCTCTCCGACACGCTGAAGACGGCGGGCCTGGCGGCGCTTGCGGTGCGGGCCGCGGTTCGCGGGGCGGGGGAGCTCGAGGCGGGCGCTCTGGCGCTGGCCTTCGAACAGATGGGCGGCTCGGTGACCGCCCTGGTCTCCGCCGACTGGTTCGGCTTCGGCGCATCGGTGCTCTCCACCAAGGCCCTGGAGGGCGCCGCCCTCCTCGACCTGGTGATGCGTGCCCCGCGGTACGAGGCCGGCGAGCTGGAGCGCGAACGCGCCGTGCTGGCGGACGAGACCGCCCGGGCCGCGGACGACATGATGCGCTTTCCGATTCAGCTCGCCCTGCGCGCCGCCTTCGGAGACGCCGGCTATGGCTTGCCGGTGCTGGGCCTTCCGGAGTCGGTTCCCACTCTCTCCGACGCCATGGTAAGAGCCTGGCACGCTTATGAGCTGGCGGCCGGTCGAACCGTGTTCGTCGCGGTGGGAGAGCTCGATCCGGAGCGCACGGCGGAGCAGCTGGCCGGCCTCCTCGTGGCGAACCCCGCTCGGAGCGACGCCCGGCCGGCGGTCGATCCACCTCGGGAAGCGGCTGGGTTTCAGGAGGCGGTGGTCGAACGGGCCAAGCGGCAGACTGCCGTGGCGATGCTGTTTCCGGGGCCCGACCGCGCCGATCCAGCCCGCTTCACCGCCGAGGTGTGGTGCTCGATCGCCAGCGGCCTAGGGGGCAGGCTGTTCACCTCGCTGCGCGAGGAGCGGTCGCTCGCCTACACCACTTTCGCCGCTTGCTGGGCGCGGGCGCGCTCCGGAGCGCTGCTGCTCTACCTCGCCACCTCGCCGGAGCGCGAGACGGAAGCCCGTGCAACGCTATTGCAGGAGCTGGCCGGCTTCGCCGCCGAGCCGCCCAAGGCGGACGAGCTGACCCGGGCGATCAACTACCTGGCCGGGCAGGTGGCGGTGGAGCGGCAGACCACCGGCGCGGTTGCCGCGGAAATCGCGGAGGCCTGGCTGGCGGGGACCGGCCTGGACGAGCTGGCGGACCCCGCCGCGAGTTACCGGGCTGTAAGCGCCGAGCAGGTCCGCGAGCTTGCCGCGGCCAGCTTCGACCCGGGCCGCCGGGTGGAGGGGATCGTCCGCGGGCGCTAGACGGAATCGCCGGTCTTGTATGTTTCGGGCGGGCGATTCCCGGGAGCGAGTGTGGCGGAAACCGACGGGGAGGGGGCGCGGCTCGGCGCAAACGGGCCGCCGGTTCGGCGTCCCTGGCTCTCGCCCGCGGACGCGTTCACCGTGGTGCGGATTCCCCTGGCCGTCGCCTTCCTTCTGGTGTCGGACATGAGCTGGCGGCTGGCCATCCTGGGCGCCGCCGGGGCCAGCGATTTCGCCGATGGCTTCGTGGCACGACGCTTCGGCGGGTCCCGGCTGGGCAGCTTTCTCGACCCCGTCGCCGACAAGCTCTTCATGGCCTGCGCCTTCGCGGTGGTGCTGCTGGCCCGGGCGCTGACCCCGCTCGAAGTAGTCGGCGTGCTGGCTCGCGATTTCGCCGCGGCGCTCGCTTTCGTGATCACGTTGGTCCTGCGGCGTCCGGCGTCCATTCCGGCGCGGCTTGGCGGCAAGGCGGTGACCATCGGGCAGCTGCTGACGCTGCTCGCGTTCGTGCTGGGCTCCCTGCTGCTGCGCCCGTTGGCCTGGGCCACCGCGGCGGTCGCGCTCTACGCCATCTGGGATTACATCCGGGTGGCAGCGGCACAGAAGCGCGCCCTGGGGGAATGACGCTGGGACGACCGTCCGACCGTCCGCTGTGACCCGGAAGGAGCACACGATGACCGACGACAACCTGCGTGCCGCCATAGTCAAGTGGGAGGGTGGCCTGCGCTTTCGCGGCGGGGCGGCAGGAGGCCCGACCGCCTTGATCGATGCCCACGGGGAGCAGGCCCCCGGACCGATGGTCTCGCTGCTGCTTGCTGCGGCAGCCTGCAGCGGAGCGGACATCGTGGGGATTCTTGAGAAGATGCAAGTCACCCTGCACGAGCTCAGCACCGAGGTCAGCGGCCGCCGGGCGCCCGAGCACCCCAAGCGCTATCTCACGCTGCACTTTTCCTACCGCATCCGCGGCGACGGACTGGACGAGGCCAAGGCCCGGCGCGCGGTGGACCTCTCGCACCAGAAGTACTGTTCGGTGCTGCATTCGCTGAACTCCGACATCGCCATCACCTACGAGCTTGATCTCGGGTGAGCACCCGGCGCCTCGGTCTGCTCGCGCTGCTGCTCTGCCAACCCATTCGCCTCTCCGCTCAGGGGCCGGTCGTCGTCGAATGGGGGTTGCATACGACGGCAACCGTGGTCAACCAGCTGCGGGTCGGCCTGTTTGCAGGTCCCCGGTTCGGGCTGCGCACCCTCGGCGGTACTCGGGGCATCGTCTCGTTCGGAGTGGGCGCGCGAGGGGATTCCGCCAGTGCCCGGGCGGAGGCGGCCCTGGAGTATCAGCTCTCTCCGCGGGCAACCCGGGGCATGCGGGTGTACTTCGGAGGCGGCCTGGCCGGAGTGGTCGGGGCGGGCCGGGGCGGCTATCTGCTTTTGTTCGGCGGGCTGGAGCGGAGTCCCGGTCTTCCTTCGGGCTGGGCGGTGGAAGCCGGGCTGGGCGGTGGGTTCAGGATCCGCGCGGCCTATCACTGGCGCCACTTCCCGCGCGGCTGGCGGCCGGAGCGATAAAGAAAGGCCACCCGGCGTCGAGCGCCAGGTGGCCGACCCCCGCACGACCGGGATTTCAGGTGCTGGGGGAGCCGGCGGTCTCTGGCTTGGCGCGCACGATCGGCTTGCAGAACCGTTCACCGAGCAGCCGGACCTGAGCGAGCTCTTTCTCGCTCAAATCGGCGTAGCGCTCCGCGAGGTACTGCATGGTGTCGTCCATCCATTCTTTCTGATGCTCAGGCTCGGCCTCGGTCACGCCGCAGCGGAGGATGTGGCTGAACAGCTCGTCCCGCGCTTGATCGACGAAAGAGGGTCCTGCAGGGCGGTCGGTCTTCTTTCTGATGGTCATGCACCTTCCTTGGAGGGGGGCGCCGAAGCGGAGGGCTTAGGCGTAAGCCGTTGCTTGGAAACAATATAATGGCTTGTACCGGATTGGCGCAAAGGGGTGGTGACTCTACGCGTTTAGGGGCCGGTCATTACATTTGGCGGCGCCGGAGCGCGGCTTGGCACGACGAGGCGGGGCATGGCCGACCAGCATGATGAGGTGTACGACGAAGGACGGATCGAGGAGCTCCGCGAGATGCTCCGCGCCCTCGCCGAGCGCATCCTCGAGCTCGACCGGTCGGGCCGGCTGCTGCAGCAGGTGCCGGAGCTGCTCAGGCGGTTGGGCGACCTCCGTTCCGAGCTGTTTCATTACGAGGTCCGCTCCACGTACGACACGCCGGAGATCGCCGAGCATCGCCGGCTGGTGGATGAGGCACGCGCGCAGGACGACATCCTGAGCCCCGATCCCGAGGACGACGAGCCATGGCGGCATCCCCGTCAGGAGTAAACCGGTTCTACCTGCTGCTGGGCGCGATCGCGCTGGCCGGCATCGCGGCGCTGGTCTACCAGGTCAGGAAGCCCAAAGGCGTCAGCATCCCGGCCAATGTCACGGTTCTCGCGGCGGACACGGCGGGGTTTCGGGGCTACGTCGTCGGCTCGGATTCCGCCGCGGTCGAGGTCAGCGAGTACGCCGACTACCAGTGTCCCGCGTGTCAGAGCTTCGAAACGATCCAGTTTCCGGCGGTTCGGGAGCAGCTGATCGTCACCGGCAAGGTGCGCTGGCGCTACCGCGATTTCCCGCTCGACATGCATCCCAATTCCCGCGTGGCGGCGCACTCGGCGGCCTGCGCGGCAGACCAGGGCAAGTACTGGGAGATGCACGCGGCGATCTACGACCGCCAGATGGAATGGGCTGACAGCCGCAACGCCGCCAGCCTGCTGAGCCAGCTGGCCGGCACGCTGGGGATGGATCGCGACGCTTTCGACGCCTGCATGAGCAGCGCCAAGTATGCGGGACGGATCCAGGCGAGTCTGCAGGAGGGGACGCAGCTCGGGGTGGGCTCGACGCCGACCTTCCTGATCGGCGGACGGCTCTATGCCGGGGCGATGTCCTCCGACAGCCTGCGCGCCGTGATCGCCCGCGCGCAGCCCCCGCGCACTCCGTGACCCGTGCGCGAATGGGGGTGGCGTTGCTCAGCCTGGTGGGGCTGTTCATCGCGCTCTACCTCTACTTGTACAAGATCGGGCAGATCGGCACCCTGGTGTGCGGGACGGGGAGCTGCGAAACGGTCCAGCTCTCGCCCCAGAGCCGGTTTCTGGGCGTCGACGTGGCGCTGATCGGGGTGGTGGGCTACGCGGTGCTGCTCCTGCTCTCCCTGCTCTCGCTGCAGCCGCGCTTCGCGGGTCCCGCCTGGCCTTCGCGGCTGCTCGCGCTGCTCTCCGGCATCGCGGTGCTCTTCACGGTCTACCTGACCGGGCTCGAGCTTTTCGTCATTCACGCGATCTGCCGGTACTGCGTGGCCTCGGCCGCCGTGATCGTGCTGTTGTTCGTGCTGGCCGTGCGGGATCTCCGCCGCAGCGCCGCCCTCGCGGCATGAGCCTGAACGCCAGCGGGACGCGCACCCCGCCCAGGGGCAAGGCCCTCGCTACCCTCTCGCTGGCCGCGCTCGGCGTGGTGTACGGCGACATCGGCACCAGTCCCCTGTACGCCATCAAGGAATGCTTCCTCCCCGAGCACAACCTCCCGCTCACCCACGACAACGTGCTCGGGATCCTCTCGCTGATCTTCTGGTCGCTCGCGTTCGTCATCTCCTTCAAGTACGTCACCGTGCTGCTAAAGGCCGATAACCGGGGAGAGGGGGGTATCATGGCGCTGCTGGCCCTGGTGCGACCGGTCGGGGAGGCGACCGGCAGGCGCAGGGCCCTGGTGCTGCTGGGGCTGGTCGGGGCGGCGCTCCTCTACGGAGACGGGGTGATCACCCCGGCGATTTCGGTGCTGGGCGCCCTGGAAGGCATCAGTGTGGCGACGCCCGCGTTCAAGGACTACATCGTTCCGCTGGCCGTGGGCTTCCTGGTGGCCCTCTTCCTCTTTCAGAAGCGGGGCACCGCCGGGGTTGGCCAGGTATTCGGACCGGTCATGATCGTTTGGTTCGCCGCGATTTCCACCTTCGGGGTGATCGGCATCCTGCGGTCGCCGTCGGTGCTGCTGGCGATCAATCCGTGGTACGCCTTCAACTTCTTTCTGCGGGACGGCCTGGTCGGGTTCCTGATTCTCGGCTCCGTGGTGCTGGTCTTTACCGGCGGCGAGGCGCTCTATGCCGACATGGGCCACTTCGGCCCCCGGCCGATCCGGCTGATGTGGTTCACGGTGGCGATGCCCGCCCTCCTGATCAACTACTTCGGGCAGGGCGCCCTGCTGCTCGCCGATCCGTCGGCGGTGGACAATCCGTTCTACCGCCTGGTTCCTCAGGCCCTGCTGTATCCGATGGTGATGGTCTCCCTGGCCGCCGCCGTGGTGGCCAGCCAGGCGCTGATCAGCGGGGCGTTCTCCCTGACGCGACAGGCGGTCCAGCTCGGCTACACCCCGCGGGTGACGGTGGTGCACACCTCACATCACGAAGCCGGGCAGGTCTTCGTCCCCGAGGTGAACAAGATCCTGATGCTCGGCTGCCTCGCCGTGGTGCTGGGGTTCCGCAGCTCGACCGGGCTGGCGGGCGCCTACGGCATCGCGGTGACGGGAACCATGACGATCACCACGATTCTCTTCGCCAAAGCCGCCCGGAGTCATCTGGGCTGGAGTCCCTGGCTCATCGGGCCGCTGGTGACGCTGTTCCTGCTGGTGGATCTCTCCTTCCTCGGTGCCAATCTGGTGAAGATCCCGGCCGGCGGCTGGTTCCCGATCCTGCTCGCGATCGGCATCTTCGTCCTGATGGTGACCTGGAAGCGGGGCCGGCTGATCCTGACCACGACCATGCGGGAGAATTCGCTGCCGCTCGGCTTGTTCATCCAGGACCTGGCGCGACGGGCGCCGGTGCGGGTGCCCGGCACGGCCGTGTTCATGACTTCGGACGTGACCATCGCACCCGCGGTGCTGCTGCACCACCTCAAGCACAACAAGGTGCTGCACGAACGGGTGATCCTGATGTCGGTGGTAACCCGCGAGATTCCCCAGGTCCCGGAGCAGGAGCGCATCGAGCTGAAGGCGCTGGGGCAGGAGTTCTACACCCTGGTCGCGGCCTACGGGTTCGTGGAGTCGCCCGACGTGCCCGCGGTGCTGGCGCGGCTGGGGCCGCTCGGGCTCGAGGTCAGGGTGATGGAAACGACCTTCTACCTGGGGCGGGAGACCCTGATTCCCACCAAGGCGAGCCCCGCCAAGCGCGCGGCCCTGGCGGCGAAGGGACTCTGGATGGCGATGTGGCGCAAGCGGCTGTTCATGCTGATGAACAACAACGCGCGCTCCGCGACGGCGTTCTTCCGCTTACCGGCCAACCGCGTCGTGGAGCTGGGGGCGCAGGTCCAGATCTAGCTCCGGCTCGAGATCGTCACCACGCGATTGTAGACCATCCCGATCACGCGGCCGAGCGCGTATCCCAGCACGAATCCGTAGATGAATCCGATGAAGCTGCCCTGAATCGTGACCGAGTAGCCGGGAAAGTAGGCGCGCAACAATCCCAGGTGCTGGCCGACGTTCTGGCCCCCGCGCATGACCAGAAACATCGTGGCCACGAAGAGTCCGCCGCCGAGCAGCAGGCCCATGGCGATTCCCCAGGCGCGGGCATTGAGCCGGGCGAGGGTGGTGCGGATCTCGCGATTCTCTTCCTGGATCGTAGTCATGCAGTCGTCCTTCCGAGTCGGCGCTCAAACATGGTCGAGGAAATCGCGGGTCCGGGCGAGCTCGGCACGGGTGCGGATCACGAAGAGGGAAACCGCCAGCACGAAGTTGCGGCAGAAGGCGGTAAACCATCCGAAGACGAATCCTGCGAAGCCGCCCCAGAGCGCTCCAATGAGGGCCCCGGCCCAGGAGAGGGAATACCCCCGGAAGTAGACGCCGAGCAGCTCGATGTTCACTCCGGGCGGGTGACGCATCAGGGTAAGGGCGGTCAGCCCGAACACCAGCATCCCGCAGGCAACCCCGATCGCGGCCCCGAAGGCCGCTTTGTGCAACGGAGCGAACGCGAGCAACAGCTCGGAAGGAACCGGGCCTTCCGGTGGTGACCCTGATTGGGGACTCATGACTCAGCTCCTCCTGGATTGCGCCCGGTCGGCGACCGCGCCAACGCCAGATGTGGAAGCTACCGGGGGTGCCGTCTGCGGACCCCCCTCCAACAGGTGCAGCACGACGCCCGCGACGACGGATACCCCGCTCATCACATAATACCAAAGGTTCATCGGAACCACGGCCAGCGCGAACAGTTCGCCCCGGTGGCGCGCGAACCAGGCGAAGAGCGGCAGATTCCAGACCACGATCACCAGCAGCAGGAACACGCCGGCGGCCGCCAGGGACAGCGTCGTGGTCACCGCGCCGAGCAGCAGCAGCAGCAGCGCCAGGCCCACCAGCAGCGTCTTGGTGCGCTCTCCGCGCTTGACGTTGAGATGGGCCAGGGTCGCCATCCGCCGCCGTTCGAGCAGCAGCCGCACCCAGGGAATGCCCCGGTCGAGCAGGTCGGTCTTCACCGATCCCGAAAAGTGCCAGTGCTTGAGATGGGCGCCCTGAATGCCGGGGTCGAGCAGGATGCTGCCGCCCTGATCCCGCAGGCGGTAGCCCAGCTCGATGTCCTCGATTTGCGGCCGCCGATAGCGCTGCTGGTCGAAGCCTCCGATGGCCAGGAAGGCGGAGCGGCGAACCGCACCGCAGCCGGCCCAGAACGTCTCGGCCGGCCCGGCGGCGGTCACGTGCACGTAGCGATGCAGCAGGTTGCGGTACTGGGAGAGAAACCCCGGGGCGACCGGGTTGTCGTCGTAGGCTCCGAAGATCGCGTTGATCGCCGGGTCGGCCGCGATCGCCTCGGCGAAGCGGCGCAGGGTGTCGGGGTGCACCACGACATCGGCATCGATGAACACGACCCATTCTCCGCGGGTCGCCGCCTCGACCCCGCGATTGCGCGCGTAGCCCGGTCCGTGCGGGCGCCCCGCGAGCGTCACCACCCGATCCGCAAACCGCGCGGCCACTTCGCCGGTGCCGTCGGTACTGGCGTCGTCGACGATGATCAGCTCCCAGAGCGCGCGCGGGTAGTCATTGCCCAGAATCGCCCCGAGCGACAGCGGCAGCAGCGCCGCGGCGTTGTGGGCCGGCACGATCACGGAGAGCACCGGCGCCGTCACGGCTAATGGCTCCGCAGCCGGCGCGCCTGGCGGCGGCCCCAGACCCAGGTGAGGAAGCGCCGGGAACCATAGGCGGCGAGGCGGCGCGGATCCCGCAGGTACCAGGCATCGAGGCGGGGGAGCCGGAGCCGGTCCTGGTCCGGCCCGAGGGGCCGCAGCTCCGTCGTGCAGGCGCAGCGATACCAGCGCGCGGCCGCTCCGGCGGTCCGGGAGTCCACCGCGCCATAGGGGTAGGCGAGCGCCGTGGGACGCTGCCCCACCCGGTGTTCGATCTCCGCGACGGCCGCTCCGAGCTCCTGTTCCAGCGCGGCCTCATCGAGCGCGGGGAGGCGGGGGTGGGTGCGGGTGTGCGCACCCAGGGTCACGCCGCGCTCGGGCAGGCGCGCCAGCGCTTCCCAGTCGAGCAACGGGAGCACGGGGATGCCGGGCGCCGTCCGGCCTCCCCAGCGGTTGTCGCGCCCCACGTGCCCGGTCACCACGAACAGGGTTGCCGTGAAGCCGTGCTGGTGCAGCAGCGGTGCCGCCTCGGTCGCGAAGTTGGCGAAGCCGTCGTCGAAGGTGAGGGCCA
>Ga0255310_10000353_pt1 | contig 10557 bp, 13 predicted proteins | sample EtOH1_T0_E1_meta_FD_201359 | JGI IMG/M metagenome (GOLD analysis project Ga0255310, IMG submission 201359) | Sandy soil microbial communities from University of British Columbia, Vancouver, Canada - EtOH1_T0_E1 | ecosystem: Engineered > Artificial ecosystem > Sand microcosm > Unclassified ...
CAGTCGGCGGTGGCGGCGGCGGACGCGGCGGTGCGCGCCGCGCAGGCCGACTACGAGCGGAGCAAGAACGACCGCGACCGCATGGCCTCGCTGGTGAAGGCGAACCTGGTGGCCCAGCAGGAATGGGAGCACGCGGACGCGGCGTTCAAGACCGCGGAGGCGACGCTCGACGCGGCCCGCAAGCGCTACGACCAGGCGCGCAGCGAGGTCGTCCAGGCCGAGGCGTCGCTGCGGACGCAGCAGGCCGCCATCAGGCAGTCGGTGCGCCGGGTGGACGAGAGCCGCGCCTCGCTCGACAACGCGCGCACCCAGCGCCAGCAGGTGCGGCAGCGCCAGGCCCAGGTGGAGGCGGGCCAGGGGCGCCTCGCCCAGGCCCTCGCCAACCTGCAGCAGGCGGAGCTGAACCTGGTGTACTGCACGATCCGGGCGCCGATGCCCGGCCGGGTGAGCCGCAAGTCGGTGGAGATGGGCCAGGTGGTGTCGGTCGGGCAGGCCCTCCTCGCGGTGGTGGATCTCGACGACGTGTGGGTGGTGGCCAACTACAAGGAGACCGAGCTGACCCACGTGCGGCGCGGCCAGCGCGCCACCGTCACGGTGGACACCTACCCGGGCAAGACCTTCAAGGCGCGCGTGGACTCGATCCAGGCCGGCTCCGGCGCGGTGTTCTCGCTCCTGCCGCCCGAGAACGCCACCGGCAACTTCGTGAAGGTCGTGCAGCGCGTGCCCGTCAAGCTCGTGTTCGAGCGCGGCGAGAACGCCCAGCACCTCCTGGTGCCCGGCATGTCCGCGGTCCCGATCATCTCGATCCGCTAACCCGGAGAGGTCCGTGAAGATCGACGTCCTCCTGATCCCGGTCGGCACGCGCTACGCGGAGATGCGCGCGGCCGCGCTCGCCGCCGAGGCGGCCGGCTTCGACGGCCTGTGGACCTGGGATCACCTGCGCGATCCCGACGAGCGCGCGGAGGCCGGCGTCCCCGAGGCCTGGACGACGCTCACCGCGCTCGCCGAGGTCACGCGGCGCCTCACGCTGGGCCCGCTCGTGCTCAACACCGGCCTGCGGCATCCGGGCCTGCTCGCCAACATGGCGGCCACGCTCCAGCAGGTCTCGGGCGGGCGCCTGCTCCTCGGCCTGGGCGCCGGCGCCACGCGGTCGATGTCGTACGCGCGCGAGCAGGAGGCGCTCAACATGGAGGTCTCGCCGGATCGCGTGCGCGCCGAGCGCGTGGCCGAGACCGCGCAGGTGCTCCGGCGCCTGTGGACCGGCGACGAGTCGAGCTTCGTGGGCTCGCAGTTCCGGCTCGATCGCCCGTCGGGGTTCCTGCGGCCGGATCCGCCGCCGCCCATCATCGTCGCGGGCTTCGGTCCGCGGATGGCCGGCATCGCGGGGCGGTACGGCGACGGCTTCAACACCCAGGCCATGCACCCGGATCTCGCCGAGCTGGCCCGCGTGGCGCGCGAGGCGCACGCCGCCTCGGGCCGCGATCCCGCGCGGTTCAGCGTGAGCGCCTTCGCGGGCCTGAGCGCGCGGTGGCTCCGCCCCGAGGCGCCCGAGCGCGCTCGCCTCGAGCGGGTCGGCGTGGACCGCCTGATCCTGCTCGTGTCGCCGCCGTACGACCTCGGCGGCCTTCGCGTCCGGTAGGCCCCCTCACCCTGCCCTCTCCCCGTTCGGGGGCGAGGGTTCTCTTCCAGGCCCCTTCCGTCCCTCTCCCCTCTCGGGAGAGGGCAGGGTGAGGGGCAGGCGGTACCCCTTCGCGAGGATTCCCGGCGCCGGCGTGATGTCCAGCTCCGGCGCGCGCGCGAACCCCATGCGCTCGTAGAGCCGCATCGCGACGGCCATCATATCGGTGGTGTGCAGCGTCAGCGCCGGCGCCCCGGCGGCGCGTGCCCGCTCGATGCACGCCTCCATCAGCGCGCGGGCCACGCCCTTGCCGCGCGCGGACGGGGCCACCGCGAGGAGACGCACCTCTGGCGGCGGGAGCGTGGTCGAGGTACCGCCCGGAGTCGCCGGGGCGGATCCGGCGGGCAGGAGCAGTACGGTGCCGACGAGCGCGCCGCCGTCCTCGGCCACGATCTGCGCCGCCGTCCCCACGTCGGCGAGCGTCGCCTGGATGCTTCGCCGGTACATCGCCCAGAACGGCGGGGTGAGGGTGGCCGCGTACTGCTCGTACGCGGCGAGCGTCACCGTCAGGATGGCGTCGCGATCGCCCGGCTGCGCGTCGCGGATCGCGGTCACGCCGCCGCGGGCTTGACCTCTCCCGCGAGCCGCTCCATCGTGCGCACCATCGCGGGGATGCCGGCGCGCGGCAGGTCGAAGGTCATCCAGGCCGCGCCCATGCCCCGCACCCGCTTGATGTCGGCGGCCACCTCGGCCACCGAGCCCTGGAAGGCGGCCCGGCCCGCGCCCTTGGCGCTGTCGGTCAGGTCGAGCATGTTGCGCGGGGAGAGCCCGAGTGTATCGCGCCGTCCGGTGCGGCTGGCCAGGTCGCGGAGCGTGGCGTAGCCCTTCTCGATCTCGTCGAGCCCGAGCGCGAGGGGATGCCAGGCGTCGCCCAGCTCGGCGCAGCGCCGCACCGCGGGCCCGGAGATCGCGCCGGGCGAGCCGCCCACCCAGATCGGCGGGTGCGGCCGCTGCACCGGCCGCGGGGAGAAGGTGGCGCCCGAGAAGCTCACGTGCTTGCCGCTGTACTGCGGGATGTCGGCGGCGAACGCGGCCTTGATGGCGCGGATGTAGTCGTCGCTGAGCTGCCCGCGCTGGCGGAAGGGCAGGCGCAGGTCCACGAACTCGGCCTCGTCCCAGCCCACCCCGACCCCGAAGATGAAGCGCCCGTTCGAGGCCTGGTCCACGGTGGCCGCGGACTTGGCCGCGACCAGCGCATTGCGGTAGGGGAGCACGATGACGCTGGCCCCCAGGCTGATGCGCTGGGTGCGCCCGGCGAGGAAGGCGAGCAGCGCGAAGGGATCCGGCCAGTGCCCGCCGTAGTGCTGCGTGGTGGCGGGCTTGGCCAGGATGTGGTCGGGGACGAAGACGCCGTCGAGCCCCAGCTGCTCCGCGCGCGTCGCCAGCGATTCCGCTTCCGCCACCGTCAGCTGCCAGATCGGAAGTACCACGCCGTACTTCATAGCCGCTCCTCCTTTGCAGTTACATCACGAGTGCGTCGACGATCTCGTATCGCTCGGTCGTCACCTGGGCCCCGGTGGCCGCCGACGTGGCGGCCTGGCGGCGCCGGCGTGCTTCCTCGCTCGCCTGCATCGCCTCCTCGCTCTCCCAGAAGGTCACGATGAGGGCCTTGCCGCTCTCGCGGTCGACCAGCCAGTAAGCCGCCTTGAGCCCGGCGTCCTGTCGAATGCTGGGCTTGACGTGCTCACGTCCGCGCTCGATCCACCGCTCCAGCTCCTCCGCGGATCCCTGCCAGGCCCCGAGTCGGGCAAACATGGCTCTACCCTCCGGGCCCCGAGGCTACACGCTTGGCGCGCCGGGGACAACCATGGGCGGGGCAGGGGCGGGGCAGGGTCGGGGCAGGGTCGGGGCGGGCGTCAGGGCGCGGTCACGCGCGTGGAGACCGGCGCGGTCGTGCAGGACGGAAGGCCGGCGATGATGAGGTCGGCGGTGGCGAGGTTGGTCGCCACCGGGACGTTGTGCACGTTGCACACGCGGAGGAGCGCGCGGATGTCCGGATCATGCGGCTGGGCGAAGAGGGGGTCGACGAAGAAGAACACCGCGTCGATCTCCCGCATCGCGACGCCCGCCGCGATCTGGGCGTCCCCGCCCTCGGGGCCGCTCAGGAGCTCCTCGACCTCGAGCCCGACCTTGTCCCGGATGAGCCGGGCGGTGTGCCGGGTGGCGACGAGCGGGAACGCGGCGAGGGTGTCGCGGTTGAACGTCGCCCACGCGACGAGATCCACCTTCTTGTGGTCGTGCGCGATCAGAGCCAGCTTCTGGATGCTCATGAGCTAGGTTCCTTTCCGGTTGACCGCCAGCTCGTCCGCGACGCGCAGGCAGTGGGTCGCCACCGCGTGGTCCCCCAGGGCCGCGAACGCGGCGGCGGTCCGGCGCAGGCCGTCCGCCGAGCCGTCGCGATGCGCCCGGACGAGGGCGTTGAGATACGCCTGCCGCGCGTTGGAGCGGGAGCCCCTCACGGTGCCCGCCTCGGCGCCGATGCGGAGAAAGGCGTCGCCCACCGCGAGCATGCCCTCCCAGCCGCGGCTCGCGAGGGCGGCGCCGTAGGCGTCGTGCCACGCGCCGACCGCCGCGCTGACGTCGTGCCGGGCGAGCGCCTGATCGAGCAGTCCCACGTGCGCCCGCCACCGCGAGTCGAACTGCAGGCGGTAGGCCGCCCGCCGGGTCTCGTGCGGAGCGAGATCCGCCTGCACTTCCATGACCGCCGCGACGAGCCCGAGCCCGATCAGCCCGGCCGCGAGGCTCGTGCGCAGGACCGTCCCGCCTTCTTGCTTGGCCATCCCCACCGTTCCTCCCTCAAAGGAAAGAGCGCCGTCAGAGTACGGCGACGGCGCTCCGGATTTCGCGACGACGCGATGAATTGCTCGCGACGGGACAGTGCAGAGGACGTGCCAGGCGGCGGATCGCGGCCGTGACTGGATTCCGCGATGCGCGGCGGCTACTTGCGGTGATCGGCGGCACGTCGCGTCGGTCCGATGCGTCGCGAAGGCGCCCGCGGACCGGGCAGCCCGAGCGCGGCTGCCTCGGCGAGAGGCAGCGTCAGAGGACCTTCGCGCCGTGCTGGATCAGGAGCTCCCGCAGGAGCGAGCGGTGGCAGTGGCTCTCGTCCTCGCAGTAGCAGCCCACCGAGAAATCGGCCCGGGCGGACAGCGCGGCGAGCAGCGCGATCTGACGCTGCGCCGCCGGCGCGCGCATCTCGCCGAGGTAGCGTCGCCGGTACAGCGCCCAGCGCGCGGGCGTGAACGGCTTCGAGAGCGCCCAGGAGACGAGCGGTGAGGTGGGCGACAGCTCGGGCAGCCAGACGTCGTAGTAGTTCCGCGCCGCGTAGTCGGCCTTGCGCACCCCGCGCGGCGGCCGGCGCACGGTGCCGATGCGCAGGCCCTCACCCGTGTGCCGCGGGGTCCCGAGTCGCACGATGCGGATCGCCATGGTCCCGCGCTCTCCCCGCCTAGGTCGGCAGCTTCGCGTCGGAGTTGATCGGGTTCATTCGACCACCCGATCGGCCCGGAACAGGACCGATTGCGGGATCGTGACACCGAGGGCCTTGGCGGTCTTCATGTTGACGACCAGCACGAAGCGGTCGGGCCGCTCGATCGGAAGGTCCCGTGGGCGGGCGCCCTTCAGGACCTTTCCCACCATCACGCCGCCTTGACGATACAGCTCGACCAGGTCCGGTCCGTAGGCGATGAGACCGCCGTCGTCGGCAAAGAGCGGGAACGGCATGATCGCAGGCAGCCGGTGCTTCGCCGCGTGGTCGACGAGGAGACGGCGGTAGGTGTTGAAGACCGGCGACGACAGCGTGACCAGGGCCCCGGCCCGCGCCCGGACGGCGGACTGGAAGACGGCCTCGAAGTCGCTCGGGCCGCGCGCTTCGAGCACCTGAAGCTGCAAGCGCAACGCGGGGGCCGCCGCCTCCGCCCCGTTCAGCGGGACGCGCCCGGTGGCGGGATCCCAGAGAACGGCCACGCGGGAGACCTTCGGGGCCACCTCCTTGACCAGCTCCAGCCATTTGCCACCCAGCTCGGGGAAATCCATGAAGATGCCGGTGACGTTCCCGCCCGGGCGATCCAGGCTCGCGACGATGCCGCTGGCGAGCGGATCGGTCTCCAGGTCCAGGGCCACGATCGGTAGGGTGCTCGTGGCCTTCCGGACCGCGTCGATTCCCGACGATGCGGCGGCGAAGATGGCGTCGGGTTTCTTCCGGACCAGGTCGGCCGCGATGTCGGCAAGCCGGTCGGTGGTCGTGGTCGGGAACCGGACCTCGACGGCGAGATTCTGTCCCTCGATGTAGCCTTGCTCCCGCAACCCTCCCTTGAAAGCTTCGAGAATGCGGGTGGCCTCGGGACTGGGCGGTGCCGGCCGGAAGAACCCGACCCGGGCGATTTGCGCATGCGGCTGGGCCATGGCCGCGACCACCGGGGCGAGGAGACACACGAGGACCGCCCCGAGAGGCACACCCGGTCGCATTCGCATCCCGTCCTCCTGACGGTTCACCACCAACCGCGGACACCGGGGGATCGCGGGCCGGTTCCCGTCACTGGACGTGCGCCCGACGACCGGGGACCTCCCCGAGATCGGCGGAGAAGAGCGGACTCCCCGCCGCAATATACTCCATCGCTCACGCCCGGGGCCTCCGCAGCAGCCCGGCGAGCCCGGAGGGCAGCAGCAGCACCACCGCGATCAGCACCAGCCCCAGGCTGAGCATGTAGGCGTAGCGGAACTGCAGCAGGAGCGTCTCGGACAGGATCCCCAGGAAGACCGCGCCCAGGACCGGCCCGATGACGGTGGTCGCGCCGCCGAGCAGAGCCATGATCACGGTCTGGAACGACACGAGCGGGTTGAAGACCTGGGGATCGAGATAGGTCCAGCGCGGGGCCATCGCGCCGCCCACCGCGCCCATGACCGCCGCGCTCAGGGCGAAGACGGTGATCTTGATGCGCGTGGTGTCGATGCCGAGCGTCTCCGCGCGCTCCTCGTCGGCGCCGATGCCGACGAGCGCGATGCCCCAGCGGCCGCGTGGCAGCCAGATCGCGATCGCCACCGCGACCGCGGCCACCCCGAGCACCGTGTAGTAGAGGGTCACCGCGTCGGGCGGGCTCAGCAGCAGGCGCCCGACGGTGCCGGTGACGCCGGTCTCGTACCAGATCAGCGTGTGCTTGGCCAGCTCGGCGAGGCCGAAGGTGAACACCGCGAAGTAGGGGCCCCGCAGGCGCAGCGCGAGCGTGCCGACGAGCAGCGCCATGGCGGCGGCGACCGCCGCCGCGGCCAGGACCGGGAGGGGCCACGGCAGGCGCGCCATCACCACCGCGGTGGTGTAGGCGCCGGCGCCGAAGAAGGCGCCGGTGGCGAGCGAGAGGTAGCGCGTGGGACCCGAGAAGAAGGCCCAGGCCACCGCGAGGGCGACGTCGGCCAGGATGGCGAGCGTGAGCGAGCGATAGTAGGTCGGCAGCACGTGCGGCGCGACGAGCAGCGCCGCGCCGAGGACGGCGGCGGCGACCCTAGCGGCCAAAGAGGCCGGAGGGCTTGAGGATCAGGATCAGCGAGAGCACCGCGTAGGAGGAGATCAGCCGGATGTCGGACGAGGCGAGGTACACGCCCGCGGTCTCGACGAGGCCGAGCAGCAGGCCGGCCATCAGGCAGCCCAGCATGTTGCCGAGCCCGCCCAGGATGACGACGACGAGCGCGGTCACGGTGTAGGGCAGGCCCATGAAGGGCGTCAGCTCGAACAACATGCTGACCAGCGAGCCGGTCACCGCCGACATCGCGAGGCCGGCGCCGAAGCAGAGGCCGTGAATGCGGGAGGTCTGGATGCCCACGAGCTGCGCGCCCTCCGGTTCCTGCATGAGGGCGCGTACCGCCTTCCCGGTCATGCTGTGGCGGAGATAGAGGTAGAAGGCCACGGCCAGGGCCAGCGCGATCGCGGCCGCGAGCACCCGGTTGGCGGGGAAGACTGTCCCGAGCCAGCGGAGGGGGATCGCGAGGTAGCTGTACCCCTTGAGGTCCGCGCTCCAGAGCAGCAGCGCCGCGTTCTGGAGCACGAACATGAGCCCGAAGGAGAGCAGGAGCGAGCGCGACTCGAGGCTCTCCGCCGCCTCGCCGGCGAGCAGCGGGGCGTAGAGCAGCCGATGCAGCGCGAGCCCGACGGCGAAGGCCGTCGGGCCCGTGATCAGCAGGGTCAGCAGCGGGTTGACGCCCCAGCCGGTGTGCAGCGAGAACGTGACGTAGGCGCCCAGCATCAGGAACTCGCCGTGCGCCACGTTCAGCACCCGCATGAGGCCGTACTGGAGATTGAGGCCGAGGGCGACGAGGGCGTAGATGCCCCCCGTCGTGAATCCCCCGATCATGACGTCGAGCAGCAGGGTGGGCGAGACGTTCACGCCCAGGCCGGCTTGGGCACCACCGCGCTTCCGGTCGACGAGGTCTTGGGCCACACGAGCTCGAACTCGTTCTTCTGCCACTGCCCGACGATCCCCGGGGTGGCCACGTTCTCTCCCTTGGCGAACTTGATGGGCCCGGCCACCGTCTGGAACTCGGTGGCGTCGAGCATCGCCTTGATCTTCGGCCGGTCGAGGCCGACCTCGCCCACGCAGCGCTCGAGGATCTGCAGCGATGCGTACGCGAAGGCGCTCGCCCACCGGTCGGGCTCCTTCTGGTGCTTCTTCACGTGCGCGTCGAAGTATTCCTTGGCCCCCGCGTACTTCACCTTCGGGTTCCAGCCCGCGATGCCCATCACTCCCTCCGCGCCCTTGAAGCGGTCGCGGTAGAACGGGAACGCGGTGCCCACCCCGGTGAAGAACACCGCCGGGTTCCAGTCCACCTCCTTGGCCTGGCCGGTGACGAGGATGTTGTCGGGCGGGTAGGTGAGTCCCACGAAGGCGTCCGCGCCCGCGTCCTTGAAACCCTTGAGGACCGGCGAGAGGTCCTTGGCGCCGAGCGGATAGCTCTTGGTGTCCACCATGTCGAGGCCGGCCGCCTTGAAGGCGGGGCCGGTGGCCGCGTTCAGCTCGATGCCGAACAGATCGTTGACGTAGGCGACCGCGACCTTCTTGATCTTGCCCTGGTCGCGGGCGTCCTTGAGCATGGCGGCCACCGCCTGCATCTGGGGCGCCGGCTGCACCAGCATCGTGTAGAAGTAGGGCAGGGCCAGCTCCTTGAACTTCCCCGAGATCGCGGTGGGGCCGATCATCGGGTAGCCGTACCGGCCGGCGACCGGGGCGATCGCGAAGTTCATCGCCGAGCCCCACGGGGGCAGCAGCAGGTCCACCTTGTCGTCGGTGGCCAGCTTCTCGTAGAAGCGCACCGCGGTCTCGATCTCGCTGCGGTCGTCGATGGAGACGAACTCGATCATCCGGCGCCCCTCGCCCTTGACCGCGAGGCCGCCCTGGGCGTTGACCTGGTCCTGCCACAGCGTGTAGTTCGGGGCCTGGGTGATGCCGGCGCCCACCGCGTAGGGTCCGGTCGCCGACATGGTGTAGCCGATGCGGATCGGCTTGGCCTGCGCGCGGGCGCGCGTCCGCAGGAGGGGAACCGTGGCCGCGCTCACCGCCGCTGCTCCCACCGCAGTCGTGAGGAACCGTCGCCTGTTCATCGTCATGATCATGGCCTCCTTGCCAGGGGGGATGCTTCGCCGAGATACGCCTCGAGAACCCGGGCATCGCGCGAGACCGCCGCGGGCGCGCCCTCGCAGATGACCTCTCCGTGGTGGAGCACGATCAGCCGCTCCGCCGTCTCCATGATGGCCTTCATCACGTGCTCGACCCAGAACAACCCGACCCCGCGCTCGTCGCGGATGTTTCGTAGGATCGCGGTCGCCCGCGCGCCCTCGGTGGGGGTGAGCCCGGCGAGCAGCTCGTCGAGCAGGATGATACGCGGCCGGAGCGCGAGCGCCATCGCCAGCTCGAGCAGCTTGCGCCGGGCCCCGGTGAGCCGCCGCGCGGGCACCGTCGCGTGCTCGTCCATCTCGACGAGCGCCAGGAGCTCGGCGGGCGTCCCGCCGGGCCGCTCGCTCCAGAGCGCGGCCGCCGCCACGTTCTCGGCGGCGGTCAGGTCCAGGAACGGCCGCGGCGTCTGGAACGTGCGTCCGAGCCCGAGCCGCGCGATCCGGTACGCGGGCAGCGCGCTGATCCGATGCTCGCCCAGCCGGATGGACCCCGCCGAGGGCCGCAGCAGCCCGCTGATCAGGTTGAACAGCGTGGTCTTGCCGGCCCCGTTGGGGCCGATCAGGGCCACGATCTCGCCCTCGGCCACCGCGAAGTCGACGCGCGTCAGGACGCGGAGGCCTCCGAAGCTCCGGGCGACGTCGGTGCCCTCGAGGATCATCCGCCCTGCGCCTGCAGCAGCAGGGAGCCGCCGACGATCATGGCGATCGCGAGCAGGCGCATCCACGTGAACGGCTCCTGGAACGCCAGGAAGCCGGCGAGCAGCACGAGCACGGTGGAGGTGCCGCCCATGAAGAACGACGAGGTGACCCGGAGCCCGCGGTCGTAGGCGAGGAGCCCGAAGATGTCCACCCCGGCCGCGGCGAGGCCGGCCAGCGCCAGCAGCCAGAGGGCCTCCCGGGTGAAGACGATCTCCTGCCCGCTGGCGCGCGTGACCAGGATGACGGCCGCGTTGACCAGGAGGGCGCCGGTGGTGATGACGAGTGCGCCGAGGGCCGGGGTGATCTTGGTGGAGGCGAGCTTCAGGCAGATCGTCCACGTGGCGGCCGCCACGCCGGCGAGGATCGCGAAGAGGACCGCCCGGCTCACGCGGCGTGGACCGGCGCGATCGCGAGTGGCCGGGGACGGGCGATCGGAGAGCCTGGGGCGCCCATGGGCGCTTCACCTGACCACACGGCGCGGGCGGCTGTCAATACGCGGAGGCTCCGCGAGGCCCTTGGC
>Ga0255310_10000354_pt1 | contig 10553 bp, 6 predicted proteins | sample EtOH1_T0_E1_meta_FD_201359 | JGI IMG/M metagenome (GOLD analysis project Ga0255310, IMG submission 201359) | Sandy soil microbial communities from University of British Columbia, Vancouver, Canada - EtOH1_T0_E1 | ecosystem: Engineered > Artificial ecosystem > Sand microcosm > Unclassified ...
CACCACCCCGAAAACCGGGGCCTCGAAGCGGCCGGCGCGCGGGAAAATGGCGACGCCGTACTTGGAGCCCCCGCCGCTATCCTCAGAAATCGCAAGCGCTTCCGTCAACAGATCGTGGACGGCGACCAGGTTCTTTGGAATCGGGTCAACGTTCATTGCCCCCACCCTAGAGGATTGCTATCCGGCAGTATTGGCAGGACCCGGGCCAGCAGGGGCCGGCTGCAGGTACAGGCTGACGACCGTGCCACCCCCCTCCGGACTGCGGACTTCGACTCGCCCGCCCCACCCTTCCACCAGCCGCTTCACGATCGGGAGGCCGAGTCCGGAGCCGCTGGTCGAGGTGGAAAAGCGCGGCTCGAAAATCATCGGGAGCATGGCCGCCGGAATGCCGCACCCGTCGTCCTCCACCGCAATCACGGTGCCGCTGATGCGGATCCGGATGAGCTTCGCGCGGGCATTGCGCGAATTCTCCAGCAGGTTGACCAGCGCTTCCTTGACCTCGTCGGAGCGCGCCGCGGCCGGCAGCGGATCGTTCACCTCGAGGACGATCTCCGCCCCTTCCGGACCGAGGCGGTACAGCTCCGCGACGTCCCGGACCACGGAAGGGAGCTTGACCCGCTCGAGCGGTCCGCGCTCCGAGGCCGGCACGCCGAATCGGCTGAAGGACCGCGCGATGCGATCGAGCCGGTCGATTTCGGCCAGAATCCGCGCGGTCGTGCTCTCCAGCACGGGGCCGACCGGCGTCCGGCCGTCCTGGTAGACCCGGCGCAGGTGCTGCACGCCCAGGCGCATGGGAGTCAGCGGGTTCTTGATTTCGTGCGCCACCTGATTCGCCATCTCCCCCCAGGCGACGATGCGCGCGACGCGCTCCTGGGCTTCCCGACTCTTGCGCACGTCGACGGTCATCTTCTCGAACGCCGAGAAGACGGGGGAGAATTCCTGCGGCGGGCGCTCGGTCAGGGCGGGCACGGGCTCGCCTTTTCCGAAGGCGAGCGCGGCGGTGCGCAGGTCGGCGACCGGCCGGGACAGCGCGCGCGCCGCCGCGCGGGCTCCGAGCAGCGATGCGGCGACGCCGGCCAGCGTCACCAGCAGGAAGATCATCGCGAGGTCGCGCTGGCGTTGCTCGAGCACCGGATCGAACGCCGCCTGCGGCATCGCCAGCACGCCGGCGCCCAGGTCGGAGAGCCGGATGGCGCGATAGCCCACCCGCGTCTGCACCGCACCGGACGGGCCGTCCGAAGAGGCCACCATCTCGCCGTCGAGGGCGATCTGGTGGAAGGCTTCCGGATCCATCAGGGGACCGAGCAGCCCGAGCGACTCCAGTAACCCGCCGGTCGAACCCGCCAGATGCACCCCGTCGCGATACACCCCGAAGTCCGCGTCCACCCGATTGCCCAGAGTGCGCAGCTCCTCCGCGAGCGCGGGCGGGGATGCCGGCAACGCCGCGCTGGTGGGCAGCACGTCGCGCAGCGACTGCTCGATCATCCGGTCGCGACTGTCGCGGACTTCGGCGCGCAGCCGGCCGATGCCCCAGGCCGCGAAGCCGACGGTGGGGGCCAGGAAGAAAATGGCGAGGGCCGCTCCGAGTCGCGCCTCGTAAGAACGCAGCCGGGGCATCCAGGCGGGGCGCCGCGGGGCGTGTCCGCCGAGCAAGGTCGCCAGGGTCCAGAGCGTGGCCAGGACCAGGAGATCCAGCAGCAGCACCAGAGCGCCGCGCACCGCCAGCGACCCCGCTGCCCCGAGCTCGATGGTACCGTAAACGTCCCGGCCGACGCCGGCGATCTGCACGGTGCGCTCCGTGCGAGCCAGGTGCTTCTCCCGGCGCCAGCGGGTCGGGCCCTGCGTCGGCTGGTGGGCCGAGGGCGCCGGCGCCAGCGAAAGCTGGTAGAGCGCGTTGCGCCGCACCTGCGGGTCGAACAGCCGGCCCAGGCGGCTCGGAGCCACCAGGGCCGTCCGGGGGCCCAGCGCCACGCTCAGCACTCGCCCGGAATCCTGCCGCACCAGCAGCAGGTGATGCACCGCGGGCTCACGGCGGAGCGGCAGGACGTCCACCGAGTCGGCGCTGGACCATCCGCGCACCAGCGCCACCATCAGATCGTGCGGGAGATCCAGCTCGTCCAGCTTGAGCTCGAGCGCGGGCGTCCCGTCCGGACGCCATACCGCGAGCGACGCAGGATAACCCGCAATGCTCAGGGGCGATTCCCGCCACACCCGGTAAAGATCCGGCGTCGTCTGGGGTCGCGCGGAACGCACCAGCACGTCACCCAGCTCGCGCAGCCTGGCTTCGACGCGGGGATCGGGAGCATCGGACAGCGCGTTGAGGTCGGCGCCGGCGGCCCTGAGCCGGCCGGAGATCTCGGCGCCCCAGGCCAACAGCGCGGCGCCGCTGCCCGACACCACCGCGATGGCCACGATCGTCGCCCGCCGATCGGCGGGGCGCAGCAGCAGGAGCAGCGCGGGCAGCCAGAGCAGCGGGTACCAGTCGGGCCAGCCGCTGCCCGGCCGCCAGATCAGCACCCCGACCTGGGCGGCGGCGAGCGCGATCGCCATTGCGGCCAGGGGAACCAGGCGGGCGCGCTGCACCTGGTCCTGCCGACGCACCAGGGCCACTCCCAGCGTGACCAGCCCTGCCACGGCGAGGAACAGCATCAGCTGCCAGATCAACCAGAGCTTGACGGGGACGCCCGCTGCCGGGGGAACGATCCCGCGACCGAGTCGTCCCAGGACGAATGGGGCTCCCAGCAGGATGCCGGTGGCCAGGACCACCGCGATCCCCCGCCGCAGCAGCGGACGCTCCCACAGCAACGCGCCGAGCAGAATCAGCGCGATGCCCGACAGGGCGAGCGGCCCGGCGGCGCCGGTGATGGGGCCCAGGAACCGGCTGTGGAACACCGCCGGATCGAACCACGCCGATACGCCAAGCAGAGCGCCGAGCGGCGCGCGCAGCGCGAGCCCGATCGGCAGCAATCCGAGCGCGAGCCGCGCGATCCCCGCGGGCACCGCCCAGAGGGCGGCGAGCAGCGTGACGACCATCGCCCAGGCCACTCGTTCCCGTCCTGCCGCGAGCGCGAGCGCCAGCGCCGCGCTCTGCTCCGGCGGAACCAGCAGGGCGCTGAACAAGGTCCGGGTTCCGCTGGTGGTCGGTTGGGTATAGTCGAACACGTCGGAGATATCGGGAGCGGCGTGCGGCGCCAGGATCCGCAAGCCCACCTCGGTGCGCTCGCGGAACTGGGTCGCCAGGCTGGATTGCTGGTCGGGGACGGCGGCATCGGCCGCCAGCAGAACAGCGCCGACGGCCGTGCGGCCCCCTGCGGCGTGGCGCCGCACCTCGAGCACCGCGTAGTATGGAGTGAGCCGCACCTCCATCGAATCCCCCGCGGGGCCGGGCTGCAGCCGAAAACGGCCGCCCCAGACCCTGGGAATGCCGGAGGCCTCGAAAACGACGACGCCCGATTCGAGTCCACCCCTGCGGACCAGGTCGGCCGCCCTCGCAAACCCCGCCTCGGGCGGCAGGGCCCCGATCTCGAGTCCACGCTCCGCGAGCGCATCGGCCTGGCGCCAGGCGTCCTTGAGATCGTCCTTGAGCCGGCTGGAAGCGCGTGCGATCCGTGCTTCGCGCTCGCCGTGCTCACCGGCCCAGGCGTGCTCGAGCCGCTCGATCCGCCATTGCGCGAGGGTGAGCAGGGTGGCGACCGCCCCGAGCGCCGCCAGGATCCAGCCCCGGCGCTTGAGCACGGCGGTGAGCAGCAGGAGGACCAGCGCGACGAGGGCGGCCGCCTGGGAAGGCGCGCGCAGCCATTCGCCCGCGGCAATCGCGGCGCCCGCGAGGGTAAGCACCCACCTGGGAAAGGAACCGGTCAGATGACGCGTCCGCTGCGGTTGAAGGAGTTGACCCCGGCGCGCGCCGCGCAGGTCCTCGCGGCGGTGCCGCGACTCCTGGTGCCCGCGGGAACGCTCGAGGTCAGGGGGCCCCACCTCCCGCTGGGCTGCGACACCGTCATCCTCGAGCGGCTCACCGACGATCTCTCCGCCGCGACCGGTATCGCCCGCGCGCCGGCCATCGAGTACGGGGTGCACGCCACGCGAGAGGAGCCGGGTCCCGGTACCGCGGCCCTGACGCGAAAGACGCTGCATCGCGCCATTAACGAACTTATCGCCATCTGGGAAGAGGTGGCAGGCGTACGCGACACCCTGGTCCTCACCGCACACGCCGCAGACCAGCACCTTGAGGCGCTTTCGACCGTGCGGACCGACGGCCGGGTGCGGGTGGTGGACATCCTGGCCCTGGAAAGCCTGCTGCCGCTGCGCGAGGTGCAGGCCGGTCCCTGGCACGGCGGCGAGGTCGATACCTCCCTCATGCTCCACCTCGCACCCGACCTGGTCGACGTCACCCGGATTCCCCCGCTGGTTCCGGCTTCCGCGACCAAGGGAGCCCGGTTCTATGAGGCGATTCTTGAGACCCTCTGCAAACGGCTGAACCGACTTTGTTAAGTCGCTCTAATTCAGTATTTTACAGGTCGTTCGTCGCAAGCTGAAACCTTGGAACACCCGGTCACGTCATATCGGTTGTTCCGCGACCGCTAGCATAAGGAAGAAGACCATGACTCGTTGGGCCACAGCCCTCGTTGGCGCGTCGTTCATCGCCGTTTCCGGCCTTGCCGCCCAGCAACCCGCCACGCCCGCCGCGCCCGCCCGCGCCGCCACCACGGTGCGAGTGACCCTGGCCGAGGCGCTGGAGCAGGCTCGCAAGAACAGTCCGACCTACCGCCAGGCCCTCAATGACGCGGGCCCGGCAGGATGGAGCGTGCGCAACGCGTATGCGGCGCTGCTCCCCACCTTCGATGTCGGCGGCAGCATGGGCTACACCGGCTCGGGCCGATCCACCTTCGGCGGGACGACCTTCAGCCAGAATTCCCCCTCGCTCTCCTCGAGCTATTCGCTCTCGTTCAACTGGCGGCTGTCGGGCGATGTGCTCACCAACACCGGCACCCAGAAGGCCAACCGACGCGCGGTGGATGCGGACATCTCCAACGCGGTCGAGGTGCTGCGCAGTGACGTGACCTTCCAGTACTTGACCGCCCTGCAGGCGGCGGCCCAGACCGAGGTGGCCCGTCAGCAGGTCCAGCGCAACGGCGATTTCCTCGCGCTCGCGCGGGCCAAGTACACCGTGGGCCAGTCCACCATGCTCGACGTGCGACAGGCCGAGGTGCTCAAGGGTCAGTCGGATGTGGCGCTGCTCCGCGCGCAGCAGGCCGAGAACGAAGCCAAGCTGGAGCTGTTCCGTCGCATGGGAGTGTCGATCCCCGACCTGCCGGAGGCCGTCGCGCTGGTCGACTCGTTTCCCGTGGCCGAGCCGCAATACGACCAGAAGCAGCTGCTCGCGATGGCGCGGGAAGAGAATCCCTCGCTCAAGGCCCTGAAGGCGCGGGAGACCGCGGCGGACTGGGGGGTGCGCGCCGCGAAGTCCCGCTTCCTGCCCTCACTCTCGGCGCGGGCGGGCTACTCGGCCTTCACCCAGGAATTCACCAATACGGATCTCTTTCTCAGCTCCCGGCTCTCGAGCGCCCAGGGCTCTGCCGATAACTGCCGGTTCCAGAACGCGCTCATCGCAACCCTGCCGGGTGGCGGGGTGGCGGGGTATCCCAACGGCGGCATCATCGCCGACTGCAACGCGTTCGCCAACCTGAATTCAGCCGGGGACGGCCTGGATCCCGCGTTCCAGAGCACCCTGCTCTCCAACAACAACGTCTTTCCCTTCTCCTTCACCAAGCAGCCGTTCTCGGCTTCGATCAGCATTTCCCTACCGATCTTCGACGGGTTCTCGCGCAACCTGCAGGTGGCCCAGGCGCGGGCGTCGCAACAGGACATGGAAGAGAGCGTCCGGGCTCGCCAGCTGCTGGTGGAGACCGACGTCGCCGCCAGGTACCTCGGCGTGCTCAACGCGTACAAGGCCATCCAGGTACAGGAGCAGAGCCGCGTCGCCGCGCGCGAGCAGATCCGGCTGGCCCAGGACCGCTATCGGCTGGGCAGCGGGTCGTCGCTGGAAGTGTCCGACGCGCAGAACGCCGTCACGCGCGCCGAAGGCGATTACGTGAACGCCGTCTACGAATACCACAAGGCCATCGCGCTGCTCGAGCTCGCGGTCGGCCGCCCACTGCGCTAGTCGAGGAGTTTCCATGTCACGCCGTGCCAAATGGACGCTGGGCCTGACCCTGATCGTCATCGTCGTCGGCGGGTTCTCGCTGCTGTCGGCCGCCAAGAGGGGGAAGCGGGCCACCGAGGTGAGGCTGGAGCCGGTTGGCACGCGCGACCTGGTTGCCGCCGTCACCGCCAGCGGCAAGATCGAGGCGGAGACCAAGGTCGATATCAGCGCCGACATCACGGGACGGATCACCGCGATCGGGGTCAAGGAAGGCGACCTGGTCAAGAAGGGTCAGTTCCTGCTGCAGATCGACCCGGCGCAGTACCTCTCGATCGTGAGCCGGCTCGAGGGCCAGGTCGCCTCGGCCGAAGCCGGTCTGACCCAGGCCCGGACCAACCGGGACCAGGCCAAGCGCAGCCGCGACCGGGCGGTCAGCATCCAGAACACCAACGCGGAGCTGATCGCACGGGAAGTCGTCGAGCAAGCGGTGCAGGCGTACGACGTGGCGGAAGCGAGCTACAGCTCAGCGAAGGCCGGAGTGGACCAGGCGCGCGCGGCCCTCTCCGAGGCGCGCAGCAACCTGGCCAAGACCCGGCTGGTCGCGCCCATCTCCGGCCGGGTGGTACGGCTCGCCGTCGAGGAGGGTGAGGTGGCGGTGCCGGGCACCTTCTCCCGCGAGACCGGGCTGCTGATGACCGTGGCCGATCTATCGGTGGTCCTGGCCAAGGTCCAGGTCGACGAAACCGACGTGGTCCGGCTGCACCTGGGCGATTCCGTGTCGGTTACGATCGATGCCTTTCCCGATACTTCTTTCGTCGGGCGCGTCACCAAGATCAGCAACAGCGCCAAGCTGGGACAGACCGGCGCCTCCAGCGGCAGCTCGACCGACCGTGCGGTGGACTTCGACGTCGAGATCACGCTGGACAAGCCGCCGGCCGGCATCCGGCCCGACCTTTCGGCTACCGCCCGGATCGTGACCGACACCCGGAAGCAGGCGCTGGCGATTCCGATCATCGCCCTCACGGTGCGGGAGCACGAGGATGTGCCCAACGAGGTGAAGGCGGGCGCGGGGGCGCCCGTGGGTTCGCTGACCGCCGCCGAGCGCAAGAAGAAGGAGCGCGAGGGCGTGTTCGTGGTCCACAACGGGATCGCCAACTTCCGGCCGGTCAAGGTCGGCATCGCGGGCGACGAGCACTTCGAGGTCCTGGACGGGCTCAAGGCCGGCGATACCGTGGTGGCGGGACCCTATCAGTCGGTGCGCGACCTGAAGGACAGCACGCGGGTACGCGGGAGCAAGGACACGAAGGGCGCGCCGGGCGCCAAGCCGGCCCCATGAGCGACCTGGTCATTCACATTCGCGAGCTGACCCGCGCCTACGAGATGGGCGCGGAGACGGTGCAGGCCCTGCGCGGCGTCACACTCGACATCCGCCGCAACGAATACGTCGCGATCATGGGCCCGTCGGGGTCGGGCAAGTCCACCCTGATGAACCTGATCGGATGTCTGGATACGCCGACCAGCGGTGAATACTGGCTCAACGGCCAGGAGGTCTCGCGCATGCCCGACGACGCCCTTGCCCGCGTCCGCAACCGCGAAATCGGGTTCGTCTTTCAGACCTTCAACCTGCTGCCGCGGGCCAGCGCCCGCGCCAACGTGGAGCTTCCCCTGGTGTACGGCGGGGTGTCTTCGCGGCTGCGAAAGCAGCGCGCCGAAGCGGCGCTCGAGCGGGTCGGTCTGGGCGACCGGATGGATCACCGGCCCAATGAGCTTTCCGGCGGCCAGCGGCAGCGGGTGGCCATCGCACGCGCTCTGGTCAACGATCCCGCCATCCTGCTGGCCGACGAGCCGACCGGCAACCTCGACAGCGCGACCAGCGAAGAGATCATGCGGGTCTTCGCGACGCTGCACGCGCAGGGACAGACGGTCATCATGGTCACCCACGAGGCGGACATCGCGGCCCACTCCGCCCGCACCGTGGTATTGCGGGACGGCCGCATCGCCAGTGACTCGCCCAACCGGAGTGGAGCGGCGGCCTGATGCAGATCAAGGACGCGATCGGGGAGGCCCTCGAGACCATCCGCACCCAAAAGCTCAAGAGCTTCTTCTCGCTGATCGGCGTGCTGATCGGGGTGACTTTCCTGATCGCGGTGGTGTCGATCGTGCAGGGCATGAACGTGTACATGGAAGACAAGTTCGCCAACAAGCTGGTCGGGTTGAACACCTTCCAGCTGCGCCGGATGCCCAACTTCAACATGGGCAACATTTCCGAGGAGACCTGGCGGGAATGGGCCCGGCGGCCTCGCATCAACTACGCCGAGGCGCGGTATGTGGAGGGGAAGCTGGCGACCCCGGCCATCTATTCACGCTTCTGCAGCCAGAACCTGCCGGTGACCTGGAACGGCAAGACGGCTCAGGGGGTCGACATCTGGACCGCCGACGCGGCGATGTTCCAGATCAAGAACCTCGATCTAGAGGCCGGCCGCGTCTTCACGCCGCAGGAGGCCCGGCTCGGACAGGCCGTGGCCGTGATCGGGTGGGAGTTGGGCGACAAGCTCTTCAAGGAGACCGATCCGCTCGGCAAGAGCATTACCGTCGAAGGCATCCCGTATCGCGTCGTCGGTCGGATCGCCAAGCAGGGGAGCCTGTTCGGCATCTCGCTCGACAAATTCGTGGTGGTCCCCTTCGACGCCCCGGTCCACCGGGTCGCCTGCAACCTCGGATTCATGGACGAGCTGCACATCAAGACCGCCAATGTCGCTTCCATGCAGGTGGCGCTCACCGAGGTGGAAGAGCTGATGCGCATTCAGCGCCGCCTCAAGCCGGGGCAGGAGAACAATTTCGCGATGCAGACCGCGGAGGGGGCCCTGGAGGGCTGGAAGAAGATCTCCGCCATCCTCTTCACCGCCCTGCCCGGCCTGGTGGCGATCTCCCTGGTGGTCGGCGGTATCGTCATCATGAACATCATGCTGATGGCGGTGGCCGAACGCACCCGGGAGATCGGCATCCGCAAGGCGCTGGGCGCCAAGCGGCGCGACATCCTGGCGCAATTCATCGTGGAGTCCGCCACTCTCTCGACGGTGGGGGCCGGGATCGGCATCCTCGCCGGCATCGGCCTCGCCTTCGTGGTGCGGGCCACCACGCCGCTCCCCGCGGCGATCGCGCCGTGGTCCGTGGGCCTCGGCGTGTTCCTGGGTGTGGCGGTCGGGATGACCGCCGGCGTCTACCCCGCGACCCGGGCGGCGCGACTCGATCCCATCGAAGCCCTGAGGCAAGAATGAAAGGCTCACCGGCGCAGCTGCTGGAAGGCATGGGCATGGCGCTCGACTCGGTGCGCGCCAACAAGACCCGCGCCGCGCTGACCATTCTCGGCGTGGCCATCGGCGTCATGGTGGTCATCGCGATGGCGTCGATGATCACGGGCATCAACCGCGCCGTGGCCCATCAGCTCGAGACGCTGGGGCCCAAGACCTTCTTCGTCTTCCGGTTCTTCCGCGGCGGCATCAACATCAGCGACGGCTCCGACGAGATGTCGCCCTGGCGCCGTAATCCCTGGCTCACGGTTGAGGAGGCGCAGCTCCTCAAGACGCTGCCTTCGATCAAGGACGTTGGATACCGCGAAGGGACCGGCGGGCCGGCGAGTTATGGAGATACCAAGCTGTCCAGCGTCAACGTCACCGGCTTCAGCACCAACTGGATCCAGGTGTCCGGCGGCACGATCTCGGCGGGGCGCAACTGGACCGAAATAGAATTCGCGGCCGGCTCCGAGGTCGCGGTCATCAACGACAAGGCCGCCAGCTCGCTCTTCGCCGGCCTCGATCCGATCGGCAAGCGGATCAAGGTATTCGGGATGCCCTTTACGGTCGTGGGCGTCTACACCGAGGCGGAGAGCCTCTTCGGAGGCAGCTCATCGCCTTCCGTGATGATGCCGCACACCACGTTCATCAAGGTGGCGGACTGGCAGAAGGGCTGGATGAACATGGTGGTGATGCCGGCCGATTCGGCCACCGTCGCGCAGGCCCAGGACGACGTGATTGCGGCCCTGCGGATCAAGCGCGGCCTCAAGCCGTCCCAGGAGAACAACTTCTCGGTGGTCACGCAGGACAAGCTGATGGACACCTTCAACAGCGTGACCAGCGGGTTTTTCCTGGTGATGCTGGCCTTGTCGAGCGTGGGCCTGCTGGTCGGCGGCGTCGGGGTCATTGCGATCATGATGATCTCGGTGACCGAGCGCACCCGGGAGATCGGCGTTCGCAAAGCGCTGGGCGCCACCCGGCGGGAGATTCTGTTCCAGTTCCTGGTCGAGGCCGCCTCGCTCACCCTGCTGGGCGGGACGGTCGGGATGATCCTGGGGGCGCTCATCGCGTGGGGGATCGGCTCGCTCACCCCGATTCCTGCCGCAATCCCGCTCTGG
>Ga0255310_10000355_pt1 | contig 10550 bp, 7 predicted proteins | sample EtOH1_T0_E1_meta_FD_201359 | JGI IMG/M metagenome (GOLD analysis project Ga0255310, IMG submission 201359) | Sandy soil microbial communities from University of British Columbia, Vancouver, Canada - EtOH1_T0_E1 | ecosystem: Engineered > Artificial ecosystem > Sand microcosm > Unclassified ...
TATGGATCGTTCTTTCCGTATGTCGTTGCGTTGTCGGTGGGGCTCCAGATGGTTTTCCTTCCGATACTCGGCGCGATTGCCGACTACTCTCATCGCAAGAAACAAATGCTCGCGCTGTTTGCCTACACGGGTTCGTTCGCAACGGTGGGGCTTTACTTCTTGCAGGGAACAAATTACCTGCTGGGCGGCGGGTTGTTCGTGCTGGCCAACCTGAGCTTCGGTGCTTCGATCGTTTTCTACAATTCGTTTCTGCCCGATATCGCAAGCGCAGAAGAGCGTGATCGCGTGTCGTCCGTCGGCTGGGCGATTGGATATCTCGGCGGCGGGCTGTTGTTGGCGCTCAATCTGTACCTATTCTCGAAGGCGGAATCGTTCGGACTCACCACGGGTCAGGCGGTTCGGATAAGCCTCGCATCATCCGGGGCCTGGTGGGCGGTGTTCACGCTGATACCGCTTGCGACGTTGAAGAATCGGCTCCCGGTCAAAGAACCTCCGCCGGGCCAGCACTACATCGCAACCGGATTCAAGCAACTCGTTCATACGATCAGCACCGCGCGGCGTTATCCGCAGACGCTGTTGTTTCTGATCGCATACCTGCTTTACAACGATGCGATTCAGGCGGTGATCGCGCTTGCGTCGGTGTTCGGCGCGGAAGAGTTGAAGCTGGAACAATCGACGCTTGTGCAGGTAATCCTGATGGTACAGTTCGCGGCGTTCTTTGGCGCGCTGTTGTTCAACTGGGTCGCTAAGGCGACCGGAAGCAAGGCGGCGATCATGGTCAGCCTCGTGATCTGGACGGGCGTTCTGGTGTATGCGTATGCGCTGCTGCAAACCAAGCTGCAGTTCTTTGTTCTGGGTGCGGTGATCGCGGTTGTGTTGGGAGGGAGCCAGGCACTCAGTCGATCGGTCTATTCGCTCATGATCCCGAAGGGCCAGGAGGCCGAGTACTTCAGCCTCTACGAAGTTAGCGACAAGGGCACGAGTTGGCTCGCGCCGCTGATGTTCGGACTGGCGCTTCAGTTTACCGGCAGCTATCGCGCGGCGATTCTGTCGCTGGTCGTGTTCTTTGTCGCGGGACTCGGGTTACTAGTGAAAGTGGATGTTCGCAAGGCCGCGATCGAGGCGGGCAACGAAGCCCCGTCGAAAGCGTGAATGGTTGAGACAGGTGCAAGGCGATTGAGCAAAATGATCCGCGCTTTGCAGTTTGGCGTCTTTTCGAAAAACAACTAATCGGATTGCTTAGTTTCGCTCGAGTCGCAAGGTACCGCCAAGACGCCAAGAGACGCATCTCACGGGTGCTCAAATCACTCGAAAATCTCCGCCAGGAGTTTCTCATCGTAATACAACCGAATGGGAAGACGCACTTTCCCGCTGAGTGAGTAACTCTCTTTGACGCGCGCACCGGGCGCGATGCGCCGATCAAATGGGCTCGTGGAAGTCCTCGGATCGTATGAAGGAACGTTTCTGTAAGAGTTGAAGGTGGAACGTATCGCGTCGCCTCCAATTGCAGATCGTGAATTGTTGGTTCGTAGTCCTTGAACGATACGGCTCAGCGCTTTTGCGATGCTTCGCCTTGCTTCCTGCGTTGCTTGATTCGAATCGGTGTCGCAAAGAATCCGAATTCCTCACGAAGCCGGTTTATGAGATAGCGTTCGTAGGAGAAATGCAGCTTTGCCTTTGGGCTGCGGGAGGATGTGAAAACCACAAAGGTCGGCGGGCCGGTCCCGGCCTGCGTCATATAGAGGACGCGCAAGGGATACCTGGAAGGCGTGGTAGCGCGAGGCTGTTCAAGATTGCGCTCAAAGAAACGGTTGAGCTCTGAGGTCGAGACGCGCTTGTGACGCTCCTGGTGAGCGTGCCGCGCAAGCTCGAGCAGTTTCGTGACGCGCAGCCCGCTCTTTGCCGAGATGAACACAATCGGCGCGTACTCCGCGAACTTCATCATATCGCGTATGCGCTGCGCATATTCCTGGGTGGTATCGGCCGTCTTTTCAACGGCATCCCATTTGTTGACGGCGATGATCAGGCTCGCGCCTGCTTCGTGGGCGTAGCCGCCGATCGTCGCGTCGTTTGCTGTGGGGCCTTCGATCGCGTCTATCATCAAGATCGCGACATCGCAATCTTCGAGATTTCGGCGCGCCATCACCACTGAAATCTTCTCGGCTACAAGTTCTGTCTTGCCTTTGCGGCGTATTCCGGCGGTGTCAATCAATCGAAAGTGCGTGTCCTGATACTCGAGCTCGGTGTCCACCGAGTCGCGTGTTGTTCCCGGGATCGGAGAGACGATCACGCGCTCTTCGCCAACCAGGCGATTTACAAGAGACGACTTGCCTACGTTAGGGCGGCCGACGATCGCGAGCCGGATCTCGCGGCGATGCTGGGCGCAGACTTCGGGCGCTGCGAGGATTTCGAGGGCGGCGTCGAGCATCTCGGCGACTCCGTTGCCGTGCTCGGCTGAAATTGGGAACACCGCGTCCAGACCCCAGCGTTCGAACTCCAGCGAGTCGGCTTCAAGCTTGACGGTGTCCACTTTGTTGGCCGCGACGAAGACGGGTGTGCCCGTTACGCGCGCGAGTTCCGCGAGCTCTTCGTCGAGTGCCGTGATCCCGGCCCGAGCGTCCACAACAAGAAGGATCAGCGATGCTTCATCGAGCGCGGTGCGAGCCTGGATCAAGATGTTTGAGGGGATCAATTCCTTGTCGTCGGGGATGATGCCGCCGGTGTCGACGACGTGAAACTCGCGACCTTGCCATTCGGCGCGGCCATAGATTCGATCCCGGGTGATGCCGGGCTCGTCTCCAACGATCGCGCGGCGCCTCCCAGTGAGCTTGTTGAACAGCGTCGACTTGCCGACGTTGGGGCGGCCCAGTATGACAACCGTTGGAAGCTGAGCCTGCTCTGCTCCCGATGTCGTTCCTGATGCGGTCTCGAATTTTTCAATGGCTGAATGCAACGCTCCACTGTAGCCTGTCGTTCGAAGCTTTTACAAGGAGCGGGCATTGGGTAAGATGCACCGGGGTGCGATTAAAGGCGGTATTTCAGCGCCGCAAGAGAATCCGAGAACTGCACGGTGCATCCACCAAGCCTATGATTGACGGCATCAAAGCGATGTTGCGACGGCGAAGCATAACGGCTCGCGCCCGGCATCTGGAACTGGGCGAGCGCGGCGAGGGGAAGGCGCTCGAGTACCTGACCGACTATGAAGGCTATCAAATCGTCGCGACGAACTTCCTGGTGCCGTTGGGACGCGGTCTGCGCGGCCAAAAGCTGACGGCGGAGATCGATGTGATCGCCTATGACGAGGACACGCTCGCGTTTATTGAAGTAAAAACGCGCACGTCTGATGATCTCGTCGCGCCCGAACGCGCGGTTGATTTACGGAAGCAGCGGCAGATAGCGCGTGCCGCGAGGCGTTATCGCCAGTTGACGAAAGTCTACAAGGAGCCTTACCGCTACGATGTCGTGACCGTTCTGGCAGGCGAAGCGAGTGATGAAATAGAGCTTCTGCGCGGGTACTTCGACGATCGAGTGTTTCAGCGGAGCAGGTACTTCAGGAATGATCCGTGAAGCGTGATTCGTGATCCCCACCCCATCCGTGACCCCGCGCATTCAATCGTTGACAGCCAGGATCACGAATAACACATCACCCCTCAAAGTCGATCTCCGTCTCGGCCAGATAGCGTGCGGCGTCGGTGGGATTGAGGGGATTGATGTAGATGCCGCTGCCTTGCTCGAACCCAGCCCAGATAGTAGTTCGCACAAGTATCTCGATGTGCCAGTGAAAGTCCTCGCGTATCGTGCCGTAGTCGCCCACTCTCGGCATCACGTTCAAGTTCGGCGCGGAGTGGATGTAGAAGTTGTATGGCGGATTGCCCAGCAGCTTGTACACCTTCATCAACACCACCTTCAGCATCCTGGCTAACTCCGATCGTTCTTCGGGTGATGTCTGAATGAACGAGCACTGATGAGTCTTGGGAACGATGTGAATTTCGTAAGGCATGCGTGCGGCAAACGGGATGTAAGCTATGAACTTTTCGTTTTCGGCTACGACGCGATCACGTTGATGCATCGCCACCAGAACTGTCCCGTCAGTATTAAAGATCTTGTTCTCATAATAGAAGATATGATCGAGCTGACGGCACCAGATGCAGCCTTCGCCGTTGACGAAGTGGTCCTTGGCGTTCACAAGCTTGCTCTTGAGCGCGTCTGGAATTACCGTGGTCGCGATTATCTGTGCGTGAGGATGGGTGAGCGAGGCGCCGGCAGCCTTGCCGTGATTCTTGAACAGCAACACGTACTTCAGCTTGCGATCGCGCTCGAGATCGACGTGGCGTTCCCACCACGTGTCTACGATGCGGGCGATCTGGTCAAGCGGCTGATGCTCGAGGTAGGTATCGTGTTCCGGCGATTCGATCGCGACTTCGTGCGCGCCGTAGCCCGTCGCCATCTGGAACATCCCAACTCGGCGAAGCTTGATCTCAGGAAAGATTCCAAAAGCCGGAAACTTGTTGGGCACCACGCGGGTGAGCCATCCGATACTGTTTGGAGGCTCGCCGTTGTTGCGGATTGTGAATATCTCTGGTGGAGTCTGGTCCTCGCGTCCGTAGCAGAACGGGCAACGCGCTCGCGCCTCCGGGGTCTCGTCTTCGCGCCGGGGTTCTGGAGCTTCGGGCCGCTGCGCGCGCGCGGACGAAATGATTACCCACCTTCCGCTGATCGGATCTTTCCGCAGCTCCGGACTGAATTCAGCCATTCTCGCCTCCGCTAGATTGCTTATTAATTGTCACTTATTAGTCCACCACGCGAGCTTGGCTGCCCGCTACGGCAAAACAGCGCATTAGAGTAGCAGGATTCGAACTGATCGGCTAGCGACGCTAGCAAGGTGACGCTAGCGATGTGTCATGCGCGGTAGCCCACGTCCCTCGTCGTCAATGTCGCTCCGCGTCAATCGGAGGTCAGAGCGTTGGCCAAAGGGGTCTCCGGGGGTGGTTTGAATGTAATTGAGTCTCTGCTAAGATTCGGTGAGGCACGTGCTCGGATAGTTCCAGCCCGATTCACTCAGAGCCGGAGGGTTTATGAAGTCATTATCGCTCATTAGGGCAGCGGCGGTCGCCGCCTTTCTCGCCGTTTTGTTGACTGCATCTGTCCCGCGATCGAGCGTCGTGGCGCAAAGCGGGCGTCAACCGGAGAAAAAGAAGGTCGAAAAGAAGACGGATGAAAAAAAGGGTGCCGGGCAGCCTCAGGAGCAGCTTCCGCCTCTGACGAAGGAGCAAAAGCAAGAGCCTCCGATAAAGCTGTCAACGCAGGTTGTCAACGTGGAAGTAACCGTAATCGATAAAAAGAGCGGCCGCTTGTACACCAATCTGACGACCAAGAACTTCACTATCTATGAGGATGGCGTAAAACAGGAGACGACAAACTTCGCTTCGGGCGAAGGGCCGATGACAGCGGTTCTCCTCCTCGAGAACAACTACCGAAATCGCAGGTGGAGCAACTACTACGACCCGACCTTCTCGCAGGAGATATTTCAATCGGCGGCAACCTTCGCACGCAGCTTCGTCAAACCTGACGATCACGTTGCGCTCGTTACCTACAGCATGAAGCCGAAGGTCGTCCAGGACTTCACCGGCGACAGCGGCCGCCTATATCAGGCGGTCATCGCCGCTTATCGTGACACATTGAACTTCAGCGAAGCGAATATCTATGACTCGCTGTCCTTCGTGCTGATGGGCGGCAAGGCGATCCAGCTTTTTGAGGAAGAGGCCGGGGAGAGCCAGTACACGGGTTTGCAGGAGATCGAAGGGCACACTGCGGTTATACTGATCACCCTGGGAATCGATACGTTTAGCCGCCTCACCTACGACAAGGCTATGAAGATAGTCTCGAGCGCCGGCGTGCCGATCTTCATCGTCGGCGTGGGAAATCTGTTTTTCAAAAAGTACGGAGACAATCTTGCGCCGGAATCCAGACTCGAGTTTCTGCAAGCACAGAACGGGCTCAACACCTTCGCAAAGCTCAGCGGCGGGGCCTATTTCCCGATGACCTTCGAGAGCGAAATACCATCGATCATGCGCAACATCGAGTTGATGTTGCGGAGCCAGTACAGCCTCGGATACTCGCCGACGAACACGCGACGAGAGGGCAAGGACCGCAAGCTCAAAGTCGACGTCGACATCGACGGCGACGGCGCTCCTGATAACAAGCAACTGACCCTCCACTATCGCGAAAAGTATATCGAGCCCGATGATAATCCACCCGTTAAGAAGAAGTAGTCAGACCAGAGGTCAGAGGTCAGATGTCGGAGGTCAGATGTCGGAGGTCAGATGTCAGAGGTCAGATGTCAGAGGTTCGAAGTCAGAGGTCAGCGAATGGCTTTCCGAGGCCAGCCTCTCGTCTGAACTCTGACTCTGATCTGGCCTCTGACCTCTGACTTCTGACCTCTGACCTCTGACCTCTGACTTCTGACCTCTGACTTCTGACCTCTGACTTCTGACTTCTGACTTCTGACTTCTGTGCCATGATCGAATACGAACAACTGCATCTATACTCCCCCATCACGTCAGACGAGAACCTCGAAGCGGTGTTCGATCAAGCGCTGCGAGCGCTGGTAAAGAGGGAGCCGAGACCTAAGGTCGAAGCTCGCTTTTACCCTTATGCGGGGCTGTCTTCGACCATCAGGCTCCGCCAGGGTCGGGTGTTTGCCCGTGTGTCGGACATCCTGAAGGGCTCGCCGCGTGAGGTCCTCTTTGCGCTGGCCTGTATTCTTGTCGCGAAACTCTATCGACTCAAAGCGTCAAAGGTCCACGAGCGTGTTTATAAGGAACATACTCTGGATCCTCCGATTCTCGATGCTTCGCAGAGAGCTCGACGCCATCGTGGATACAAGATGACGACCTCGTCACGAGGGAAGACATATGATTTGGCTGAGATGTTTTCAGATCTGAATACCAGCTACTTTGGCGGCAAGCTCGATCGCCCGTTGCTTTCCTGGAGCCAGCGTCCCACGCGGCGACTGCTGGGCCACCACGATCACGTTCACCGCGCGATAATCATCAGCAGCACGCTGGACAACGAGGCCGTCCCGCGCTTTGTGGTCGAGTACGTGCTATATCATGAGATGCTGCACGTAAAGCATCCGGCACACGTAGTCTCCGGTCGCACCGTCTACCACGGCCGCCCGTTTAGAGAAGATGAGCGACGGTTCGAGCGATTTGACGAGGCTCTCAAATGGCTGGAAGAGATAGGCGTTTCGGGGCGAGGACGGACTCGGCGCCGGCGGCGCCGTCCGTGCAACTAGACGCCGAACGTTCGCGCCCTGTTTGGGACGGCCATTCGTTGCGGCCGCTCGATCGTTATAGGGCTGTTTCACCTCAAGGATGGCCACGGGTTGCGCACCGGGAACGGACGTTGAAGAACCCAGCTCAGCGAGGGATCGAGATATGAGGGAACAAAACCGCCGGCAGCGCGTTCATATGAGTGAGCAATGGTTTCCACGCGGCTGAGTAAGGATGTGCCCACGAATTCTCTGCCGTTTGAGACCTGAGTTCAGAACAGAAAATCCTTCTCCTTTGTCCGGGGCGCTGCAAGGCGCCCCGGACTTTTTCTCATGGGTGGAAATCGTTCAAAAACGGCTTCAGCGCTAGGCTCCAGTTTGGCGGCGGAGCCTTGAGCCGGAATTCTGAGGCTGCCATTGAGTTGAGAGACTAGACTTGCTGCAAGGCAAATAGCATTAGAAAACTCTAAGGTTTTTGAAATGTCCGTGGTGATTTTTTTTGAAACCGAATCTGACCACCCGCGTTATTAGACGTGTGAGTGAACAACGAGCCTGAGTCACGTTGAATCCTAATGCGCCTGAAAGCGTGGCTCAACTTGTTCGTCCAAGCAAGGTGCTTGGGGTGAATCCTCCTCCATTACTCACCGGGCGCCTCGGCATGAAGTGGCTGGGGCGCCTGCACTTTTTTCTTGCGGATTTCACATACTCGCGACCCTCGCCGCGCAATTCGTCGCTCGCAACCCCTCAAGCAAGTTTCTTTCGGAACCTGAGCGCGCTCAGCACCAGGAGCACTAGTCCCATGAAAATCAACGTCAGGACTTCGGGAAGAAGGTCAATCAGCGTTGCGCCTCGCAAAACTATGCCTCGAATTATCTCCATAAAGTGAGTGGCCGGCACCAGGTACCCGATGAATCTCATTACCACAGGCATCGAATCGCGCGGAAACATGAATCCCGACAGCAAGACTGAGGGCAGCATTATCAGCCATGCGAACTGCAGCGCCTGCATCTGACTCTGCGCTTTTGTCGAGATCAAAAGGCCAATCGCCAGTGCGGTGAACAGAAACAGAATGGACAGCGAGAGCAAGAGCAATAAGGAACCCTTGATCGGGACGTCAAAGATCAACCTCATGACCGTCAACACCGTAATCGTTTCCACAATACCGATAAGGCCATAAGGCACGAGTTTTCCCAGCATCAAGCCGAATGGGCGCACCGGCGTTACCAGCAACTGCTCGAGGGTGCCCTGCTCGCGTTCACGTACGATCGAAAAAGCGGTGAGCAGCGTTGTTATGATTTGAAGGATCACCGCGATCAGACCAGGCACCATGAAGTTCGCAGACCGCGAGTCGGGATTGAAGAGCATCTTCGGCCTTATCTCAATAGGAAGCTGCGATGTGCGGCTCCCCGCGCCCTCCAATCCTGTACCCAGTCTGGCGAGCGACTCGGTTAACCCTACCTGGGATGCGACCTGCAGACTCTGGGTGGCGATGCTCGAATCAGAACCGTCGATCAGCACCAGCACCGTCGCTTGCCGTTTGGCCAATAGCCGCTCAGAGTAGTCGGGTGGAATCTTTATGCCGACCTTCACGCTGCCAGTGACTATCGAGTTGTTGAGTTCGTCGTCCGACCCGACGTAGCGCACGATGCGAAAATAATCGGTGTTCTCAAATGCCTGCAGCAGGTCGCGGGACTGAGGACCGGGATCGAGGTCGTACACAGCGGTCTTGATGTTTCGAACATCGGTGTTGATTGCGTAGCCGAAGACCATTAGCTGAATCATCGGCACAAGCAACATCAAGGCGAGCGTCAGCGGATCACGGCTGATCTGGATGACCTCTTTGTAGAAGATTGATCTGAATCCTCTGAACATAAAGTCTAAACGGTCTCTGGTTTCTAGTTTCTGGTTCAGACTCATCAGTTCATAACCAGAAACCAGAAACCAGAAACCAGAAACTACTTTCCGTTCGCTGCGAATCGTTTCGTCAAGGTCACAAAGACGTCCTCAAGCGACGGGCGGGCAGGCGTGACCTCCGCGCCGCTTATGCCTATTTGCGCGAGCGTAGCGTTGATTCGATCGAGCGGCTCGCGTGCGTCCATCAGCAAGTGAATCGACTGTCCGAAAATCGTGGCGTCGCGAACGTACGGCGCGAGCTTCAACGCGCCAAGAGCCACCGTTGTGTTTGGACAAGTGACTTCAACCCACCTCGCATCCGTAGGCGTCACATCGGGCAGTTGCTTCAGCTCATCAGGCTCGCCGTAAGTTATCAGCTTCGAGTTGAAGATATAGCCGACACGCGCGCATCGCTCGGCCTCATCCATATAATGCGTAGTTACGAACAGCGTTATCCCCGAGCCCGAAAGTTGAAAGAACAAGTCCCACAGCTCGCGCCTCGCAACCGGATCGATGCCGGCCGTAGGCTCATCCAGGAAAATAATCTTCGGCTCGTGAACGAGCGCGCACGACAGCGCCAGTCGCTGCTTCCATCCGCCGGACAGCTTGCCCGCGCGGCGATCACGGAACGGGCCGATGTGAGTCAGCTCGATCACGTCGTCGCGCCGCTGACGCAGCTTCTCGCCCTTCAGACCGTATACGTGCGCATAGAAATTCACGTTTTCCCAAACCGTCAAGTCCTGGTAGAGGCTGAACTGCTGCGACATGTAGCCGATCGTCTGCCGAATGTCGTCGGTCTCCGTAAGTATGTCAAAGCCTCCAACACGAGCGTCGCCCGCGGTCGGGGCGATCAGGCCGCACAGCATTCTGATAAGCGTAGACTTGCCTGATCCGTTGGGGCCGAGAAAACCGAATATCTCTCCGCTCCTGACGGAAAGAGTGACCCCGTCGACCGCTGTCACGTCGCCGAACCGCTTAGTCAACGCGTTGATTTGAATTGCCTCTGACATAGTTAAGGGACGCGTGAACCACGCATCACTCCTCACTTGGGTATCGTAACGTCTGCCGCCATACCTGCGGAGAGTTTGCGGGCGCTGTTGTCGAGCCTTACGCGCAACCCGAACACTTGATGCGCCCTCTCTTCGCGCGTTTGAATGTTGCGAGGAGTAAACTCGCCCCGGCTCGCGATTTCCTCGATGCGTCCGCGGAAGCTCTCACCGCGAAACGTGTCGACGGTAACCGCCACGTCTTTCCCTAACGCGGCCCGTGCGTAGCCCAGCTCAGGCTCGGGCACGTATACGCGCACCCATAGTCGATCGACTTCGACAAGAGTTGCGACCGGCGAGTTGGGATTGATGATTTCGCCCGGTCTCACCTGAAGCAC
>Ga0255310_10000356_pt1 | contig 10546 bp, 8 predicted proteins | sample EtOH1_T0_E1_meta_FD_201359 | JGI IMG/M metagenome (GOLD analysis project Ga0255310, IMG submission 201359) | Sandy soil microbial communities from University of British Columbia, Vancouver, Canada - EtOH1_T0_E1 | ecosystem: Engineered > Artificial ecosystem > Sand microcosm > Unclassified ...
AACGCGTCAGCCGCATGAAGAACAGCAGTTCGAGTTGTTGGCGCTTATCGAGTTCCATTAATCGTGGGTTTCTGGTTTCTGGTTTGTAGTTTCTGGTTCGGGAACTAGAAACCACAAACCGGAAACCAGAAACTTCCTCTACACGTGTATAACCATCCCGTGCGCGTCTTCGAACGCTTCGTGCATGCTTTCCGACACGGTTGGATGAGCGTGCATGGTGTTGATCAACTCTTCGACCGTAGATTCCATCTGCAACGCGACGCAGCCTTCGACGATCAACTCGGTGGCGTGCGGGCCGATCAGGTGTACGCCCAGGACTTCGTCATAGCGCGCATCGCTGACAACTTTCACCAAACCTTCGGTCGCCCCCAGGATCTGTGCCTTCGCGACGACCGGAATCGGAAAGCGCCCGATTTTGACGTCGTAGCCTCGCTCGCGAGCCTTTGCCTCGGTCAGACCCACGCTCGCGACCTCAGGCTGGCAGTAAGTGCACCCCGGCACGTGATCGTAGTTGATGGGCCGCGGGTTCTTTCCGGCGATCGTTTCTACCGCGAGAATGCCTTCGGCGGATGCAACGTGCGCGAGCCACGGCGTCGGAATCACATCGCCGATAGCGTAGACATTCGGTTCAGCCGTACGCATGTGATCGTCGATCTTTATGTATCCCTTTTCCAATTCGACGCGGGTCTTTTCGAGCCCGAGTCCCTCGGTGAAGGCGCGCCGTCCGACCGCGACGAGGAACTTCTCTCCAGTGAACTCTCGGTCCTCGTCGTTGATTTGCGCAATCACTCGCACGCCCCCGCCTTCTATGACCGCTGATTTGAAATTCGCGCTGGTGAATGCCTTGATGCCCTGCTTCTTGAACGACTTTGCGAGTTCGGCGCTGATCTCTTCGTCCTCGATTGGCAGGAGTCGCGGGAGCAGCTCGAGGACCGTCACATCCGTCCCGAATCGCGCGAACATCGAGGCGAACTCTACTCCCACCGCACCCGCGCCAAGGACGATCAAGGACTTAGGGATTTCCTTTAGCTCGAGTATCTCGTCGCTGGTGATGATCTGCTGACCGTCAATGGGAAGGCTTGGGAATGACCGCGGGACTGAACCCGTAGCGATCACGATATTCTTAGTCTGGAGGGCCTGCGTCGAGCCGTCCGCGGCGGTTACCGTTATGCCGCCTGGGCCGTCGATGTGCGCGCTACCTTTGAAGACTTGAACCTTGTTCTTGCGCATCAGAAACTCGACGCCCTTGGCGAGTTTCAACACGACCTTGCTTTTGCGCTTTTGGGCTTGATCGAAATCCAGCGAGACGGGGCCGATGACGATACCGTGTTCTTTGGCGTGCTTGAACTCGTCGAGCAAATCCGCGGTGTGCAGGAGTGACTTGGTTGGAATGCACCCGCGCAACAGGCAGGTGCCGCCGAGGTTCTTGTCTTTTTCGACGATTGCGGTTCTTAAACCTAACTGACCCGCTCGAATGGCAGCGACGTAGCCGCCCGGTCCCGCCCCTATGATGGTGACATCAAACGCTTCGTTGGTTGAACTCAATTAATCCGGCTCCTCCCTGGCGCGCTCAATCCAGCGCGATCTGTACCTCTTCCCCTTCAACTCTTACTTCAAACTTTTCGATCCTTGCCATCGAGTCTGTGGGCGACGCACCGGTAGCAAGACTGTAGATCCACCCGTGCCAGGGACACTGTACAGTCAGGTTGTTTTGATCGACGAATCCTTCGCCTACCGGTCCGCCTCGGTGGATGCAAATGTTGTCCAGCGCGAAGAACTCGCCCTTTACGTTGAATAACGCTATGGTCCGGCCCTCGACTTCGATGACTACCGCGCGACCGGCAGGGAGATCGGATGTGTTTGCTACTTTTATGAACTCAGACATTGAGACTCCCAGTGGTCGGCGCGGCTTCGATGGTCGATAACTCAATGGTCAATATATTGTTGTATCCAGGACGAACCATCTTAGCAATCTGCCGCGCGAGGTTTCAAGTTGCATTGCCTGGCACTGACCCGTGAAACAGTAGTTGCCAAATGATCGTTCATCGCATGAATGTATCCGGGCATAGCGTCAATAATAGTAGGAAGATCCCGGCTGGGAGGGTCACCGAGGCAGAACCGGGCCGGGCGTACTTAAGTTCCTTTTTTAGCACGCGTAGCGGAGGAATGGCTGTGATGGCAGCGACATTTGGAAATCATATCTCGCCTGAGAGTCTAAGGCTGATGCTTCTAGCCTACGGTATGGACCACGCCTACCGTGTGGTCAGCCTCGAAGAAATCGCGCACTCGATACCGTACGGGAGGAGAGATGAGGTTCGGGACGTGCTCGAGGCGTTGGCCCAGGAGGGGCTGGTCACAAGGTTCTCCGGCCGCTATTGCTTCAACAAGGCGATCCCAGTCGAGTTGCGACAAAATATCGAGCGCCTCATTACGCCGAGTGGGACAATCCGGCAAAGAACAAACTGACTGGATTCTACTCCTGTTAGTCCTCGTAAGGATAAATGCCGCTCGAAGAAGTACCCGCCTGTTCGTTCCCTGGTTACGGGACAACAGGAAATTGTCGCTGACGAGTTGAGTGAGGAACCCGTTTGCATGCCTTCATAGCGACCGCGAATACCGTTTGTCCGAACGAGCGCCGGGCCAAGATCTGAACTCCAGTTGAACTATTTGACCTTCTTCAAGATCCAGTTAGATTCATCCAGTCCAACGCCAACCGGTTGCTTGGAGACGGTAAACGCGAACCGCTGCTTACGAATGTCGTTAAAGACGACTCGCGTTTCACTGGTGCCGTCGGAATAGTGAATCGTCACATCCAGAGGCATGACGTAATTTCCGTTTTCACGCCCGGGAATGTCCTGCGACTGCTTTTGTTTGACTACAAGCATCACCGTGAAGTTCCCAGCCGCGTCGGCGGAGCTGATCTCGGTCGACACCTTGTAGACCGGGCGGCCGCGGGCATAAACCCATTGCTTGAAGAACCAGTCCAACGACGCTCCATAGAGATCCTCGCAAACTTCCTGGAAGTCTCCAGTTGAAGCGTTTGAAAAGGCGTAGCGCGTCGCGTACTGCTTCAAAGCGGCGAAGAATTTCTGGTCACCGAGCACATGCCGCAGCATGTGCAAAACCCATCCGCCTTTCCTGTAAATCGCGCCGTTGTCATCAAACGGAGCGTTAAGATTCTCCGCGGTCACCGTTCCACCCAGTGCCCCATCCACTACTCCGTCATCGTAGCTTCTCGCCAGCAACTCACCCGGAGAGATACCGGCGAACCGCTCGAAGAACAGCACCTCTGAATAGGTAGCGAAGCCTTCGTTGAGCCAGATGTCGTCCCACGTCCTCATCGTCACCAGGTCGCCCCACCATTGGTGCGCCAATTCGTGAACGATCGTCGCCTGGTTGTTGCTGGTGACCGAGGCCACGAGCGAAGAGCTGATGCTGGTGATCGTCTGATGCTCCATCGCGCCGCCATACGGCCATTCAGCCATGCCGTACTTCTCGCCCAGGAATGGATACTCCCCGAACAGCCCGGCGTAGATCTCCATCGCAGGGCGAGTCACCGCGAACTTCGCGCGCGCCGGCGCCACGTGCTCGGGGTAGACGTAATAGACCAGCGGCATTCTCGTCACGCCGTCAAGTGCGGTGTAGCTGTCTTCGAGGCGCTCGTAGTTCGTAGACGCAACCGAAACCAGATAGGTGGAAAGCGGCGAGTCCTCTCGCCAGAAATAGGTGACCGTATGATCCGCGTTTGTCTGAACCTCTTCGAGCACGCCGTTTGATGCGGCTTGATTACCCTCAGGCACGGTGACTTCGATTTCGGCGGTCGCCTTGTCCGCAGGATTGTCGATGCAAGGCCACCAGAGCGGCGCGCCAAAGGGCTCGCTGAAGCTCGCGACAACCGGCGTGGAATCGGGTCCGTGGCGCGTGAACAGCAGTCCTCCGCCGCCGCCCGACCCGGGTCCCGACCCGGGTCCATGATACTGAATGACTACTGTGAACGGTCTTCCGGGAAACGTTGGAGGAGGAAGATCAATAGCGACGAACGTGTTCTTTCGGCGAAAGTTACTCGCAGACCCGTCGAGCCTAACCGAATCGATACTCAAGTTTGGCTGGGCATCGACATTGATGGTGCTGACGGCCCCGGTTGTTTCGCCCGTGATGGTCACCGTGCCCGTAACCACACCGGCGGCGCCGGACTCGTTTGGGGTGAGTTGAATCTGGAGCAGGTAGTGCGTTACGTCGATCGACTGCGACTCAACCGAAGAGGCCGCTAGTGAGGACAAGCCAAAAGAGTGTTGCTGGTGCGAGCTTTTCTCAATCTCTTCGTGTTCGAGCCTGATTAGCTCGAAGATCGATTCCTGGTTACGGGCGGACGATGGGACGCACGGAGCGCACAGAATGGCAATGCTGAAGATCAAACAGGCATTTCGTGCTGAGAACATACTGCTCTCCAATGGCATAGGCGGCGGAAGGGCATGGAGTTCAGGCTTTAGCCTGCTCTTTCCTTTTCGCACCAGGCCTCCAAACCGCAGGCTAAAGCCTGAACTCCATGCCGTGACCGCTGTCGGTTAGCTATTGCCGCTTATCAACCACCAGCCGATGATCCAGGTTCGCCACTCGCCAGCCGGTCGCGAAAATCATCCGGCCGATCCGCTCCATCTTCTCGAAATCTATTTTCTCAACGACATCGCTCGTCTTGTGGTAGTCGCGATGCACCCCGGTGAAATAGAAGATTATCGGTATCCCGTGTTTGGCGTAGTTGTAGTGATCGGAGCGATAGTAAAACCGCTCGGGATGCTTCTCGTCATTGTAGGTGTAATCGAACTTCATGCGCGCGGTGGCGAGGTTTGTCTCTTCGTTTAGTCTATTCAACTCGGTTGAAAGCTTGTCCGCGCCGATGATGTAGATGGAATCCTTGTCCGTCAGATAACGGTCGCGCGGATCATCGTCGCCCGCGGGCCGGCTGCGGCCGACCATGTCGATATTGAAATTGGCGACAAGCTTGTGAAGCGGCACCACGGGCTCATAGTCGGTGTTGTACTCGGAACCGAACAGGCCCAGCTCTTCGCCGGTGTGAAAGACGATCAGTATTGACCGGCTGGGACGAGGACCCAGCGAAAACGCCTGAGCGATCTCGAGCACGGACACCGTCCCGGACCCGTCGTCGTCCGCGCCGTGATAAACCTCGCCTTTGTCGCCGGTCTTCAAATGATCGTAATGCGCGCTGAACACTACGTACTCGTCCTTGAGTTTGGGATCGGCGCCCTCGAGTATGCCTGCTACGTTTTGAGCGGGAGGCGCTTCCTTCACATCGACGCGGAGCTTAATTTCGGCGGTCGCCGCCAGCTCTGCCGGTTTGAGCTTGCTCGCGTGAGCGATCAGGTCGGAGTTCTCTTTCCCCATCGCCTTGGCGATCGCTTTGATCAGCTCGGGACCCGCGCCGATCTCCGGCAATCTGTTGCCGGATGCAGTAGTCTTGGGCGGCAAGCCCAGCTGCTGCGGGCCGCCGAGGTAGGCCTTGAGCTGTTCCCACATAAGCAGGGTTTGTGCGTCAGGGATCTTGATCGCGCCAATCGCCCCATGTTCGATGGCCGCCGCGATTGCCCGTTCGTCGTCGCTCAGTCGTACATTCTTGAGCGATTCGGGCGTGCCGTCCGCGATCACTACGATCTTCCCTTTCACTTTTAGACCGGCGTAATCATCGTAGTTGTTTCTCGGCGATGAGATTCCATGCCCGACAAACACGAGCCCGCCGCTGATGTTCATGTCGGCCGGAGCGTCAGCGAGAAACGCCTCCGCGTAGCTAAACTCGCGCTTCGTGCCTCCTATGTTGAGCGTCACTCGGCTCGCCGCGCGATCCACATCGCGAAAGCTGAGCGGAACTCGCTGAAGGAAGGAGCCATCACGCGCCGCGCCGCGATAACCGTAGGATTCGAGCTGTGAAGCAAGATAGCGCGCGGCCACCCGGTTCGAGGGGCTCAGAGTGTATCGCCCGCCGAGCTCTTCGGACGCGAGAAAAGTCAGATGCATCTTTAGATCGCGTGTCGTTATGCTCGAGGTTGCCTCTGCCGTCGGAAGCGGCAGGTTCGCAGCGCCCGCCGCCGAAGCGAGCATAACCGCTGCAAGCATAAGAACGGCGAGCGCTCGCCTTGATGAATGACGGTGGTTCATGAAACTCCTTCTCGTGGCATAGTTCTCGGAGCACAGACTTCGGTCTGGGTCTGGCGCTTCCCAAACACGACAATCACCCGACACGGACTGAAGTCTATGCTGCTTCGTGAACCGGGCCGACGACGACCGTTGTCAGATTTTGCGGATCAATGTATTTGCGCGTTGCACGATTCACGGATTCGACACTGACCGCGCGGATCAACTCGGGATACTTCTCCGGGTAGTCGAAACCGAGCCCGTATATTTCAGCTTCGAGAAGAAAATCCGCGATCTGCGAATTCCTTTGAAAGTGAAACACGAAGCTGCCGGTCAGATAACGCGCAGCGGCCTCCAACTCCTCGGAGGTAACGCCTCCCTCGACTATTCGCGAGATCTCGCCACGCAAACCCGATATCGCCCGGTCGAGGTTCTCAGGCGCGGTTCCGATGTACGCAATGAACCGCCCCGGATCAAGCCCGGCACTCGACGTGACGTTGCTGAAGGTGCTGTAAGCAAGCCCCTGTTCGTCGCGAAGTATTCGAGGTATGCGCGATGTGAACCCCGGACTCGACCCGAGTATCGTGTCCATCACCAGTAGATCGTAATAGTCCGGGTTCTTTCGCTCGATTCCAAGGTGCCCGATGATGATGTTGACCTGTTCCTTCGTTGCGGCGACGAACTTCTCGATCGGCGAAGTCTGGCGACCCGGAAGCGGGACCTGCGGCGTCGGTAACTCCGAAGAGCGTGACCACTTTCCTAATGTCGCCTCGATCACGCCCTTCACTTCGTTCCTGTCGAAGTCGCCTGCGATTGCGAGCAGGGTGTTCTCCGGCGTGTAGTAGCGGCGATAGAATCCCTCGACATCCGCTCGCGTCAGCACCTTCACCGTCTCTTCATAACCCATCGGGGGTCGATGCTGCGGAGACCCCTTGAACACGATCTCATTGAACACGTCCGAAGCCTGTGTGCGCGGCACGTCGAGCCTGGCTCTCAGTTGTGCTACGCGGCGATCGATGTCCTGACGAACTTTGTCGTCCGGAAACGTCGCGTTCATCAACAGATCGGATGCCACGTCCAGGCCAAGGCCGACGTCTTGCGAAAGCAGCCTGACCACGGCGCCGCACGATTGATAGTCGCCAAAAGTGCCGAGTTGCCCTCCGGCCGCTTCGATGGTTTCGGCAATCTCCTGCGACGTCCGGCTAACCGTGCCCGCGTCGAGAAGCGCGCCGACTAATGACGCAAGCCCCGCTTTGTCGTCGGCTTCGAAGCGCGATCCTGCTCGCACTATCGCGTTGATTGAGACGGAGGGAATCGAGTGATTCTCCGAGAGCAGCAGGACCAGACCGTTCGGCAACTGTACCCGCTCGACGTCGAGCCTTGGCGTGATGCGTTTTTGACTATGCTGCACGATCACGCTCCTTTGCGTCAGGCTCTCCGTCGCTGATCAAGTAGCCAACCGTCCGATTGTTTTCGGTGAAATATTTCTCGGCGGCCGTTGCTATCTCGTCAACCTTTACAGCGGCGACGCGCTCCAGCAGCGTGTCCAGATAGTGATAACCGCGCGAGTCCTCGGGCAGGTGTTCGCCGAAGGCGATCGTCTCGTACTGGCCGAGCAGCATGGCCTGTTGCAGCGGCTCCTCGCTGCTCAACACCAGCGACGCTTCGATCTGACGCTTGGCTTTATCCATCTCTGCTGTCGAGATGTCGCCGCGTTTCAGCCGATCGATTTCTTCGAACGTTGCGCGCTCGACATCGGCGAGCTTGAAGCCGGGCTTCAATTCAGCTTGAAAGTAAAACAGAGACGGATCGATGTGGTCGTGATAGCTGGCGTCCGCCTTGGTGACCGATTGGTCTCGCTCGACCAGGCGTTGGTAGAGCCGCGACGACTTGCCGGTTGACAAAACCGACTCCGCGACTTTCAGCGCGTAGGAGTCCGGGTGCGCGACTTCGGGTGCGTGATAACCGATCAGCAAGCGCTCGACGGGCGTTTCCTTCTTCACTACGAGCCGCTTCTCGCCGCGCTGTGGCGGCTCGAGTATGCGGAGTGGCGTGGTCGCCGGTCCGGGCGGGACCGGGCCAAACAGCTCTTCGATCTTTTGGAGCACCTCACCGGAATCAAAGGCACCGGCGACGACCAACGTGGCGTGCCGAGGGTGATACCACTTGTCGTAGTACGCCTTCATATCGGCCCCGGAAGCCGCTTCCAGGTCTTCAAGCCATCCAACGGTGGGCCAATGATACGGGTGCTGGCGAAACGCCGTCGCCCAAACTTCGTTTTCGAGCGCCTCCCACGGACCGTCCAGTCCGATGCGCAACTCCTCCTCGACGACCTGTTTCTCCGACGCGAACTCTTCTTCGACGAATGTCGTGTTCCGCATGCGGCTCGCTTCAATCTCAAGCGAGGCCTCCCACCTGTCGGCCGCGAATGTGAAATAGTAAGCTGTGAAGTCGAGCCACGTGAACGCGTTGTTGGAGCCGCCGTGCAAGTGAGTGATCAGGTCGATCTCGCCTTTCTTGTAGCGGTCAGTCCCTTTGAAAAGCATGTGCTCGAGGAAATGCGACTTGCCCGTCTGACCCAGTTCTTCGTTGCGCGAGCCCACTCGATACCAAACCATAGTCGCAACGACCGGCTTGTCGTGCATCTCTTTTGTCAGAACGGTGAGACCGTTTGAGAGGATTGTTTTTTGAACGTTCCGAGTGATGAATGACTTCGTTTGGCTTCTCGTTCCTGCTTCTGCTTCCCCGATTTTGATGTGTGTCGTCATAACAGCTTTATGAAACGATTCCCCAGTCTTGCTAGTCTCCCAATGTGTCTACGCGACGTATGGCAACGAAAATACTAGAGGTCGGAAAGAAGCGATGTCAAACCTGGCTCTGGAACGCTAGCGTCGCTGACTGCTTCTCTCCGCCGGCGAACTAAGCGTGCGCACGCAGCGCAAGCAAGCAGGCAAGGATGCCTGCACTTTCAGGCGGCAGAAGTTCTCGCGGGGCTTGATTTCTGGCTTTTCGCTGTAGATACTTGAGCGTGCTGTACGGCATTTCAACCCCAAGAGTCTTAGCGTCATTGGATTGAAGTAGGTTTTTAGCTCTCAGGCATTCATTGGGCTCCGCGTGCTGCGGCTCATTTCTTCGCGCCCTCGCGGAATGATAATCGAATAGGGAACGGCCGCTGAACTGCTGCGGCCCACAGGAGAAAGATGACTAAGGCAGAACTTGTTGAGGAAGTGGCTCGGGCGGCTGAGCTGAACAAGCGGGATGCCGAGGTGATAGTCGAGACAGTTTTCGGTTCGATAGTCGGCGCGCTCCACAAGGGCGAAAAGGTCGAACTGCGCGGCTTCGGCAGCTTCCGCACCCGCGAGCGAGGTCCACGCCGAGGCCGGAATCCGAAGACCGGCGAACCCGTTGATGTTCCAGCCAAACGCGTCCCTTACTTCAAGCCCGGCAAGGAACTGAAAGAGTACTTCACCGAGAGCCCGGCTACCGCCGACGGCGTTGCCGCCTCGACACTCGCAAACGCGGAACCTGCCGCTGCGATCGAGAACGCCGACTCGCCAACCGCTCACGATGGCGGTGGATCACCCGCCCCTTCGACGCCTGAAGGCTCCGAAGGCGAAAGCTCATCGGGCGGCTCAACGATGTAAGACGCCGGCGATCGAGTTATCGTAGGGTCAATTTGATCACCGTATCTCCAAGGTGAGCCGCTCACCTTCTTGTGGCCTGTGGCTTCTACTCGCGGCTAGCCGATCCCATTCATGGAAAAAAAGGAAATAGGATCGTCCAATGGAAAGCAGCGGCGATCGACGCCCGACCGGCGCTCGGGCGAGCGGCGTGATCCGGAACGGAAATCAAGCAAAGGCGCGCTTACCACTCGCGTTGGTGAACGCCGACAGAAAAACCGCAGGTCAAAGGACCGAAAGACTGAATAGGCGTTTTCTGCTAATACTGGGTCACTTTCTTCAAGAGACCGTTCGTCATCAGGAACGCAGCCGGCACCTCGTTAGACTACCTGGGCTCTTCGATCATCAGGAAATTGCCAACCCCGTCCCAGAACTGATGAAGGCAGAACTACGAACGGTGCGACCTACGTGCCCGCTTCCCAGGTGTTCATGTACTCGACCATTTCCGCGGTGAGATTGTCGATCTTGATCCCCATCGCGGCGAGCTTGAGTGAGGCGATCTCGTTGTCGACTTCTTCGGGCAACAGATGCAGCCCGGGCGTGAGCTTCCCTTCGTTCTTCACGAGGTATTCGCAGGACAGAGCCTGATTTGCGAAGCTCATGTCCATCACCGAAGCGGGATGACCCTCGGCCGCGGCGAGATTGATCAGCCGGCCCTCGCCCAGCACCATGATCCGCCGGCCCTTCACGGTGAACTCCTCGACCATCTCGCGTACCGCGCG
>Ga0255310_10000357_pt1 | contig 10531 bp, 9 predicted proteins | sample EtOH1_T0_E1_meta_FD_201359 | JGI IMG/M metagenome (GOLD analysis project Ga0255310, IMG submission 201359) | Sandy soil microbial communities from University of British Columbia, Vancouver, Canada - EtOH1_T0_E1 | ecosystem: Engineered > Artificial ecosystem > Sand microcosm > Unclassified ...
TAGCCGACCCCGCCCTCCTCGACCGGCCGGCCCGGCCCGCCATCGGGCCCGCGATTCGACACCGTGCCGCTGCCGATGATCGACCCGGCCGCCGACACCACCAGCAGGCGGCCGTCGCGCGTGCCGTCACGGAGCGTTGCGAGTTTCATAAGGCGCGAAATTATTTTTTTGCCAGCTGCGATGGTAATCGGCCCACTCGACGCTGGTCGCCGCCGGACCGACGTCCAGCGCGTCGCGCGCATCGATCATGACCGCGTACTCGTCGGTGCCGGGCTTTTCCTGCTTGAGCATCTTGCCCAGCGCCTTGGGATGCGGGCCGTGGGTGAAGCCGCAGGGATGCAGCGTGACCATGCCCGGGTGGATGTTGTCGCGCGAGAAGAAATCGCCCGCGTGGTAGAACAGCACCTCGTCGTAATCGTCGTTGTTGTGGAAGAACGGCACCTTGATGGCGCCCGGGTCCGACTCGAACGGACGCGGCGCGAAGGTGCAGACCACGAAGCGGCTGGCCACGAACGTGGTGTGCGCCGAGGGCGGCACGTGGTAGCGGTGCGACATCAGCGGCCGGATGTCTTTCACGTTGATGCGCACCGGATGCAGGTTGCCGTGCCAGCCCACCGCGTCGAGCGGGTTGTACGGATAGGTCACCGTCGAGATCTGCTGGCGCCGCTTCACGCGCACCTTCCATTTGCCGGTCTTCTTCTGCCCCTTGAACGCACGGTCGATGGCCGGCACGTCGAGCATCGCGGGGTCGAAGATCGCGTGCTCGCCGACCAGGCCCTTGTCAGGCAGCGTGTAGCTCGAGTCGGTCGCCTCGATCAGCAGCAGCGCGACCGGCTTCTTGCACTCCAGGCGCCACATCGTTCCGCGCGGCAGGACGACATAGTCGCCGGCGGTGATCGCGAGGTGGCCGTAGTCGCAGAACAGGGCGGCGCTGCCCGCATGCACGAACAGCAGCTCGTCGCCGTCGGCGTTGCGCGCCAGCGCGTCCATCGAGCGCGGGCACACCCACCAGCGCAGGCGCACGCTGGCGTTGTGCAGGATCTCGTGCGCGTCCCAGGGCGACGCGTTCTTCGCACCGAGCCTGGCCAGGTCGAAGGCGCGCGGGCGCAGCGGCCCTTCCCACGAAGTCCAGCCGGTGGGCGGCGCCGGGTGGTACATGTGGCTGGCGGGCCCGAAAAAGCCCTCTTTGCTGATCTCGCGCTCGAATGTGCCCTTGGGCAGGTCGGCGTGGGCCTGGCGCGAGGCTCGACCCTCGACGTGGGGACGGTAAATCCATTTACTCGCCATCAGGCGGTCTCGCCTTTGAGCACCCCGCGACGAATCTGGTCTTCCTCGATGCTTTCGAACAGGGCCTTGAAATTGCCCTCGCCGAAGCCCTCATTGCCCTTGCGCTGGATGATCTCGAAGAAGATCGGCCCGATCACCGTGCTGGTGAAGATCTGCAGCAGGATGCCCTCTTGCGGCGCGCCGTCGATCAGGATGCGCAGGTCCTTGAGCTTCTTCACCTCTTCCTTGTGGCCCTTCACGCGCTTGTCCACGTTGGCGTAGTAGGTGTCCGGCGTATCCATGAAGGTCACGCCCTGCCTGCGCATCGTGGCGACGGTCTTGTAGATGTCCTTCGTCGACAGCGCGATGTGCTGGATGCCCTCGCCGCGGTACTGGCGCAGGAATTCCTCGATCTGCGACTTGTCGTCGGCGCTCTCGTTGATCGGGATGCGGATCTTGCCGCACGGCGCGGTCATGGCGCGCGAGAACAGCCCGGTCTGCTTGCCCTCGATGTCGAAGTAGCGGATCTGCTTGAAATTGCCGATGCGCTCGTAGAACCCGGACCAGACGTCCATGTTGCCGCGCTGGACGTTGTGGGTGAGGTGATCCAGCGTGTCCAGGCCGACGCCCCTGGGCTGCGGGTCGGCGCCTGCGATCGGCGTGAAGTCCACGTCGTAGATCGTGCGGTCGCCGTAGCGGTCGATGAAATACAGGACGCTGTTGCCGATGCCGTACACCGCCGGCAGGCGCAGTTCCATGAAGCCGGGCTTGCCGTCGAACGGCACCGCACCCTGGGCGACCGCGTGCTCGTAGGCCTTGACCGCATCCTTCACGCGCCAGCCCATCGCGCAGGCCGCCGGCCCGTGCGCCTGGGCGAACTGGTGGAAGTGCGAGTACGGCGTGGCGTTGACCAGGAAGTTGATGTCGCCCTGGCGGAACAGCGTGACGTCCTTGCTGCGGTGGCGCGCGACCGCGGAGAAGCCCAGCAGCTTGAACAGCTGATGCAACTGCTCGATGCCGGCGCGGTCGGGCGCGGTGAATTCGACGAACTCGAAACCGTCGGTGCCGAGCGGGTTCGCTTCCTTCTTCGTGGCTGCCATCGGATTTCTCTCAGGGGGCGGAGCAATTCTACGCCGGTAGAGATGCAGATCACTCATATCCGGCCGGACACGGGAATCGCCGCGCCGGTGATGGCGCGCGCCTGGTCGCTGCACAGGAAAACCAGCACGTCCGCCAGGGCCTCGAGCGTGACCCAACGACCGAAGTCCGCGTCGGGCATCGCCCGCCGGTTGGCCTCCGTGTCGAGGATGCTGGGCATCACGCAGTTGACACGCACGCCGTGGTCCTTCACTTCCTCGGCCAGCGCCTGGGTCAGCCGGATGACGGCGCTCTTCGACGCGGCATAGGCCGCCATCTGCGCCCCGGCCGGCTCGACGCGGGCCGCAATGCTGACGATCGCGCCTTCGCCACGAGCGACCATCACCGGCAGCACCGCGCGGATGGAATGTAGCGCGGTCGCGACATTCATCCTCCAAAGCGTTTCCCAGGGCTCGAGCTCGACGGCTGGCGCCATCCGGAAGCCGCCCGCCACGTTGAGCAGGGCGTCGACGCGGTCCCAGCGCGAAAGGATCCCCGCGAATGCCTTCGCCGCCGCGCCCGCATCCGCGAGGTCGGCGCCGACGACTTCGCCGCCCGCGTCCGCCTTCAAGTCGATCCCGACCGGAGTCGCGCCAGCCTCTTCGACGCGACGACGCACGACCCGCCCGAGCGCGCCGTTCGCGCCCGTGACGACCACGATCCTGTTTTCGAGCACGCGATTCATCTGGGGCAATCCCCGGCGGCGGGCTGTCGACCTTACGCCGCGGCGCGGCGGGTGGCCGGAAGCGCCTGATCGCCCGGGTACACGCGCGCGGGATCGAGCGGCTCGGCGCCGGACAGCCGCGCGAACGCCGGACGCAGGTCCTGCGCGACCGCGCGATGCAGCTCGTCGAGCGTGCGCACGACGAAGTAGGTCTTCTGGTATGCGTCGATCATGTATTGCGTGCTCATCACGCGCTCCGGCGCGAAGCGCACGCGGTGCGGCACGGGGCTCTCGATCGAGTACGGCGTCTCGCCCGCGGACGACAGGATGCCGGCGCCGAACGTGCGCAGCCCGCCCCCGGTTTCGATCAACCCGAACTCGACCGTGTACCAGTACAGCCTTGCCAGCAGCGGTAGCGCGTTGACGCCTGCCGCCTCGAGGCCGCGCTGGCCGTAGAGCTGCACGTAATCCGCGAACACCGGGTGGAACAGCATCGGCACGTGGCCGAAGAAGTCGTGGAAGATGTCCGGCTCGACGAGGTAATCGATTTCCTCGGGCTTGCGCAGCCAGATCGTCACCGGCAGGCGGCGCTGCGACAAATGGCCGAAGAACACCGCGTCGGGTATGAAGCCTGGCACCGCGACTAGCCGCCAGCGCGTGCTCGCATGCAACGTGTCGCTGACACGATTCAGGTCGGGAATGCCGTCCGCGACATCGAGCAGCCGCAGGCCTTGCAGAAACTCGCCGCACGCATGCCGCTGGACGATCGCCGACTGGCGCGAGTACAGCCGGCGCCAAAGCTCCTGCTCAGCCAGCGTGTAGCCCCGCAGGTCCTGGTCGATGGTGAAATCCGGTCGGGCGCGCGTGTAATCCCCGCGCAGCTCGCCGCTCGTGTTGGCGCCGTACATGGTGAAAATGCTAGCTCGGGCGGCGCGACGAATGTATGCTTAAACAGTGGCCGATGCCCTGTTTTGTAGTGTAAATCACTACGAGTTGCCCATTTATTATGGATAACATGCAAATGAAACTCGACCGGACCGACGTGCGCATCCTGCATGAATTGCAGACCGATGGGCGTATGGCGATCGTCGCCCTGGCCGATCGCGTTTCGCTGTCGCCGACCGCCTGCCAGCGCCGGGTCCAGCGCCTCGAGGAATCGGGCGTCATCGAGCGTTATGCCGCGGTGCTGAGCCCCGCCGCGCTGGGCCTGGAAATCCAGGCCTTCATCCAGGTGCGCATCGAGCGGCAATCGAAGGACGTGACCGAGTCGTTCGAGGACGCCGTGAGGAGGCTGCCGGAAGTGCGTGCCTGCTACGTGATGACCGGCGATCTCGATTTCCTGCTGCACGTGTTCGTGTCGAACCTGAAAGCGTTCTCCGATTTCGCCATGCACCGGCTCATCAGCGTGCCCGGCGTCAAGGACGTGCGCTCAAGCCTGGTGCTGGAGGCGATCAAGGCCGACGAGGGGCTTGCGCTGGGACAGGCTCGGGAGCGCTGACGGCTTAGGCCGCTCCTCGGGCGCCGGCGCAACTCGCAGCTTCGAGAATCGCGCGGTATTGGAGGGATACGAGAGTGCCCAAAGGTACGGCCCGCAGCGGAGCCTCGAGCTCCAGGCCAGCGAGCTGCTGCTCGAGATGCCGGCCGGCTTCGCGGCGGCCCTGCTCGATCGGGCCGTCCGGGGAGTGCCGCGACACCTGGTCGCACAACCGCATCAGCATGGCCCACAGACGCAGATTCCCGAGCCTGAGGGCCAACGCCATGCTGGCGTGGATCGAGCAGGGCATCGGCTCGAGGTTGCCACCCTCCACGCCCAGCAGGCGCTGGAACGCCATCGGCAGCCATCCCTGCAACCGCTTGATTCGCAGCAGGCGGCCGAGCCGCGGCTCCTGCACCGAGACGTTCCGCGCGGCGTCGGCCAGTGCCTCGTACAGCATTCGTTCGTCGCCGTTGCGAGCTTTCGATTCGAGCCCGGGCAAATGGCGCGACAGCAGCGCCCGGGCTTCGCCGTTGGCGCGGAGCTGCTGCTCCACGAGATTTGCGCTTCCGCAACCGGAAGCCGGGGGCACGGACGCGCCAGCAGTTTCCCACAGCGGGACCTCGCAGGTCATGCTGAACGTGCCATAGCGCTCCGCCGCGAACTGCGCGCTCGAGCAGCCCGCATTCCAATAATCGGCAACGGGCAGGTTGCGCGCCGCCACAGCCTGCACCATCGCGCGCAGGTCGGGAAACTCGAACACGCCCGGACCCAGCGGCGCCGTTTCGGCGAACGGTTCCCCCGCCGCATTCACGCTGACGCTGGCGCTCCTCGGCAGGCGCGCCAGCGCCCGCGTCAGCGCGGGCACGTTGCGGCTGGTCAGGAAAAATGCGCCTCCAATGTCCGCGTTGTGCAACGAGCACTGCAGCTGTGGGCGCGTGAGCTCGAGAGCTTTCCGCCAGCACAGGTTCTCCGGCGTGGGCGCGTCGAAGCGGTAGCCGGCAACTTCGAGGGGGAACGTGTACTCGGGCTGCGCGCGGAAGGCGGGACGATAGAAAGAAGCGAGGTAGCGGGCCGGCGTCCTTCGGCCCTTGAACCAGCCTTCGTTCAGCACAACGCCATCCGGGTCGATGGCCTTGATGAAATGCCAACGGTAGCCGAGACGCTCGCGCAGTCGCGGCGCCCTCAGCAGCGCCTCCATGAACTGCTCGATGGTGGCGCAGCCGACGGGTTCATTCGGATGCGGCGCGCCGACAATGAGCGCTGAGCGGGGCCCTTCGCCGATGCTGAACAACCGGATCGGGCGCCCCGCCCGGCTCTGCCCCAGCGCCCGCACCTCGACGAGGTCCGGCGCGGACCGCGCGAGCGCGTCGCTGCGGGCCTCCATTTCCGCGAGGGTCGGCAGCTCGTCCGGGCCCGGTATCGCCTCGGCGTCGCCGGCGCGGAACTGTGACGCGCAGGCGTCTGTCGTGCCCGGACCATCGGGGCCCGCATCGCCGCCGCTGCAGGCACCGATCAACGCGGGCAGGGCCACAGCCGAGCCCGCCGCGAGGCCGCTCAGGAGAAAGCGGCGGCGCGATGGATCCCTCGGCACGGCACGCGGAAGCTTCACGGTCGGCCCGTTCCGTCAGTAGAAATCGATGCCCACGCGCATTTCCACAGTGCGGGGCCGGATATAGAAGACGTCCTGCACGGTTTCGCTCGTGTACACGACGTTGCCCACGCCGCGTTCGTCGGCGAGGTTGGTGCCGAGCAGGCCCAGCGTCACGGGCAGCCCGATACCGACGTCGCGCCGGAACGTGAGTCGCAGATCCCAGGTCTGGTAGTCGTAGATCTGCGCGTGCTGGAGCAGGTCGTTGTACGCCGGCCCGGTGTAGGCGTGCACCAGCTGCGCATCGCCCAGCCAGTGGCCGAGGGAACGCGTGTAACCGAGCGTCAGCGCGGTCTGCCAGTCGCCCGTTCCGGGCAGCGGCGTGCCCACCGGCACGGGCGTCCCGTCCGGGGCGTTGAAGGGCTCGGTCGTACGCGGCCGGCTGTAGGCCGCCGCACCCGTCACCACCAGCCCGTCAATGGGCGGCGCGTAGCGGAACGACAGCTCTGCGCCGGGCACGCGGGCGCCGCCGACGTTGTCGACGTAATTGAACAGGTTGTCGGAGGTGCGCTGCACCATCTGGGGTTTTTTCCAGTCGATGTAGTACACCGCCAGGTCGACCAGCAGGTTGCGATCGAACCAGTCGCTGCGCATGCCGACTTCGTAGTTCCACAGGGTGTCGGACTTGTACACGTCCGGCACGTCGGTCGTCGGCGTATCGCCGACGGTCTGGATGCCGCCGGTGCGAAACCCCCGGGCCACGGACACGTAGCTCATCAGGTGCCTGCTGGCGAACCAGCTCAGGGCCACCTTCGGATTGATGCCCGACTCAGCGATGTCCGCGACATTGGTGTTGCTCTGGCTGCCGGTGGACGCCAGCACCAAGGCCCCGCTGGAATCGACCGCGCCACCGGTCGAGACGCGGTAATAGCGCAGACCCAGTTCCGCCTTGAACGCATCGCCGAACAATCGCGCGACGTTGCCAAAGGCGGAAATCTCCCGAAGGTCGAGCGCCGCATCCGCCTGCAGCAGCGAGCTTTCCGTCCCGAGCGGCGGTGTCTTCTCGGTGAGCAACTCCCGAAAGTCCTGATGGTAGTCCAGGCCATAGACGCCCAGCAGCCACTCCCATTCGCCGGGATCCGAAACCAGGCGTAACTCCTGCATCGCGGAGGTGACAGCCTGAAAGTCGGCCAGGCGCACGGAGTTGTCGGGCGTCGGCGCGCCCAGCACGCGGGACACCTCCGCGGTTGAATCGAATTCCTTGGTGACCCGGCTGCTTGTGGAGGTCAGCTGACCCCAGTCGAAGCGATAGCCCAGGCTCACGTCGGCCAGATCGAATTGCGAGCGCTGGTCGCTGGGGCCGGACGTGGTGGTGCGCTCCAGGCGGCCCTCGCGGTTGCTGGCGAAGGACAGGTCATCCATGCGCGAGCGTTGACGCAGGTACATGGCGTTCGCGGAAATGCGGTTCGACAGTTCCCACCGCAGCAGCGCCCGGCCGCTTTCCTGGCCGCGCCGATCGACGTCGACGAGCTCGCGCGTGACGTCGTCCGTGACACCACCGACGGTTCGTTGCATGCCCACCAGCCGGAGCGCCGCGGCGTCGCTTCCGAGCGGCACGTTGACAGCGCCGTCGAAAGCCCGGGAGGGTTCTCCCTCACGGGTCGTCCCGTAGGAACCCGCGAACTTGCCCTGCCAGGCACCCAGTTCGGGCGGCGTCGGCACATAGCGGATCGCGCCCGACAGTCCGCCGCTGCCGAACAAGGTGCCCTGCGGACCCTTGAGGATTTCGACGCCCTCGAGATCGAACGGATTGACGTCCGGGCTGACCGCCGAAAGCATCGGGTCGCTGAAGGCGGTGTCGCCGATCAGGATCGCCGCGGTCTGGGATGTGGTGAGGCGCGACGTGTCCGCGCCGATGCCGCGGATGGTTACGCGGTTCTGGTCCATGCCGAGCCCGTTCAGCGTGACCCCGGGGGTCAGCTTGAGAAAGTCGGCCAACTCCTTGGCATTCTGCCGCTCGAGCTCGCGGCCATCCACGAGATTGATGCTCGCGGGAATCTCCCGCAGGGGTTGCGACCGCTTGGTGGCCGTCACCACGATGTCATCCAGCTGCTGCGGCGCATCCTGCGTTTCGGCGATCGGGTCTTCGCTGCGAAGCGGGATCAGGTCCGGGGCTTCGGCCGGGTCTTGGCCTCCAGTAGCCTCTGGTTGCGGCGCCTCCGTCCGATCGTCCGGCGAGGCACCGTGCACCGACGGAGCCACGACGACGAAGGCCATGACGGCCGCGAGCAGGATCAGGACCCGCTGGACTGGCATGTCATCTCATTAGTGGTCACATGACCACCTGATACTATCCCGCCGCCCAGGCGCGTTGCAAGGAGCGGTCGTGGCGGGACGCAGAGGACTCAACGGACGTCAGCGAATCGTGGACGCGGCATTCGAGCTGTTCAGCACCAACGGCTTCGAAAAGACCACGAGCCGCGAGATCGCGGCCCGGGCGGGCGTGGCCCTGGGCCTGATCCACAAGCATTTCGGCTCGATCGAAGGGCTGATCAAGGCCACGGACCGGCGCGTGCTCGAATGGTCGTCGAAGCGCATGGAGAAAGCGCTGGTCGCCGCGGGGAGACTCGATCCGTCCTTCAAGGCGAAGCACGGCGAAGAGGACGAGCTCGCGCTCTCTTACGTAACCATGGCGCTGATGACCCGGCGCGCCGGATCGCAGGACTTGTACTTCGCCCTGCTGGAGCGCAGCAAGGACGCGCTCGGGACTCTGCGCGCCAACGGGAGCCTGCGAACCGACGTTTCCCTCGAGGCCTGCGCGCAGTTCCTGCTGGCCTTGGAGCTGGGTGCGCTGGCCGCGTGGCCGCAGCATGCGGCGCGCGCACCGGGGAGGAAGGGCGCCCCTTGGCTGAGGGAAGATGTCATGTCCCTGGTTCGCGACGCCCTGGACCCCAGGGACGCGTGAGTTACATGTTGCTTGCCAGCTTGGTCACGCCCGACGGCTCTTTCTTCGGCGGATACAGCGGCGCGAACAGGCCTTTCTGCTTCGCCTGCTGCACCAGCCCCATGAGGTCCAGTTTCGTGAGGTCGTACAGCTCGCGCAGGTCCTCGAGGTAGTAGTACAGCGGCTGCATGATGTCGATGCGATACGGCGTGCGCAGCGCATCCATGATGTCGAAACGCTTGTGCTGGGCCTGCGTGCTGTTGAACGCGTACTCGGTCTCGCCGATCGACGACAGGATGCCGCCGCCGTAGATGCGCATCGGCTGGCCGGGCGGCCGGATCAGGCCGAACTCGACGGTGAACCAGTACATGCGCGCGAGGAATACGCGGTCCTCCTTCGACGCCGCCAGGCCGAGCTTGCCGTAGGTGTGGGTGAAGTCGGCGAAGTACTTGTTGGTCAGCAACGGCGTGTGGCCGAAGATCTCGTGGAAGATGTCCGGCTCCTGCAGGTAATCGAGCTCCTCGCGCGTCCGGATGAACGTCGCCGCGGGGAACTTGCGGTCGGCCAGCAGCTTGAAGAACTCACTGAAGGGAATGAGCGCGGGAACGTAGGCCACTTCCCAGCCGGTCTCGCGCCGGAGGATCTTCGAGATGTCCGGCAGCTGCGGGATGCGGTCGCGCGGCATCTTCAGGATCTCGAGTCCCTGGAAGAACTCGTCGCAGGCCTTGCCGCGGATCGCGCGGTCCTGCCGCCCGTACAGCGTCGCCCAGATCTGGTTTTCCTCGTCCGTGTAGCGGATGAGGCCAGAAGCATCGGGCTGGCGAGCAACGTACTTCGTGCCCTTGCCCATGGTGCACCTCGAAAATCGGCTGCGGCAGGTTCGACTGCCGCGAATGGCCAATTATCGCATCCCGATCGCGGCCATCGGATGGCCCTACGCGAAGCGGTCGGTCGCCTCGACCAGCCGCCGCAGGGTGCCGGGCTCGCTGGCGGCGTGGCCGGCGTCCGGCACGATCTGCAGCTCCGATTCCGGCCAGGCCCGATGCAGGTCCCAGGCCGAGCGGATCGGGCAGACGACGTCGTAGCGTCCCTGGATGATGACGCCCGGAATGTTGCGGATCTTGCCGACATTCTCGAGCAGCCAGTTCGGGCTTTCGAAAAAACCGCCGTGCACGAAGTAATGGCACTCGATGCGCGCGAAGGCTTCGGCGAAACGGTCTTCGCCGAAGCGCTTGACCAGGTCTTCGCTCGGCGACAGCTTGCTGGTCGCGCCTTCCCAGATGCTCCAGGCCCGCGCCGCCGCGGTGCGGATGCGGGAATCGGCGTGGGTCAGGCGCTGGTAATAGGCGGAAACCAGGTCGCCGCGCTCGGTCACCGGGATCGGCTCCAGGTAACGCTCCCAGGCATCCGGGAAGATCCAGGAACAACCTTCCTGGTAGAACCAGCGGATCTCCG
>Ga0255310_10000358_pt1 | contig 10528 bp, 7 predicted proteins | sample EtOH1_T0_E1_meta_FD_201359 | JGI IMG/M metagenome (GOLD analysis project Ga0255310, IMG submission 201359) | Sandy soil microbial communities from University of British Columbia, Vancouver, Canada - EtOH1_T0_E1 | ecosystem: Engineered > Artificial ecosystem > Sand microcosm > Unclassified ...
CCATCAATCCATAGCCGGCCAACAACTCGAGGGCGAATCGAGGAGCTTCAAGCAGCAGCACGCCGGGCCGCGAACGCGAAGTTGCGCGTCCGCTTTTGTCGCACATCATCACTCGGCGCGCGCCTGCGAGGATAGCGAAAAGCATGAGCGCGCCCGCGCCGCTCTGTGTTCTCAAGTCCGAAGCGAACACGCAGAAAGCGTCGGGCCCGAGCGACCGAACTCGCGATAGTGCTTCGCGCTTCGAAGCCCATTTGAGATCAGTTTTGCTTAACGGCCGAATGTTGGTGTCGGGCAATAGCGCGGCCGCCCACTCCATCGCGGCGTTCTCATTCCCCGACAAATCCAAGACCAGAGTGAGAGGTCTTACAGCGTTTTGAATCGCGAGAGGGGAAGGATCGTGCTCCGTCGGTGATTCGCTGACCTCTCTTCTTGAGGAGGCATTGGCCATTGGTCCTTGCGAGTTTGTGTGAGACTGGGGTGGATTCACCTGGTTGCCGTTATGAGGAGGCTCCATCCAAATTGCACCGACTGCTGGAACAACCCGGTGACGCCCTCGCGCACGCGCAAGCTTGCGGCAGAATCGACCGGTGAGCAGTTCGCGTATCAGGCGGCCGATCGTCTCAGCGCGGCGCGGGCGCTGCTTCATCCGGAGGCGGCGCCCGGCGTTGCTTCTTCCAGAGTTCGTCTGAATCTTCGATAGTAGAGAAGGTGCAGTATGTAGTCCAGCGCCATCGCGCCGGCGGCGGTCCAGGCCGCTCCCGCGATTCCAAAGCGAGGGACCGCGAACACCAACGTCGCGAGCGTCGCGGCGCCACTTATCAGAACGATGTTGCGCAATTCGGCGCCGCGCCCGTGCGACGCAAGGAATACGTTGTAAGGCTGGAACAACCCGACGAAGAGATTCATCGCCGCAAACGGAATCAACAGCGGCGCCGCCTCGGTGTATTTCGGAAAGACAAACCTGAGGACGTAAGGTCCAAGCACGATCAGCGCAATTGAAGCAGCAATGACTGCGGCGGCGTTCCACCTTGTGATCCGGGCGGGCACTCGCGTAAGCCGGGCGAAGGCGCGAAAGCGAGTCGTTGCGAGCGAGCGGCCCATCATTGCAATCGGGTTGCTGAACTTCTGCGCGATCGCGTACATCCCGAGCGGCGCGGTGCCGCTGAGAAAGTAACCGATCGCGAGTTGATCCGAACGCGACGAAGCCATCCCGCTTATGCGAGCGAGGTAGAGGTTGAATCCGTACCCGCGCGTCTCTTTGAGTGTCAGCTTGATATAGCGCGACACGCCCTTTAAGCTTGGTTGCATTCGGATCAGTGTCCAGACCGACGAGACCCCGATGCCCGCAAAATAGGCTCCCAGAGCCGTTCCTGCGGTCAGCCGGTGGGAGGCCACAAGCGCTACCAGCGCGACCAGATAGCAGCCCGACATCGTTAGCTGAAAGACCGATAGCCTTCGAATCTGGTTGAGACCCTGACAGCTTTGCTCGATGAACAACTGAAATGGCTGAAAGAACGCCAGCGCCGCGGTCGCAATGAACAGCCATCGAACGTCTTTGTCAAAAATCAGATCGATGGGTTTAGCCGCAGCCACGACGAACACCGAAAAGACAACGCTGATTGCAAGGGTCATCAGAACGAGCGCGCCCAGCGCTTCGCGCTCGCTGTCGCGATCACCTGCGAGCGCAAGCACTCGAGCGCCCGCCGAAGAAATGCCAAGCTCGAAGAACAGGCTTGTGACGACGATGATGCTCAGACAGAATGCGAACCGGCCCATCTCCCCCGGCTCCATCCATCGGCCCAGAATGATGCTGGCGAAAAACCCTGCGAACATCGACGCCGTCTGCGCGGAGAAGAGCATCCCCGTCTGTCGCGTGGTTTCCCCCAGTTTGAAACGTGAGCCAGGCGACGGGGTTCGAGCATCGGATGCGGGTGGCTGAGTCTCAGCGGCCAGTTTGATTGCTCCTTTTGATCATTAGATAGCCCCACTGCATGCCGTGCCCGATGAACAAGCCAGCATAGTAGATCGTCACCCCCGCTATCACAAAAAGAGAAGCAGAGCAGGCTGCCGAACTGTGTCTACTGAAACGTAGTTCGAACAAGAATGCTTTCAAACTCGGAGGGTCATATCGACCGCCGCCGGCTTCTGACTTCCCGCGCCCCCTTCGATCCAATGGTCATACCAGAGACTCAGGTTCAGCAGAGTCCACAGGAAGAACGAATAGTTCGCGCGGCCTGTTTGATGCGCGGTCAAAATATGCTTTACAAAGTCGTAGTCGAACAACCGGCGGCCGCGCAGCCTCGAGTTGAACACAGCGTCCCCGACGAAACCGCCGAAGCTCCCGCGCATCCACTCGTCGATCGGAACTCCAAACCCCTTCTTCTCTCGATTCAAGACTTGCTCGGGAATGACTCCTTCGAGCGCGCGCTTGAGAATGTATTTGGTTTTACCATCGCGATACTTCAAGCTTGACGGAATCGCCATCGCGAATTCGACCAGCTTGTGATCGAGATACGGCACGCGAGCCTCGACCGAAGTCGCCATCGTCATCTTGTCGACGCGCATCAGCAGGAGCTCCGGCAATCTCAGCTTTAGCTCCTGATAGCTCATCTTTAGGAGCTGATCGGCGTCCGGTTTCGAACCAAGCAACCGATCCAGATCTGAACGCACCACCGAGTAGGATGAGAATCCATCTTTGCCGACGGCTCCGAGCCTCTTCCTGGCTTCAGATGTCAGCAGCCGGCGTTTGTTCACTTCATCAAAAATAAAAGTCCCGCTCCAGAACAACTCTTCCCCCTCAGCCAGGCGGCGAAACACATCGGGGAGCATCTTGCCACCCTTTGGCAAGAGCCGACCGGCGCCGGTTCGACTGACGACCTGACCCGCTGCCGCCATCGCGCGCCGCATCGGCGCGGGCAGTCGAGCGAGGTGACGCCAAACGCGATTGTAGAAATCAAGGTAGAGAGCGTAGTCGCGGTAACCGCAGAACAGCTCATCCGAACCCTCCCCGACCTGGATGACCTTCGTCCCGGTTTCGCGCGCGAGCTTCGACACGTAGTACAACGGGACGCAAACCGGGTCGGCTATCGGTTCGTCCTGATGAAAGATCAGTTCGGGAAGAAAATCGACCAGCTCCTGCTGGCTGATCAACACCTCGTGATGATCGGTGCCGTACTCGCGAGCGACGAAGCGCGCTTCATCCAGTTCGTTGTGAGCCGGGTCGTCCCGGAAGCCGACGGTGAATGTACGAACCGGCTGATTCATCAGCTCGGCCATGAGCGCGACGTTCGCGGTTGAGTCGATGCCGCCCGAGAGGAACACGCCGAACGGAACGTCGCTCATCATTCGCTTGGCGATCGATTCCTTCAGCAACCGGCGAAGCTCCTCCGCGATCCCGTGCTCGTCTGTCGCGATAGACGAATCAAGACGAGTCGGGATTGCGTCCCAGTAGCGAGTGACCGTTACGTCGCCTCGCGCGTCGCAGGTGAGCACGCAGCCGGCCGGCAGCTTTTGAATGCCCGCGAACAATGTCTGAGGCGCAGGCGTGGTCAGGAAAGTCAGGTAGTGGTAGAGCGCTTGTTCGTCGACGCCGCGCGCGACTGACGGGTGCTCGAGTATGGCTTTTATCTCAGACGCGAAGATCAGCCGGCCGCCGGTCAGCGTGTAGTAGAGCGGCTTCACCCCGATTCGATCGCGAGCGAGCACCAGTCGCCGCGCGGCTTCGTCCCACAGCCCGATCGCGAAGTCTCCTTCAAGGTCGTCGACGAAATCCAATCCGCGCTCTTCATAGAGATGAATGATCGTCTCAGTATCGGTGCGCGAACGATAGCGATGGCCTTTCGCCTCGAGACCGGGCCGCAGCGATTCGTGATTGTAGATTTCGCCGTTGAAGGTTATCCAGACCCGCCCGTCTTCGTTGGGCATCGGATTGCGGCCCGCAGGTGTGAGGTCGACGATCGCAAGCCGCCGGTTGCCGAGGCCGACGCGCCGGTCTTCGGTCACGTACACACCGGCGTCATCAGGTCCGCGATGAGTCATCGTGTCGCGCATCCGAACGACGAGCGAATCGCTCACCGCCGGCTGGCTCACGCCGTATTCATAGATTCCGCAAATGCCGCACATAAACAGGAGTCAGTGGTCAGTAGTCCGTAGTCAGTTGTCGCAGCACTGCGGCGTCTGACGCGAGGCTTATGCCGGTGCGTTACGTTCAAGAGTTGCCACACCTTCAGTCGTCGTCCAAAGTCCCCACGATCAAGTACCTTCTACTAGTACTCAGTCACACTCAGTTTGATGGATCGCAGATCCAGATTTCAGGGCTCCAATCCCGTAGGGATGACCTGTCTATAGAAGGGCCGCGCGCCATGGGTCTGTGACTCCGTTAGGAGTGACCTGTGTTCCGGCAAGCGGTGTTCTGCCGGGAAACAAGGTGACTCCTGAAGGAGTCAAGTATCATCGCCGCGCCGTTTTCTATAGACAGGTCATCCCTTACGGGATTAGCTGCTGAAATTCTGCTCCACAATGTATCAAGCCCAATGTGACTGACTACTAGTCTCCTTACCTTAGGACAGTCGGTTCGTTCTTGAGGCTTTGATTTCTATGAAAATGTGACTGCCCTCCTGTACTTGAATATAGCCAAATCGTCCACGGGAGTTCATCGCAAACCGAACATTGTCCAAGTCCAAGATAGCCAGTCAATTCTCCCGTTGCGCAGCAGGAGTTCAGAATGCAGACTTCGTGAAAGACACTTGGACGTTGGCAGTGGTTTTTCTGTTCCCCAAACGAAAACGTTCGTGATTTCCTTGTTCTCGTCGAACTGCTTGAGTAGCAATGCAAATAGCTCTGATTGCAAATCAGATTCATTGAAATAGAGAGAAGGGCAGGCAAGAAACTTTTTCTGCAAGGTAGAGATACATTCTTTGACGCGGGAGAGGGTATTTACCATATCATCCTAACTAACCATTGACAGGCTGTTGACTGCGGACTCTCTCTAACTTCTCTTCATCGCCAAGCCTGTATGGAATCAACAGCATCACGGTCTCGAAAGGAACCGCTGCTTTCAGTTGGAATATCATACCAGAAGAGCTAAGACGCGTCCCGTAGCTCGGCGAGACCCAACGTTCGGTTAGTTCAGTCTTAAACACGTAGCCCAGCGTCGGCACAATCGCAAGCGCCGACGTTCCGTCGTGAGCGATGGCGCATTGATCTGGTTCGATTCGCGTCTCAAGCCCCGCGTCGAAGTTGAAACAGAACTCGAATCGATGACTGCCCTCGCCGGTGAACACGTCCTTGATGATCCAGTAGCCTTCGCGCTTTTCGAGCGTAACAACGCGCCGGTGAGTGACCGGCGAAGGCAGACGCCGATACGCGTAATGCTCGGCGTCCAGCACATCGCGCTCGGGAGTGCTTTCCCACAGATTCACGTGCGGGCGTACGTTTGAGGCGAACGCGAACAACTCGCCTTGGTCTACCTGGCTGATCTCCTCGCCGTCGACCCGAACTGTGTTGTGGTACGCGGTCGAGCGAAACAGATTGCGCTCCTGCTCGCTCGCCGTGTAGACATAGGTTCCCGGGTCGCGAAGGAAGGTTCGGTTGAACGCAAACATCTCGATAGAAAGCGCGTCCGAGTGCGCATGCGAGCCGTGTCCGCGCAAGCCGTGATCGCCGCAGTCGACGATCGAATACAACTCGCCGGCGCGTTGGACGAATATCTGGGCTTGTGGAAACGCCCGCGAACCGGCGCTTAGTTTATTAATTGGCTGATGCTCGAACGCCTCGAGGCCCGCCTGGCCAAACCACCAGATCGCTTCCTCATCGACCTCACTCGACTGTTTGAACGGTCGGTTCCCGACGAGGATCGCGCCGATCGACATGAGATAGGAGTGATCGGCGGCCGGGCGGTCTTTGAACCTTAGGAGCCGGCCGTCATCCGAGTCTCCTATCATTGGCGCGGCGCCATCGGGCTTCAAGTAACACCCGACGAATTCGAACATAGCCGCCAGTCGCTCGCCAAAAGCCGTCCCCGGATCGAAGGTCCCTTCGCGACACAAGGCCAGGAAGAGCGAGAAGATTTCAAGCACAAAGCGGTGGTAGCCGATCGAGCCCTCGTAGTCTACCCCGTCCGCAAGAACCTGGCGGTTCATCTCTTTCATCAGCCGAGGCGCGCTGTAGTTGCGCCAGCCCCGCGCTTCTCGAAGCTCGGGTGCGGTTGTGCCGATTGCAAACAACCCAATCAAATTCGACAGGTAGTGATTGCTCGTCGTGCGATAAGAGAACTCGAGATTCGCGCGGATAAACCTTCCGTGCGCCAGCAGCATCTTTAGAATCATCTCAATCGCCTGGTCGCTCACATTAGGCGACCCGCGAAACATTTCGAGCGCCGCGATTATGTTCACGGCGCGAATGCCCGCTTCCATAGCAATCGTCCAGTTGACCCCGAAGCGCGGAGGATTGTCTTCGTGCCACGACGCGAGCTGAATCAGAAACTCTTCCGAGTATCGCTCATCGCTGGTCAACAGATATGCGCGGCCGAGCGTAACCAGATGGTGAAGACGATTGAGCTCCCAAACCACGCGCACGTCGGCGCCTGGTCCAATCACCAGCGGCACGCGAGTGAAATGAGCAAGCGGCCAGCGCATATCTGCTTGTGGGTCACTGTGCCAATCGATCTTCGAGCCCAGATCAAAGGCGCGGCCGAACAGCGTGATTCTATGATCGAGAATGGCTTCCGCTTCGAGGCGAGACTGTTCCATCGAATCAGGAAAGGAATGCTGGACGGCGGCGACGGTTGAGCTTAGGTCTGCCAGACCGGGGACGAGACGCGGCCCAGCGCCGGTGCGAATCCTCGATGCGACATCGGCAATCGACGTTCCGCCGATCGAACGCCGAAGATCCGCATCAGACACATAGGTTGATTGCGGGTTATCAGAGGCGCGGCTGATCGCTCGAGCGACACGCACCCGCGCGCGGCGAGAGGCTTCGCGGGCAAGCTCGCGCGGTGTCATGCCTTTGACCTTGCGGCGAATTGTTAGAGAGCGTCTCAATCCCTGAATTCAACTGTTACTTAAGATTGCTCGGATGCCCTTGGCACTCCGGAGAACCGGGTAGACAACGCGCCGAGCAGAAACAAAAAGTATAGATTCAAGTCTGAATAGTAACCGCTTGCCAGCGTCAATCCGGGTATCCAATAGGCGACGACCAGCGCAAGAAAGCAGGAGGCCGCGATTCGTTGTCGCTGGTCCTCGCCTCGTTTGAATGCGCGCCAGCCTATCAGAAACAGATACAGATTAGCCGCGAGATAGCACACGAGACCCGGCAGCCCAAGTTCCGAGGCAATCCAAAAGACGTTTGAATGCGGGCTGTCAGCGGCTTTTGTGTTCAGGATCTCTTCCGGTGGCTCGTTGGAATAGTAGTGCGACGCGTCGTAGTAGTCGGAATAGTTAGCCAGCCCGACGCCGAAGATCGGATTGTCGACAGCGACCTCGGCCGCTGCCTGCCAGGTCGCGAGCCTCCCGAACACGCTGCGTAGGTTCGACAGCCGGCTTCCGGATCTTGACGAATCCATTGTGGCGAGCCATCCGGCCAGCAGAAGCAGGATCACCGCGATAAGAGAGGCGGCCGGCAGGAAGCGGCGAAGCTCTAAGCGCTGCTGCGCGAGGCGACGCGAGTACCACCGCTGAGCGATCCAACAGATCAATAACGCAAACGCTACCACTCGAAACAACGACAACAAAGCGCCCAATGCCGCGGCAAATGTCGCGCCCACGTAAACAAGTCTGCCCGTGGCGTCGAAACGCACGCGAAGCAGCCTCGGCGCGGTTTGTAAAAACAGAAACAGGATCAGGCAGATGATTGCAAACGACGAGTCCGCGAGGAACGGGCCGTTCACGCGCCGCTCACCCCCGCGCACCAATTCCGCGCCTTTGTATTGGAACAAGTCGATGCCGGTTGCAAGCTCAAACGTCCCCGTCGCAAACAAAAAAAGTGCCAGCGCCATGCAGCCGAGCAATAACCACCTGCCACCCGTCCGCAGGTCGAAATGTCTCCTGGCAAAGTGAAAGGCGAGGAGTGGCAGCCAAAACGTATCGATCGCGATCCGCGTTGCATAAGCTACATTGTTGGAGAGGGCCACCGCGCTGGCGAGCGCGAGCAGCGACAAAAGCGACCACGCGATCTCGAACCTCGATAGAGAGTGTATCGCTTGCGCTCTTGATGGTGTGGCTGACAGCGCAGGTGCGCGGCTTGACTCGAGAAGCAGGATCAGGACCAGCACGCCGAATACAGCGCGATTGTAAGTGATGATTGAGCGGTCAAGTGGAAACCTGAGATAGAAGGATGCGAGCGGTGTCGTCACAAACCAGGCGAGAAGGACGGCTTCGATCGTGATGGGCGCCGCAAGAAGGAACGAAGCCCCAAGGGACAAAGTGGTTATCACGACGCCATTTCGATAGTCTCCGGCCGCGCACAACGCCCCGGCAAACCCTACGCCGGCAGTCAACAGCACGAGGGATGCGGTGAATCGAAGCGGCGACGCCGAGTACATGATATTCGGCCTTTGTCGCGAGATGTCCATCGATCGCTTAACCTGTCAGGCTGCGCCACCGGACGGCGGCGCTAACTGAGTTCTTCAATCGTGTCCACGATACGAGCGGCGGCGCGGCCGTCCCAAAGCTCAGGCGCGCGCGGAGCAGGAGTGGGCCGCTCCAGCGCGGCCACCGCTTCACGCTTGATAGTTTCCGGATCGCTTCCGACGAGTCGATTGGTTCCTTCGGTCACCGTGATGGGCCGCTCGGTATTTTCTCTGAGCGTCAAGCACGGAATGCCGAGCACCGTGGTCTCTTCCTGAACTCCGCCGCTGTCGGTCAGAACCAAACGGCTGTTGCTGTACAAATGAAGGAAGTCCAGGTATCCAAGCGGCTCCGTCAGCGTGAGCGAGCGCTGCTTGCGCACCCGATCGCCAAGACCAAACTGCTCGAGGCGGTCGCGCGTGCGCGGATGGATTGGAAAAACGATCGGCAACCGTTCGCTGATTACCTCGATCGCCTCCAGAATCCCCAACAACTTCTCTTTGTCATCTACGTTTGAGGGCCGATGGAGGGTCATCGCACAGAAATGCCCAGGCTTGAGATTTAGACGATCGAGCACCCGCGAACTCCGAGCCCGCTCGATGTTGCGATAAAGCGTGTCGATCATCACGTTGCCGACGAAACGGATCTTCTCGGGGGCGACTCCTTCGCGAAGCAGGTTTTCATTCGCGTCGCGAGAAGGCGTGAGCAGCAGATCTGCGAGCGCGTCGGTGACGACTCGGTTTATCTCTTCGGGCATCGTGCGATCGCGGCTTCGAAGCCCGGCCTCCACGTGTGCAACTCGAACCAACTGCTTCGAAGCGACGATCGCCGCGGCCATCGTCGAGTTCACGTCGCCGACAACCACCACCCAGTCGGCAGGATGCTTCAACAAGACCTGTTCGAAGGCGATCATCACGCGAGCCGTCTGCTCCGAGTGTGAGCCCGAACCGACTTCCAGATTGATGTCGGGGCGGGGAATCTGGAGGTCTTCGAAAAACGAGTCGCTCATGGACTCGTCGTAGTGTTGACCTGTGTGGACGAGCAAAGTCTCGATTCGTGAAGAGCGTCGGCGCATCTCATCGAGTACCGGCGCGATCTTCATGAAGTTTGGCCGGGCGCCGACGACGTTGATTATTCGGAGCATCGCTTTTGATTCAGAACGTTGGAACTGAAACTCGGCAGGAAGTCTAACGTTGGCGTGTTTGCGAACACAAGGTCGGCGCCTGAAACTGTCGCCCCCTAAAACGCGAAAGACACCGGGAACCGTGAGGCTCCCAGTGTCCCTGTGTGTCCGAGAATCGCGACCGCCCGTACTAGCGGCGACCGCGCCCGCGATTCTTAAGCAAGTAGAACAATGCGCCGCCACCTCCGCCGATTAGCGCTCCAACTCCCGCGCCTTTTCCGCCGCCCGCGATCGCTCCGATGCCGGCGCCCACCGCTGCTGGCGCTCCAACGGTCAGAATCGCGTCTCTAGTAGAGTGGCCACCGCGATAGCCGCGATAATCGCGGTACTGCTGCCCGTAATAACGCGTGCCCACCCCGCCACGATAGTTAGGCTCCGCGTAATAACGCTGACCCGCAACCCCTCGAGACGGGTACGAATTATAGAAACGAGTATTGACTGAACGATTACAGTCTCTTCGGGAACGCTGAGCAAACGTCTCAGGCGCGGCTGCCAGGGATAGGAAAGTAACGGCAAGGACAATTGCTGCGATTCTCTTTGACATGTGTAGCCTCCTGGATTTCTTTGGAATTGATCCTAGTAGCGGGCAACTAGGGTGCCAGCAAGCGGCGCAGCGAGGTTTTTGCATTTTCCGCCGGAAAAACGCGCCGGTGAAGCTAGCTCGATTCGCCCGCTTGCTCCATATCGTGTGGACGTTGCCCGATATGCTCACCCGGCGCTGACCTCGCGTCGCCCCGGCCATTGACTTGGCGGCGCCAGACCCCTAGAATCCTCCTCGTCA
>Ga0255310_10000359_pt1 | contig 10508 bp, 10 predicted proteins | sample EtOH1_T0_E1_meta_FD_201359 | JGI IMG/M metagenome (GOLD analysis project Ga0255310, IMG submission 201359) | Sandy soil microbial communities from University of British Columbia, Vancouver, Canada - EtOH1_T0_E1 | ecosystem: Engineered > Artificial ecosystem > Sand microcosm > Unclassified ...
GCGCTGGTGTTCAGCCGCACCAAGCACGGCGCCGACAAGATTGTGCGGATGCTCACCGCGGCCGGAATCCACGTCAATGCGATCCACGGCAACAAGAGCCAGCCGCAGCGCGAGCGCGCGATCGCGCTGTTCCGCTCGGGTGAGATCAAGGTGCTGGTCGCGACCGACATCGCCGCGCGCGGCATCGACATCCCCGGCGTCAGCCATGTCGTCAACTACGACCTGCCGCACGTCGCCGAGCAATATGTCCACCGCATCGGCCGCACGGCGCGCGCCGGCGCGTCAGGCATCGCCATCGCTTTCTGCTCGGAAGAGGAGCGGCCCCTGCTGCGCGACATCGAGCGGCTGACCCGCCAGAAGCTCAGCGTCGAAGCACTGCCCGGCAATTTCGCCGACGCGGTCCGCTCGACCCGGGCGTTGAAGCCCGCGCCGGCGGCACGCGAGCAGCGCAATTATCGCGGTGCTCCCCGTCCACAAGGCCAGCGCCCCCAGGGCCAGCGTCCGGCCGGCAGCCATCGCCCCAACCAGCATCCCGCCCATCGTGGCGACGGCCAGCGGCCGAGTGGCCGCCCCGGTGGCAACCGCGGACGTCCCGGAGGCCGCCAGCGCCGCGCCCAGGGCTGACGCGCCTCCCTCACGACCCTGATTTCTCACGCGCGCGCACGTGCACGCGCGCGTGACTTTGCGGCCGGAGCCACTATATCCTGTGATATGGCAAGCGACCCCGATCAGATTCCCGATCAGACCCCCAATCAGAACATCTACGACGCCGACAGCATCCAGGTTCTCAAGGGCCTGGACGCGGTGCGCAAGCGCCCCGGCATGTACATCGGCGACACCGACGACGGCTCGGGCCTCCACCACATGGTGTTCGAGGTTTCGGACAATGCCATCGACGAGGCGCTCGCCGGCCATTGCGACCGCATCCTGATCACCCTCAATGCCGAGGGCTCGGTCAGCGTCGAGGACAATGGCCGCGGCATCCCGACCGGGATCCACGAAGGCGAAGGCGTGTCGGCGGCCGAGGTCATCATGACCCACCTCCATGCCGGCGGGAAGTTCGAGAACGCGTCCGACGACAATGCCTACAAGGTCTCGGGCGGCTTGCACGGGGTCGGCGTGTCGGTCGTCAACGCGCTGTCGGAATGGCTCGACCTGACCGTGTGGCGCGACGGCGAGGAGCATTTCATGCGCTTCCGCCACGGCGTTCCGGAGAAGCCGCTGAAGGTTGTCGGGAAGACTGACAAGCGCGGCACGCGGGTCACCTTCTTGCCCAGCGGCGACACCTTCAAGACGATGGATTTCGATTTCGAGCGCCTCGAGCATCGCTTCCGCGAGCTCGCGTTCCTGAACTCGGGCGTGCGGCTGGTGCTGGTTGACGCGCGTCACGACGAGCCGAAGGAAATCGAGCTGTTCTACGAGGGCGGCACCGCCGCGTTCGTCAAATATCTCGACCGCGCCAAGACCCCGCTGGTCCCCGACCCGATCGCCATCCACGGCCAGCGCGACGAGATCGGCATCGACGTCGCGATGGAGTGGAACGACAGCTATTACGAGAACGTCCTGCCGTTCACCAACAACATCCCGCAGCGCGACGGCGGCACCCATCTGGCCGCGTTCCGCGCGGCGATGACCCGGACGCTCAACAATTACGCCGAGAAATCGGGGGCGCTGAAGCGCGAGAAGGTCAACCTCACCGGCGAGGACATGCGCGAGGGCCTGACGGCGATCGTCTCGGTCAAGCTGCCCGACCCCAAATTCAGTTCGCAGACCAAGGACAAATTGGTCTCATCCGAAGTGCGCCAGCCGCTCGAAAGCCTGATCGCCGACAAGCTTGCCGAGTGGCTGGAGGAGAATCCCGGGCATGCCCGGATGATCATCCAGAAGGTGATCGACGCCGCCGCCGCGCGCGAGGCCGCGCGCAAGGCGCGCGAGGCGAGCCGCAAGTCGGTGATGGGCATCTCGTCGCTGCCGGGCAAGCTCCACGACTGCACCGAAAAGGACCCCGCCAAATCCGAACTGTTCCTGGTCGAGGGCGACAGCGCCGGCGGCTCGGCGAAGCAGGCCCGCGACAGCAAGTACCAGGCGATCCTGCCATTGCGCGGCAAGATCCTCAACGTCGAGCGCGCGCGGTTCGACCGCATGCTCTCGTCGCGCGAGATCGGGACCATCATCCAGGCGCTCGGCACCGGCATCGGCCGCGAGGAATTCAGCCTCGACAAGCTGCGCTACCACAAGATCGTGATCATGACCGACGCCGACGTCGACGGCGCCCATATCCGCACCCTGCTGCTGACCTTCTTCTACCGCCAGATGCCCGACCTGATCGAGGCCGGCCACCTCTTCATCGCCCAGCCGCCGCTCTACAAGGTCAGCCGCGGCCGCTCCGAAGTCTATCTCAAGGACGACAGCGCGCTCGACGAATATCTGGTCGACGTCGGGCTCGACGGGCTGGTTCTCGACGGGACCGACGGCCAGCGCAGTGGCGCCGATTTGCGCACCCTGGTCGATCACGCGCGGCGGGTGCGGACGCTGATGGCGTATGTGCCGCGCAAATACGATCCGGCGCTGGTCGAGGCGCTGGCGATCAACGGCGCGTTGAAGCCGACGCTCGACGCCGAAGGCCGCGCTACGGCGATCGCCAAGGTCGCCGCCTGGCTCGACGCCGCCGACCCCGAAGCCGGCTGGACCGGCGAGATCGCGGTCGAGGGCGGCTATTTGCTCAAGCGCTTGTGGCGCGGCGTAACCGATGCCCACGTGCTCGAGAAAGGCTTCCTGGTCTCGGCCGAGGCGCGCAAGCTGCACACGCTCGCGAGCGAGCAATTGCCCGCTTACGCCGGCCCATCGGTGCTGCGCGTGCTCAAGAAAGGCACCGCGCCGGCGCCGGACGCTGCTCCCACTCCCGAACCGCTCGAGGGCGAGAACGCTGAGGACGCGGCCGAGGCGGCCGAAGCGATCGAGGCGGAAAGCACCCGCAAGACGATCCCGATTTCGCGCCCCTCCGAATTGCTCGACGCGGTGCTCGCGGCCGGCCGCAGGGGCCTGTCAATCTCGCGCTACAAAGGCCTGGGCGAAATGAATCCCGAGCAGCTTTGGGAAACGACGCTCGATCCCGCCAACCGTTCGCTGCTCAGGGTCGAAGTCACCCAAGCGGATGTCGCCGACGAGATCTTCACGCGGCTGATGGGCGATGTCGTCGAGCCCCGCCGCGAGTTCATCCAGGAGAACGCGCTCAACGTCGCCAATCTCGACGTTTGAGGAACCGGGGCAAGCGGCGGATGTTGGCGGCAGCGTGACCCCTCCGCCGAGCATCACCGTTGCCAGCTACAATATGCGCAAGGCGATCGGCACCGACCGCCGCCGCAATCCGCAGCGGGTGCTCGACGTGCTGCACGAGATCGACGCCGACATCGTCGCGCTGCAGGAGGCCGATAAGCGCTTCGGCGGCCGCGCTTCGGCGGTCCCGCACGAGCTGATCGACGAGCACGGGCTGTACAAGCCGGTGCACTTCGGCCGCCGCCATCGCCGCACGTTGGAGCGGATCCCGGGCGGCGCGCGGGCCGAGAAACTGATCAAGTTGAAGACCCGCAACATCGGCTGGCACGGCAACGCGCTGCTGGTGAAGCGGCACATCGGCGTGATCGATGTCTGCGCGATCGACCTGCCGACGCTCGAGCCGCGCGGCGCGGTGATGGCCGAGCTGCTGATCGGCGACCGGCCGCTGCGCGTCATCGGCATGCATCTCGACCTTTCCGGCCTGTGGCGGCGGCGCCAGATGCGCGCGATCCTCCATGCGATCGCGGCGCGCGTGCAGAAGATGCCGACGGTGTTGATGGGCGACACCAACGACTGGCGCGACGCCGCGGGCTGCCTGCGCGACCTCGGCCCGCACTACCAGGTCGCGCCGACCGGCCCGAGCTTCCACTCGCGCCACCCGGTCGCGTGCCTCGACCGGATTATCGTCCACACCGACCTCAAGATCGACGCCGCCGGCGTGCACAGGAGCGCGGCATCGAAGCGCGCGTCCGACCATTTGCCGGTCTGGGCGCGGCTGTCGGTCTAAAGGCGCTTAGCCCCCGCTGATCTTGCGTTCTCTGCGCCGCTGGATCGACGAGCCGATGCCCATCGCCTCGCGATATTTGGCGACGGTGCGCCGGGCGAGGTCGAAGCCGCGCTCCTTGAGCAGCTCGACCAAGGTGTCGTCGCTGAGGATCTCGGTCTCCTCACCGATCAGCTCGCCGATCGCCGCCTTGACCGCTCCCGCGGCCGCGCCCTCGCCGCCCGCGTCGCTGGAGCCGACGCCGGAAGTGAAGAAATATTTGAGCTCGTAGAGGCCGCGGTCGCACAGCATGTATTTGTTCGAGGTGACCCGGCTGATGGTCGATTCATGCATCTCTATCGCCTCGCCGACCTCGCGCAGCGTCAATGGCTTCAGGCCGCTGACGCCGCGCTCGAAAAAGCCCTGCTGGCGTTTGACGATCTCGGACACCACCTTGACGATCGTCCGCGCCCGCTGGTCGAGCGCTTTGACCAACCAGTTGGCGCTGGTCAGGCACTCGCTCAGCCACGCCTTCGACGCCTTGTCCTGCGGCCCGCCCTTGAGCTCCTGGTAATAGCGCCGGTTGACCAGCAGCCGCGGCAGCGTCGCGGCGTTGAGCTCGACCGCATAGCCGCGCCCCGTCCGGCGGACGAACACGTCGGGCGTGACGTCGTCGGCCGCTTCCCCCGAAAACCGGCAGCCGGGCTTGGGGTCGTAGGCGCGCAGCTCGCGGACCATGTCGGCGAGGTCCTGGTCGTCGACTCCGCAAATGCGCTTCAGCGCCGGCATCTGCCCGCGCGACAGCAATTCGAGATTGTCGATCAGCCGCGCCATCGCCGGGTCGTAGCGGTCGGCGGCCCGGGCCTGCAGCGCCAGGCATTCGGCGAGATTGCGGGCGCCGATCCCGGGCGGGTCGAGGCCCTGGACGATCGCCAGCGCCCGCTCGGCCTCGACGCGCGATACCCCGTGCTCCTCCGCGATCTCCGACAGCGGCACGGTCAAATAGCCGGTTTCGTCGAGCAGCTCGGCGATCGCCCGCGCCAGCTCGCCGTCGCGGCCCGGCAGCCCGTGCAGCTGCACCAGCAGATGCTCGGACAGCGACGCCTCGCCGGCCTCGAGCCGATCGAAGTCGAAGCCGTCGTCGCTCGATCCCGCGCTCGGCGAGCCGGCGACGTCGGCGAAGCTGTCGGTCTCGAGCGCCTGGTCCGCCCAGTCGATGTCGAGCGGCTGGTCGTCGCTGGCGCCCAAGGCAGCGATCAGTTCGTCGGCGCCGGGATCGGGCGGCGGTTCTTCGACGCCACTGTCACCGGCCGCTTCCGCATCGACCATCGCCGGGGTGGCCACCGGCGCCTCGCCTTCGTCCTCGCCGCCGATTTCCTCGATCAGCGGGTTCTTCGACATTTCCTCGGCGATGTAGGCTTCGAGCTCGAGGTTGCTGAGCTGCAGCAGCTTGATCGCCTGCGTCAGCTGGGGTGTCAGCACCAGCGATTGCGATTGGCGGAGGTCGATGCGCGGGCCGAGCCCCATGGCTGCTCGCCCGCCTAGAGCGCGAAGCTTTCGCCGAGGTAGAGCCGGCGGACCTCCTGGTCGGCGACCAAAGCCTGCGGCGTGCCCTGGAACAGCACCTGGCCATCGTAGATGATGCAGGCGCGGTCGACGATATCGAGCGTTTCGCGGACGTTGTGATCGGTGATCAGAACGCCGATGTCGCGCTGCTTCAGCTCGCGCACCAGGTCGCGGATGTCGGAGATCGAAATCGGGTCGATGCCGGCGAACGGCTCGTCCAGCAGCATGATCGACGGATCGGCTGCCAGCGAGCGCGCGATCTCGCAGCGCCGCCGTTCGCCGCCCGACAAAGCGAGCGCCGCCGCATTGCGCAGCTTGGTCAGCCCGAATTCTCCGAGCAGCCGCTCGAGGCGCGCCATCCGCGCATCGCGATCGGGCTCGGAGACCTCGAGCACGGCGAGGATGTTGTGCTCGACGGTGAGGCCGCGGAAGATCGAGGTTTCCTGCGGCAGATAGCCGATGCCGAGGATCGCCCGGCGGTACATCGGCAGCTCGGTGATCTCCTGCCCGTCGAGGAAGATGCGGCCGCTGTCGGGCTTCACCAGGCCCATGATCGAATAGAAGCAGGTGGTTTTGCCGGCGCCGTTGGGGCCCAACAGCCCGACGACCTCGCCGCGCGACACGGTCAGCGACACGTCGTGCAGCACGGCCCTGCGGTCATAGGCCTTGGCGATCGAGCGGACGTCGAGCGCGCCCACCGCCAGCGGCGCGCCGGCCGGCGGGGCCTCGGCAGCCGTTCGCGCGATGATCGCCGCGTCGTTCATCGTCATTTGGTCTTCTTGGGGACCGTGAAGTGGCCGGTCACCCGTCCGCCGCTCTGGCCGATGCCGGGGCCGCCGCCATCGATCACCGCGCGGCCCGAATCAAGGTCGATGACCAGCCGCGAGCCCACCACCTGCGACCCGCCGCGGTTGAGCTGGACCGCGCCGACCAAAGTGATGAGCTTCTTGTCGAGGTCGTAGATGCCGAAATTGCCGCGCGCGGTCTCGCTCGGGCTGCGGACCACGACTCCGCCGGCGGCGTCGAGCCGGCGGATCTGGACTCCGCCGCCGCTCGAGTAGGATACGGTCAGCCGCTCGGTGTCGAGCGCCAGGTCGGCCTGGCGGACGTGGACGCTGCCGGCGAAGATCGCGCGGTCGGCGCGGTCCTGGACCTCGATGCGGTCGGCGGTGACGTCGATCGGGGCATTGCTGTCGTGCCCCTTCAAGGCCGAAACCCCCTTTACGGGCGTCGGGTCGGCGGCATCGGCGAGGCCGGCGGCGCCAGCGACGGCCGCGGCGGCGGCAAGCAGAAGGGCGTGGCGGCGCATGGCCTTCATCTGACCGCCCCTTGCACGATTTTCAAGCGAGCCCCGCCGCCGAGCGTGACGGTGCGGTCGTCGAGGTCGGCGCTGAGGTTGCCGGCGCGGAACTGGCCGAGCCGCATGGCTCCCGCGACCGGGCCCGAGCTCGTCAGGTGGCGCTGCTTGAGGTCGACCAGCACGTCACGGGTCTCGAGCCGGTACTGATCGGGCCCGATCACCCGCACCGGGCCGCTGATCGCGATCTTCTGCGAATCGAGATCGTAGCGCGCTAAATTGGCGCCGATCATCAGCGGCCCCTGCGCCATCTCGAGCCGGGCGAGCATGCCATTGATGTCGACGATCGGGACCTCCGAGCTGCGCTGGATCGCCGAGTTCGCCTCGATCGAGAATTTCTGGCCGTGGTTGTCCTCGCCGACATAACGCGCCGCCTCGACCCGCATCCGCTCGGGGGCGTTGTCGACCTTCTTCTTGTCGAGGATGAAGCTGGCGTCACCCCGTTTATCCAGCGGCGCGAACATCAACACCGCGATCAGCACGCCGACCGCGCTCGGCAACGCCACCTTGGCGAAGCGCACCAGCCGGTCGTGGCGGCTGCCCGGCACCGCCCACAGCTGGCGGAACGCGCGCTCGCGGGTCGCTGCCTCAGACATGCTGGGCCTCAGACATGAGCGTCAGCCGTCATGGGCGAAGATGTCGTGCTCGGCCCAGCCGGCGAGGTCGAGCAACGCGCGGTGGGGCAGGAAATCGAAGCAGGCCTGGGCGAGCGCGACGCGGTTTTCGCGCTCCAGCCGCTCGTCGAGCTTGGCCTTCAGGGCATGGAGAAAGCGCACGTCGCTGGCCGCATATTCGCGCTGCGCGTCGCTCAATTCGGGCGCTCCCCAGTCGCTGGTCTGCTGCTGCTTCGAAATCTCGGTGCAGAGCAGCTCCTTGACCAGGTCCTTGAGGCCGTGGCGGTCGGTGTAGGTGCGCACCAGCCGCGAGGCCGTGCGCGTGCAGTACAAAGGCGCTGCAATAATGCCGAGATAGGCACGCATCATGGCGACGTCGAAGCGGGCGAAATGATAAAGCTTCAGGCGGTTGGGGTCGCCGAGCAGCGCCTTGAGGTTGGGCGCCGAATAGTCGCTGCCCTGGCCGAAGCGCACGAGGTGCTCGTCGCCCTGGCCGTCGGCAAGCTGGACCAGGCACAGGCGGTCGCGGCCCGGAACCAGGCCCATCGCCTCGGTGTCGACGGCGATCGGCCCATCCGCGAACGTCACGTCTGCCGCCAGGTCCTCCTCGTGCAAATGGATGCTCATGCGATCGTCCTCAACCGTGCCTTCCGGCCTTGCGTGGCCGTTCTCGGCCGCCACTCTAGTCGCTGTTGCGCCGCGCTTGCCAGCCTTACTCCCATTGAGTCACTAGAGAATGCGCCATTTTTCCTGTAAGGCCCTTGAACGGTGCGTGAGCAGGACGCGCCGCGACCGGTTGCGCCTATGAGCCCAGCGCGTTGGTTTATTGGATTTGGGCACAAGGAAGTTTGGACGGGCATGGGTTTCGACAAAGGGCGTAAAGGCGACCGGGGCGGTCGTGGACGAGACAAGCGCGAAGGAGCATTCGCAGAAGACAGTTCAGGTGGTGACCGAGGCGGCTTCGCCGATCGCGGCTTCGGCGGCGGTGCACCGCGCAGCTACGGCGGCGGTGGCGGATACGGCGGCGGCGGCGGTGGTGATCGCGGCGGCGGCTACGGCGGCGGCGGCGGTGGCGGTGGATACCGCGCCGGCGGTGGCGGCGGTGGCGGCGGCGGTTTCCGCGGCGGCGGCGCTGGTGGCGGCGCGGGTGGCGGAATGCCTCCCCAGGTCGTCGGCGAAGGCAAAGGCGTCGTCAAATTCTTCAACCCGCAGAAAGGCTTCGGCTTCATCGTCCGTGACGACGGCGGCGAGGATGTGTTCGTTCACATCTCCGCTGTTGAGCAGGCCGGCCTGACCGACCTTGCCGACGGCCAGCCGCTGGAATTCACGCTAGTCGATCGCGGCGGGCGGATTTCGGCGACCAACCTGAGGATCGAAGGCGAGCCGATGGAAGTCGTGCGCGGCGGCGGCGCGGCTGCCGGCGGCGGCTACGGCGACCGTGGCGGCGGCGCCGGCGGCGATCGCGGCCCGCAACGCCAGCTGACCGGCGAAAAAGCCAGCGGCACGGTCAAGTTCTTCAACGCGATGAAAGGCTTCGGCTTCATTCAGCGCGACGACGGACAGCCCGACGCGTTCGTGCATATATCGGCCGTCGAACGGGCCGGAATGCCGACGCTCAACGAAGGCGACCGGCTGGAGTTCGAGATCGAAGTGGACCGCCGCGGCAAATATGCTGCGGTGAACCTCACTCCGGCTCAGTAGCCTCGAACCTCGCACGCGAGGGGTGAAGCGCCCGTTCGGCTTGCCGAGCGGGCGTTTTCGCGTCCGGCTTATAGGCTCTTTGGGGGAAGATTTGGGGGAAGCAGTTTGTCGAGACACTCGCGGAACTGCGGGTCAATTTGCGAGGCGGCCCAAATCGCCTCCATGGCGTCGGCATCGCGCCGCATGCGCTCGGCCGCCCAAATGGCTCCTGCGGCCCATATTAACCCGAGGACGACGAGAGTGGGGATCCTAATTTGCGGGAACGCCTGTATTTCGCCGATCAACGCGCCTGCGGCGATTCCGGCTGCCGCCGCCAACACCCAGTTCCACCCCAAATAGTAATAACTTCGCCGCCTCCTGGCCCACTCGATCATTTGCGGCGTGGCGCGGTCATGATAGAGCCACACGAAATAGGCATCATCCGGACACTGCCGTAGGTACTTCCAGTCGATCGGGATGTCTCTGGAATCCGTGCACTCCTCACAGTCGCTGATTGCTTTCCGGGCCTTGTCTGCGACGAGCTTTCTTGCCTGATCGCTGAACCATTCTGTCCCAACGAAGATCGAGTGAGCGCAGTAATAGGCTCCCTGGATGGTGATACCGATCATTGGGAAAGCGATGACCGAAAGAGCTGTAGCCGCGGAAGACCACTCGTTGCTGAGTTCCGTTGACCAAAGGTCAGCAAAGCTTCCGCCGGTGAGCGATAGTCCAAATGCTGCGAAGAGTACGAAAATCGCGCCCGTCATTGCGTGGCGAAGGATGAAATGTACGTCACCCATGCGGTGATCTTACTGGAATTCTACTTTCTTCGGAAGGCGAGTTCGCGCCTAATCGGCCTTCACCGCATCGGGATCGGCTTGCCCATCACCATCACATAGCCGACGTGCGTCACCGCGGCGGGGTCGGCCAGCGGGTCGCCGTCGACCGCGATCAGGTCGGCCGACTTGCCCGGATCGAGCGTCCCCGTCTCGCCGGCCACGCCCAGGAGGTCGGCGCCGCCCTTGGTCGCGGCAATCAGCGCGTCGCGCGGAGTCATTCCGCCCTTGCTCACCATCAGGCCGAGCTCCTCGGCCGCGCGCGCGTGCGGCGCGACGGCCGAATCCGTGCCGAGCGCGATCTTGACGCCGCCCTTGTAGGCGCGGTTGAGCCCTTGTCCCCAGACCGCCAGGGCGAGGCGCGCCTTGGCTTCGCTGTTGGCGGTGATCAGGCCCTTGCCGAGCGCCGCCTGGAC
>Ga0255310_10000360_pt1 | contig 10501 bp, 11 predicted proteins | sample EtOH1_T0_E1_meta_FD_201359 | JGI IMG/M metagenome (GOLD analysis project Ga0255310, IMG submission 201359) | Sandy soil microbial communities from University of British Columbia, Vancouver, Canada - EtOH1_T0_E1 | ecosystem: Engineered > Artificial ecosystem > Sand microcosm > Unclassified ...
AATTGCGTTGCGACAGGCGCACGTCCTTGCGGTAGTGCAGGCCGTCGTAGAGCGCGCAACCGGCGCTCGCCATGACCATGGCGAGGCTCGCGGCGCGCGCGAAATTGTTCAGCGCGGCGTAGCGCACCGCGGCGAGCAGCGCGAGCGCCACCAGCGCGAGGCCGAGCTCGTAATAGGCGTCGAAGGCGAGCGGCGCAACCACCGCCACCAGTACGCCGCCGAGCGCGCCGCCGGCGGAGATCGTGAGGTAGAAAGCAGTCAGGTGGCGCGCCGGGGGCCGAGCGCGGTACAGCTCGCCGTGGCAGAACAGGCAGGCCACGAACAGCCCCGACAGGTACACGCCGAGCTGCAGCCAGAGGTCGAACTGGTGGCTCGTGTCCACCAGCAGCCACAGCATGCCGCCGATCCACACCAGCACGAAGCTCCATGCCAGCTCCGGCCGGTACCAGCCGCGGCCCTCGAATGCGAGGATGAAGGTGAGCAGGTACAGCGTGAGCGGCGCGAGCCACAGCAGCGGGATCGAGGCGACGTTCTGCGTGATGTGATTGGTGACTGCGAGCAGGAGCACCGAGCCGGTGGCCGAGAGCGCGAGCCACAGGAGATAGTCGCCGCGCCGAGGTCGCGCCTGCGCGTCGCTCCCGGGCTCCGGCGCTACCTGCGCCGGAGCGGCGGTCGCTGCCTGCCACGACAGCGCCGCGCACAGCAGCGCGAACACCGCGAACAGGCCCGACCAGAACCCGACCTGCTGCCGATTGGCGAGCAAGGGCTCCACCGCCAGCGGATAGCCGATGAGCGCAAGGAGCGACGCCAGGTTCGAGATCGCGAACAGGCGATAGGGGTTGGCTCCCGGGCGCACGCGCGTGAACCACGCCTGCAGCAGAGGGCTCGTTGCCGAGAGCAGCAGGTAGGGCAAGCCGACCGCCACGGTGAGCAGCAGCAGGATGTGGCGCACGGGTTCCTCGTCGCCGCGCGGTTTCCAGCCTTCGGCCGGCGCGATCGGCAGCAGCGCGAGGGCCGCTGCGAGCAGCACCGTGTGCAGCAGCGCCTGCGCGCGCGGCGCAAGCCTCGCGTTGGTGGCATGGGCATAGGCATAGCCCGCCAGCAGCATCGACTGGAAAAACAGCATGCACGTCGTCCACACGGCCGCGGTGCCGCCGAACCACGGCAGGATCAGGCGCGCGAGCAGCGGCTGCACCAGGAACAGCAGGAACGAAGACAGAAAAATCGTCGCCGCGTAGAACATCGCGGCCGCTAGATGCGCTTCGCGAGCGTGGCGGCGAGGCCGGTGTAGGCAGCGGGCGTGAGCGCGAGGAGCCGCCGCTTGGCGGCGGCCGGGATCTTGAGGCCGCGGACGAAGGCGGCGAGTTGCGCGCGCCCCGGGCGCCGGCCGCGACTGAGTGCCTTGAGTTTCTCGTAGGCCTGCGGCACGCCGTGGCGGCGCATCACCTGCTGGATGGCTTCCGCGAGCACTTCCCAGTTGGCCTCCAGGTCCGCGGCGAGGCGCGCCGGGTCGGCCTCGAGCTTGCCGAGGCCGCGCAGGCAAGCAGTGTAGGCGAGCAGCGTGTGGCCGAGCGCGCTGCCCGCGTTTCTCAGCGCCGTCGAATCGGAAAGGTCGCGCTGCCAGCGCGACACCGGCAGCTTGTCGGCGAGATGCCGCAGCAGCGCGTTCGCCACGCCGATGTTGCCTTCGGAGTTCTCGAAGTCAATCGGGTTCACCTTGTGCGGCATGGTCGAGGAGCCCACCTCGCCCGCCGCGGGCCGCTGGCGGAAATAGCCCAGCGAGATGTAGCCCCAGACGTCGCGGTCGAAATCGAGCAGCACGCTGTTGGCGCGCGCGTAGGCGTCGAACAGCTCGGCGAAGGAATCGTGCGGTTCGATCTGGATCGTGTACGGGTTGAACTCGAGCCCCAGGCGCTCGACGAAACGCCGCGCCAAGCGCGGCCAGTCGAGCTCGGGGTAGGCGACGAGGTGCGCGTTGTAGTTGCCCACCGCGCCGTTCATCTTGCCGAGCACCGGCACCGCGGCGATGGCGCGACGCGCGCGCCGCAGGCGATGCACCACGTTGGCGATTTCCTTGCCGAGGGTGGTGGGCGAGGCCGGCTGACCGTGGGTGCGCGAGAGCATCGGCAGCGCCGCGTGGCGGTGCGCGAGCGCGCGCAGCGCCGCGACCAGCGCGTCGAGCCTGGGCAGCATGACGCGCGCGCGCGACTCCGCGAGCATCAGCGCGTAGGCCAGGTTGTTGATGTCCTCCGAGGTGCAGGCGAAGTGGATGAATTCCAGCGAGCGCTCGACCTCGCCGTTGCGCGCCAGCTTCTCCTTCAGCCAGTACTCGATCGCCTTGACGTCGTGGTTGGTCCGGGCCTCGATCGCCTTGATGCGCTCGCCGTCCCGTTCGCTGAAATCGGCCTCGAGCCGCGCCAGCGCAGCGCGCGTGGCCCTCGAAAACGGCTTCAGCTCGCGGATCGCCGGCGCCGCAGCGAGCGCCTGCAGCCAGCGCAGCTCGACGCGCACCCGGTAGCGGATGAGCGCGTACTCGCTGAAATAGGGGCGCAGGGGATCGGCGGACCTGGCGTACCGCCCGTCGAGCGGCGACAGCGCGGTGAGCGGGGAAGCCATAGGCCCTATTATAGATGCGCATGTTGCGGCACATCATCGAGGAGGCGCGGGCGTGCCGGTTGTGCGAGGCGCACCTGCCGCTCGGCCCGCGGCCCGTGTTCATCGCGGGCGCCGGCGCGCGACTTCTGATCGTCGGCCAGGCGCCCGGCCGGCGCGTGCACGAAACCGGCATTCCCTGGAACGACCCTTCCGGGGACAATCTGCGCGCGTGGCTCGCGATGGAGCGGGCGGCGTTCTACGACAGCCGGCACATCGCGATCATCCCCACCGGGCTCTGCTATCCGGGCACCGGCAAGGGCGGCGATCTGCCGCCGCGCCCGGAGTGCGCACCGGCCTGGCAGCCGCGTTTTCGCGCCGCGCTGCCGCGCATCCGCCTGACGCTCCTCGTCGGGCAGTACGCGCAGGCCTACTACCTCGGCAAGCGCCGCAAGAGGACCGTAGGCGCAACGGTCCGCGCCTGGGGCGAGTACGCGCCCGAATTCTTTCCCCTGCCCCACCCGAGCCCGCGCAACCGCCTGTGGCTCAGGCGCAACCCCTGGTTCGAGCGCGACGTCATCCCTGCGCTGCGGCACCGCGTGCGCGGCGCGATGGGGTCAGAGTAACGCCGCGTCGGCAATCGCGGGTAAGATCGCGCCCTTCCTGCGTTACTCTGACCCCAACTGCCGATGAAACTGTTCGCTTCGCTCGCCAGCCCCTACACGCGCAAGGTGCGCATCGTGCTCGCCGAGAAGCACATCGACTGCGACCTCGAGGTGGTGGACGTGGCGCCGGTCGACAATCCGGTGAACGAACACAATCCGCTCGGCAAGGTGCCCACGCTCGTGCTCGACGACGGCACGGCGCTCTACGATTCGCGCGTGATCGTCGAATTCCTCGACAATGCGTCGCCCGCCTCGCGCCTCATCCCGGAAGGCAACCGCGAGCGCATCGCGGTGCGCCGCTGGGAGGCGCTCGCCGACGGCGTGCTCGATGCCGGGCTGCTCGTGCGCTACGAGTCGCTGCGCCCGCGCGGCGAGCAAGGCGCAGACTGGGTCGCCAAGCAGATGGCGAAGGTCCGGCGGGGCCTAGCGCGCCTCGATGCCGACCTCGGCACCGAGGACTGGTGCCACGGCGACCGCTATACGCTCGCCGACATCGCGCTCGCCTGCTGCGTCGGCTGGCTCGATTTCCGCAAGCCGGGCGGCCTCGACTGGCGCGCCGGTTATCGCAACCTCGCGCGCCACTACGACCGCCTGATGGAGCACCCGGAGTTCGCCGAGACCGCGCCACGGGTCTGACGCCGCCAGCCGGGCGGCCACCAGGCGCCCTGTTTGTTGACCTCGGACGCTGTTCCGGGACCGTTGTCATCGCAATACCGGCCGGCGCGTTAGTATTCCCTGCCGCACGGGTCCAGCCCGTGACGGCCGATGCGACTTACCCACATCACCCACACCGAGGGAGCTGACCATGAAGGGACTCATCGCCGCAGTATGCTGTCTGATGCTGGCCGCGGCGCCAGCGTTCGCGCAAGACAAGGCCAAGGGCGAGCAGAAGAAAGGCGCGCCCGCAGCCGAGAAGAAGGCCGACCCCGCCGAGAAGAAGGCCGAGCCGGCGAAGAAGGAGCCGAGCGCCGCGCAGAAAAAGCAGCAGGAGCGCATGTCCGACTGCAACGCCAAGGCCGGCGAGAAGAAGATGGAAGGCGACGCGCGCAAGAAGTTCATGAGCTCGTGCCTGAAAGGCGAGCAGGCGAGCGCGAAGACCGCGCAGCAGGAAAAGATGAAGACCTGCAACAAGGAAGCGGGCGACAAGAAACTGAAGGGCGACGAGCGCAAGAAGTTCATGAGCAGCTGCCTCAAGGGCTGAGCGCCGCTCCTGGGCCGGGCGAGGAGCCCGGCTCAGCCGATCACCGCGCCGCCGAGGCACACCTCGGCGTCGTACAGCACCACCGACTGCCCGGGCGTCACGGCCCAGTGCGGTTCGTCGAACTCGAGCGCAATCGCCGCACCCTCCGAGCGCGTCACGCGGCAGGCCGAGTCGGCCTGCCGGTAGCGCGTCTTCGCCGTGTGGCGCGATCCTGCCTGCGGCGCAAGGCCTGATATCCAGCTTGCGTCCTGCGCCGCGAGCGTGCGCTTCAGGAGCAGCGGATGGTCGTGCCCCTGCACCACCACGAGTGTGTTCTGCGCCATGTCCTTCGCCGCGACATACCAGGCCTCGCCAGCGCCGCTCTTCGTGCCGCCGATGCCGATGCCCTTGCGCTGCCCGATCGTGTAGAAGGCGAGGCCCATGTGCTCGCCGATGCGCCGGCCCTCCGGCGTCACGATCGGCCCCGGCTCGCGCGGCAGGTAGCGGTTGAGGAACTCGCGGAACGGCCGCTCGCCGATGAAGCAGATGCCGGTGGAATCCTTCTTGGCGTGGTTCGGCAGGCGCGCTTCTTCGGCGATGCGCCGCACCTCGCGCTTCGGCAGGTGGCCCACTGGGAACAGCACGCGCGCCAGCTGCGCCTGGTTCAGGCGATGCAGGAAATAGCTCTGATCCTTCGCCGGGTCGGCGCCGCGCAGCAGCTCGCACCGGCCGCCGCGCTCGCGCAGCTGCGCGTAATGGCCGGTGGCGATGCGCGCCGCGCCGAGCCGCATGGCGTGATCGAGGAAGGCCTTGAACTTGATCTCGGCATTGCACAGCACGTCCGGGTTGGGCGTGCGGCCGGCGCGGTACTCGCGCAGGAACTGGGCGAACACGCGGTCCTTGTACTCGGCCGAGAAATTGACCGCCTCCAGCGGCACGCCGACCACGTCCGCGACGGCCGCGGCGTCGATCAGGTCCTGGCGCGTCGAGCAGTACTCGTCGTCGTCATCGTCTTCCCAGTTCTTCATGAACAGGCCAACGACGTCGCAGCCCGCGCGCTTGAGCAGCAGCGCGGCCACCGCGGAGTCCACGCCTCCGGACATGCCTACGACGACGCGGTCTGCCACAGCCCGGTCCTAGGAAAAGTCCTGCGACAGGACGTCGAGCGGAAAGTGCCGTCCCGCGAGCCAATCGTCGACGCAGCGCATCACCAGCGGCGAGCGGTGCATGGCCGCGCGCGCCGCCAGCTCCTGCCGCGTCAGCCAATGCAGCGCGATGATCTCCGCATCCAGCGCGCGCCCTTCCTCTACGCCATCGAGCCGGCCGCGGAACGCGAAGCGCAGAAAGGTCACGTCGCGCGCCGGGTAGCGCCAGCGGTAGATGCCGACGAGCGCCTCGGGCGTGAAGCGATGTGCGGTCTCCTCCATCGCCTCCCGCACGCAGGCCGCGACCAGCGACTCGTCCGGCTCGAGATGCCCGGCGGGCTGGTTCAGCACGCGCCGGCCGTCGGCCTCCTCCTCCACGAACAGGAAGCGGCCGTCGCGCTCGATCATCGCAGCGACGGTGACGCTCGGTTTCCAGACGCTCACTTGCGGGTGTTCTTGGCGATGAACTCGGCCATGCGCGCGACCCCCGCCTCGATCGCCTGGTTCGAGGCTGCGTACGAGAAACGCACGTGCTGCCCCTCGCCCGGCACGCGCGCGCCGAAATGGATGTCGGCAAGCAGCGCCACGCCGGCCTCGTGCAGCAGGCGTTGGCGGAACTCCTCCGAATCGGACGCGCCGATCCTGCGGCAGGCCTCGGTGACGTTCGGCCAGGCGTAGAAGGCGCCGCCCGGAACGCGGCAGCTGACGCCCGGAACCCGGTTCAGCAGGCCCACGATCAGGTCGCGCCGCTCGAGGAAGCTCTGCTTCATTGCCTCGGCCGCGTCCTGCGGCCCGTTGATCGCCTCGAGCGCCGCCCACTGCGAGATCTGCGAGGCGCAGGAGTCGGTGTTCGTGATCCAGCGCGTGAACACCGGTGCCAGCACCGGGTTCGACGCGAAGCCGATGCGCCAGCCGGTCATGGCCCAGGTCTTCGAGGCGCCGTCCGAGATGATGCAGCGCTCGTACATGCCCGGCAGCTGCGCGATCGAGAAGAACTCGCCCGCATAGCACAGCCGCGAATAGATCTCGTCGGCATAGATCCAGACCTGCGGGTGCCGGCGCAGGATCGCGGCGATCGCCTCGAGGTCCTTGCGCCCGAGCAGGCCCCCGGTCGGGTTATGCGGATAGTTGAGGATCAGGAGCCGGGTCTTCGGCGTGATGAGCCGCTCCAGCTCCGCCGGGTCGAAAGCGAAGTCGCGCGCCTCGTGCAGGTGGATCGGCACCGGCCTGGCGCCACAGGCGACGATCTGCGACTCGTAGATCGGAAAGCCGGGATTGGGGTAGATCACCTGGTCGCCGGCGCCGTGGTCCGTGGTCGAGAGGATCGCGTAGGCGATGAACGGCTTCGCGCCCGCGCCGACCACCACGTCCTGCGGCCGGATCGGCAGGCCGCCGCGCATCCCGGCCAGGTACTTCGCCGCCGCCTCGCGCAGCGGGTCGATCCCCGCCGAGGGCGTATAGCCGTGCTTGCCCTCGCGCACGGCGCGGATCGCCGCCTCCTGGACGTTCAGCGGCGCGGGAAAGTCGGGCTGCCCGATGCAGAAGCTGATGATGTCCTTTCCCTGGCGCGCGAGCGCGTTCACTTCGGCGAGCACGACGAAGGCGTTCTCGGTGCCGAGGGAAGCGGCGCGGCGGCTGAGCTGCGGCATGGCGTGGATCGGGGTCAGAGTAACTTTTCTCCGCCCCGCAATTGTATCCAGAGTAACATCGCGCCAGAAAAAGTTACTCTGACCCCGATCCGATCGCATGCTCGTCAATTGCGTCGCGTACCAGGAAGGCCGCAAGCTCGCCGACGTCGATCGGCACGAGATCCGCAGTTACCTCGAGCGCCCCGGGTGCTTCGTCTGGATCGCGCTCACCGATCCCACCGAGGACGAGCTCAGCGAGCTGCAGGAGGAGTTCGACCTGCACGCGCTCGCCGTCGAGGACGCGCGCCACGGCCACCAGCGCCCCAAGATCGAGGAGTACGGCGACGAGCTGTTCATGGTGCTGCACATGGTCGAGGCCGCGGGCGAGGAGCTGCACGTCGGCGAGGTGTCGATCTTCATCGGCCGCAATTACGTAGTTTCGGTGCGCAGCCGCGTCGAGCGCGGCTTCCACGAAGTGCGCTCGCGCTGCGAGCGCGAGCCGGAGCTGCTGCGGATCGGCCCGGGCTACGTGCTGTACGCCCTGATGGACGCCGTGGTCGACCGTTATTTCCCGCTCATCGACGCCCTCGAAACCGAGCTCGAGCAGATCGAGGAGCGGATCTTCTTGCCCAGGACCTCGGCGCGTGCCAACATCGAGGCGCTCTACTGGGTGAAGCAGAAGCTCATGACCCTCAAGCACGCCGCCGGGCCCTTGCTGGAAGCGACCGGCAAGCTCTACGGCGGGCGCGTGCCGCAGGCCTGCACCGGCCTGGGCGAATATTTCCGCGACGTCTATGACCACCTGGTGCGCGCCAACCAGTCGATCGACAGCCTGCGCGACATGGTGCTCACCGCGATCCAGGTGAGCCTCGCCACCATCACCATCGGCGAGAGCGAGGTCACCAAGCGCCTCGCCGGCTACGCCGCGCTGGTTGCGGTGCCGACGCTGATCGCGGGGGTTTACGGCATGAACTTCGCGCACATGCCGGAGCTGCAGTGGGAGTTCGGCTATCCGTTCGCGATCTGGCTGATGGTGATCCTCGATGCGATCCTGTTCTGGCGCTTCCGCCGGGCGGGCTGGCTGTGATGAGTCATAGGAGAGAACCAATGGACGAATATCTCGGCAACGCAAGGCGGCGGCAGTTCCTCGGCGCGGCGAGCGCCACTACGCTCGGCTCGGTGTTCGGCGGCCTGCTGGCGGGCATCCGGCCGGCGCGCGCGCAGGCGCTCGCCGGGGCGGTGCCGGAGGTGGATCGGGTCGCGATCCGCGTCGTGACCGATTCGTACCACCACGCGTTCGAGCCTTCGCGCAAGGTGGGCGACCTGGAGATGCAGCGCTTCGCGTTCGCGCTCGCCAGGAATGCGCCGCCGAGCAAGGCGCTGCAGAACGAATGGGGCCTGTCGCTGCACCTGGAATCGACCCGAGCCGGCGAATCGCGCCAGGTGCTGATCGATTTCGGCTTCACCGGCGACACGCTGAACAACAACCTGGAGCTGCTGCGCATCGATCCGGCCAGGCTCGACGCGCTGGTCCTCAGCCACGGCCACTACGATCATTTTGGCGGGTTGAACGGCTTTCTCGCCGCGCACAAGTCGCGCTTGAAGAGCGGATTGCCGTTCTACCTGGGCGGCGAGGAATGCTTCTGCACGCGCGAAGCGGGCGTCGGCGACGCCGCAGGCAGCTTCGGGGCGCTCGACCGGCAGGCCATCGCCGGCGCCGGGCTCAAGGTGCTCTTTGCCGACCAGCCCGCGGTGATCGGCGGGCACGCCTTCACCACCGGAAGGATCGGCCGCGCCTCCTTCGAACGCGTCCTCGCCCCGACGCGCATGACCGTAGGCCGCAAGGGCGACGTTGGCTGCTCGCCCGAGGGACTGCCGGAGGCCAAGCGCAGCCAGACCGTGGTGCCGGACGATTTCGACCACGAACAGGCGACCTGCTTCAACGTCAGGGGCAAGGGCCTCGTCGTGCTGACCTCCTGCGGGCACCGCGGCGTGGTGAACTCCGTGCGTGGCGCGATGAAAGTCTCGGGCGTGAGCAAGGTGCACGCGGTGCTCGGCGGCTTCCACCTCGCACCGCACCCGGTCGAGTACCTGCGCGAGACCGTCGCGGCACTGAAGGAGGTCAATCCCGACTGGCTCATCCCGATGCACTGCTCGGGCGAACCCTTCATCGCCGTCGCGATGCAGGAGATGCCCGCAAAGACGATCCGCTCCTCGACCGGAACGCGTTTCGTGTTCGGCGCCTAGCCCAGCCGCAGCTCGGCGCGCACTGCGTCCCAGGGGACGCGCACCAGGGCTTGTTCGGTTTTCTCGATCAGGCCCAGCTGCAGGAGCTGCGCCACGTCCGTGTGCACGTTCTTGTAGTCGCGCTTGAGCTGTTTGGCGAGCGCATAGACCGACAGCGGACCCCTCTTCCTCAGCTGCAGCAGCAGGTCCCAGCGCGCCGCGCTGAGGGTCTTCAACAGCAGCGGCAGGCTGGCGAACGACAGCACCGCAAGCGGCGGCGGTGCCGCGCGCCCCTGCGCCAGATGCCAGGCCGCCTCGAAGCGGTCGAGCGCGTCGGCTGCCGCGCTAACCCGGACGTTGAGCGTCTTCGGCATCGCGTTCGAAGTCGTAGCGCAACTGCTCGACCGAGCGGAACTCGTAGGCGCTTTCGCGCCCGCGCACGCGGCGGCGGTGGCGCGAGCCGTCGCCGAAGTACTCCACGAGGCGCTCGCCCTTCGCCAGGCAGGCGAGACGGTAGCGGCCCCGCGCCGCGAGGGAGATCTCGATCCGCCGTCCGCCCGGCAGCATCACGCGCTCGTCCAGCATATGGTACATGATACCATAGATCAGGTGGGGTAAAATGCTCTCCGCATGCCCTCGAGCGACGATTTCTTCAACCTCTACCGTCACGGCTTCGTGCGCGTCGCGCTGGCGACGCCCGCGGTGCGCGTGGCGGACCCGGCGTACAACGGCGCCGCCACGCTGGCGCTGATGCGCGAGGCAGCGCGCCGCGGCGCGCGCGTCGCGGTGTTTCCGGAACTGGGACTGTCCGCCTACACCTGCGAGGACCTGTTCCACCAGCAGGCGCTGCTCGGCGCGACCGAAGACGCGCTCGCCGCGCTGCTCGCGCGCAGCCGCGACCTGCCGGTCGCGGCGTTCGTCGGTCTGCCGGTGGCGCTCGAGGGGCTGCTCTACAACTGCGCCGCGCTCGTCTGCCGCGGCCGGCTGCTGGGCGTGGTACCCAAGACCTATCTGCCGAACTACCGCGAGTTCTACGAACTGCGCCAGTTCACGCCGGCCGACGTG
>Ga0255310_10000361_pt1 | contig 10487 bp, 6 predicted proteins | sample EtOH1_T0_E1_meta_FD_201359 | JGI IMG/M metagenome (GOLD analysis project Ga0255310, IMG submission 201359) | Sandy soil microbial communities from University of British Columbia, Vancouver, Canada - EtOH1_T0_E1 | ecosystem: Engineered > Artificial ecosystem > Sand microcosm > Unclassified ...
ACAGCCAGGGTGCGAACGGCTTAGCTCGCCGCGCGCTGATCCGGGTGCCTTCACAAGGGTTTCGGCATTTCGCTTGTCCGTCCGCCGACCTCCTTCGGGGGGCGGTACTGGACCTAAGCGGCCGGGGCCCGAACACGGCACAACCGGAACTCTAACTGTCAGCACGACTTACATACGGCCCGGCGCCCGCACTGGCAAGGGAAGCTTTGCAGCCGGGCAACAGTAACGCGGGGAATCTTGCCACTTCTCAATATCCGTTAACCGAACCGGCCCTTAATGGGTTAAAAAGCGGACGTTTAAGGGTTTGGATTCGTGACAGCCCGAGCCATCGTCATCGGCGTCCTGGTTTGCGCATTTCTCAGCGACTCGGCCGGCTTGGCCGCCGAGAGCGCCGTGACTGAACATGTGCTTGCGGCCGCGGTCGAGCAGGAGGTTGTCGCGACCGACCTGCGGATCGGCGGCGACGACAAGCAGACCCGTTTTGTGGTCGACCTGAACCGCAAGATCGACCTTACAGCCTTTACGCTTGCCGATCCCTACCGGGTGGTCGTCGATCTGCCGCAGGTGAACTTCAAGCTGCCGGCCAAGGCCGGAACGCAGAGCCGCGGCCTGGTCAAGGCGTATCGGTACGGGCTGATCATGCAGGGCGGCTCGCGCATCGTGCTCGACACCAAGGGGCCTGTGCGCATCGAAAAAGCTTTCGTGCTGGGTGCTGCGGAAGGCCAACCGGCTCGGCTGGTGCTCGACCTTGCGGCAATCGATCGCGCCGCTTTCATGCGAAACATTTCGCTGCAAACGCGACCTGCCCATAATACCGGAGCGAAACCAAACGAGCCGCCGGTCAAGGCAGACGGCGATACGCGTCCGTTAGTCGTCGTGGATCCCGGTCACGGCGGTATCGACAATGGAACGAAAGGGTCCGGCGGAGAGCTGGAAAAGGATATTGTGCTGGCTTTCTCGCAGGTGCTTCGCGAGAAGCTTGAAAGCGCGGGAAAATACCGCGTCGCAACGACGCGCACTGACGATAGCTTCATTCCATTATCCGAGCGGGTGCGCTTCGCGCGCACGCGCGGTGCTGCGCTTTTCATTTCGATTCATGCCGACGCTTTGCCGCGGAAAGAGGGTCTCGCCGAAGGTGCCACCGTCTATACGCTTTCCGAAACCGCTTCCGATGCCGAGGCGGCACGACTTGCCGAGGCGGAGAACAAGGCTGACGTCATTGCCGGCGTTGACCTGACGACCGAACCCAATGACGTCGCCAATATTCTCGTCGATCTGGCGCAACGCGAAACCAAGACGTTCTCGATGCAATTTGCCCGTACGGTCGTTGATGAGCTCAAGAGTGCGGCTCGCATGCACAAGCACCCGCTGAAGTCGGCCGGATTTAAAGTGTTAACAGCTCCGGATGTACCTTCGGTGCTCATCGAACTCGGTTACATGTCGACGAAAGACGACCTCAAGCAGCTCAATTCGCCGGCCTGGCGGGCGCGCACAGCCCAGGCCGTTGTGAAGGCTGTCGAGGCTTACTTTACGCCGCGTGTGGCGGGAGCCGGTGGAGGGCGTCGCTAGATGAGCGCTTGGCCTCAGTTTCAACATAAAACCCAGCAAACACAGGGCGATGGCCCCTTGCCGGGCATAAGCGGGCGGGTGGTGATAAAATATCAGGCACGACGCGGGATCATTCGATCATGAAGCTCTTACTGCGCTTCTTCGGCTTCCTGTTCGCAGCCGGCACCATCTTGTTCGTGGTGGGCATAGCGGCGGCCGCCGGTCTCCTGTGGCATTTTTCCAAGGACCTGCCGGACTATTCGCAGCTGCAGGATTACGAGCCGCCGGTGATGACGCGAGTGCATGCCGCCGATGGCTCGCTGGTCGCAGAATACGCGCGCGAGCGGCGCCTCTACATCCCTATTCAGGCGGTCCCCAAGATGGTGATCAATGCGTTCCTCGCCGCCGAGGATAAAAATTTTTACGAGCACGGCGGTCTGGATTTCCCCGGCATCGCGCGCGCCGCAGTCAATTATCTTCAGAACTATGGCTCAAGCCGGCGCCCGCAGGGCGCGTCAACGATCACGCAGCAGGTCGCCAAGAACTTCCTGTTGACTAACGAACTCTCCATCGCGCGCAAGATGAAGGAGGCGCTGCTCGCGCTCAAGATCGAGCGCACCTACAGCAAGGACAAAATCCTCGAGCTTTACCTGAACGAGATTTATCTTGGCCTTGGCGCCTATGGCGTCGCGGCTGCTTCGCTCGTCTACTTCGACAAGGCGGTGAACGAGCTGACCATCCCTGAGGCGGCCTTTCTCGCGGCATTGCCCAAGGCTCCAAACAACTACCATCCGTTCCGGCAACGCGAGCGCGCAATCGAGCGCCGCAATTGGGTGCTTGATCGCATGGCCGAGGCGGGCTTCGTGAAGACCGCCGACGCGGAGAAAGCAAAGCGCTCGCCGCTCGGTGTCACGGGCAAGTCGACGAGCGCGCATACCTTTGCTGGCGAATATTTTGCCGAGGAAGTGCGGCGCGAGCTTTATGAACGTTATGGCGAAAAGAAATTGTATGAAGGCGGGTTGTCGGTCCGTACGTCGCTCGATCCGAAGCTGCAGGTCCTCGCGCGCAAGACCATGATCGACGGCCTGGTGCACTTCGATCAGACTCAAGGCTGGCGCGGGCCGGTTGCCAAGATCGACCTGGCTGGCGATTGGGGCGTCAAGCTTGCCGAAATCAAGGCTTTGTCCGACGTTGCGCCGTGGCGGCTTGCAGCGGTGCTCGAGGTCAGCGACCAGACGGCCCGTATTGGGCTGCAGCCCGGACGCGAGCCCGGAGGCTTTGTCAGCAAGGAGCGCACTGTCGGCATACTTCCGCTCGACGGTCTGAAATGGGCAAAGACCGGCGGCAAGGTTCCGACGAAGGTCAGTCAGGTCGTCGGCGCGGGCGATGTCGTATATGTCGAGCCTGCAAAGACCGAAGGGCAGTTCAGCTTGCGGCAGGTGCCGGAAATTTCCGGCGCTATGGTCGTCGAAGATCCACTGACTGGTCGCGTGCTCGCGATGGTCGGCGGCTTCTCGTTCGATCAGAGCCAGTTCAATCGCGCAACGCAGGCCCTCCGTCAGCCGGGCTCGTCATTCAAGCCCTTCGTCTATGCTGCCGCGCTGGACAACGGCTACACGCCGTCGACCATCGTGCTCGATGCGCCGCTTGAGATCGATCAAGGTCCGGGCATCGGCGTCTGGCGGCCGGAAAACTATGAAGGGAAATTCTACGGGCCGTCGACGCTGCGTTTTGGCATTGAGCGCTCGCGCAACGTCATGACTGTCCGGCTGGCGCAGGACATCGGCATGCCGTTGATCGCCGACTATGCCAAACGTTTCGGTGTCTACGATGATTTGCCTCCATACCTGTCATTCTCGTTGGGCGCCGGCGAGACGACCCTGCTGCGAATGGTGACGGCCTATGGAATGTTCGACAATGGTGGCCGGCGCATCAAGCCGACGCTCATTGACCGCATCCAGGATCGCTACGGGCATACGGTCTACAAACACGACGAGCGCGAGTGTATCGGATGCGGTTCGAAAAAATGGGAAAACCAGCCGGAGCCCTCTTTGGTCGACAGGCGCCAGCAGGTGCTCGACCCGATGACCGCGTATCAAATTACTTCGATGATGGAAGGTGTCGTCCAGCGCGGCACGGCGACCACCTTGCGCGACGTCGGACGGCCGGTGGCGGGCAAGACCGGCACGACGAACGACGAAAAAGATGCCTGGTTCATCGGCTTCACGCCGGACATCGTCGTCGGTGTCTACATGGGTTACGACAAGCCGCGTCATATCGGGCGCGGGGCGACCGGCGGTCACCTTGCCGCGCCGATCGTGAAGGAGTTCCTGAAAGTGGCGCTTGCCGACAAGCCGGCGGTGCCTTTCCGCGTCCCACCGGGGATCAAGCTTATACGTGTCGATGCGAAGACCGGAATTCGCGCAGGCCCCGAGACCTCGCGGGCAATTCTTGAGGCGTTCAAGCCGGGCACTGCGCCGCCGTCGGACGGCTACTCGGTCGTTGGAAGCGGCGATGGCAGGGACATTGAGCGGCCGTGGGGCGTCGGCGTGAGTCCCGATGCCGATCGCGCAGTTCGCTCGGGCACCGGCGGCCTTTACTGAACGCCGTCCGGATTGTCTTGGTAAAGCGCCCCGGCCGGATGCGCCGGGGTTTTCTCATCTCGCCAGCACGGCGTCATGGGTTGAGGGTTGCGGCTCAAGTTCAGGAACGCTACATCCGGAACAATTACGGCGAGGTGTAATCGAAATGCGCGCGGAAACTCAGAATCTGGTCGAGGAAATCAAGCAGTCCGTGCGGCTGCTGAGGAGGCATCTTTGACGTCGACACCGCGACTCGACGCCTCGCCGAACTGAACAAGGAATCGGAAGGCCCCAATCTCTGGAACGATCAGGCGCGCGCACAACGCGTGATGCGCGAACGCGATGCGCTGGACGATCAACTCAAGGCGATCGGCCGCGTCGAGCAGGAGCTTGAGGATCAGCTTACGCTTATCGAGCTCGGCGAGGCAGAAAAGGACGACAAGACCGTCGGCGAGGCCGAAGCCGCGCTCAGACGCCTCAAGACCGAGGTGGCCCGCCGCGAGTTGGAAGCGCTTCTGTCGGGCGAGGCCGATGCCAATGATTGTTATCTCGAAGTGCATGCCGGCGCCGGCGGCACTGAGAGTCAGGACTGGGCGAACATGCTGATGCGCATGTATGTGCGCTGGGCTGAAGCGCATGGCTACAAAGTCGAATGGATCGAAGAGACGGAAGGCGAGGGCGCGGGGATCAAGTCGGCGACCGTGGTGGTTAAAGGCCACAATGCCTATGGATGGCTCAAGAGCGAGAACGGTGTGCACCGCCTTGTGCGCATTTCGCCATTCGATTCGAATGCGCGTCGCCACACATCTTTTGCCAGCGTCACCGTCTATCCGGTGGTTGATGACCGGATAAAGATCGACATCAAGGAAACCGATGTGCGCACCGACGTCATGCGGTCGGGCGGCGCTGGCGGTCAACACGTGAACAAGACCGAGTCGGCGGTGCGACTCACGCACATCCCCACCAACATCGTCGTCAAATGTCAGAACGACCGATCACAACATCGCAACCGTGCGATGGCCTGGGACATGCTGCGCGCGAAGCTTTTCGAGGTCGAAATGAAAAAGCGCGAGGAAAAGGCGGCCGCGGAGCAGGCTGCCAAGACCGATATCGGTTGGGGCCACCAGATACGCTCTTACGTGCTTCAGCCCTATCAGATGGTGAAGGATCTTCGAACCGGCGTGTCGACGTCGAATACGGCCGGCGTGCTCGACGGGGATCTCGATGAATTCATGCAGGCAGCTCTTGCTCAGAAAGCTTTCGGTGGCGGGCCGGACACAGTCGAGGACGTCGAATAGCCCGGCGTCAAATTTCGCCCAACCTGAGGCCTGCACGCAGGAATTTCTGCGGATCGACCGCCTCGCCGTTGACGCGCGTTTCATAGTGAAGGTGAGGGCCGGTCGAGCGTCCCGTCGAACCTATTTTACCGATGGTTTCGCCGATGCGGACGACCTGACCGACTTTGACGCCGATCTGTGACAGGTGCCCGTAACGGCTCGCGACGCCGTTGCCGTGATTGATCTCGATCATGTTGCCGTAACCACCCTCGCGTCCGGCGATCGTCACGCGACCGGTGGCTGTTGCGCGGACCGGTTCGCCCGTGTCGCCACGCAAGTCGATGCCGGTATGGACGGCGGGCCGGCCCAGAAATGGGTCCATGCGCATGCCGAACGGTGAGCTCATGTCGACCTCGCCGATGATCGGCTTGCGCACCGGCACGGCGACCAAGGTGTGCATATAGCGGTCGATCTGCGCGCGCGCGACATTTACGCGATAAAGCTGACGTTCGAAGGCGCTGGCGCCTGCCTGCGGCGGTTTGATTGCAACGAACGGTCCGCCGGTCGGCCCGTCGCCCCGCGATCGAGCCGGATCAACCCCGAGATCCGCGAGCACACTTCGCATGCGGCGCGCCTTCGTATCGATACGCTCTTCAAGATTCGTGAGGGAGGCCGCTTGCGTTTGCTCGACCTTGTCCAGCGATAGCGAAATGCGCGAGAGTACGCCGGTGAGTCCACCGCTGGTCGCGCGTTCCGCGATCTGGGTCGTTGCCGCTGGAAGTTCGCGCGAATGGAGCCGCGCCTCACGATCCGGTGGGGCGACGAAGATTACCGTGTCGTTGATAGGCGACGGCCTCGGCGTCCTTTCAGCCGATCCAGGCGGCGCGACGCGCGAAGGCTTGATCGTGCCGGTCGTCAATGTCTCGCCGCCGAGGGCGTTGGTGCGTTGCTCAAGGGTGGCTTGGCGTTTCAGCAGTGTATTGAGCTTCTGCTCGAACTGCTCCTGGTCGAGCAGTTGACGGCTCATGACTCGATCCACCTGCGCGCGCAACTCAGCGATGCGGTCCTCGTATGCGAATTGCATCTCGGCCTGGCGGCCGACCAGCCGCGTGAGCACGTTCTCCCGAAACGCGAAATAGGTGCCGGTTGCAATCGACCAGACACCCATCACCACGAGCGCTCCGACCACGATCCAGAACGCGACCGGTCCGATCCGGATCTGGTGGCCGGCATGCGTGAGCGTGTAGCCCTTGTGGCTGCGCTGGACATGGCGCGACATCGCTGCGGCGGATGCGCGCGGATGCGCGTGGCGCGTGCCTTGCTCGGAAATCGGATGGTACGTCGAAAATGAATGCGTCATCAAAACTCCGCGCAGCTGCGGGAAGTCGCTGGCAGACGAAGCCGATATCAATCGGATATGGTTAAGAAACCGGTAATCGGAATGCGCTATCGCTAGGATTCTTCAGCGATTGCTGAGGATTACGCATTGCGTGCAGCCAGCAAAACGTCTTGGGCATGCCCAGGCACGCGAACTTTCGGCCAAATCTGGATGATGCGGCTGTCCGCGCCAATCAGGAATGTCTTCCGCAGGACGCCCATAAATTTGCGCCCGTACATCGACTTCTCACCCCAGGCGCCATACGCGGTCAGTACATCCCTGGTCTCGTCGGAACCGAGTGCGATGGACAGGCGATGCTTGGCTTTGAATTTGTCCTGCGCGGTCACCGGATCTGCTGAAACGCCGAGAATGGCGGTGCCGGCCTTGGCAAAATCAGCGCGCAGGCGAGAGAACTCCATCGCCTCCTTTGTGCAACCAGGCGTATCGGCCTTGGGATAGAAATAGAGGACGAGCTTGCCTCCCTTGAAATCACTCAATGAAACCTTGCCGCCACCGTCTCTGCTGAGGGTGAAAGCTGGAGCCTTCGCACCCGCAATAAGTTCGCGGCCCATGTGCCTTCCTTTCGTCGTTTTCGAGCGGTCAATGTCGCAAATGCCATTTGCGTCGGAGGGGCGCAACAGGTTCCATACACATGCGCCGGAGGCCGCAGCGGCCGATTGCCTGCCCGGCATCGCTTTACGCGCGCTGCGTCAGACAAGGGGTGTGACCTAACGCATGCTTGGCGGCGAACACCAGCGCGGACATCGAGCTCACCATGCTGTCGCGGTGAACCGCGTGCCGCATCGCCACCGTGTAATGCATCGCTTGGCTCTACGGCCGTGGTTTGGTCTGCGCTATGCCGTTTCCGATCTGTTTCGGAGACCGCTCGTGCGGCGTCTGCTGCTCGGTGCAGCGATTTGCGTCTTCTTGGCTATCGTTGGAGTCCTCGGCCTGTGGTGGCGTCTGTCGATCGGTCCGATTGAACTCGATCTGGCCACCCCATGGCTTAAAGCGGCGATCGAGGAAAATTTCGGCGGCACTCACACGGTCGTCGTCGGAGGCACCCAGCTCGAGCGCGACGAGAAGGGCCGTACGTCACTCAGGCTCCGTGACATTGTGGTGCGCGATACCGACGGAACGATTGTCGCAAGCGCCCCGAAAGCCGAGGTCGGCCTCTCGGGCAGAAGCCTGTTCGTCGGCCAGCTTCGCGCCCAGAGTCTCAATCTTGTCGGAGCGGAAATGGCGGTCCGTATCGAAACCGATGGGCGGCTGACCGTTTTTGCCGGGGCCGACAAGCGGCCAATCGCCACCGCCACGGCAAACAGCAATATTTCGCCCACCGATCAGCCGGCTGCTTCCGCCAATCCGCAGGGCGTCTTGCACGCAGAATTCGGGAAGCTCGCAGGAATCATGGCGTGGATCGATGCACTCGGACAGACCGGACTCGACGGTCACGATCTGCGTGAGTTGGGTCTGAAAAACGGCAACCTGGTTGTTGACGACCGACGCAACGGCAAGCGTTGGACATTCGACGGCATCAACGCGAGCCTGACGCGGCCAGGAGGGGGCGGAGTCATCTTTCGGCTTGAGTCCGACAACCTCGAACGGCCCTGGGTGCTGAGCGCCGCGATGCGTCCGCTGACGGACGGCGTGCGCGCGGTCGGTATCGAGGCGCGCCAGGTTTCGATGCGTGACATTCTACTCGCGCTGCGACTCAATACCGAAGATTTCGATATTGATCTTCCGGTGTCGGCGAGCGTGCGTGCTGACGTTTTGGCGGACGGAACGCCGCAGGTCGTTCAGGGCCAATTGTTTACCGAGAAGGGAACAGTCCTCGACAGGAACAACGACAAAGTCAATCTCCCCATCGATCGGGCGGACGTCAGATTCACTTGGGACAATCGCCGCCGCAGTCTGGTTGTTCCGTTTCAGGTTCAGTCGGGCGGCAATCAATTCACCATGCGTGCGACCCTGGACGCACCTCAGGAGCAACCCGGGGTATGGCTGATCAATCTTACGCGCGGTGATTCCGTCATTGATCCGGTTATTCTTGCTCCGGCCGAGGATGAGGGTGTAGCGCTCAACCGAGTGGCTATGCGCCTGAAGGTCGATACGAACCGCAAGCGGATCGACCTCGAGCAGGGCGATGTCAGTCGAATCGATACGCGCGCATCACACACTATCGGCCTCGCACTTACAGGCCGCCTGGACTATAGCGGCAAGGAGCCGCATCTTGCTTTCGGCGTCGCGGGTACGCGGATGCCTGTTTATGCGCTGAAGCGCATTTGGCCCATTTTTGCGGCGGCCGACGTGCGTTCGTGGGTCGAGACGCATATTTCGGACGGGATGGTTGAACGCGTTGTCATCGCAGGCAATGCGGCGGCGGCTAACTTCAGGCACGAGGGGCCGCCGATGCCCGACGATGGCCTCTCGGTCGACATTGAGACAAGTGGCACGACCTTGCGTCCGATCGCGAGCCTGCCGGCCATTCGCGATGCCGACTTGACCCTGCGGATCAGGGGTCGCGCGGCAACCGTCAATGTTGGGCGCGGAACGGTTGAGGTTGCTCCGGGGCGCAGACTTAATGTTGCCGGCGGCGTTTTCGAGGTGCCCGACACCCATCCCAAGCCAGCACCTGCGCGGGCTAATTTCCGGATCGACGGCTCCGTGCCGGCAGCCGTGGTGCTCCTCTCCAGCGAGGGTTTGCGTGACATTGTCGGACTGTCGCTCGACCCTGCAACCACCCGCGGCACAGTCACGGCACAGGTTGCCGTAAAGCTGGCGCTCGCACGAACGATGTCGGACGATTCGTCTTCTTACACGATCAACGCCGACCTGACGAATTTCGCCGCCGATAAGATGTTGCTCGGTCAGAGGCTCGAGGCGCCGACACTCAAGGTTACGGCGTCGGGGGATGGGTATCAGATCAAAGGCGATGCCAAGGTCAACGGCACGCCCGCATACATTGACTTGCGAAAGCAAAAAGGAGATGCGGACGCCGAATTGCGCATGCAGTCGGTTATTGATGATGCGGCGCGACGCCGGCTCGGCATGGATATCGGGAACGCGATCACCGGGGCCATCCCGATCAAGGTCGTCGGTAAAATCAATGATGCCGGGAAAGACGAAAGCTTGAACGTCGAAGCCGATCTCACCCCCGTAAAAATCGACAATCTCTTTCCTGGCTGGACAAAACCGGCTGGCAGGCCCGCGCGGGCAGGCTACAAGATGCTCAAGACTGCCAAGAGCGTCCGCATCGACGACCTGAGCATTGACGGTTCAGGGGCCACGATCCGCGGTTCGGTTGAACTCGATGGTTCGACGAACGAAATCGTTTCCGCCAATTTCCCGGTATTCGCGCTGTCCGACGGCGACAGGGTGGCGCTCAAGGCCGACCGCAGCTCCGACGGCGTGATGCATGTCTCCATGCGCGGCGACATCTATGACGGGCGACATTTTGTGAAGTCGTCACTGGCCGGCTCATCGACGGATAAGAGCCGGCAAAAGCTGGTGGATCTGGACCTGGAGGTTAAAGTCGGCACGGTCGCTGGCCACAACGGCGAGACCTTGCGCGGCCTGGATTTGAAGGTTTCGCGCCGCGGTGGCCGCATCCGCAGCTTTGCCCTGGCCAGCAAGATCGGCCGTGACACGCCGTTCAATGGCGACCTGCGCGTACGTTCGCGCGACAATCACCAGGTCATC
>Ga0255310_10000363_pt1 | contig 10466 bp, 5 predicted proteins | sample EtOH1_T0_E1_meta_FD_201359 | JGI IMG/M metagenome (GOLD analysis project Ga0255310, IMG submission 201359) | Sandy soil microbial communities from University of British Columbia, Vancouver, Canada - EtOH1_T0_E1 | ecosystem: Engineered > Artificial ecosystem > Sand microcosm > Unclassified ...
ATGGTCCATTAGGACAGTAATGCTGTCCTAATACTGGCGAGCACGGATGGCGGCTCTTAGGTCGCAGGGCAGACATCGGTGGCGCCCGAACAGGTGCAGCCACGGGCGGCGATAACGCCGGACAGGTTGCCCCTTCTCGAGATCAGTTACGCGTTGACCGCGTGCAGCTGGCGCGCGGACGAGGCGGGTACGCCGAAGCGATAACCGCGCCGGCGAGGCAGGATGAGATGAGCGAGCAGAAGCGCAACGCCGCATTTGCCGGACGCGGGTCGACCGCCGATCCCGGCACGCCGCTCGCGCAGGGTCTCTACGATCCCGCGCTCGACAAGGATTCGTGCGGCGTCGGCTTCATCGCGGACATCAAGGGCCGCAAGTCGCATCAGCTCATCGAAGACGGACTGCGCATTCTTTGCAACCTCGAGCACCGCGGCGCGGTTGGCGCCGATCCGCGTATGGGTGACGGCGCAGGCATTCTGGTGCAGATCCCACACAAGTTCTTTGCGAAAAAGACTGCCGAGATTGGATTCAAATTGCCCGCCGCCGGCGAATACGCCGTCGGCTATCTCTTTATGCCGCAGGATCCGAACTGGCGGCAGATCATCCGCGACATCTACGCCGAAGTCATCGCCCGCGAGAAGCTCACGCTGCTCGGCTGGCGCGACGTGCCGACCGACAACTCGACGCTCGGCGAGTCGGTCAAGCCGACCGAGCCGAAGCACATGCAGGTGTTCATCGGCCGCGGCAAGAAGAAGATATCGGAGGATGAATTCGAACGCCGGCTCTACATTCTGCGCAAGTCGATCTCGAATGCGATCTACCGGCGGCGCGAACGCCGCACCTCCGGCTATTACCCGGTGTCGATCTCGTGCCGCACTGTGATTTACAAGGGAATGTTCCTGGCCGACCAGCTCGGCACCTACTACCCCGACCTGCATGATCCGGATTTCGAAAGCGCGCTGGCGCTGGTGCACCAGCGCTTCTCGACGAACACGTTCCCGACCTGGTCGCTGGCGCATCCGTACCGCTACATCGCGCACAATGGCGAGATCAACACGCTGCGCGGCAACGTCAATTGGATGGCGGCGCGGCAGGCGTCGGTTTCCTCGCCGCTGTTCGGCAAGGACATCAACAAGCTCTGGCCGATCTCCTACGAAGGCCAGTCCGACACCGCCTGCTTCGATAACGCACTCGAGTTTCTTACGCAGGGCGGCTACTCGCTCGCGCACGCGATGATGATGATGATTCCGGAAGCCTGGGCCGGCAATCCGCTCATGGACGAAGAACGCCGCGCTTTCTACGAATACAACGCCGCATTGATGGAGCCGTGGGACGGCCCTGCCGCGATCGCCTTCACCAACGGCCGGCAGATCGGCGCCACGCTCGACCGCAACGGTCTGCGTCCGGCGCGCTATCTGCTCACGCGGGACGATCGCATCGTCATGGCCTCCGAGGTGGGCGTCCTGCCGATCCCGGAGAAGGATATCGTCAAGAAGTGGCGCCTGCAGCCGGGCAAGATGCTGCTGGTCGACCTCGATGAAGGCCGGCTTATCCCGGACGAGGAATTGAAGGCGACGCTGGCGAAGAGCCATCCATACAAAGAGTGGCTTGCGCGCACGCAAATCGTGCTCGAAGAGCTTCCCGGCACCGCCAATGTCGCGCCGATCTCGAACCTGGCGCTGCTCGACCGCCAGCAGGCCTTCGGCTACACGCAGGAAGACATCAAGTTCCTGATGGCGCCGATGGCGACCACAGGCGAAGAAGCGGTCGGCTCCATGGGCAACGACACGCCGATTTCGGCGCTGTCCAACAAGCCGAAATCGCTGTTCACCTATTTCAAGCAGAACTTCGCGCAGGTCACCAACCCTCCGATCGACCCGATCCGCGAGGAACTGGTGATGAGCCTTGTCTCCATCATCGGGCCGCGCCCGAACCTGCTCGACCACGAAGGCATGTCGAACACCAAGCGGCTCGAGGTGCGCCAGCCGATCCTCACCAACGAGGACCTGGAAAAGATCCGCTCGATCTCGGAAATGAGCGGCGACCATTTCAAGTCTCGAACCTTCGACATCACGTTCCCCGCCGAGCATGGCCCCGACGGCATGGGCTGGGCGATCGACGAGCTCTGCGAGCGCGCGGAAGAGGAAGTGCGCAACGGCTGCAACATCATCATCCTGTCGGACCGCAAGGCGGGCGCTGATCGCATTCCAATTCCGGTACTGCTCGCTTGTGCCGCCGTGCATCACCACCTGATCCGCAACGGCCTGCGCACGTCCGTCGGCATGGTGCTGGAGACCGGCGAGCCGCGCGAGGTGCATCATTTCGCATGTCTCGCGGGGTACGGCGCCGAGGCGATCAATCCTTACCTCGCCTTCGAGACGCTGACCGCGATGAAGGACGATCTGCCTGGTAAGCCGACCGACGACAAGGAGGTCGTGAAGAAATACATCAAGGCGATCGGCAAAGGCCTGCTCAAGGTGATGTCCAAGATGGGCATCTCCACCTATCAGTCGTATTGCGGCGCGCAGATTTTCGACGCCGTCGGCTTGCGTCAGGACTTTGTCGACAAATACTTCACCGGAACGCACACGCGTATCGAAGGTGTCGGGCTTGCCGAAATTGCCGAGGAAGCCGTCCGCCGGCATCGCGATGCCTTCAGCGACGCGCCGATCTACCGCTCCATGCTCGACGTCGGGGGCGACTACGCTGTGCGGGTGCGCGGCGAGGATCACGTCTGGACCGCGGAAACGGTATCGCACCTGCAGCACGCGGTGCGCGGCAATTCGCAGGACCACTATCGCGCTTTCGCGCAGATCGTGAACGAGCAGAACGAGCGCCTGCTGACCATCCGCGGCATGTTCCGACTCAAGAAAGCCGACGAAGACGGCCGCAAGCCCGTTTCTCTCGAGGACGTCGAGCCGGCCAAGAACATCGTGCGGCGCTTCTCGACCGGCGCCATGTCGTTCGGCTCGATCTCGCGCGAGGCGCATACGACGCTCGCGATCGCCATGAACCGCATCGGCGGCAAGTCGAACACCGGCGAAGGCGGCGAGGAATCCGATCGCTTCAAGCCGCTTCCGAATGGCGATTCGATGCGCTCGGCGATCAAGCAGGTCGCCTCGGGCCGCTTCGGTGTCACCGCCGAATATCTCGTCAATTCCGACGTGATGCAGATCAAGATGGCGCAGGGCGCAAAGCCAGGCGAAGGCGGCCAACTGCCCGGGCACAAAGTCGACAAGACCATCGCCAAGGTCCGCCACTCGACGCCAGGCGTCGGGCTGATCTCGCCGCCGCCGCACCACGACATTTATTCCATCGAGGACCTAGCGCAGCTCATTTTCGATCTGAAGAACGTCAATCCGACAGGCGACGTTTCGGTGAAGCTCGTCTCGGAGGTCGGCGTCGGCACGGTCGCCGCCGGCGTCTCGAAGGCGCGCGCCGACCACGTCACCATCGCCGGCTTCGAGGGCGGCACCGGCGCCTCCCCGCTGACATCGATCAAACACGCCGGCAGCCCGTGGGAAATCGGCCTCGCCGAGACCCACCAGACCCTCGTGATCAACCGCCTGCGCGGCCGCATTGCCGTGCAGGTCGACGGCGGTATCCGCACCGGCCGCGACGTGGTGGTTGGCGCTTTGCTCGGTGCCGACGAATTCGGCTTCGCCACCGCGCCGTTGATCGCTGCCGGCTGCATCATGATGCGCAAGTGCCACCTCAACACCTGTCCGGTCGGCGTCGCGACGCAGGATCCGGTGCTGCGCAAGCGCTTCAAGGGCCAGCCCGAGCACGTCATCAACTATTTCTTCTTCGTCGCCGAGGAAGTGCGCGAGCTGATGGCCGAGCTCGGCTTCCGCACGTTCGATGAGATGGTCGGGCAGATGCAGATGCTCGACCGCCGCAAGCTGGTCGAGCACTGGAAGGCCAAGGGCCTCGACTTCTCCAAGCTCTTCACCAAACCGCCGGCGGAGAAGGGCACAGCGATCTACAAGTGCGAGGAGCAGGATCACAAGATCAAGGACATCCTCGACCGCAAGCTGATCACGCAGGCGCAGGCCGCCCTCGATCGCGGCGCGCCGGTGCGGCTGCAGGCCGTCATTCGCAACACCGACCGCGCCTGCGGCGGCATGCTTTCCGGCGAGGTCGCCAAACGCTACGGCCATGAGGGCCTGCCCGACGACACGGTCCACGTCCGCTTCACCGGCACGGCCGGCCAGAGCTTCGGCGCCTGGCTCGCGCGCGGCGTCACCTTCGAGCTCGAAGGGGACGCCAACGACTATGTCGGCAAGGGCCTGTCGGGCGGCCGCCTGATCATCCGCCCGCCGGCCGATTCAGGCATCGTGCCTGAGGAATCGATCATCGTCGGCAATACCGTGCTTTACGGCGCGATCGAAGGCCAATGCTACTTCCGCGGCGTCGCCGGCGAACGTTTCGCCGTGCGTAATTCCGGCGCGATCGCGGTGATCGAGGGTGCCGGCGATCACTGCTGCGAATACATGACCGGCGGCATCGTGGTCGTGCTCGGCCGCACGGGGCGCAACTTTGCGGCCGGCATGTCGGGCGGCATTGCCTATGTGCTCGACGAAGATGAAAGCTTCATGTCACGCTGCAATATGGCGATGGTCGAGCTCGAGCCGGTGCCGGAAGAAGAGCAGGTCGCCGAGCAGGAATTCGGCCATTACAACGATCTGGAATCGCACGGCCGTGTCGATGTGATGTCGGACCTCACGACCAAGGACGCCGAGCGGCTGCATATGCTGATCACAAACCACGCGCGCTACACCGGCTCCAAGCGCGCCGCCGAGATCCTCGCTGACTGGAACAAGTATCGTCCGCTGTTCCGCAAAGTGATGCCGGTCGAATACCGCCGCGCGCTCGCCGAGATGGCGAAGGAAAAGGCCGCCACGATGCAGGCCGCGGAATAGTGCTGTATGGGCAAGGTCACCGGCTTTCTGGAAATCGAGCGCGAGGATCGCGACTACCAACCGGTCGCGGAGCCCATCAAGCATTGGCATGAGTTCGTTCTGCCGCTCCCGGAAAAGGAAATCCGCGACCAGGCCGCGCGTTGCATGGATTGCGGCGTGCCCTATTGCCACGGCACCAGCCGGATCACCGGTGCGCCCACGGGCTGCCCGGTCAACAACCAGATTCCGGACTGGAATGATCTGGTCTATCGCGGCAACTGGGATGAGGCGGCGCGCAACCTGCACTCGACCAACAATTTCCCGGAGTTCACCGGCCGCGTCTGCCCAGCGCCGTGCGAGGCGTCCTGCACGCTCAACATCGACGAGAACCCGGTCACCATCAAGACGATCGAATGTGAAATCGCCGATCGCGCGATTGCCCAGGGCCTCAAGCCCGACAAGCCGCAGCGCAAGACCGGCAAGAAAGTCGCGGTCATCGGCTCAGGACCGGCGGGGCTTGCCTGCGCGCAGCAGCTCGCGCGCGCCGGCCACGACGTGCACTTGTACGAACGCTGGGCGAAAGCCGGCGGCTTGCTGCGCTACGGCATCCCGGACTTCAAGATGGAGAAAATCCACGTCGATCGCCGCGTCGAGCAGATGCAGGGTGAAGGTGTCACCTTCCATTACAACGCGCATGTCGGTGTGAATATTGCGGCCGATAAACTACTCAAAGAGCATGACGCGGTCGTGCTCACCGGCGGCAGCGAGACACCACGCGACCTGCCGATCCCTGGGCGCGAGCTCAAGGGCATTCATTTCGCGATGGATTTCCTGCCGCAGCAGAACCGGCGCGTGAGCAACGAGCCGCAAGGCAACGTCGAGCCTATCCTTGCGAAAGGCAAAAAGGTCGTGGTCATTGGCGGCGGCGACACCGGCTCGGACTGCATCGGCACGTCGATCCGCCAAGGCGCGGCGTCGGTTACCAATTTCGAGATCATGCCGGAACCGCCCGAACACGAGAACAAGATGCTCACCTGGCCGGACTGGCCACTCAAGTTGCGTATTTCCTCAAGCCACGAAGAAGGCGTCACGCGCGAATTTGCAGTTTTGACGCAGAAATTCACTGGCGAGAATGGGCAGGTGAAGAAGCTTCATTGCACGCACGTGGATGCGCAGTTCAAGCCGGTGCCCGGCACTGAATTCGCGATCGATGCCGATCTCGTGTTGCTCGCCATGGGCTTCGTGCACCCCGTGCACGAAGGCATGCTCAAGACTTTGAACATCGCGCTCGATCAGCGCGGCAACGTATCGGCCGACACGACGGCTTACCAGACATCGGTGCCCAAGGTGTTCGCAGCCGGCGACATGCGGCGCGGCCAGTCGCTGGTGGTGTGGGCAATTCGCGAAGGCCGTCAGGCGGCCTATGCAGTCGATAAATTCCTGATGGGATCGACGACCCTGCCGCGCTGAAGCGGCAGACTTTTCACTCGACAAATTGCGTTAGCGGAAGCCGCCGAACAGACCGATCGAACGCGGCGGCCGCGGCACGTCGTCCCGCTGCTGCGGACGAACCGGCTTGGGCTCCGGCCTGGATTCCGCTCTGGCTTTCGGCGGCGCATTTTGCGTCGTCTTCGCGGCCGGCGCATTCTTGGGCGCGGCCGTCTTTTTGTCAGGCGTGGCGGCGGGTTCCGGACGCGCGGTCTCGGCCGGCGCGGCCGCCATGGCCCCGGCGGGCACCGCCGCGGGCGGCAGCACGGCTTTGCCGTCGCTATCGGGTTTCAATACGAAATCATCGGCGCGCCCACGCGGAGCCGCAACGGGTTCCCCCTTCACCAGCACGCGAGTCGCAGTGGCATCGCCATGCGGGGCACTGCTTCCGGGGCCTCCCACCAATTCCTCCGACGTGGTGGGCACAACCGTCAGCGGCACCACAGGCCCGGCCATCGGACGTGCCGCCGGCTTGCCGTCGGGCATCGCCGGCGCAACCGGTCCCGAAGGAATTGCGATCGGCGCCACGCGACTGTTCATCTGGCGGCGGATTTCGCGCTCGACATAGTGCGCAAGCTTCAGCGCGCCACTTTTTGTGAAGAAAACGCCGTCGCTCGAGCGCAGGCGGCGCATCTGGCCTTCGTAGTCCGGGCCGAAGTTCGAGTATTTTCCCGCTTCGTCGACAAACCCATCCCAAATGTCGATATAGACCACACCGGCACGCTCGGCACGGGCACGGTAGAGGTCGTTGAGGTAGACGGCATCGGCGGTCGACTTCGTGCCGCGAATCGCCGGCAGGCCAACCCAGAATACCGGCACGCCTTTGCTCTTGAGCGCAGCAATCGTCTCGTCGATTCGCTTCGAATAAATCTCGGCCCACTGGTCGGTGCGGAATTCGATGACGCCACTCGCCCTTTTACCGGGCTGCGTCTCGGGCGTTGCAATCGAATCCTGCTCATCGTCGGCCTGGTCCTTGCTCTGCGCATCCCTGTTGTCCGACGCCGGCTTGGCCGTTTTGTCCTTTTCTTTCTTCTTCTTATCCGCTTCCTTCGCCAGGTCGCTCATACGGATATTTTGGCGGTCACTGACGCCGAGCATCATCACCACGAAATTCGCCTTCTCCTGAGTGAGGATGTCGCGCGCAACATGCCACCAATCGAGATCGCCTTTCGCCTCGTATCGCAGCAGTCCGGAGTGAAGTTTATTCTTGCGGACAACGGCAATCTCCGGTGAATCCGCGAAGGCGTCTTCCATTCCGTAGGCAAGCCAGTCGGCCATGGCGTCGCCCATGACGACGATCGAGGTCGTCGGCGCAACTGCATCCGGCTTTGCTTCCGCCTTTTTCGGCGGTGGCGCTCGCGAGTTGTCGACGGGCGCCTGCTGCTCTTCGAATTGCCGCTGGCCGCCGCCGAAAAATCCGCCGCCGAAAAATCCGCCGCCACTTGGCCGCTGCGGGCGCTGCCGGCTTAGAAATGGAAAGCGGTCATCGCCAAACAACTGCGCCTGTGCCGGTGAACTAATGGCCAGTTCGAGAGTGGCAAGGCCCGCGACGTCCACCGCGGCCAGAAGGGCCGCTCCAACAAGCCAGCGCGAGAACCGGTTCTTTCCAGTCATGCGAGGTGCCAAACCAATGGGTCCGTACTGTTGCAACGGCGCTCACCGCCATGGACCATTAGCGCCCGAAAAATGTCAACTCAAAGGTGGCCGGGCCGCTATCCTTAACGCGCGCGCAGCTGGTCCAGGATGCCGGCAGAGGCAAAACCGTCGGGAATCCGGCCGCTTTTGGACTGGAATTCGCGAATTGCAGCACGGGTCCTAAGTCCAAACTGACCATCGGGTTCGCCGACATCAAAACCGTGCCGCGCAAGCAGCTGTTGAAGTTCCAGCCGCTCCGTCCGTGACAGAACACGCTCATATCGCGGCCAGTCCTGTGCGAACGGGCCCCCGCCGCGCAGCCGGTCCGCCAGATGCCCGATCGCCAAGGCATAGGCTTCAGCGGGGTTGTATTTCATGATGACGCTGAAATTCGTGAGCATCAGGAAGCCGGGTCCCTGCACGCCGGCAGGCACCAGCAGAAACGCGTGGTCATTCGGCCGTGGGAACGGATGGCCGTCGGCGCGCCTGATGCCGTGACGTTCCCATTCGTGGATGGTCATCGACCGGCCTTGATCGGCGAGAAGGAAATTGAACGTCGCCGGAACCACGACCTCGTAGCCCCACGTCTGGCCGGCGATCCAGCCGTCTTTTTTCAGATTGTTGGCAGTGGATGCGATGATATCAGGCATCGAATCGACGACATCACGACGCCCATCACGGTCAAAGTCGACGGCATAGCGCTTGAATGCGGTTGGCATGAACTGAGTCGGACCGAATGCTCCGGCCCATGAGCCGACCAGATGCTCAGGACGGACGTCGCCATGCTGAAGAATTTCTAGCGTCGACAGGAATTCCTCGCGAAAATAGCTCTGTCGCCGTCCAATACAGGCCAGCGTCGCGGTTGAGCGCAGGACCGGGCGCTCGCCGCCAAGCGTTCCGTAGTTGGACTCGACGCCCCAAATTGCTGCGATCGTATAGCGGTCGACGCCATAGGTCCGCTCCACGGCATCAAAAACGCTGCGGTATTTTTCCAGCAGCGCGCGACCTCGTTCGATACGTTCGTTCGTCACGAGGATATCGAGATAGTCCCAGACCGATTTGGTGAACTCAGGCTGGTTGTCGAGCAGATCCATGATCCGAAGATCAGGCGTCAACGCCGCAGTGTGCTTTGCAAACGTATTTCGCGAAACGCCACGCTTTGCGGCCGCCGGCCAGAGTCGCTGGATGCAGCTATGAAAATTGGCCGCCGACGCACGGATTGCCTCAGCCGTCATGAGCGGATGGCCGGATGCGCCCGACTGCCCACTCCACTCCATGATCGGTTGGGGCGCGGGCTGCGACAGCGCGCCTGTAGTGGCAGGATAACGAGAATCCTGCGCTCCGGCGATTCCGCCGGCAGCCGCAAAAACGCCCGCAATGACGACCAATGGCAACCGTGCGCGCATGCCCGTCCCGTCGTTAATCCGCCATCCCCAATCTATGGGTGCCCCGATATCATTTCAGGGGCGTTAATGGTGTACTTCTTTATGTCGCATCTGGACCCCCTACCCTGACCCGTGCTTTCTGCGGCGGAATTCACGACTCATATTGAAGATTCTCGCATGACCCGCATTCGCAAAGCCATATTTCCCGTGGCCGGTCTCGGAACCCGCTTTTTGCCCGCGACCAAGGCCATGCCCAAGGAGATGCTTCCGGTCGTCGACCGGCCGTTGATCCAGCATGTGGTCGATGAAGCACGCCAGGCCGGCATCGAGCATCTCATCTTCGTGACGGGCCGGAACAAAAGCGTGATCGAGGACCACTTCGATCGCCAGTTCGAACTCGAATTAACCTTGACGGAGCGAGGCAAGAAGGCCGAGCTCAGTCTGCTGTCGAAGGACCTGCCCGAGGCGGGAACCGTCAGCTTCACGCGCCAGCAAACGCCACTCGGCCTGGGTCACGCCGTGTGGTGCGCCCGTGAGCTCGTCGGCCATGAGCCGTTTGCACTGCTGCTGCCCGATGTGCTGGTCCAGCACCCGCGCGGCTGCCTGGCCCAGATGATCGATGCCGCCAAGGATCTCGATGGCAATGCCAATATCATTGCGGTCGAGGAGATCCCGGCCGAACGCGTGCATATGTACGGCGTGGTCGGCGTCGGCGCTGCAAAGGGAAAAACATTCTCGATCACCAAGATGGTCGAAAAGCCAAAACCCAGCGAAGCGCCTTCCAATCTTTCCATCACCGGACGCTATATCTTGCAACCGCAGATCTTCGAGCTGCTCGGAAAGCAGGCGGCGGGCGCCGGCGGTGAAATTCAACTCACCGACGCGATGGTGGCGCTGGCACGCATCCAGCCGTTTTATGGACTGAAATTCGAAGGCCGCAGCTTCGACTGCGGCTCGAAAATCGGATTTCTCGCAGCAAACGTGGCTTATGGGCTGCAGCGCGACGACATTGCACCTGAGCTTCGCGCCGAAATGCGCCGCTTGCTTGACGGCAAGTAGC
>Ga0255310_10000364_pt1 | contig 10465 bp, 10 predicted proteins | sample EtOH1_T0_E1_meta_FD_201359 | JGI IMG/M metagenome (GOLD analysis project Ga0255310, IMG submission 201359) | Sandy soil microbial communities from University of British Columbia, Vancouver, Canada - EtOH1_T0_E1 | ecosystem: Engineered > Artificial ecosystem > Sand microcosm > Unclassified ...
TCGATCCTCCCCTCTCGGGCGGCGGAATGCGCGGAAGTCTAGCACGCTCCCGGAGGAGATGCCCGAGTTGCTGAGGCTTCCTACCGGAACGTGAAGCCGACGTAGCCGCCGGCCGCGACCTCGTCGCACTTCTCGCGGTACTTCGGGGCGCCGCCCGCGTAGACGATGAAGGTGCGCGTCTGCTTGCCGGCCACGTTGGAGTTGATGCCCATCATCCAGGAGTCCACCTGGGTGAACAGCATGCGCCGCCCGCTGTCGTGCACGTGCTGGGTCCAGTCGCGCTCGGCCTCCGCGGTGGCCTCCACGCGGGTCCGGCCCCGCGCGCGCATGTCGGCGAGGAGCGCGGTCACCCAGTCCACGTTCTGCTCGATGCAGCGCGGGATGTTGCAGAAGGTGGCCGCGTTGTGCGGCCCGACCAGCGTGAACAGGTTGGGGAAGCCCACGATCTGCAGGCCCAGAAAGGTGCGCGGCCCCTCCGCCCACTTCTCCCGGAGCCGCCGGCCGCCCACCCCGCGCACGTCGATGCGGTCGAACGCCCCGGTGATCGCGTCGAAGCCGGTCGCGTAGATGATCATGTCGAGCTGGTACTCGGCGTCGCTGGTCTTGATGCCCGCGGACGTGATCCGCTCGATCGGCGTCTCGCGGATGTCCACCAGCCGCACGTTCGGCTGGTTGTAGACCTCGTAGTAGCCGCTCTCGAGCGGCACCCGGCGGGTGCCGAAGCCGTGGTCGGTCGGGATCAGCTTCTCCGCGAGCTTGGGGTCCTTCACGCGGGCGCGGATCTTCCGCCGCATGAACTCGGTGATGGTGGCGTTGGCCTCCCGGTTGATCAGCACGTCGCGGAAGTTGCCCATCCAGATCCCGAAGCCGGGCTCGCGGTAGAGCTTCTCGAAGAACGCCTCGCGCTCCTCCGGGCTCACCTCGAGCGCGTTGCGCGGATCGGCCTGGTGGATGAAGCAGCCGAAGGATTCGCGGCAGAGCGCGAAGATCTCCGGATAGGTCGCCTTGATGCGGGCCTGCGTGGCGGCGTCGATCTTGCTGTTGTGCAGCGGCGCGCACCAGTTCGGCGTCCGCTGGAACACGGTCATGTGGCCGACCGTCTTGGCGATCTCGGTGATGGCCTGCACCGCGGTGGCCCCGGTGCCGATCACCCCCACGCGCTTGTTCGCGAAGCTGACCGGCTCGTGCGGCCACCGGCCGGTGTGATAGGCCTCGCCGCGGAAGCTCTCCACGCCCGGAATGGTCGGCATGGTGGGCGCGGACAGGGGCCCGATCGCGGTGATCAGGAATCGCGCCCGCGCTCGCCGGCCGTCCTCGGTCTCGATCTCCCACTCGTTCGCCGCCTCGTCGTAGACCGCCGCCTTGATCCGGCAGTTGAACTCGATGTCGCGGCGGAGGTCGAGCTTGTCGGCCACGAAGTTGCAATAGCGCAGGGTCTCCGGCTGGGCCGCGAAGTGCTCGCTCCACTCCCACTCGCGCAGGATCTCCTCGGAGAAGGAGTAGCCGTAGGTCCAGCTCTCCGAATCGAACCGGGCCCCGGGGTAGCGGTTCCAGTACCAGGTGCCGCCCACCCCCTGGCCGGCCTCGAACACCCGCGCGCGCAGGCCCAGGCCGCGCAGCCGGTGGAGCTGGTACATGCCGGAGATCCCGGCGCCGATGACGATGGCGTCGTACATGGCTCGCCCCGGGAGCATAGCAAAACTTGCCGATCCGCCACGCTTTGCCTATTCTCGGCGGAGCGATGAAGCTCCGCACGTTCCTCCTCGTGATCGTCGGCCTGACCCTGGTCCCGCTGCTGGGGGTCGCCGCCGTCGCGATCTGGTGGGCGCACCAGGACGAGCGTCGCGCCATGGAGCAGGCGCTGCTCTACCACGCCCGCTCCCTGACCGTGGCGGTGGATCGCGAGGTCGAGACCTCGCTCGCGGGCCTCAAGGGGCTCGCGACCTCGGGCGATCTCGACCCGGCGAATCTGGCGAAGTTCTACGAGCAGGCGCGGCTGGTCCGCGAGGCGTATCGGCGCTGGCTGACCGTGGCCCTCGTGGATGCCTCGGGCCGGCAGGTGCTGAATCTCCTGCGCCCGCTCGGGAGCCCGCTGCCGAGCGTGACCGGCCTCGAGGCGTTCCAGCGAACGCTCGGGACGGGCGAGCCCCAGGTCTCGGATCTGGTCATGGGCCCGACCGCCGGCCGCCCGGTGATCGCGATCACGCTGCCCCTACTGCGTGACGGAAAGGTCCGCCACGTCCTGGTCGCGGTCATGACGCCGGAGAGCTTCGCGTCGGTGCTGGCCGCGGCCCACATCGACGGCGGGGTCGTCGGGACCATCGTGGATCGCCGGGGCCTCGTGGTGGCCACGACCCAGGGGCCGGAGCGGCGGGTGGGCCAGCCCGCGCCCGCCGGCTTCGTCTCCCGCGCCCGCGCGCGCGCGGAGGCGGTGTTCACCGATCCCACGATCGAGGGCCCGACCACCTACACCGCCTTCAGCCGCGCCCCGCAGTCCCAGTTCACGGTGGCGATCGCGGTCCCGAGCGAGCAGCTCGAGGGCCCGCTTCGCCGGTCGCTCGTGCTCCTGTCCGCGGGCGCCTTCGGCGCCCTGGTGCTCTCGCTCGGGCTCGCGCACCTGGCCGGGCAGCGGTTCACCGGCCGCCTGCGCCGGCTGATGGGCGCGTTCAGCGCATTCGGCCGCGGCGAGACGGTGCCGGAGCTGCCCGTCTTCCACCTCGCCGAGCTCGCGGGAGTGAGCGGCGCGCTGGGCGAGGCCATGAAGCTCATGCAGACCCGGACCGCGGAGCTGCGGGAGTCGGAGCAGCGCTACCGCACCCTGTTCGAGCGCAACCCGGCCGGGATGTCCCTCAGCCTGGCGGACGGGCGCATCGTGGACTGCAACGAGGCCCTCGCGCGGATGCTGGGCTTCGAGGGCCCGGCCGACGTGCTGGCGGCGAACGCCACCGACTTCTACGCCCAGCCCAAGGAGCGCGAGCAGCTCCTCGAGCGGGTCAAGTCGGAGGGCGCTGCGGTCAACGTCGAGCTCCAGTTCCGCCGGCGCGACGGGCAGCTCATCTGGGTGCTCGCCAACGTGATCCGCGGCTCGGGCCCGCCCCGCGCCGACCTCGAGGCGACCCTCATCGACATCACCGAGCAGAAGGCCGCCGACGAGCTGCGCAGCATCGCCCGGCTCGCCAACGCGGCCGCCCACGAGATCAACAACCCGCTCACGCTGGTGCTGGGCCGCCTGGCCATGCTCCGCGACGACCCGAGCCTGGGCGCGGAGGTCCACGAGCGCATCGCCCAGGCCCACGCGGCCGCCGAGCGCATCCGGGAGATCGTCGTCGACATGAACCATCTCACGCGGGTCCAGCTCTTCGAGCACACCGGACGCGGCCTGCCCGAGATGATCGACATCCGCAAGTCGGCCGAAGGCACGGGCGGCGGCGGCGACACGCCGCGCCCGGCGTAACGCGCCTCAGCGGCCGAACACGTCGGCCAGGAAGCCCCGCACCTCCACGATCGACGCCTCGCGTGCCTTGGTGTCGCCGCCGAAGCGCGCGCCCTGCTTCCGGCACTCGCGCACCCAGGCCTCGTTGGCCTCCCGGGTGGCCAGGGTGGCGCCGGTGTCGAGCCGCCGGATCACCCGGGAATCCAGGTCGTACACCGCTTCGCACTGGCGGATCCCGACGTAGTGCCGGTCGAGCATGACCGGCGCCTGGCGGTCGAAGCCGTGGGGAGCATTCGGATAGACCACCACCCGCACCGGCACCCCGCGCGCCTTCAGCTCCGCGGCAAAGTGCTCGCAGGGCGCCGGCTCCGTCATGTCGTCGGCGCCGCCCAGCAGCATGAGCATCGGCGCCATCGCGAGCCCCTTCCCCATGTGCCGGAAGTTGCAGTACGGGTAGAACGGGATGTAGGCCGCGAAGCGGTCCGGCGCGTTGCCGAGCGCGCCTTCGCGGAACCGCTCGAAGATCGCGTTGACCGCGACCTCCCCGCCGCGCGAGCCACCCATGATCGCCACGCGGGCGCCGTCGACCCGGGGATGCGTGCCGAGGAGCTGCAGGGCCAGGTACGCGTCGAGCAGGTGGGCGACGACATGCGTGGCTCCCGGCGAGTTGGAGTAGACGGGCGGCTTGAGCCCGCGCCCGGTGTAGCTGTCCACCACGAAGGCCGCGATACCCCATGAGTTGAAGCGCCGGGCCCAGGCGAATTCGCGCTCGTCGGAGATGCCGCCGACGCCGTGGACCAGGATCACCGCCGGGCTCTTGCCGTCCCGCTCCAGCGGGCCGCCCGCCTTCGGGAGCGAGAGCGTGCCGCCGACCACCGCCGGCGGCCCGCTCAGATAGGCGCGCGTGAGCAGCGGGGTCTGGGACGCGGGTGTGTAGGTGCGGAACTCGACCTTGCCCGTCGCGCCGTCGGTCAGCGTGGCGCGCGGCTCGGCGTGGGCCGCCGTGGCCAGGCCGCACGCGAGGGCCAGCAAGGCCCATCCGCGACGGGTCGAGCGGTGCATCACGGGCGTGCGGGGCCGACGGGGATCCTGCCCGTCGCGGCGCCGCGCCTGGGCCGGCGGACGGCCCTCACCTTCCCGGTCCCGCCTCCTCCGCAGAAGAACCGATCGCCCCCGTCGGACTCGAGCCCCGACACGTTCACTCCGGGCGGCATCTCGAGCGTTTCCAGGATTTCTCCCGTTCGAGGATCGACTCGCCTCAAGTCGCTCGTGTCATCTTCCCAGGTGCCGTGCCAGAGCTCTCCGTCGACCCAGGTGACCCCGGTCACGAAGCGGTTGGACTCGATCGTGCGAAGGATCGCCCCGGTCTCGGGATCGACCTGATGGATCTTCCGGTCCCGATACTGCCCGACCCAGAGCGTCCCTTCGGCCCACGTGAGCCCCGAGTCGCCGCCGCCGCCGGGCGCCGGGATCGTGGCGAGCACCCGGCCGGTCTTCGGATCGATCTTCTGGATGCGGCCCTCGGCGAGCTGAAACAGGTGCCGGCCGTCGTAGGCCGATCCGGCCTTCGCGACGACCTCGATCGAGCGCTGCACCGTCCCGGTCGCGGGATCGAAGGCGTTCAGCTTCTCTCCGGAAGCGAACCAGACGCTCCGGCCGTCGTAGGTGACGCCATGCACGCTGTCCGCGCCCGGAAAGGGCCCATACTCACGGACGATCTCGGCGACCGATCGGCTCACGCGTGCATTCTAGCCAATCGGCAGCGGCGCGGGGAGTAACAAGGTCGTCGTGAATCCCGGCACGGGCGGCGTCATCCACCGACGGGCCCGCCCGCGACCGACCGGCTGCACCGTGCCCGCCGCCGCCAGGGCGTCGAGCGCCCGCTGCACGGTGCGCTGGCTCGTTCCCAGCGCCAGCCCGAGGGCCGAGCTCGACCACGACTCGCCGTCGGCGAGGAAGGCGAGCACCGCGCCGTGCTGCTCCTCGACGGGTCCCGCCAGCACGACGACCTCGTGGGCCCGGCGCGGCGCCAGCGCGAACCCTTGCTTCGTCGCGCGCACGTCGGCCAGCGCCCGAAGCACCTTCCGGAGCCGCCCCATCTCGACCCGCAGCCGCGCGCGGTACGACTCATCGGCGATCTTCGATCCGAACGCGCGCGCGACGAGCGTGTCCCTCGGCACGTCTCCGGGCCACGCCTCCCCCAGCGCGCGGGCCAGCGCGAACAGCACCGGACGCTGTGCCAGCGAGACCACCTTGCCCGGGTCACGCACGACATGGCGGCACGCGTCCACGATGAATGCCTTCGACGCCAGTACCGCTTCGACCTCGTCGAGCCGAAGAAGGCGATCCTCGCCACGCGAGATCAGGCGGGCGGCCGGCGTCTCCAGGACGAGGCAAGCGCCCTCGACCTCCGCGCTCAGGGCCGGGATACGGGCGTCGTCCGCGGCGCGCCCGGCCCGCGCGAGCGCCGCGCGCGCCTCCCCGGTCCGGAGGCGTCGAATCGCGATCCCCGCGACCACCAGCTCGTGGACGGTCCGCAAGGCGGGAGGCAGGCGCGCGGGGTCGAGGTCGGCGAGCGAACGCTCGGCTTCGCGGATGCGCCCGATCAGGAGGAACCGCCGGACCTCGAGATACCGCGCGTGCGCGGCGTTCACCCGGTCGCCGTGCGCCTCGAGCGTCGCCCGCGCGGCGTCGAGCGCCTTCGCGGGCCAGCCCAGATCGCGCGAGACGAGCGCGATCTCGGCCTCGGCGACGATGCACCGCGCCCGGGCCACCGCCTCCCTCGGGCCGAACGCGCGCCCGGCGCGTCGCAGGAGGGCCTTGGCGCGAACGAGATCGCCGAGCTGCGCCATCGCGAGGCCTCGGAGCGCGAGAGCCGGGGGGTCGTCGCGCAGGGCCACCCGGTTCAATGCGCCGAGGGGATCACCCGCCGCGAGCGCCCGCGCCGCGGCCGCGGTCAGCCGGTCCATCGGAATCCCGTCACACTTGTCACTCCCACCGTTCGATCCCTGGCGCTAAATATAGCCCATCAGCAACGACGACCGATCGAAGGAGGGAGACAACAGCGATGACCAAGCACATGACCGGGACACGCAAGGAATGGCTCGCCGCGCGACTCGAGCTGCTCGAGGCGGAGAAGGACCTGACGCGGCGCAGCGACGACCTGGCGCGGCGGCGGCAGGCGCTGCCGTGGGTGCGCGTCGACAAGGCGTATCGCTTCGAGACCGACGAGGGGAGCGCCTCGCTGGCCGACCTCTTCCGGGGGCGCTCGCAGCTCCTCGTCTACCACTTCATGTTCGGGCCCGACTACGCGGCGGGATGCCCGTCCTGCTCGGCGATCGCGGACGGGTTCAACGGGTTCGCCGTGCACCTGGCCAACCATGACGTGATGCTCTGGGCGGTGTCGCGCGCGCCGCTCCCGAAGCTGCAGGCGTACAAGCGGCGGATGGGGTGGACGTTCCCCTGGGCGTCCTCGTTCGGCGGGGACTTCAACTTCGACTACGGCGTGGGGTTCACCGAGGAGCAGCAGCGCGAGGGGGGCATCGAGTACAACTACCATCGCGAGCCGGCGGCGCCGGGAGGCGGCGGCGACGGACCCACCGCGTTCGCGACCAGTGCCGGAACGGACGTGGCCACGTACTTGCGCGAGAGGCCGGGAGTGAGCGCGTTCACGCTGGAAGACGGCACCGTCTACCACAGCTATTCCGCCTATTCGCGCGGAGTGGACGGCCTCTGGGGCATGTACCAGTGGCTCGACCGGGCCTCCAAGGGGCGCAACGACACGGGCCTCTGGTGGCGCCGCCACGACGAGTACGGCAAGCGCTGAGCCGGGTCATGGCGTTCCTCGGCATCTCGGCCTTGCTCTTCGCCGCCAGCACGGCGGTCACGATCGTCTGGTGCGCGTCCATGGCGGCGATGGGCGGGATGCCGATGCCCGGCGACTGGACGATGTCGATGGCGTGGATGCGGCGGCCCGGGCAGACGTGGCCCGGCGCCGCCGCCTCATTCCTCGGCATGTGGGTCGTGATGACGGCAGCGATGATGCTGCCGTCCCTGGTGCCGATGCTGTGGCGCTACCGCCAGGCCATCGGCGGGCCCGGCGAGACGCGCCCGGGTCGGCCGACCGCGCTGGTGGGCGTGGGGTACTTCTTCGTGTGGACCGCGCTCGGCATGGCTTGCTTTCCGCTGGGCGTCGCGCTGGTGGCGGCCGAGATGCAGCGGCCGGCGCTGGCGCGCGCCGTTCCGATCGCGGTCGGTGTCGTCGTGCTGATCGCCGGCGTGCTCCAGTTCACCCCGTGGAAGGCGCATCACCTCGCCTGCTGCCGGGAGGCGCCGGGGAGCGGCCGGACGGTGCTGGCGTCCGCGGGCACGGCCTGGCGATACGGCCTGCGCCTCGGCTTGCACTGCATCTATTGCTCAGCCGGCCTGACCGCGATCCTGCTCGTCATCGGGGTCATGGACCTGCGCGCGATGGCGGCCGTGACGGCCGCCATCACCGTCGAGCGTCTCGCCCCGGCCGGTGAGCGCGTCGCGCGAGCCATCGGGGCCGTCGCCCTCGGGGCCGGATGGTTCCTGATCGCGCAGGCCGCCGGGCTCACATGACACGACAAAGGAGCCTCGCGATGACCACGCACCGGATCGTCTCGCACGAGGAATGGATCGAGGCCCGCCGCCGGCACCTGACGCGCGAGAAGGAATTCACGCGGCTGCGCGACCGGCTGAGCCAGGAGCGCCGCGAGCTGCCCTGGGAGAAAGTCGAGAAGCACTACGTCTTCGACGGGGCCAAGGGCAAGGAGTCCCTGGCCGACCTCTTCGAGGGCCGCCGGCAGCTCGTCGTGTACCACTTCATGTTCGACCCGAGCTGGGACGAGGGCTGCAAGAGCTGCTCGTTCTGGCTCGACAACCTGGACGGCGTCCCGGTCCACCTCAACCATCGCGACGTGAGCTTCGTGGCCATCTCCCGCGCTCCCTACGCGACCATCCACGCCTACCGGAAGCGCATGGGCTGGCGGGTCAAGTGGCTCTCCTCGCTCGCCAACGACTTCAACCGCGACTACCACGTGACCTTCACGCCCGAGGAGCACGAGAGCGGACGGGCGTACTACAACTACGCGAACGGCTCATTCCCGGCGCCCGAGGGTCCCGGCGTCAGCGTCTTCTACCGGGACGACGACGGCGCGATCTACCACACGTACTCGACCTACGGGCGCGGCCTCGACATGGTGAACGGGGCGTACCACGTGCTGGACCTGGTGCCGAAGGGGCGCGACGAGGCGGGGCTCTCGCACACGATGGAGTGGCTCGAGCGCCACGACGCCTACGACCCGCCGCCGGTCACGATCGCGAAGGGGCTCTCGAAGGGGCCTTGATCACGATGCGGGCGTCCGCAGCCCCAGCGCATTGAACACCGGGACCGGCTTGAGGAAGCCCTTGAGCGTAAGCGTCCCGACTTCCTCGAGGTCGGCGAGCTCCTCGAGAGCGCCCGCCACCCGGGAGGACAGGAGGATCTGCCCGCCCTTGGCCTCGCCGCACAGGCGCGCGGCGAGATTGGTGACGGTGCCGATGGCGCCGTAGTCCCAGCGGCCCTCGAACCCGATCGCGCCGATGGTCGCGTAGCCCTGGGCGATGCCGACCCCGAGGGCCAGATCGTGGCCGCGCTTCCGCCAGCCACTCGACAGGTGGCCCACGCGGTCGCGCATCGTGAGCGCCATGCGGATCGCGCGGCCGGCCGGGTCGTCCACCGTCACCGGGTCGTTGAAGAAGATCATCATGCCGTCGCCGGTGAAGCGCTCCAGCGTGCCCTCGTGCTCGAGGATGAGCTTGCCCATCTCCGCGTGGTACTCGCGGAGAACGCCCATGACTTCCTCGGGCTCCGCCGTCTCGGCGAAGGCGGTGAACCCCCGCAGGTCGAGAAAAACGACCGTGACCTCGCGACGGTGCGTCTTGAGCGGATCGTCGGCGCCGCCGGCCACGATGAGCTCGGCGAGCTGGGGCGAGAAGAAGCGCTTGAGCCGGCCGAGCCGCTCGAGCTGGCCGACCTGATCCTCGACGCGGCGCTCGAGGGTCAGGTTCCACTCGGCGCGCTCCTCGGCGAGCGCCTGCACCGTGTCGTGCAGGCTCTTGATGCGCAGCATCGACTTGACCCGGGCCACCAGCGCCGCCTGATCCACCGGCTTGGTCAGGTACTCGTCGCCCCCGGCCTCGAGGCCCGCGACGATGTCCTTCGGATCGTTCTTGGCCGTGATCAGGATGATCGGGATGAAGGGAAGCGACGCGTCGGCCCGGAGACGCCGGCAGACCTCGAACCCGTCCAGCTTGGGCATCATCACGTCGAGCAGGATGAGGTCGGGCCGTGCGTCCCGGACCGCGGCGAGCGCCTCCTCGCCGTCGGTGGCGGTGACGATCTCGTAGCCGTTGGCGGCCAGGCGCGCCTGGAGAATGTGCACGTTGGCGGGCGTGTCGTCCACGATGAGGACCCGGGGCGGCGTTCTCACGCGGGGCCCCCCGCCGGCTTCGCCAGGAACTCCCGGACCTTGGCGAGCAGCTCCCGCGGAACGAACGGCTTGGTCACGTAGGCGTCGCAGCCGGCCTCGAACGCCTTCACGTCGTCGCCGCTGAGCGCGTAGGAGGTGACCACGATGATCGGGATGTGCCGGAGCGCCGGATTTCCCTTGATCCGCCGGGTCGCCTCGTAGCCGTCCAGGCCCGGGAGCTGGATGTCCATGAGGATCAGATCCGGGCGCTCCTTCTCCGCCATGGCGACCCCCTGCTCGCCGGTGAGCGCCTCCAGCATCTCGATGCCGGCGCTCGCCAGCAGGTAGCGCACGATGCGCCGGTTCTCCTCGTGGTCCTCGATGACCAGGATCCGCCGGCTCATGACGCGACCATGGGTATGGTGACGCGGATGGGAAGCGTGAACGAGAAAGTCGAACCCCGCTTGGGGATTGACTCCACCCATATCCGTCCGCCGTGAAGCTCGACGATTCGCCTTGCGATCGACAAGCCTAGACCGGTCCCGCCCTGCTTGCGAGT